>Ga0129302_1001863_pt1 | contig 15464 bp, 12 predicted proteins | sample BlaSprsedimmetaG_FD_94476 | JGI IMG/M metagenome (GOLD analysis project Ga0129302, IMG submission 94476) | Hot spring sediment bacterial and archeal communities from California, USA to study Microbial Dark Matter (Phase II) - Blank Spring... | ecosystem: Environmental > Aquatic > Thermal springs... | reverse complement strand
TTACACCACCGCAAAAACGCCCTTCTAAAAACAGGAGGAACTTTCGATCATAGATCCACGCATCACCACGGTTCTGATCATCCTCATCGCCACTGTGATCATGCTCGTTTTTGAGGTTGTCCGCATCGACGTTGTGGCCATTATCTGCATGCTGGCGTTGGGATGGACCGGGGTGCTGACGCCGCAAGAAACGCTCTCCGGTTTTTCAAGCAATGCCGTGATCGCTATGATAGCCGTCATGATTTTGGGACAGGGCATTGCTAAAACCGGCATCATGGATCGGTTTTCACGCGCCGTCTTGGAAAAAGTGGGGACCAAAAAATCGAGCGTGATTGGGGTCATGTCCTTATCGGTGGGGATGCTCTCGGGGCTTATACAGAACATCGGTGCGGCGGCGCTTTTTTTGCCGGGTATTCTCAATATCTCACGCCGGGAAAAAATCCCGGCAGCGGCTTTGATCATGCCGATAGGATTTGCGGCCATAGTGGGTGGCACATTGAGCATGGTCGGCTCAGGCCCGCTGATTCTGATCAATGACCTGCTGCGCGGCGCTGACTTAGCGCCTTATGGATTATTCAGCGTAACCCCGGTGGGGATGCTGTTGCTTCTTTCTGGCATTGGCTTCTTTTTCTTATTTGGCAAATTCGTTCTGCCGCATTCAGAATCTCCGGGCGAATCCGTTTCGGAGCAGGATAAACTCATTGAAGCCCTCCATCTGCCGCATCATATCTGGCACTATGCCATTCCCCCAGACAGCGCATTGGCCGGCAAAACGACCGAACAATCGGGTGTATGGGGAACATTCAATCTAAATATTCTCGGTATCTCGCAAGGCAGGGAGGCGGAATATGCGCCCTGGCGAGAAGCGAAGTTCGAGGCCGGGCAGGAGATGGCGCTGTTGGGCAATGAAGAAGATGTAAAAGAATTCGCCTCCGCCTACAACCTGAACCATCAAGAACAGGCTTATCGATTTTCCAGTCTCAACGATCCAAAGCGCGCTGGTTTTACAGAAGTCATTATCCCGCCCCGTTCGGAAATGATTGGTCAGACCATTCGCCAATTTTCACTTCGCAAACGGTATGCCGTGGAGCCGGTAATGATGTTCAGCAAGGGAGAAGAAATACGGGGTGATTTTTCAGACCGTCAAATACTTCCCGGCGACACAGTGATTGTCTATGGTTTGTGGGAGAATATAAGCGATCTGAAAACGACCTCTGATTTTGTGGTGGCGACGCCGTTCACGGTCGAAAAGAAACACAACCCCTCAAAACTCTGGGGAGCCGCGCTCTGTTTCCTGTGCGCCATTGGATTGGCTATGACCGGCGCTCCCATCTCGCTGGCATTTTTCACCGGCGCTATCGCTATGGTACTGACCCGGGTACTCACCATCCAGGAAGCCTATCAAGCCATCGAGTGGAAGGTTGTTTTTCTTCTTGCCGGGCTTATTCCATTAGGGGTCGCCATGCAGAAGACCGGAACCGCCGCTTTTCTGGCAGAGCACGTGATGTCGCTGGTTCAGGGGGGGCATCCGGCGCTTATCCTTTTGACCGTTGCGGTTTTATCCACCCTGTTTTCGCTGTTTATGTCCAACGTGGGCGCGATTGTGGTGTTGGCCCCGCTGGTCATGAGCATGGCGCAAATTGGCGGACTCGATCCCCGTCCCCTGGCGTTGATGGCAGCGGTATGTGCGGCAAATTCCTTTATTTTGCCCACCCATCAGGTCAATGCGTTCCTGATGTCCTCCGGCGGATATCGTAATGCAGACTATTTCAAGGCTGGCGGCGGAATGACCGTGCTATTTCTTGTGGTTGTCGTGCCTGTGTTTTACTTTTTCTATCTATAAACTCAGAAACCAAAGGAGAAATCTCATGTTGCTCAAACATTTTTTCGTCGGTAAAATCGCTCACAGCTCTTACCTTCTCGTGGGAAAGAATTCTTGCGCCGTCATCGATCCTCAGCGGGATGTCGATGTCTACATCACCGCAGCCCGTGCGATGGGGGTGGAAATCACCCACATTCTTCAAACCCATCTTCATGCCGATTTCATTTCGGGACACATGGATCTGGCGGAAAAAACCGGTGCCAAAATTTACGTAGCGAAATCGGCACAGTGCACCTTCGACCACGTGGCCCTGTCGGAAGGCGATTCCATAGAATTGGAGGATATGCTTCTCCAGGTACTGGAAACCCCAGGCCATACCCCGGAACATCTCAGCTATGTCGTGATCGACAAATCCCGGTCAGATAGCCCGATCGGCGTGTTTGTGGGCGATACGCTTTTTGTTGGGGATGTAGGCAGGCCAGACCTTTTTCCTGATATAGCGGAGGAACTGGCGCAAAAACTCTACCACAGCCTGCATGACAAATTGCTGAAGCTGCCTGATTATGTCGAAGTCTATCCGGCGCACGGCGCGGGTTCCTTGTGCGGTCGTGCTGTGGGCGCCAAATGGCGCACCACCATCGGCTACGAACGTAACTTTAACCCTGCGCTTCAAATCAAAGACACATCCGCGTTTATCAAATCGCTCACGCAAGATATGCCCCCTGCCCCAGATCATTTTAGCCGCTGCAGCGACATCAACCGCCACGGACCGGCTCTGGTTACCGATCTCCCCACGATGGAGGAATTAGGCCCAGGCCAATTCAAGGAACGCATGAGCGACGAAAATGTTATCCTGATGGATGCCCGTGGTTATCATGCCTTCGCCGGCCAGCACATTCCTGGCGTCTGGCATCTTGATCTCAACGGCAACTTTCCGACTTTTGCCGGCTGGGTTTTGCCGACGGACAAGGATATCTTATTGATAGCCGATGATCATAAAAAGGCGCTGGAAGCGAATACCTGGGCACGCCGGGTGGGCGTGGATCGTATTGTGGGTTATCTGGATGGCAGCATGGTCGCCTGGGCCGTGGCGGGATTTAAGAGCAGTCATATCGAGCTGGCTTCAGCCGAGGACTTGCACGACATGATCACCGGCGCCGCCAGTTTTGTACTGCTGGATGTACGAGCACCGCTTGAATATGCGGATACCCATATCGAAGGCGCCATCAATATCCCGGTGGCCGACTTGCGCACCCGCCACCATGAACTGGACAAGGACAAAACCACCGTCCTTATGTGCAGCTCGGGGAATCGTTCCACGCTCGGCGCCAGCATTCTCAAACAGCATGGATTCAACGATGTCTATAATGTCGCCGGAGGATTGTCTGGCTATAGCGCCGCCGGGTACATCCGGGAGTGCCAGGTTTGTGTCAATCCGCATGGCTCCAGATTCTCCCCGAACTTTAACGAAGTTAAAAGTCACTGGGATACAGAATAAACAATGGAGGGCAATCTGATGGAATTCTTAACAGAAGTGCGCTGGTCGCCTTATGCAGTTGGGATTGGCATCGGCATCCTGAGCTGGCTCAGCTTTCTTATCTCTAGAAAACCGCTCGCATGTTCAACCAGCTTTGCCAGGACCAGCGGCATGATTGAAAAACTGTTTTCGGGGAAAAAGGTTGATCTGAAGCCTTACTACCAGAAGATAGGGCTGGCCGTGGACTGGCAATGGATGCTGGTGGTGGGCATTATCATCGGCTCGCTGATTGCGGCGCTGCTGTCCGGTGATTTTCGCTGGCAGTGGGTTCCTGCGCTCTGGGCAACCGCATTTGGCGGCAACCCGTTACTGCGCGTCATCGTGGCGCTGGTCGGCGGCGTTTGCATCGGTTTTGGCGCGCGCTGGGCAGGCGGATGCACCAGCGGGCATGGGATCAGCGGAACCCTCCAGCTTGCCGTTTCAAGCTGGATTTCGGCTGTATGTTTTTTCATCGGCGGTATTCTGACGGCGCACATTATCTTCATCTTGATCGGTTAGCAGGAGGGGAACATGCAAACAAACACATCCATGGATAAGCGGATGCAGACATCGCGGATGCAGGCATCGCGGATGCAGGCATCGCGGATGCAGGCATCGCGGATGCAGGCATCCGTACCAAAGAAAGACATAGCGCCCCTGCTCTGGGGATTGGCGTTCGGTATTGCGTTCGGCTTTTTGCTTCAGAAAGGCGGCGCGACAAAATATGACGTGATTGTCGGGCAACTGCTGCTCACCGATTTCACCGTCCTAAAAATCATGCTTTCCGCCGTTTTGATCGGCATGATCGGTATCTATGCGATGAAGGCCCTGGGTTGGGTGGAGCTTTATCCCAAATCAGGCTCTGCGGGCATGAACATCATTGGCGGATTAATTTTTGGGGTAGGCTTTGCGGTATTGGGCTATTGTCCCGGCACCATTGCGGGCGCTATCGGTAATGGCGCGCTGGACGCCCTGGTCGGAGGGCTGGCGGGAATTTTAATCGGTTCCGGCCTTTTTGCCGCACTTTACCCGCGACTCAGTCAGGGCATTCTGATGAAAGGTGATTTTGGCAACCTGACTTTCCCGCGCTTGTTCAAAGTCAATGATTGGGTGATCGTTATCCCCGCCGCAACGCTCATTTTTATCGTGCTGTATTGGCTGGAACGGGCCGGTCTGTAACATCTATGTGATTTTCCATCTTAAGGAGTATAGATAATGGCAAATAGAACGTCGCTGACTGTCATTCAACTGAACGATAGCCATGCCTATTTTGATCTACACCAGGAGCTGTTCTGGCAGGGTGATCAAGCAGTCTATCGTCCGGCGGGAGGCTATGCCCGCATTGCGACACTCGTAAAGCAAATCCGGGCCGCGAACCGGGAGCGCGTGCTCTTTTGCGATTGCGGCGATACGCTGCACGGCACCTATCCCGCCCTGAAGACGCAGGGACAGGCAATGATCCCTGTTTTGAATGCGTTGGGTCTCGATGCCATGGCGGCCCATTGGGAATTTGCTTATGGTCCCGAGACCTTCAAACATCGCGCAGCACAGCTCAACTATCCAATGCTGGCAATCAATGTTTACGATCAAGCCACCCAGGAGCGGCCCTTTCCACCCTACAGCGTGAAGGAAATCGGCGGGTTGCGCATCGGTCTGGTGGGCGTCGCCTGCAATATTGTAGACAAGACCATGCCTCCTTCCTTCAGCGCAGGGCTGAATTTCACCCTTGGGCGAGAAGAACTCCCTCCCATCATCGACGTTTTGCGCACCCAGGAGCAGGTAGGCCTGGTCGTCCTCATCTCGCACCTCGGGTTTCCCCAGGACATGAAGCTCCTGTCGGAGGTGCAGGGTATCGATATCTGCCTGAGCGGCCACACCCATAACCGCCTTTATAAACCGGCCCTCCAGGGGGAAACGTTGGTCATACAGTCGGGCTGCCATGGTTCTTTCCTGGGCCGCCTGGATCTGGAAATTGAGGAAGGACGTGTCGCTGACTACCGGCACCAACTGATCGAGGTAGAAGCCAAGATAAACCCTGATCCTGAAGTTGATGACCTCGTACGCCAAGCGATCGCGCCGCATCAAGAGGAATTGTCAACAGTTGTGGGTGAAACGGCGACCGCACTCAATCGAGTCACCACGCTGGAAACGACGATGGATAATTTTCTGCTGCAGGCGTTGCTGGAAAGCACGGGCGCTCAATTGGCATTTTCGAATGGATGGCGCTATGGCGCACCGGTAATTCTCGGAGAGGTGACGGTGAATGACCTCTACAACATGATCCCGATGAACCCGCCAATCTCAACAGTCGAGCTGACGGGCGAGGAAATTGTCGCGATGTTAGAGGAAAATCTGGAACGAACGTTTGCCCGCGATCCGTACAACCAGATGGGTGGTTACGTCAAGCGCAGTCTCGGCCTCAATGCCTATATCAAGATCGAAAATCCACCCGGACAGCGCGTGCAGCAAGTTTTTGTCGGTGATGAAGAGCTGCAACCCGGGCGCTATTACCCCACGACTTTTGTTACCGAACAGGGCGTCGCGGGCAAGTACGGGCGCAACCGCCAACAGCACACTGTGCAAAGCATAGAGGCGCTGAGGGCATATCTGGCCGGGCACCGCCCGCTGCACGCAGAACTTCGAGGCACGTTCGTCGCTGTATAGGAGGAAAAATGAATATGGACACTGATTGGAATGATCCTTCACCAGATCATCAAGATGTGGAGATAAAAATCCACACAGCGCCGATGACAGGCAATCCCTTTTCGTCTATGCTTAAATGGATAAATATTGATCCTGAACCTATTATGAGGGGATGTGGATGATACACGGGGAGGACGCCTATGCAAGACGAACACAAAACAAAGCCGCAGCTTTTGAGCGAGTTGGCAGCCCTACAACAGCGCGTCGCCGAGTTGGAAGCGCTGGAAACCGGGGATCTGCCTGCCACCGCAGGCCAGGCAGGCAAGCAAACTGAGGCGGCCGAGAAGGTACGCGCGGAGGCGTTGCAAGCTTCTGAAACGCGTTACCGGCGACTCTTCGAAGCGGCCCAAGACGGGATACTCATCCTCGATGCAGACACGGGGCAAATCACCGACGTCAACCCCTTCCTGACAGACCTGTTGGGCTATTCGCACGCGGATTTGGTGGGCAAGACGCTCTGGGAAATTGGCCCGGTCAAGAATATTGAGGCGACCCGGACGGCTTTTTCAGAATTGCAGAGCCAGGCGTACATCCGCTACGAAGATTTGCCGCTTGAAACCTATGACGGGCAGCACATCGACGTGGAGTTTGTCAGCAACATCTACATAGCGGATGGCAAAAACGTGATCCAATGCAACATCCGCGACATCACGGCGCGCAAACAGGGGGAAAACATCATTCAGTTGCGCCTGTTATTCGAGTACGCCGCCGAACATTCACTGGAAGAATTGATACAAAAAGCGCTCGACGAAATCGGGCAAATCACCGGCAGTCCACTCGGCTTTTATCACCTGCTAGAGGCTGACCAAGAAACACTCTCGCTCCAGGCCTGGTCCACGCGCACGCAACAAGAATTTTGCGCGGCGGAAGGCAAAGATATGCGCTATAGCATAGACGAAGCCGGCGTCTGGGTAGACTGTATCCGCCAGCGAAAGCCCGTCATCCACAACGACTATGCGGCGCTACCACACCGCAAAGGTATGCCAGAGGGCCATGCAAAAGTCATTCGTGAACTGGTCGTGCCCACCCTGCGCGGGGACCGTATCGTCTCTATTCTAGGCGTCGGCAACAAGCCCTCCGATTATGACGAAAAGGACGTCGAATTAGTAGCCTATGTTGCCGATGTCGTCTGGACCATCGTCGAACGCAAGCAAGCGCAAGAAGCGTTGCGCCGCTATGCCGAGCAACTGGTCGCGCAGAACGCTGAACTGGATGCCTTTGCTCACACGGTGGCGCACGACCTCAAAAGCCCACTCGGTATCATGACTGGTTTTGCCGATCTTTTGATCCACGACCATCAAACGATGTTACCCAAAGATATAGTCAAAGCCTTGGACCGCATTCTTCGGACTGGGCAAAAACTCAATAAAATCATTGAAGAATTGATGCTGCTGACCGGCGTCCGCAAGCAAGAGGTCATTCCCGAGCCGCTGGATATGAGCAACATCGTTCGGGAAGCCATCAACCGCTTGCAGATGCTCATGCTAGAACAGCAAGCTCAAATCACCTTGCGCGATGAAGCCGCGTGGCCGACGGCATTAGGGTATGCGCCATGGATCGAAGAGGTGTGGGCCAACTATATCAGCAACGCCATCAAGTATGGCGGGCAACCGCCACACGTGGAAGTGGGCGCTATCATGCAGGCAGATGGCAAAGTACGCTTCTGGGTACGAGATGACGGCCCCGGCTTGAGCGCAGAGGCTCATGCCAAGTTGTTTACCCCCTTCACCCAGCTAGGCCAGGTGCGTGCCAATGGACATGGCCTGGGCCTATCTATCGTGCGGCGGATTGTTGAAAAGTTGGGCGGTCAGGTCGGCCTGGAAAGTGAGAGCGGGCAAGGCAGCACGTTTTTCTTTACCTTGCCGGCATGGGTGTAGAACGAGCATGACGTTCGATTCATCTTCGCCACCGTATGACTGGACATTTCGGAGGGTTGCATGGGCAACCCTCGTCCTCGTTGCTGTCGCCCTGAGCTTCTGGCTGCTCTACCGGTTCAAGCAAGTCGTTTTCATCTTGTTTGTCGCCATTCTGCTAGGCACGGTGATCCGGCCCGCCGTAGCCTGGTTGCACCGGCGCGGACTCCCCCGGATAGCCGGGGTGATGCTCGTCTACTTCCTGCTGCTCGCCCTACTTGCGGGCTTCGTCGTGCTCCTATTTCCCTTGATAGTCGAGCAAGGCACAACGATTGTGGCCGCGGTACCAGGCTACTACCAAAGTCTGCGCGAGCGGGTGCTGGAGTATTCCCATCCCTTGATCGTACGCTTGAGTGAATTTCTCCCAGAGACACTCCCCAGCCTGGGTTTGATACAGCAAACGGGGCCGGAGATGATCGCCTCAGCAGAGCAGGCGCTTGGCTACGTGACCTCAGCAGTTAAAGGCAGTTTTACCGCCATCGTCATTCTGGTACTGACCTTTTACTGGACACTCGATGGACCGCAAACCATCCGGTCATTGTTGCTGCTACTCCCAAAGGGCCAGCGCGAGAGCACGAGCGAGCTGATTTCGGCCATGGAAACCAAAGTTGGCGCGTACATTGCCGGACAAAGCGTCCTGTGCCTGATCGTCGGCGTGGTGGCGTTGGCAGCCTACCTACTCATTGGCTTGCCCAATGCCCTGGTGCTGGCGTTGTTGGCGGGAGCGATGGAGGCCGTGCCAATGATCGGGCCGCTGCTGGGCGCGGTTCCTGCGGCGATGGTGGGTCTGTCCATCGCGCCAGCCAAGCTGATCTGGGTCATCGTCGCCACTGTTGTGATTCAGCAGTTGGAGAACAACCTGTTGGTGCCGCGCGTCATGCGAAAGGCGGTTGGCGTCAATCCGTTCGTTTCCCTGCTGGCGCTGTTCGCTTTTGGCTCGTTGTTCGGCATCGCCGGCGCGCTGATGGCGATTCCCATGGCGGCTATTCTACAGCTCTTGTTCAATCGCTTCATCTTTGATCCCGCAGCAGCGGAGACGGAGGTCGCATCCGGCCGTGATTATGCCAGCCGGCTGCGCTACGAGGCGCAAGACCTGGCACAAGATTTGCGCAAACAGGCGCGACTCCAGAAAGGCGGTTCGGAGTTGAGGGTCAAGCAAACCGATCAGATTATGGATGAGATTGAGACCCTGGCCACCGATCTCGATGCGCTGCTGGCCCAGGTCGGCGTCTCGAGGGAATTATGACCAAGCAACTGATACGGTTCGGGACAGCGGTGATGACCACGCTGCTGGCGCTGGTCATCCTGTTGCAGTTTCGCACGGTCGCCGTTTACCTCTTGGCCTCGTTCTCGCTGGCGATAGCCGTCCGTCCGGTGGTTAAGCACTGGGTCAAACAGGGCTTGGCGATGCGCGTGGGCTTGATTCTGCTCTATTTGGTTATCCTGAGCAGTCTGGGGCTCTTTCTCTTCATGGCTGGCAGGTCCGCCCTTAATGAGATACAACAGATGACTTCCGCGGTATCGGGCCAGGGTGAGTGGACGCTGCCCCAATGGTTGGTGGGCACCCCATTCCAGCAGACGTTGATTGCATGGCTGCCAACGCCGAGTCAGCTCTTCGAAGCCGTAACCGGCGACCAGGGCCAGCATGTGCTGCCCGCTATCCTCGGCTTCACGCAGGGCATTGGCAGTCTTGTGAGCAGCGCAGTCATCGTGCTGTTCCTGAGCCTCTATTGGAGCAGCAACCAAATCCATTTCGAGCGGCTCTGGCTCTCGCTGCTTCCACCGGGACAGCGCAGACAAGTGCGCGACATTTGGCAGACTATCGAGCTTGACCTGAGCATTTACATACGCGGTCAGATCGTCCAAAGTCTCCTGGCCGGGCTACTCTTAGGCCTGGGGTACTGGGCCATTGGATCGCCATACACCCTGCTCCTGGCGCTGACCGGCGCGCTGGTGTGCCTGATCCCTGTGGTTGGAGCACCCCTGGCGCTGCTGTCACCGCTTTTGATAGGACTGTTGACCGGCGTGCAACTTAGTCTATGGACGACGCTTTATACACTCGTGGTCTTGATTGCACTGGGCGTATGGGTCAAACCGCGCTTTTTCAAACGCAGACAAGATAACCCCATACTGACCGTCGTCATCCTGATGGCCCTGGCTGACGCTTTTGGTCTTCTCGGCATCATCATCGCGCCGCCTTTATCAGCCGCGTGCCAAATCCTGTGGAGCAGCCTGGTCAGCCGCCGCGCCGTGGCGGGGTCTGCGACCCAGATTTCAGACCTCAAGGAACGGCAAGCCCTGGTGTGGGCTACCATCAAGGCGATGGATGAACCGCCTCCGCCATCGGTGACCAGCCGCATGGAGCGGCTCACCCAGTTACTCGAGAAAGCTGAACCCATTCTGGAAGGCGTCCCATAAAACCATTTCTTTGTTTCCACATAAAGCCGAGTACCTCACCTCCAGATCATCAAAATGTGGAGATAAAAATCCACGTTGCGCCGATGACAATCACCCTTTTGTCAACTATACTTAATGTAGCCAAAACTAGAAACGGGCGTGATCCTTCTGGCGATGACCAACCTGCGCCAGGAGTTCGGCGATTTGACCCTCGACGAAAGCCTGGTGGGCCCGCGAAAAGATCGCCGCCAATCTACAACGGGTGCTGAACAGCGTCCCGAGGATTATCGAAGTGTATTCGAATACTATTTGATTAAGGAGGCAAGATCATGATTAGTGCAGAACAACATCAGAGCAAGTTACTCATCAGTATTACCAATGGCGAGAAGTTGGGCGAGATCAAAGACCTGTACTTCGACAGCGAGTTGACCAAAATGAAGGTCGTATTGGCTGGCAGCGAGGGTGGGCTTTTTTCTCAGAAAGATTTGGCGATTACCCGCCATGACATTCAGGTCTATGGCGTGGACGCCTGGTTGATTGCCGGTGCGGACACTGTAGTACGGCTGGAAAACATTGCCGATGTGGATACTTTTGTGACGTTAAGCGATCTGCGCGGGCGCGAGATTCAGACCGAAGGCGGAACCAGGATCGGCACAGTGGGCGATGTGCTGCTGGATGCAGAAGCGCGTGTGCTAGGCTTTGCGTTGCAAAAAGTCTATGTACAGGAAGGCCCGCTGGCCGAACGAAAAAACATCGCTCGCAGCGCGATTGTAGATGTCGGGAGTAAAGATACACCCATGTTGACGGTATTAGCGCAAGCCGAAGCCGTCAATATTGAGGAGAACTAAAATTCAAGGAGACTTTCTCTATGGATGCGATCACTATGACGGAACTAAAAACCTTACTGGCCGGATATTCTGGCTGGCACGTCTCACTGTTCATGCAGACTCATCGGGCCGGGCGAGAACTCGAGCAGGATCCTATCCGCCTCAAAAATCTGCTACGCAAGGCAGAGCAGCGTTTGCAAGACAAGGCCTTGCAAAGCAAGGCCTTGCGCTCTCCGGACGTGCGAGAGATGCTGAAACCGGCACAACGCTTATTGCAGGAGCCGGGCTTCTGGCGGAACCAGAGCGACGGTTTGGCGGTATTCTTTACGCCGGAAGCGTTTCACTACTATCGTCTGCCGCTCCCGTTCGAAGAATTGGTGGTGATCTCTAACCGTTTTCACCTCAAACCGCTGCTGCCCTTCTTTGCCAGCGACGGGCACTTCTACATCCTGGCGCTTAGTCAGAACCAGATCAGACTGCTGGAAGGCACACGGCACACCGTGGATGAGATCGATCTGGAAAGTATGCCCCAAAGCATGGCCGAAGCGCTTCAATTTGAGCGTTTCGACAAACAGACACAGTCCCATACAGGCACATCATCGGCGCACACAGGGGATCGTGCGGGGGCGTTCCACGGCCATGACCCCAGTGACGAAGACAAAAGCCGGATTCTGCGTTGGTTCCACAAGATTGACGACGAGTTACCCAACTTGCTTGTAGGCAGGCAATCGCCTATCGTGCTGGCCGGCGTCGAAGTTCTCTTTCCACTGTACAAAAAGGCAAGCTCGTATCCTCATCTCGTAGAGGAAGGAATTCCGGGCAGCCCAGAGGAGCTAAGGCCGGAAGAACTTCATGCCCAGGCCTGGCCGCTCGTGCAGCCCTTCTTTATGCAAGCGCAAGAACAGGCGGTCGCGCAATACCGTCAATTGTCCGGTACAGGACAAACCACAGCCGATGTTAAGGAGGCGGTTCTGGCAGCGCATCACGGACAGGTGGATGTGTTGTTTGTTGCCCTCGGCGTTCAGGTGTGGGGTGCGATTGACCTAAGCACGAACACAGTCCACGTGCATGAGGATCATAAACCCGGTGACGAAGATTTGCTCGACCTGGCTGCCGTTCAGACCATTCTGAACGGGGGAATTGTCTATGCGGTTCAGCCAGAACAGGCACCCGATCATGCTCCCCTTGCGGCAGTGTTTCGCTATTGAGTTCGGATAAGTGAGGTGAACCGATGAATATCCTACTGGTCTACCCAGAATTCCCGGATACGTTTTGGAGCTTCAAACACGCACTCCGGTTTGTTCGCAAAAAAGCCAGTGCGCCACCCTTGGGGCTGTTGACCGTGGCGGCGATGTTGCCGTCCACGTGGGAAAAACGGCTGGTGGATCTCAACGTGACCGGCCTGAGCGAAAAAGACTTACTATGGGCCGATTATGTCTTCATCAGCGCGATGATCGTGCAGCGGGATGCAGCGCGCGCCGTCATCGCGCGCTGCAAGGAAGCGGGCGTGCCGGTGGTGGCAGGCGGCCCGCTCTTCACGATGGAACACGAGCAGTTCCCCGAGGTGGATCACTTTGTGCTCAACGAAGCCGAGCTAACCTTGCCGCCCTTTCTGGCCGACCTGGCGAACGGCTGCGCGCGCCGCCTCTACACGACGACCGAATTCCCCGACATCCGTCAAACCCCGGCCCCGTTGTGGCAGTTGGCGGATCTGAAGCATTACAACACCGTCAGCATCCAGTTCTCGCGCGGCTGCCCGTTCAATTGCGATTTCTGCAACGTCACGGCGCTGTTAGGCCATCGCCCGCGCACCAAGACGGCCCCGCAGCTCATCGCCGAGTTGGACAGCCTCTACGCGCTCGATTGGCGCAAAGGAGTGTTTTTCGTAGATGACAACTTTATCGGCAACAAAAAGCAGCTCAAGACCGAAATCTTGCCGGCGCTGATCGCCTGGCGCAAGGGCAAAATTGGGATGCCGTTCAACACCGAAGCCTCCATCAACCTGGCCGATGATCCAGAACTGATGGCGCTGATGACGCAGGCCGGATTCAACACGGTCTTTGTCGGCATCGAAACGCCGAATGAGGATAGCCTGATCGAATGTAGCAAAACGCAAAACAAGGGGCGGGATTTGGTGGAAAGCGTCAAACGTCTCCAACGAGCAGGGCTTCAGGTGCAAGGCGGGTTCATCGTCGGTTTCGACAGCGATTCACCGGCGATCTTTCAGCAGCAGATCGACTTCATTCAGAAGAGCGGCATCGTGACGGCGATGGTAGGGTTGCTGCAGGCTCCTATGGGAACGCGCCTGTACGCACGCATGCAAGAGGAAGGCCGCCTGGTGAGCGAAATGTCTGGCGACAACGTGGACGGCTCGACCAACATCATCCCGAAGATGGGCCTGGAACCGCTGCGGGAGGGCTATCGCCAACTCCTGACGCACATCTACTCACCGAAATTCTATTACGAGCGCGTGATGACCTTCCTCCGCGAGTACCAGCCGCCCAAGATCAAAATTCGCCTGGATCTGCAATACCTCCTGGCTTTTGGGCGCTCCATTTACCAACTGGGCATCCGCACGAAAGGGCGCGTCCACTATTGGCGGCTCTTCTTCTGGACGTTGTTCCGCCGGCCGCGCCTGTTCCCGTTGGCGATCGCGCTGTCGATTTGCGGCTTCCACTTCAAGCAGGTGATTGCACTGCATGTGGAGTAAGCCAACTTCGACCGGTCTGCACAGCCCAGTAAAGCACACTCGCAAGCCCGTCAGTGTCTGATTTACTCTGGCGGGCTTGCGCCCTTTTGACCTGGCTACTTATCAATTTGTAAAGCAACCGGGCAATGAACGAGTCACTCATCTCACAGATAGGGGTATCGTGAGGTATCTTCTCAATGACTCTACTGAAAAAAGGTTTTCAGGACTCCGGGGGGACCATCTTGAACGCCTTACCTGTGTCACCCGACGGCCCTGCCGTATCAGAGGTCAAAACGTAAAGCTCCAGGTTGGCATCCTGACCAAAGGAAAGCAAGTAATGGCCCAGTCGCCCATCCTCCCGCGTGGCGATACGTAATTCCTCGAACGGCCACAGACCTTCTGCCATCTCGGGCGGCGTGGCCACCAGCAGGATACCATCCGGCTGGCCAAAGCCGGTGCTCCAATCGCCAAAGACGTAACGGCCCTGGAACCCGGGCAATACCTCTCCCCGGTACACCATCCCGCCGACGACCGCCAGGCCCAGCCCGCCTGGTGCGTTGGCATTCTGATACTCGATGACGGGATCAATCAACGTCTCTCCCATCGGTCCGGTATCGGGACATTCCTCCGGCGACACGTGGGGATTCTGGGGATTGAAACAATGGGCACCTTCCTTGATACGCCACCCATAGTTGCCGCCCAGCGTCACGATGTTAACTTCTTCCCACAGGTTTTGCCCGACGTCACCGGCGAACAACTGCCGGTCGCCCCCGGGGTCGAAGGCGATACGATAGGGATTGCGTAACCCGTAGGCGTAGATCTCCTCTCGCCCGTCCTCACCCGAAAAAGGGTTGTCCGACGGGATGCCGTAAGGATCACCCCTGTCCACGTCGATGCGCAGGATGCTGCCCATCAGGTTCGTGGTGTCCTGGCTGTTTCCAATCTCGGGCGTATGGCCGATTCCCGTGTCGTTCGCTCCCCCGCCATCGCCCAACGGAATGTAGAGATAGCCGTCGGGACCGAAAGCGATCTGCCCGGCGTTGTGATTGGACTGGGGCTGATCGACTTGTAGCAGGATACGTTCCGAACCCGCGTCCGCCACGTTCGGATCGTCCCCGGAGACCGTGAACTCCGACACGTGGCTGGTGTGGTTCCAATCAGCGGGCGCCCCGTCACGCAATGGCGCGCTGTAGTAGACGTAGAAACGCCCGTTCTCGGCGAAGTTTGGGTGGAAGGCCAGCCCCAGCAAGCCCCGCTCGTCATAGCCGGTCTGCAAGTTGACCATGCGGTCGCTCACGTCGAGGAATGGCTCAGCCAACAAATCTCCCACCGGCGTCAGGGTCCAGATCTGCCCCACCTGATCCAGTATGAAGAGCCGGTCGCTCCCATCACCGGATGGCATCAGGGCCAACGGGGCCGCCAAACCCTCGGCCACCCAGGGTTGTTCAGTTCTAGCAGTAGTTGTCATTTGTACCATTCTGTGGTAGTCTTCCCGCTCAAAATCATCTTTTAGGGAGGCTACTAATGCTACAAAGTTTCTTGGCCAAAATAGAGGACCATCGTCGTCGGCAAGGTCGGCGCTATCAGTTGAAGCATA
>Ga0129302_1001850_pt1 | contig 15529 bp, 14 predicted proteins | sample BlaSprsedimmetaG_FD_94476 | JGI IMG/M metagenome (GOLD analysis project Ga0129302, IMG submission 94476) | Hot spring sediment bacterial and archeal communities from California, USA to study Microbial Dark Matter (Phase II) - Blank Spring... | ecosystem: Environmental > Aquatic > Thermal springs... | reverse complement strand
AAGCGGAATGCCGGAATCTCAATAATAGAACTTTTAAATATTAATTTGCACATATATTCAGGAGATTCCGGCTAAAAACATGCCGGAATGACATTATTAGTTAAGAGTGCTGAACTATTACGACAAATTTAAATACAGTCGAGAGGCTCAAGATGCAGAAGTTTCATCTGCTGGTTTTGAAAATTTTAAAATAGATCAACCGATAGCACAAAATAACCCGGTTCATTTTGATATCAAAAGAGAATAATCGTGTAATATTTGCAGCAATTGAAACAATGACCATGTAAATTCTACACGATTTGTTGCCGAAAAAAAATATTTATTGATCAAGCAATTGAGGTGAAGAAAATTTATGATGATGGTAACGTCAATGAATTCAATTGGTTGTTTTAGAGTAAAATATAAATTTTACCTGAGCTGACAACACTGGCACTGCATTTGCGAAGTGTCTGGTTAGAATTTATTTTAACCAAATATTACGGAGGTGCAATGATGAAAAAATTTATGATCACACTAGTCATGGTCTCGGTTGTGCTGGGACTATTTTCAGAAGAAAACATCCTGTGGTGTAAAAAGCTGATTTTCAACGAACCAACCTACCACATTGTGCAAAAGGGAGAGTTTTTTAGCAGGCTGTCCAAGCAATATTATGGAACAGCTAACTACTGGCGAGAGTTGGCGTTGATAAATCGGGCGCCGAATAAGGACCTGGTTTTTCCGGGTGAAAAGGTGATCATTCCCAGTCTTGACGCCGTTAAAAAATTGAGTAAATCGCGCAGTTTGACCGCAGTCAATGAAATTGTCAAAACTGAGCATGATTGGATTGCGAAAAATGGTAATGTGACCACCACTCCGCTGGCTTCATCAAGCGGAGAAACAGCTACCGTTAAAACAAAACCGACAGCAGTGCCCGAACCGAATTTAACAGCCGATAAAGCGCCAACTGCTGAGCCGGTGGTGGTACCGGCAGAGCATTCAGTGGATGCAGCAGCGGGCAACCTGCAAAACAAACCAGACGATTACAAAAAGTCCTCGGCTTTTCCTCTGATCATCACAATCGTCGCCATTTTGCTGATTGTCGGGGCAATGTCGCTGTTTTTGTATCGTCGCAAGAAAAAGTATGAATTGGAAAAGTTTGAAGCTGTCGGTGAAGATACCGATGAAACGCCCGTAGAAGAAGAAGCTGATGATGATGTAGACCGGTCGTTTGTTGGCAGTTTTCCGCGACGAAAACGTGAGGAAGTGTTAGTGGAATAAACAGGTTTGCATTAAAAGTCGAATAGAACTGTTCAAATATTTCCCTCGTTAAAGGCCAGGAGGATCCCTTCTTCCTGGCCTCCTTTTTTTTAACGCCGTCCTCGGAAGGCGTTGAAAAAAATTTTATACCATTGTTGATTGGTTTTCAACGAGTCAATCTGGCTCGAGACTGCTGGAGGTGAACAACTATTTCCCGTAGTTTCAGCTCTGAGTCAATTCCCTCTTTTTTCAAATAGTTTGCGGATGGGGTTTTACATTTCTCTGTAACACTTCGCTTACAGGTTGAATACTGATGCTATCGCTTGATAAACTGACTATTTGACCGCTGATAAAATTTTTAATTCAAGCTATCTATTTTTAATATTTTTACAAATAAAGCGATAGCATCAGTTTCCTCATCCAACTATGATTGAGATAATGCCGCATAATGAAATTTTTTCTTGCTTATCTAAGCAATTTTTACTATCTTTAACTTCAGTATTTTCCGAAGAGGCATCATTTAAGATGCCTTTTCCACAAAAAAAGGATTAACCCTTTTAAGCCGGTAACAACGATTGTGGAATCATTTGAATCAAAATTATCCCATTTTCGCACTGTGATCAATGAGCGGTTGAATGAAGTCGCAGTGAACGCCCAACCTGCGTCTTTTTATGAGCCGGTGCGCTATGTTCTTGAAGGTGATGGAAAACGAATTCGTCCGATTTTGTTAATTTTAGCCTGCCAATCTGTGGGCGGCGATATCAATCAATGTCTCAATGCTGCGGTCGCGATAGAATTACTGCATAATTTTACCCTGGTCCATGACGACATCATGGATCATGACGATTTGCGGCGCGGACGAATCACGGTTCACAAAAAATGGGACCAAGCCACCGCGATCTTAGCTGGCGACGGGCTGGTGGCATTAGCTTATCAAAATTTATTAAAAACAGAATCCGATCGCATTTTAGAGATCAGCAAAATTTTTACCGAAGGCATTATCGACCTCTGCGAAGGCCAGGCGCTGGACAAAGATTTTGAAAGCCGGCCTGAGATCGAATTGAATGAATACATGCGGATGATTGAAAAAAAAACCGCTCGACTGCTGATGATCGCATCTGAAATCGGCGTTATTATTGGCCGGGGCAGCCAAAAAGAGCAGTCGATCCTTGGACAATTTTCATTAGAATTGGGCTGTGCTTTTCAAATTCGGGACGATGTGCTGGACATAGAACATTCATCCGGGAAATCTTACGCCAGCGACATTCGGCAAAAAAAGAAAACCATTTTATTCGTGCACGCATTAAATCATGCCCGGCAAAATGACCGGGACCGGTTGCAAAAAATTTATCAAAAACCAGAAATAAACAGCAACGACATTGAAACCATTCGTTCGATTTTTGAAACAGCAGGCTCTTTGTCCTTTACCCTCAACCAGGTTGAAACTCGAATTAACAATGCGCGGGCTGCGTTGAACAAATTGCGGTTGACAGATGCACAACATGACCTGCATGAACTGCTAAATTTGATATTAACGCGAAAAAATTAATCGTTATGGATGCTATTTCATCTCTATTTATCATTAGCATAATCGGTGGGATTGTTGCCATTGACACCACTGCCGCCTGGCAGACGATGGTCAGTCAGCCAGTCGTCATCTGTCCGTTGATCGGGTTTATTTTCGGTCAACCGGAAATTGGTGTCACGCTGGGGATTATTCTCGAGATGCCATGGCTGGTCAATGTTCCCTGCGGCGGGAAGCACGGTTCAGAAGGAAATCTGGGTGCAGTTGCTGCTGCAGCCATTGCTGTTTACTTTGCCAACAGACAGTTGAATACTGACAATATCATTATCATTGTGGCGGCGCTATACGCCATTGGCGTGGCAAGACTTGGTAATTATCTTGTAGAGCGGGTGCGGAAAATTAATTTATCACTCATCCACCGAGCAGACATCGCAGCAGCCAGCGCTGATATGCCTCAAATCACAGCGCTCAACTGGACTGGCGTTTTATACTCATTTATCATGGGATACGCATTGATCGTGTTCAGCTTTACCTTTGCGATTTTGACGTTAACGCCATTGATCACATTTATTCATCCGAACTTTGATTACGCTTTCGGATTGGCTAAATTCGGGATTTTCGGTGTCGGCGTCGGTGGCATTGTGTCACTATTTTTCAATCAAAAATCCAAATGGTATTTTTTCTTACCTACCTTGATCGGCTTGGTAAGCTGGATTTTTCTTGTTTTTTTATAAAATCGATTGGCGGAATTTGTAACGACTTATCAAACAATTTAGAAAGTGGTATGAAACGAATTCGCAAAAGAGATTTAATCGTTGTTTTTTTTCGTTCATTTTTCATTCAGGCAGCCTGGAATTATGAGAGAATGCTCAGCCTTGGCTTTTGTTATTGCCTGATTCCCATTGCGAAGCGATTGTTTGACAACGAGGATAAGGTCAGCGAGTTTTTAAAGCGGCACCTAGATTTTTTCAACTCGCATCCCTATATGGCGAATTATGCACTGGGCGCCGTCGCCAATATCGAGCAGCAGGCGATAATAAAAAATTGGGACGATAGCAAACCGGTTGAAGTATTTAAAAAACGAGTCATTGGACCATTGGGTGCGATCGGCGACACCCTTTTTTGGCAATTATTGTTGCCCTTTCTTGGCGTTGTCGGAGTTGTTTCATTAATCTTTTTCAAAATTTGGGGCGCACTGGTTTTTCTGTTAATCTATAATTTCTTTCATATCTCGGCGAGGATCAGGGGATTGACCAAAAGCTACCAGAAAGGATTTGATATTATTCGCGATCTTTCTTTCCGAGGAACCACTAAATTTTTTAAATACATGCAATACAGCTTTACATCAATTCTGGGAGTGGCGCTGGTATTTTTTGTTTCATATACTCATTCAAAATATGCATTAAACGGCGTCGTTATTTTCGGAATTTCTGCCCTGTTCTCATTTTTTGCTAACAAAAAACAGCGGTTGTCAATCGATCTGGTTTTGATCATCGTTGTTATCGGCGCCCTAATTATCGGTCTAATTGTCGGCGATTGACCGCAGTGAACTAACAGCCTTATTCTAGACTTTTTGGGAATATGAAATGTAAGTTGTTTTTACAATTCAGCTAAATAATTCAGGATAGATAAATAAAATGATCAGGAAAAAAGTCATCATAAAAAACACTGAAGGATTGCACGCCCGGCCGGCCACTCAATTTGTCAAAATTGCATCCAAATATCAATCGGATGTATTTTTATCAAAAAATGGACGTGAAGTTAATGGAAAAAGCATAATGGGTGTAATGATGTTAGCGGCGGCAAAGGATACAGAGTTGATTCTCATTGTTAATGGCGACGATGAACAGGAAGCAGTTTACGAATTGATCGAATTGATCAATAATAAGTTTAATGAGGAAAAGATCGACAATGGTAAAAAGTGATTTAAAAAAAATGGTTAAATTGAGGGGGATCGCGGCATCGCCTGGCGTCATTGTCGGTAGTGTTTACAAACTGACCGGAGATGTGGTCAGAGTTGAAGAGCGCTATTTAAAAAAAGACGAAGTTGCTCAGGAGATAAAAAAATTCAATCGCGCGTTGAAAAAAACCCATGAAGAATTGTCTGAAATTAAAAGTCAGGCGCGCCAGAAAATCGGTAAAGAAGCCGAAAAAATTTTTGATGCACATCAACTGCTGCTCGACGATATGACGATTATTGACGAAACCATCAGCCAAATTCAGCAGCAACAAAAGAATGCTGATTTTATTTATTTTGAAGTCATGCAACAATATCAAAAATCACTGGAAAATGTCGACAATGAATACTTCATGGGAAGGGTGGCTGACATCAAGGATGTCAAACGTCGTTTGATACGCAATATTCAAGGCGGGAAAACCGGTACATTCAGCGGGCTGACTCGAAAAGCGATAATTGTTGCTCACGATCTCTCACCGTCAGATACAGTACTGCTGGAAAAGCAAAAAGTGCAGGCATTTGCCACCGATCGTGGCGGTAAAAATTCACATGCCGCCATCATGGCGCGAGCCATGGCGATACCCTCGGTGGTTGGGTTGAAAGAGCTCACCCGCCATTGCGCTACCGGAGATACTATTATTATTGACGGGGGTAACGGCGACATTATTCTGAACCCAACGCCGACTATTCTCAATAAATATCTCAAGCTGCGCGAAGAATACGATGAATCAACCAAACAGCTTTCAAAAAATCGGGAACTTCCCTGCCGCACCCTGGATGGCAAAGATGTTGAATTGTCAGCCAATCTGGATTTCCCTGATGAATTCCAATCGGTAATCAATTATGGGGCACATGGAGTGGGTTTGTTTCGAACCGAATACATCTACATGTCCAGCAAACAGTTGCCCGGGGAAGATGATGAATATCAGGAATACCTCAAAGTGGCAAACAATCTGTATCCGCATTCGGTAATCATCCGAACCCTGGACATTGGCGGCGATAAAAATCCTCGCTATTTACGCATGCCTGAAGAAAACAATCCGGTATTGGGCTGGCGGGCAATTCGCTTCTGCCTGGAGAATCCACACATTTTTAAATCTCAACTCAGGGCAATTATGCGCGCCAGTGTTCGCGGGAATGTAAAAATTCTACTGCCAATGATCTCTTGCTTGAAAGAAATTTATCAGACAAAAATCATCATCGATCAGGTAAAAAGTGAACTTCAAAACAGAAAAATACCATTTGATGAAAACATCGAAATTGGCGTCATGATAGAAATTCCATCCGCTGCAATTATGGCAGATGTGCTTGCTGAAGAGGTTGATTTTCTCAGTATTGGCACCAACGATCTGATTCAATATATGGTCGCCGCTGACCGCGCGAATGCTCAGGTGGCGCACCTTTACAATCGGTTGCCCCCGTCTGTCTTGAGAGTTATTAATAATGTGGTTGACGCCGGTCATCGTAAGGGCGTCTGGGTGGGTATGTGCGGAGAGATGGCCGCCGATCCGCTGGCGACGCCAATACTGCTGGGGATGGATATGGACGAGCTCAGCGTCAACCCGGCAATGATCCCGGAAGTAAAAAAGATCATTCGCTCGATTAGCTATCGCGACGCCCAAAAGATTGCTGAAAAGGCCTTAACGATGAAAACGTCGGAACAGGTGGAAACATATATGCGAAATGTTTTTTCAACTCGATTCAAAATGAACATTTTTTAAGCAGAAATTAAGGAGAATCGTGAACATGCTAAAGCGGATTAAAGCAACCGATAAACACGACATGTTGCAACTGTTATTAAACTTTCCCGAACAATTTAAAAGAGCAATCGAAATCGGAAAATCCATCACCCATCAACTCGATCCGGATAAAATCCATCATCTCATTTTCGCCGGCATGGGCGGGTCTGCAATAGGCGGCGATTTAATCGTTTCCTGCCTCGCTCCACAGCTCAACATTCCGGCGATGGTCAATCGTAATTATCGGCTGCCCAATTTTGTCAACCAGAAATCATTGGTTGTCATTTGCAGCTTTTCCGGTAATACTGAAGAATCATTGAGCTGTTACGAAGACGCTAAATCAAAAAATGCTCATGTTTTGTGTGTCAGTTCAGGCGGTGAATTGAAATCCCGCGCTGAACGCGATGGCTTCCCGATCATCGTCGTTCCGGGGGGAATGCCTCCACGCTGCGCACTGGCTTATTTGTGCATACCGGCTCTGGATTTTCTGACTAAAACCGGTTTTGCCGAATTGCATCCGAGCGACGTCTTTGAAACGCAGCAACTGTTGGAACAAAAAGCCAGCGCTTATGCTCCGGACCAGTCTGAGAACCAGGCAATCCAAATAGCGCAAAATTTGAGTAATCGTTTACCGATAATTTATAGTAGTACCGACCTGCTACATGTGGCTGCGATGCGCTGGAAAGGTCAATTTTCGGAAAACGCCAAGGTGCATGCTTTCTTTAACGTTTTCCCGGAGCTTAACCACAATGAAATAGTCGGTTGGGAAAAATTGCCCGATTTTCTCACACGAACACAAATTTTGTACTTGAAGGATAGAGAGGATCACCCGCGAACTCAGAAACGAATGGCGATTACAGGGAAAATATTAGAAAAAGTTACCAATCCCGTCATTGAATTAGAAACTGAAGGTGAATCGAGATTAGCTCGATTATTTTCAATGATCTATCTCGGCGACATGGTCAGTTTTTATCTTGCCATGTTATATAATGTGGACCCCACGCCTGTTGAAAAAATTCAACTGCTCAAAGAGCAATTGAAAAATTTACCAAACGGGCTAAGTTAGACAATTCGCCAAATTCGGTGCAGCTTTAATTTTTTTTTCAAAACGAACTCGACAAGCTTATTTACTCGTTCTATCCGACGAGCTGTCGCAATCATCCTACACCAAACCCATTCTCACGCAGTAACTCTGTGCGCAGTTTGAAATTAGTTTTGTAGGATAAATAATTTTCAAGGAATCTTTTAATTAAAAAAAAATATAGACATATCAAGATCGGCAAATAGGACAATAAAAACATTGTATATCGCTAAAATTTTCAGCATAGTTGAATGGTAATAAGTATATAAATGAAAAATAACAAGATTTTCTCAACCAGATCAAAGGAGCACCATAGATGAAATCATTTCTATTTACATCAGAGTCAGTAACCGAAGGCCATCCCGATAAAATTGCGGATCAGATTTCAGATGCGGTTTTAGATGCGATTTTCAAAGAGGATCCCCTTGGAAGAGTCGCCTGTGAAGCTTTTGTGACCACGGGTTTGGCAATTGTTGGCGGAGAAATCACCACCACCACCTACGTGGATATTCCCACAATCGTCCGAACCGTAGTCAGAGAAATCGGATACATTGACGCGACCTATGGATTCGACGCCGAAACTTGCGGCATATTATCGACCATTAATCAACAATCCGCCGACATCGCTCTCGGCGTTGACCGTGACGGCGCCGGGGATCAGGGAATGATGTTCGGATTTGCAAATGATGAGACCGAAGAATTGATGCCGCTTCCCATTATGTTGGCGCACAAATTAACGCAACGATTGGCAGAGGTACGCAAAAAAAACATCCTCCCCTTCTTGCGTCCCGATGGAAAATCGCAGGTAACCATCGAATATGTTGACGGAAGACCCAAATGGGTTAATACCGTGGTAATTTCAACACAGCATAGCCCTGATGTCAAATTAACTGAACTGCGCAACGAAGTTATCCAGCATGTTATTAAACCAGTGCTTCCAGCAAACATGGTCAACGATCATGAAATAATTATTCACATCAACCCCACCGGCAGATTTGTCATCGGCGGTCCACAGGGCGACACCGGACTGACAGGGCGCAAGATTATTGTCGACACTTATGGCGGTTACGCACCGCACGGCGGCGGCGCTTTTTCAGGCAAAGACCCAACCAAAGTGGATCGTTCCGCATCTTACGCTGCCCGTTATCTGGCGAAAAATATCGTGGCCGCTCAGTTGGCAAATCAATGTACAATCCAACTCGCCTATGCTATTGGCGTCGCTGAACCGGTTTCCGTCATGGTGGACACTCACGGCACCGGTGAAATTGCTGATGCTGAAATTTCAAAGCGGATAATTAAAAACATTGATCTGACACCTAAGGGGATCATCGACAAGCTGGAGTTGCGCCGTCCCATTTACGAAAAAACAGCCGCTTATGGCCATTTTGGCAGAACTGAAAAAACATTTAGCTGGGAAAAAACAGATCTGGTAGATATTTTTGCCGGTTGATCTTTTATGTTCTAAAGTCTGATATCTGCAAACTCAATGCTATTTTATAATCAATGCATAACAAAACAAGAAATTCGTCAGGAGGTTACGTGAATTACGACATCAAAAACATAGATCTTGCAACTCAGGGCAAACGACGGATATTATGGGCGGAAAACGATATGCCCGTATTAAAAATAGTGCGGGAGCGCTTTGAAAAAGAAAAACCCCTGGCAGGCAAACGCTTGTCTGCCTGCCTGCACATAACCGCAGAAACCGCCAATCTGGCAATAACGCTCAAAGCCGGTGGCGCGGACCTGGTCATGTGCGCCTCGAATCCACTTTCAACCCAGGATGACGTGGCAGCATCGATGGTGAAAGACTACAACATTCCAATATTTGCCATTAAAGGAGAGGACACAGAAACATATTATCAACACATCAAAGCAGCGATCGACCATTCGCCACATATCACCATGGACGATGGCGCCGATCTGGTTTCCACCATCCATTTTGACTATCCGGAAATGTCCTCACAAATACTGGGCAGCATGGAAGAGACCACCACTGGCGTTATCCGGCTGCGCGCCATGGAGCGCGATGCTGCGCTTAAATTTCCGGTAATCGCGGTCAACGACGCCATGACAAAGAACCTGTTTGACAACCGATACGGCACGGGACAATCCACAGTGGACGGAATTATCCGCGCGACCGACATTTTATTGGCGGGAAAAAACGTTGTCGTTGCCGGTTATGGTTGGTGCGGCAGGGGATTTGCCAATCGCTGCCGAGGAATGGGCTCCAATGTGATTATCACCGAAGTGGATCCCATTCGCGCGCTGGAAGCCGCCATGGATGGTTTCCGGGTAATGAAAATGGAAGAGGCGTCAGTCATCGGGGATCTTTTTTGTACAGTCACCGGCGATATCAATGTCATTCGGATGGAGCATTTTGAAAAAATGAGGGATAACGCCATTGTCGCCAACTCAGGTCACTTCAACGTTGAAATCGACATCCCGACACTGAAAAAAAATGCAGTGGAAGTCCGAAAAGGAATTCGCGAATTCGTTGATCAGTATATTTTAAAAAACGGTCGACGGATCAATTTGCTGGCTGACGGCAGATTGATCAATCTGGCGGCTGCCGAAGGCCATCCGGCTTCAGTTATGGACATGAGCTTTGCTACCCAGGCAATGGCAACGGAATACGTTGTCAAAAACGCAACAACCTTTGAAGCCAAAGTCTATAATGTTCCTGTTGAAATCGAGCAATGGGTCGCCCGGTTAAAACTGCAATCGATGAACATTTCCATCGATGAATTGACCGCTGAACAAAAAGAATATCTGTCTTCATGGCAAATGGGAACTTAAATTTAAATCATGCTCAATATGCTCTGCTCCTTACTGAGCAGAGCATTGCGGGTGATAGGAGGAAATGGCTATGCTTCAAAAACGTCTTTTTATCGCTCTCATCTTGCTCACCAGCGTCAGTCTTTTATTATTTTGTGAAAAAAAAGAAAAATTAGAAACCGGTGAAATTGCGCCACAACCTGAAGTTCAACCATTTGACTCGGTTACCACGATTAAACCAGCACCCTTGAATTACGACTCACTCTATCAAATGATCAGCGCGATTACCGATTCTTTGTTGCAGAACCCAACTGATATCGCGCTCAGACGGCAGTTGGTTTCCGCTGGCTATGACACACTTTGGGAGACTATTTTTGCAGTTGGATTTGGTAAGTCCTCTGACAAAGCAACCACTGGCGCCGTTGACCAAAAATTTATCGAACAAGCAGCAACTGCTGACGCCTATCGCTGGGCAGCTTACATTAAACTCTGGCATCAAGATGCCAGCGATCCGGAATTCGGTTCTATTTCCACCAACATCAGCGGTGGTAGAATTGTCACAAAAAAGATTTTATATGACAACCGGATGGCGGTGATGATTGAAGTAAAGGCGGATCAAATTTCGAAATAGCCACTGCAATTAATTTTGTAGCATCGGAATTTCAAAATTGTCGCAGAAAAAAAAGCACCGCAGCTTTCGCAGATGACAGAGATTTTTATCTTTGAAATCATCTGTGAATTCGGCGAAATCTGTGATTGTTGCTTTTCATTAATTTATTCGCGAAGCTATGTTCTAATTCCACACCAACAGCATTATTGCACGATCTATGGAGAAAAGACAATCAATAAAAAACAAACCGCTCCTCAGCATTAACCAGCTGAAGAAATACTTTCCAGTAAGAGCGGGACTGCTTTCAAAAACTAAGGGTTTTGTGCACGCTGTTGATGATGTCAACCTGACAATTCGACAGGGCGAGACCCTGGGATTGGTCGGCGAGTCGGGCTGCGGAAAATCTACGCTGGCGCGAGTTGTTTTAATGTTAATTCAGCCGACATCCGGAGAAGTTCTCTTTGAAGGTCAGAATATTTTCACAATGCTCTCACAGCAGCGGCAACAAATTCGCAGGCAAATCCAGATCATTTTTCAGGACCCATATTCTTCACTCAATCCTCGATTGACTGTAGAAACGATTGTCGGAGAGGCGCTTTCTGTTCATAAAATCGGAAATAAACAAGAGCGCCGAGATCGAATCCTTTATTTATTAGAGAGGGTTGGTTTGCGTCCGGATCAGATGAAACGTTATCCTCACGAGTTCAGTGGCGGACAGCGCCAGCGGATAGGTATCGCTCGGGCGTTGGCGCTCAATCCGAGACTGATTATCGGCGACGAGCCGGTCTCCGCACTTGACGTCTCGATCCAGGCGCAGGTGCTGAATTTATTAATGGAGCTTCAGCGAGAATTCAGCCTGTCCTTTTTGATTATTTCCCATGACCTGCGTAATGTGGAACATGTTTCGGACAATGTTGCAGTCATGTATTTGGGGAAATTCGTCGAATACGCCACGGCTGCTCTGCTTTACAGCAATCCACTTCACCCTTACACCATCGCGCTGCTTTCTGCAATTCCTCATCCTGAACCAGGGAGAAAAAAAACTCGGACATTACTTCTCGGAGAGACGCCTTCAGCGATGAATCCACCGCCGGGCTGTCGCTTTCACACCAGGTGTCGATTTCGGTTTGATCCATGCGATAAAATCGAACCAGAGCTTTCCCGGATTTCATCCGGACAGTGGGTTGCCTGTCATCTGAGAAATTCTTCTATGAGCAAAAAAGACCAGACTGAAAATTGAGCAATTTCTGATCAAGCTCAATTTTTTCAATACGGAAACATTAGTGCGGATCAACCGTTTTACAAAAAACAATGTAGGGCGATCATTTTTAAACATCTTAAATGAATGACTGGACATTATTATGACAGTAAAACAAACGGCTATTGCCGCTGCACTGGGCGCCGGAAAAATATTGCGAGACGGGGTGGGCTCTGTGGAGCACGATGATATTGAAAAGAAAAATCCTTTTGATTACGTAACCAAGATTGATACCAAGTCTGAGCAACATATCATCAATCTTATCTCCGCCCAATTTCCCGACCACGAAATTCTGGCAGAAGAATCCGGCGCCTCCCCCCAAAAAAATGGAAACCGCTGGATCATCGATCCGCTCGACGGAACAACCAACTTTATCCACAGCTATCCTCAGGTTGCTGTATCGATAGCCTTTGAAGTCAATGCTGAAATCATGATGGGTGTGGTTTACGATCCGTTCCGAGACGAACTCTTCGTGGCCGAAAAAGGCAACGGCGCGTATTGCAATGGCAAAAAAATTTCTGTCTCCCACCGGAGTGATCTCAGCCAATGCCTGATCGCAACCGGGTTTCCTTTTAAAAACAGAGATTTGCTGTCGCTTTACTGGCAGGTGTTGTCCGAGATTTTTATGCATGTCAGCGGCATCCGACGCACTGGTTCGGCTGCGCTGGATCTGGCGCATATTGCTTGTGGCAGGTTTGACGGTTTCTGGGAATTAAAGCTCAGCCCATGGGACGTTGCTGCGGGTTCGTTACTGATTAGCGAGTCCGGCGGAAAAATAACTGACTTTGAAAACCAATCAAATCACATCTGGAGCGGAGACGTTATCGCGACCAATTCATTAATACACAACTTTATTCTCAGCAGTGTACAAAAGGTGTTTTCTTGTAATCCTTAATAGAAAAAACTGAGAGCTATATCAACCATGAAAAAATATTTTTTGTAATTAAAATTTTTTACTTGACAACAAGGCATAATTCTATTATATTTATAACAAACATCAAAACAAAAGGTTAATTGGGTCTGAACTATCAATTAATTAAATTTTATAAAGTTAACTTTAGCTTTTACAAAAAGTTAATTTTTCTCTTGACAAATGGCAAATAAATTATTATATTCTTTTTGCAAAATATCAGCTTTCCAAAAAAAATTATCCTACCGAACAAAGGCAATCTACAAGCGCCTTGACGTGAGTCAGAAGGAATCAAAACGAGGGAATGGGCATGCGTGACAAACGTATTAAGTTGATTTATTTTTCTTTGGGGGGGTCGGAGGTCAAAGACATTGCTCTTGACTGGAAAAAACTCATTTTACTTTCTTCCATGTTATTAATCATTCTAATTTTCATCATTGGTGTCGCGTTGAGCTTTTTCACTGACACATTTGACAACATGAAGATTAGTTCACTGGAAAAAGTTAATTTCACCCTATCGAGCCAGCTAATCGAGATGCGTAAACAAATCAATCAGGTAGAATCTCGAATACAACAACTCGAAGGTGAAGACGACCAACTCAGGATGATCGCCGGGCTGGATACAATTGACCAGGATATGCGTCTTGCCGGAGTCGGCGGCCCTGAATATGTCTATAACGAAGATTTAAATTATTTTTCAGCTGACTTAGGCACCCATGTCTTTGAAACCAAAGACTTAATTGATCAGCTTAAAAATAAAATACAATTACTCACTGAAAGCCGCGAAGAAATATTCGATACCCTTCGAGCAAAGGAAAATGAGATCAAACACCTGCCAACAATCAAGCCGGTAAGAATTGGCAGAATAACATCTCATTTCGGAACACGAATTGACCCCTTTACTGAGCAGCGGACCGTGCACCCCGGCATCGATATTGGTGCGCCGGTGGGGACACCAGTATTTGCAAGCGCCGATGGCATAGTAACCAGGATCAATCGCAGCTATAAAAAAAATAAGGGCTATGGAAAATTGGTCGAGATTGACCACGGAAATGGTCTAAAAACCAAATACGGGCATCTTGATAAGATCAAAGTAAAACATGGACAGAAAGTAAAGCGCTGGGAAGTAATCGGCGAAGTCGGAGAAACCGGCAGAGCAACCGGTCCACATCTCCATTATGAAGTGGTTCTGTTCGACAAACGGGTGAATCCCATCATGTACTTTTTTGAATAGTTGCTTGCCCCGGTTGTAAAAGTTTCAACATTACTAAATAAAGTTTTTTAAATAAAAACCCTCTGACTATCAGCGGGTTTTTTATTTTTTCCCAGCCAAAAACCCTACGCATGATTTATTCCTCACAAAAATTTTTAATTCCCCCTGATTTTTTTATTTAACTTTTTGCACTTATCCTCGATTGTCGGTAATATTTAGATAGCTTCGCTTCTTCGGTCGCTCGCAACGATAAGAAAAGGCGATTGGATGATCGAATTTGATCTATAGGCGGTCGTTCTTTATAAAACTGCGGAACCCATAAAAACAGGTTGCAATTTTTTATTCTTTTTATTATATTAGTAATAATTAATGATGAGAAGAAATGATCAAACAATGATGATATTATGCCTTCGTCGATTCCATGCCCACGCTGCGGCGAATATTCTTTTCACAAATCACACAACAGAAATTTTTATGAAAAGTTTCGCCGATTTATCTTCAAGCAGAGAGTTTACCGATGTCACAAATGCAATTATAGAGGTTGGGTTAGCCGCTCAACATTGAAACCTAAAGCGACTTTGAAACAATGGCTTATTTACCTGATGGTTTTCTTTATTGCAATCCTGGTGAGCTTCTTCCTGAAAAATTATCTTTTTTGATAGTGTTTGATTTCATTTTTGTTATTAGAAAATGTTAAATTAAAATTTCTGAATTTGAAATGATCTGAAATTCACATTTTAGCTTTCAGACAGATATATTTTTTTCCACAACGTTAATTACATGAAATCCGTATGTTATCAAACAATTGGCGTAACTATTTAGCCACAAACACTCAAAGGCACCAAGAGACACAAAGAAGAAGGAATTTCTAAATTATTCCATTCAGAAAAGCTGGATTTGGTTTGATGAAAAGCTATGGAATTTGGCATTAAAAAAGTGAGTAAAAAAAGACATCTTGGTGTGACTTCGAGGCTTGGTGCCTTTGTGGCAATAACATCTGCCTGAATAGATACCAATTGGCTTTGCCAGTATATTCAATTGTCCTCCTTCCAATTGAAAACAGAAAAAAAACGATGATCTATTGCACAGAATATGACCGACACCTAATAATGAAAAATCAACAGATAAATTATTACAAAACGTAATGCCTCAGTCTTTGGTTTATAAACCAGATTTCTCGGAGAAATCTGGTTTATTAGATATAGACTGATGCCATCGCTTT
>Ga0129302_1001848_pt1 | contig 15532 bp, 13 predicted proteins | sample BlaSprsedimmetaG_FD_94476 | JGI IMG/M metagenome (GOLD analysis project Ga0129302, IMG submission 94476) | Hot spring sediment bacterial and archeal communities from California, USA to study Microbial Dark Matter (Phase II) - Blank Spring... | ecosystem: Environmental > Aquatic > Thermal springs... | reverse complement strand
GCGATCCAGAATCAGCGCCCGGCTGCCGCTGCTGCCCTGGTCAATGCCCAGCAGGTACGGTCGGTCGGTCATCGAGTCGGCTATCGAGCCGATCATCACCCTGCTACGCAGGGCCGACGCCGACACAGGTGATCAGGCCCATGCTTCGACGATCTCCTCGGCCGCTTGTGGAAGCAGCCCCAACAGGCGGGCCAGGTCAATCACCGTGAAGCGCGAGCGGATCTCGTGGGCGTGATGGCAGGCGGTCAGCAACCGCTCCCGGGAGCAGCCGATCTGTTCGGCCCGGAAGGCGGCCCCGGCCTGCTCCAGGCAGCCGCGAATGCGCGCCGGCGGGCGGAGATACGGTTGGATGTCCTCCCGCACACGGTCCCACGTGTCGCCCCGGGAGAGGGTCGCAGCGGCCTGGCGGATCCGCGCCACTTTCTGGGCGTAGTGGGACGCGACCTCGTCGCCCATGCGGCCCCAGAACGCGCGGTCCACCGCGATGCTCCGTTCGGCGTGAGAAAAATCCGGCGACTCTAGCGCCAGGATGCGGCGGTACAGCTCGGAGGTCAGCACCGTGCCGACGCCGACCTGTCGGCCGTGCAGGTCGTGGGGCTGACCGTCCAGGGCCGACATCATGTCCAACGTGTGGGAGATGAGGTGCTCTCCGCCGGAGGCCGGGGCCGAGGTCTCGGCCATCGTCATCGCCACGCCGGTCAGCAGCAGGCCGTGGAACAGGGCCTCCAGCGCGGCCGGTTTCCGCTGGCGCACGTCTTCGGGATGGTCGAAGTAGAGCGGCTCGATCTCGGCGATCAGCGAGACAGAGCGATCGCAAAAATAGTCCCCGAACAGGACGTGGTTCAGCCGCCAATCGGCCGAGCTGACCGATTTGGCGAGGATGTCGCCCAGGCCGGCGGCGGTCATCTCGTAGGGCGCGTCGCGGATGACGGCGGGGTCGGCCAGGACGACGCGGGGCGCGCGGCCTCGCAGCAGCGTCTTGACGCCCTTGACCGTCGCCGCCACATTGGCCGAGGCGTAACCGTTCATGCTGGCGGCCGTCCCGAAGGAGACGTAGGGGACGTCCAGGTCGAAGGCCGTCCACTTGCCCAGGTCGCTCAGCACGCCACTGCCGACCGGGACGACGATGTCGGCGCTCTCCATCTGCGGCAGCAGCCAGTCGTGGGTCCGGTCGTCGCAGACGGGCCCGCCGGCGGCGGAGTCGGGCACGACGATTTCCGTGACCTGCCAATCCCGTTCCCGCAACGCGGCCGCTGCGGCGGCCCCGCCGACGGCGCGGGTGCGGACGTCCATCAGCACGACGGCGCGGCGACCCGGCGCGGGCGTCCACTGCACGGCAACGTCGGGGAGCTGCGCCAGCGCGTCGGGGGCGTAGATCACGCCCTGTGGGTCAATGCGGTGCGTCCTGCCGCATTTGCACGCGAATGTCTGCCCGTATATGGCATTGACCGTCGAAATGATCGTTGTTGTGTCCAATTTCACCTCTGGTTTTTAGGCGTATTTTACCCCTTAGTCGCCCCTAATGTCAACCCTTCGATAAAGTAGCGTTGGAGGAAGATAAAGACCAACACCGTGGGCACCGTCGCCAGCAGCGCGCCGGAGGTGATCACCGTCCAGTCCATCACGTACTGGCCCTGCAACGTCGCCAGCCCGGCCGTGACCGGTTTGAGGGTGTCGCTGCGCAGGAGCACGATGGCCCACAGATAATCGTTAAAGATCCAGGTGAACTCTAGCGTCGCCAGCGCCGCGACGGCCGGCAGGGTCAGCGGCATCATGATCTGCCACCAGATGCGGAACTCGCTGCAGCCGTCAATCCGGGCCGCTTCCAGAATCTCGCCCGGCACGGTGCGCATATAGTTGCGCAGCAGGAAGGTGCAGAAGCCGAGTTGAAACGCGGTGTGGAAGGCGATGATGCCCCAGTGAGTATCGTACAGGCCGAGCGCGTCGGTCAGGCGAAAGACCGGCAGCATCAGCACCTGGAAGGGCAGCAACATACCGCCGATGTAGGTGAACAGGAGCAGCCGGTTGCCCCGAAAACGGAAACGGGCCAGCGCATAGGCGGAGAGAGAGGATAGGAACAGCGTCAAGACCAGGGATGGAATCGTGATGATGAAACTGTTGGGCAGGTAGTATTCCAGCCCGCCCCGTCTCCACGCCTCGGCATAGCTCTGCAGCGAGATCTCGGTGGGGAGCGAAAAGAACCCCCGCCGCATCAAGTCGTCGTTGGTGCGCACCGACGTGAGGATCGCCTGGATGAACGGCACCAACCACAGGATGGTGATGGCGAGCAGCACCAGGTAGCCGATGGTGCGCCAGGGTGAGCTAAAGAACTTTTTTGTCGTCATTGCGCTTCCCCCTCTAGTATTCCATCTCAGTCTGCAGAACACGCCACAGGTAGATAAAGATGAACACCAGGCTGATGAGGAACAGGACGACCGAGATCGCTGCACCGTAGCCCATCTTGTAGTTGTTGAAAGCCTGGATATACATAAAGTTCGCCAACACGCTGGACGAATTGTACGGGCCGCCGCGCGTCATCACCGATACCAGATCGAACGCCCGCAGGGAGTCAATGATGCTGATGACCACGACGATGACCGTCACCGGCGTCAGCAGGGGGAAAATCACGTGCCGGAACGTCAGCCAGCCGCTGCAGCCGTCCACTTTGGAAGCGTCTATCAGGCCGGGGTCCACGCCCTGCAGCCCCGCCAGGTAGAGCACCATCACGTAGCCGACCTGCCGCCAGATGCCGACGGCGATGATGGCCCACATGACCAGGTTTTTGTCGCTCAACCATCCCCGGGCCAGCGCGCCCAATCCAACCGCTCGCAGCGTCGCGTTGATCAACCCGTTGGCCGGCTGATACATCCACCCCCAGATCAAACCGCAGACGACCAGCGAGAGCACCAGCGGCGAATAGAAGCTGGCTTTGAACGCCTTCGCGCCGGGGATGGATCGGTTCAGGGCCATCGCCAACGCCAGGCCGGCGACCACCGGAATGGTGATGAAACTGAGTATCCACTTGAGGTTGTTCTTCAAAGAGATGTAAAAGACTGGGTCCTTGAACAGCCGTTGATAATTTCGTAGGCCGATGAAATCCGGCGTCGACACGCCGTCCCAGTTCGTCAGACTGAGGTAAAACGTATAAAACATCGGTCCGATGACCCAGATCAGGTAGATGATCAGGGGGAGAATCAAAAACAGGTACGGCGTCAGTTGGGAGAGCCTCTTTTCTCGCGTCATTTAACAGTTCTCCTCAATCAGTAGTTTTGCAGATTTTACAAAGCGGCTCGTAGTGGCGACTTCAGTCGCGTTTTGTACGCCATTCAGCGACTAAAGTCGCCACTACGACCCTATCCCAAGTGGCTTGTGTTAAAAATGCAAAACTACTGCTCAATTATAGGTGCCATAGCGGCGACTCGAGTCGCTCTGACCTCACCGGACATCCTGTCCGCCAACGACGGGCACAAATGGAGCCCGTGGGCGACTGCGTCCACGGGCTCCTGATGGATCGTGCGGGTTACTCCTCCGCGAACACTTCTTGCCGGGTAGCTTCCAACCGGGCCAGGATGTCCGCGATGTCGCCGGGGTTGTCCCAGAACTCCATGAAACCGTTCATGCCCACGTCGGCCATTTCAGGCGTCGTGTCGCGGTCGTAGAACTGGGCCACAAAGTCAGCGCTCTGGATCAGCGCCAGCCCCTTCTTCTGCATATCGGTGAAACCGCCGGTGTCCACCTCCATGTTGGTGGGCAGCCGTCCCAGGTTGTCGGCAAAGTACTGCTGCGCTTCCACGCCGCCCAGGAAGGCGATGAACTGCTTGGCTTCCTCGACGTGCTGCGCGTTGGCGGCGATGAAGTAGCCATCGGTGGGGGCGTCCTCGCCGACGGGCACGGCCGGGTCAATGATGGGGAAGCGGAAAAAGTCGAGGTTGGCTTCCTCTTCGTCGGGATAGCTGTCCCGGAGGAAATCGCCCATCAGGTACATGGCGGCCTCGCCGTTGATCAGAAACTGCAGCGCCTCGGACCAACTGTAGGCGGCCGGGTCCTCGATGAAATAGCCGTTCTCGATCAGGGGCGCCCAGTAGTCGCTAAAGACCGTCAGCACCCGCGGGTCATCGTACGATTCCTTGCCCAACATCAGGTCAATGTGGAACTCGGGCCCGTTGACGCGCATGTTGAGATAGTCGAACCAGGCCGCGCTGGTCCAGCGGTACTTGGTGCCGATGGCGATCGGGGCGACGCCGTTCTCTTTCAGCGTCTCGCACACCTGCAGGAAATCGGCCCACGTCTCCGGCGGCTCCAGCCCGTACTGATCGAAAATGTCCGCCCGGTAGTAGACGGCCCACCAGTACCAACTGGCCGGCACGAAATACTGTTTGCCGCCCACAGAGCTCATGGCGCGGAAGCCGGCCGGGTAGGTCTCGTTCCAGCCCTCGCGCTCCCACACGTCGCTGATGTCCATGATCAGATCCTTGTCAATGAAGAAGCGGGCCCGGTTGCCGGCGAACCAGGTCATCACGTCCGGCGGGGTGGAGGCGGTCAGGTAGGCCCGGATGGCCTGTTTGAAATCCTCGTGGGCGACGGTGCTGTGCACCACGTCAATGTTCGGGTACATCTCCTCGAACATACGCACCTGCTCGGCGTCGGCCTCGCGCGGCGCCGGGTCGCTCATGTAGGAGTTGTAGATCACGAGGGATTTTTCGACCTCCACGGGCACCTCGACTTCGACTTCCACTTCCACCGTTCGCTCGACGGGCACCTCGACCTGTACTTCCACCGTCCTCTCGACCGGCACTTCGACCGTGACGGTCTCGGGTTGGCAGGCGGCTACCAGCGCCAAAATGGTCATGGCCGCCAATAGGGGAAACACGAATTTCTTCACTTTACTCCTCCTGTTCTGATTGGAATGGGTCAAACGGGTTGACTATTGAGATTGATCGTCAATCGTTCCACTGTTCTGTTTCGCGCGATAATCACCTCCTTCACAAAGTGCGACTCACGTGAACAAGTGTGTCGCACCCGTCATCATCCCTATCCCTGCCGCGGCGCGCACGACCCGCGCGCCACGAGCTCGGCTTGGGTCAGAATCTGGGCCGGGCTACCTTTCGCTTCTTGGATGATCTCGATCAACAGACGCGCGGCTTGCCGCCCCGATTCTTCCATCGGCTGACGGAGGGTGGTCAAGGGCGGGTCGAAATAAGAGGCCAGGGGAATGTCGTCGAACCCGATGATGGACACGTCCTCGGGGACGTGCAGCGCCGCTTCTCGCAAGGCGCGGATAGCGCCCACGGCCATGCGGTCGTTCTGGGCAAAGATGGCGGAAAAATGCGGACCAGTCGTCAGCAAGTGATGGGTGGCGTGGTAACCGGCGGTGGCGGACCAGTCGCCGGGCCGGATCAAATCTGGATCGAGCGGCAGCCCGGCGTCTGCCAGCGCCTGGCGGCAGCCGCTCAACCGATCGCCGACGCACTCCTCGTTTTCCGGCCCGGTGATCGTGGCGATGGCGGTGTGGCCCAGGCGAATCAGGTACTCGGTCGCTCCTAACCCGCCGGCGTAGTCGTCGCATTTGACCCACGAGACGGGGTGCTCCCGGGCGGTATTCCCCACGTACACCATCGCCATCCCGCGTTCGATCAACGGTTCGAAACAGCGATGTCGCTGGTCGGCGTATGGATTGAACACCAGCAAGCCGTCCACCTGGCGGTTGAGCATCTCCTCCAACAGCGGTTCCACGTCGTCGGCGGTCGGTGCGCTGCCGGAGAGGATGAAATAGCCGTGGCGGCGGGCCTCGTCCCGCGCGCTCTCGATCTGCATCGCAAAGGTGTAGTCGGTCAGGTTGGGCGAGATGCAGCCCAGCGTGCAGGTGCGCCCGGCGACCATGCTCCGCGCCACCGCGTTGGGGCGGTAGTCCAGCTCGGCGATGGCGGACAGCACCCGGTCGCGGGTCTCCTCGGCGACGTAGCCATGCTCGTTCAACACCCGCGAGACAGTCTGGCGAGAGACGGCGGCTCGGGCCGCCACGTCTTTGATCGTAGCCCTTTTACGTTTCATTGGCTGGTGGTCTCCCCGCGTATGTGAACGTTCACACATTCATTCAAAATTGATCAAAGTGGTGATTTCTAAAGATCGGCCGTTTGGGGGCTGCGTCGTGATGCGCCTGGCATCTGTCCGCTTCTGTGAACGTTCACACAAAATTATACACAAAAAATAATGATTGTCAAGTGCCGGGGCAGCGCTAGTCAGTCAAAAACCGATTCTGCAATACGAGCACTGCCTCCAGGGGCACTGCGTCGATCAGGACACCGACCCGCTGTCCGGGGCTGGCCGTCGAGATCGTGATCCACGCCTGCCTCCACGCCCGCGTCAATCGCGTCCGAGCCGGGCAGCAGGCGGTAGCCTGCGTCTCAATCGTCTCCTTGCCCTGACACTCCTTCAGAGTATAATACAGTGAAATGACACTGACGACAGGAGACGCATGAGCACAGATACATTACGCCAACTCCCCAGCGTGGACCACCTGCTGAGCAACGAGTCCGTGGCGACACTTGTCGCGACCTACGGCCGCCAGCAGACCGTGGAGGCGCTGCGCGAATCCCTCTCCCTGGCGCGGGACGAGATTCAGGATGGCGCCGCGGCGCCGGACGACGAAACCCTCGTCGAGCGAGCCGCCCATCACCTGCGAACTCGCCTCTCTCCGACGCTGCGCCGCGTCATCAACGCCACCGGCGTCATCATCCACACCAACCTGGGACGCGCCCCCCTCTCCACCGCCGCCCAGGCCGCCATGGAGGCCGTCAGTCGGGGCTACTCCACGCTGGAATACGATCTGGCGGCCGGACAGCGAGGTCATCGCACGCTGCACGCCGAGCGGCTGCTTTGCGAGCTGACCGGGGCCGAGTCCGCCCTGGTAGTCAACAACAACGCCGGCGGCGTGCTCCTGGGCCTGACCGGCCTGGCCCAGGGCCGGGGCGTGATCATCTCGCGCGGCCAACTGGTGGAAATCGGCGGCGGATTCCGCATCCCCGATGTCATGGCCCAGAGCGGCGCCCGACTGATCGAGATCGGAACCACCAACCGCACCCATCGGCGAGACTATGTCGCGGCGCTGGAATCCTGCCAGGACGCGGCTCTGATCCTGCGCGCCCATCATTCCAACTTTCGCATCGTCGGCTTTGCCACCGAGCCATCCCTGCCCGAGCTGGCGGCCCTTGGCGCTGAATGGTCTGTCCCGGTGATGGACGACCTGGGCAGCGGCGCGCTGCTGGACACCACTCCCTTCGGCCTGGCCCACGAGCCGACGGTCCAGGAAAGCGTCGTGGCTGGCGCAGCAGTGGTCTGTTTCAGCGCCGACAAGCTGCTGGGCGGCCCCCAGGCCGGCGTGATCGTCGGCCAGGCCCGGTACGTGGACCCGCTCAAACGCCATCCCCTGGCCCGCGCTCTGCGAGCCGACAAGCTGTGCCTGGCCGGGCTGCAGGCCACGCTGCTGCACTATTTGCGAGACGAGGCCACCGCCCAGATCCCCGTGTGGCGCATGATCGCCACGCCGCTGGCAGAGATCGAGGGGCGGGCGAGGCAGTGGCGCCGCACGCTGCGCCGCCGCCACGTCCCGGCCGACCTCCTGGATGGCGCATCAACGGTGGGCGGGGGCAGCCTGCCCGGCGAGACCCTGCCGACGAAACTGGTCGCGCTGCCGGTGGCTCACCCCGACCAGTTTTCGGCCGCGCTGCGCGCGGCCGACCCGCCGGTGATCGCCCGCATCGCAGAGAACCACCTGGTTTTGGACCCCCGCACCGTCTTGCCGGAGGAAGAGCAGGACCTCTTGCAAACCATCACAAGAACACTCGAAACTATCAAGGAGAGCATTGATGAAACGAGACCTGGATAACCTGATGGAGGAACGCGACCTCGACGCGATCCTCATCTCTGGAAGCGGACACGACAACCCGGCCCTGTACTATATGACCAACGGCGCTTCCCTTCTGCATGGGCACGTGCTCAAAAAGCGGGGCGAGAAGCCGGTGCTGCTCTGCTCTCCCATCGAGCGCGAGATCGCGGCGACCAGCGGTCTCACCGTCGTCAATATGAGCAGGTACGACTACCTCGGCATCCTGCGCGAGACCAAGGACCAATTGGCTGCCGCCATCGAGCTGTACCGTCGCATATTCGCAGACTTGGGCGTCAGCGGGCGGGTCGGGTTCTATGGGACCGAGGATCGAGGGCGAGCCTGGGTGCTGCTCAACGCTCTGGACGCCCAACTGGAGGACGTAGAGGTCCACGGCGATTTCGACGTCACGCCCATTGATCGCGCCCGCACCACCAAGGACGAGGCCGAGGTCGAACGCATCCGCGAGATGGGTCGCCGCACCTGCCTGGTGGTGGAACAGACCATCCAATTCCTCAAGTCGCACCGGGTGCAGGACGGGATATTGGTGCAGGCCGATGGCACTCCCCTGACGATTGGGCGGACCCACAAAGAGATCGGACGACGGATCGCCGAGCAGCGGATGGAGGACCCGGAGGGCATCATCTTTGCCATCGGGCGCGATGCCGGTATCCCGCACAGCAAAGGCAACCCTCAGGACGTGCTCGCCCTGGGCCGTTCCATCGTCTTTGACATCTTTCCCCGCGAGGCCGGGGGCGGCTACTTTTTCGACATGACCCGTACCTTTTGCCTGGGTTACGCGCTGCCAGAGATCGAAAAAGCCTACCAGGACGTGTACGAGTGTATGGAGCAGGTCATCGCCGCGTACCAGGTGGGTGTGGAAGCGCGCCGCTACCAGCAGATGACCTGCGAGTTCTTTGAAAGGCGGGGACATCCCACCATCGCCAGCGACACCCAGACCGAGAGCGGCTACGTGCACGGCCTGGGGCACGGCGTGGGATTGGCGATCCACGAGGAACCCCGGTTCAGCGACGTGCCCAGCAACACGGACACGATCCAACCCGGCCACGTCTTTACCGTCGAGCCAGGGCTGTACTATCCCGACCAGGGGTATGGCATCCGGATCGAGGACGTGGTCTGGATCGACCCTGCCGGCCGGGTCCAAAATCTGACCAATTTCCCCAAGAAACTGGTGATCGAGCTATGATCCGCATTCTGGCCATCGAGACCTCCTGCGACGAGACCGCCGCCGCCGTCATCGAGGATGGACGCCGCATCCTCTCCAACGTCATCGCCTCGCAGACCGAACTACACGCTCGCTACGGCGGTGTGTTCCCCGAGATGGCCTCTCGCGCCCACATCGAGGCGATCCTGCCTGTGATCGAGCAGGCTATGCGCGAGGCGTACCTGGGCTTTGACGATCTGGACGCGGTGGCCGTGACCCACGGACCGGGACTGGCCGGCTCCCTGTTGGTGGGGGTCAACGCCGCCAAGGGCCTGGCGCTGGGACGGAAGCTGCCCTTGCTGGGGATCAACCACCTGGAGGCGCACATCTATGCCCACTGGTTGGAGACTCGACCTGACGGCGTCGAAACCGAGGAGGCGGCTCGGACAGACCTCGAGTTCCCACTGTTAGCCCTCGTCGTCTCCGGCGGTCACACCGAACTCGTCATGATGCACGATCACGCGCGGTACGAGTACCTGGGCGGCACCCTCGACGATGCCGCCGGCGAGGCCTTCGACAAGGTGGGCCGGCTGCTGGGCCTCCCCTACCCCGGCGGACCGGCCATCCAGACGACCGCTCAGAACGGTCACGCGACGGCCTTCCGCTTTCCCCGCGCCTGGCTGGACGACAGTTACGATTTCAGCTTCAGCGGCCTCAAGACTGCCATGCTGCGCATCGTCGAAAGCTACAGCGATCCCCCGCGCGGCCAGCAACTGGCGAACCTGGCGGCCAGCTTCCAGGCCGCGGTGGTGGACGTGCTGTCTGCCAAGGCCGCCCGCGCGGCGGAGGAATTCAAGGCCACCGCCGTGCTGCTGTGTGGAGGCGTATCGGCCAACCAGGCCCTGCGAACCACGACGGCCGAGCGAGCCAGCATACCAGTCCACTACCCGCCGCCCATCCTCTGCACCGACAATGCCGCTATGGTGGGCGCCTGCGCCTACCGCCACTTTATCGCTGGCGAGCGCGCCGGTTGGGATCTGGACGTCCTACCGGGGTTGCGCCTGGTGGAGAGACGGAGGACAGCAAGAGCATGAACCCTGTTCCAGGTTCACCACGCATCCGACCGCTGGCGCTGGGCCTGATCTGGCGCGGCGACGAGTTGCTGGTCTTTGAAGGCCACAACCACGTCAAGGGGGAGACCTTTTACCGTCCCCTGGGCGGGGGCATCCTGTTTGGAGAACAAGGACCGGAGGCGCTGCGGCGCGAGTTCCACGAAGAGTTGGGAGCACTGCTCACCGATGTGATCTACCTGGCTACCCTGGAGAATATCTTTACGTGTAACGGGCGACCGGGCCACGAGATCGTCCTGCTCTACGAAGCGAACCTGGCCGATCCCTCTTTTTACGAAAGCGAACAGTTCGAGGTGCACGAAGAAGAGGAGACCTTGACAGCGCGCTGGATCCCCTTGAACGAGCTTTGCTCCGGCGATCTCTTCCTCTATCCCGATGGACTGCCCCAACTACTGATGGACAGGTATGCGAAATGACAGAGAGACTCGACGGAGATGAACCCCGTGAATCTCACGAACCGGAACTCCGGTGGAGCCCGTTCGTCAAACGAACCGTCGCGCTGATTCTCTTTGGCGCGTTCGCCCTCGTGCTGTACGGCTTTCGCTACTTGCTGCCCCCCTTGATGATCGCCTTCCTGCTGGCTTTCATCCTCAACCCCATCGTCGGGTTCATCGTTCAACGCCTCCACCTATCCCGCAACGCGGCCACGGCTGTGGTCTTTTTGATTCTGATCGGGCTGATGCTGGGCGGCGTGGCTGCACCGGTGACCGCTGTGCCGACCACGGTGCGAGCCGTGCGTTCAGCCCAGTTCGACTTTATCCGCCTCATCAACGACATCGGCGCGTTCTTCGAACGACCCGTGCACGTGGGAGAGTATACGCTGGACCTGAGCAGCATATACCAGGAATTGAGCGCGACGCTGACCTCCTTCGTCGGCTCAGTGGCGGAGGGCACTCTAAACATCGTGCTCAACATCGCGTCGGGGGCCTTTTGGCTGGTCGTCATACTGATGACCACGTTCTACCTGGTCAAAGACACCGACCGGTTTGTCAGACAGTTGGACCGCCTGGCTCCGCTCGAGTATCGCGCAGACCTGGCACGCTTGCGCCAACAGATTGCTGGCGTGTGGAACGCATTCCTGCGCGGCCAGTTGGTGATCAGCCTGCTGATGGCCATCATCATCACCATAGTCTGTATAGCAGTGGGACTGCCCTACGCCCCGGTGATGGGCTTGATCTCTGGGTTGACTGAATTCATCCCGAACGTCGGACCAGCCGTCGCCTTGATACCGGCCGCCCTGGTCGCCCTGTTTAAGGGATCCGCCTTTTTGCCGTTGAGCAATTTTTGGTTCATGGTGCTGGTCATCGGGCTGTACATGATCATTCAACAGATTGAGAACAACTTGCTCGTCCCCCGCATCATGGGAGAAAGCCTCAACTTGCACCCCATGGCCGTGTTGATCGGCATCATCATCGGCGGTAATATGGCCGGCATCATCGGGATGTTGTTGGCCGCGCCCGTCCTGGCGACGCTGCGAGTGATCGTCAATTACCTCTTCTCCCACCTCTACGACCGGGACCCGTTCGCTGAGACAGCGCCAGAGAAAGCGGCCGCACCGCCCAAACCCAGCCTGACCAAGCGGGTGTACCGAGCCGCGTGGCGACAGGTGCAGGAAAAGGTGGACCCCAAAACTGGCACGGAGACCCTGTCCCTCAAAGTCTCGATTCGAAAGGCAGAACTGGCCGATAAACCGGCCATCGAGAGCATCTGCATCCAGATGGAGAATCCCGACTATATTCCAGACATCCTGGACGAGTGGCTGGCCGATCCCCACGGCCAGTTTGCGGTGGCAGAACTGCGCGGGGACGTGGTCGGGTTCGCCAAGCTCACCCGCCTGGCCGACGACGAATGGTGGTTGGAAGGGCTGCGCGTGGCCTCAGCCTGCCGGGCCGAGGGCATCGCGGGCCGACTGCAAGCTCACCTGGTGAAACAGGCGCAGCGGGAAGGAGACGGCGCCCTGCGCTTTGGCACCCGCTCGGATAACGAACCGGTCCATCGCCTCGCCGCCCACGACGGATTCCACCACACTCTCACCTACCGGCGCTATCAAGCCGATCCTCTGCCCAGCAGGGCGACGCCTCCCCTGCGCCAACTGACCGAGGTGGACGTAGAGGCTGCATGGACGCTGGTCCGTCACTCCCCCCGCTATCAAGCCGCCCGGGGGTTGTACGAAGAATGCTGGACCTGGAAAAACCTGACTCGAGAGCGGCTGGAACGACACATCACCGCTGGGGATGTCTGGGGACTGGGGAACTCGGACGGGCTGCCCGCTCTGGCTCTCGTCGGCCGGGATGACGTGCAAGGAGAAGAGGAGGACGTCTGCCTGTACGTTGGATACGTGGATGGGACGGGAGCGGCGTTGGTCGCGATGCTGCAAGGGCTGCGCGGACTGGCCGCACGACAGGCTTGCACCTGTGTGCGCATCAAGGCCGTAGCAGAGCCGGCCCTGGCAACGGCCCTCCAGGCCGCCGGCTACGAGATCTGTCGCCCCAACGATGTATGGATTTTCGAGCTCGAGTTATCACCACCAAGCGAGTAATCTAAAGGAGAGCAAGTCTATGCGCGAGATTTCTATTGCCACCGTACAAATGGAGCCCCAACTGGGCCAGATGGAAGACAACCTGATCAAGATGAGCGAGTTCATCTCTCGCATCGCCACCGAGCAGCCGGTAGACCTGATCCTCTTCCCGGAACTCGTCACGACGGGGTACGAGATCGGGCCTCATTTCCCCGATCTGGCCCAACGCATCCCCGGCCCCACGGTCAACCTGATCGCCCAGAGAGCCAGCGAGTTCGGTGTGCACGTCGCTTTTGGCATGGTCAGCAAGGAAAAAGTCGAATCCATCCTCTACAACACCGTCGTGCTGGTCGGGCCCGACGGCGATCTGATTGACCAGTATCACAAGGTGCACCTGCGAGGTGAGGAGCGGATGGCCTTTCGGGCCGGTTACAAGATCAAACCTACCGAGACCGCCCTGGGCAGCATCGGGATGATGATCGGATGGGATCTCGCCTTCCCAGAGACGGCCCGCAGCCTGGCGCTGGATGGGGCGGAACTGGTGCTGGTGAGTGCGAACTGGGAACGGCCTCACGTTGACGAGTGGCGGGTCTACCTGCTGGCCCGGGCCCGCGAGAACGCCGTGTTCGTCGCCGCCGCCAACCGTGTGGGTGAGGAACCCTCCTACACCTTTTTCGGCCAGAGCGCCATCATCGGCCCCGAAGGAAAAGTGTACGCCAGCGTGGACGAGGCGACCGAAGGGTACGCTGTCGCCCGCATAGACCTGGACCAGGTACGCGAGCATCGAGAGGAGACCCAGATCTTGCAATGCCGCCAGCCGGCGACCTATCGGTCCATCGTGAAGAAATATTGATGGCCGGGAAAAAGCCCTGGCACACCATCGCCACCACCCGCCTGTGGCGCAGTCGCTGGTATAACCTGCGCCAGGATAACGTACGCATCCACACCGGCGCCGAGGTCACCTACACCTTCCAGGAGCACCCGGGGGCCGTGTTCATCGTGCCGGTGACTGTCGAGCGGCGGATCGCCCTGCTGCGCCAATATCGCTACCCGGTGGACGAGTGGCTGTGGGAAATTCCCGCCGGAGCTGTGGACGGAGCCGAGAGCCTGGAAGCGGCCGCGCGGCGGGAGTTAGCCGAAGAGATCGGCGGCACGGCGAAAGAGATGCGCTACGTGGACCACTTTTTCGCTGCCAGCAGCGTCAGCAACCTGCGCATCCACGTCTTCCTCGCCACCGGCGTACAACTCCGGCCCGACGGCAGTCATCGGGAGGCGACGGAACTGATCGAGACCAGCGAGTTTGGCATCCTCGAAACCCTGACGATGGCGCGCGCGGGTCAAATCAAGGACGGCCAGAGCGCGCTGGCGCTGTTGTTGTGCGAACCCCTGCTGCGAGATGCGCTCTAGGGCAGCGCACACGGATACGGCTGTCCCTCGCCCAGCACCTCGTGAACGCGCCCCATCCACTCGCTGATGGGGATGCGCTGCGGGCATTTCTCCTCACACTCGCCGCACTGGACGCAGGCGCTGGCCCGGTTTTCCTCCGAGATCCACTCGTAGGACCTGCGAGCCAGGTCCGGTTTCTCGTACATCCGACCCTGGTTGTAGGCCTCAAAGTTGCGCGGAATATCCACCTCGTTGGGACAGGGCATGCAGTAGCCACATTGGGTGCAGGGGATGGGACACAACTCCTGGTACGCGTCCCGCACTCGATCCACCAGAGCCAACTCCTCCGGCTTCAGCCCACCGACCATCGCGCTGGCGGCGACGACAACGTTCTGCTCCACCTGTTCAAAGGTGCTCATCCCGCTAAGCACCACCGAGACCTCGGGCTGCTGCCACAGCCAGTGCAATGCCCAGGCGACCGGTGAGCGCTCCTGCGCGGCGGTATCCCACAGAGCTTGGATCGATTCGGGCGGAGCGACGAGCCGTCCACCCAACAGAGGCTCCATGATCACCACCGCCAGCCCTTTCGAGGCGGCATACCGCAGCCCACGCGTGCCCGCCTGATGTTCAATGTCCATATAGTTGTACTGAATCTGGCACAACGTCCAATCGTAAGAGTCCACGATCTCCTCAAAGACCTCGTACTCGTCGTGGAACGAGAACCCCAGATGACCAATACGCCCATCGGCCATCGCCCCCTCGGCCCACTCTCGCACCCCCAGGTCGCGCAGGGTGTACCACCACTTCTTCTTGAGGGCGTGCAGCAGGTAAAAGTCTATGTGCCCGGTCTGCAGCCGCTCCAACTGCTCGTTCAAATAGCGGTCGAAATCCGCGCTCGTCTCGACCTTCCACGAGGGCAGTTTTGTCGCCAAGCGTACTTTTTCCCGGTAGCCATCCCGCAGCGCTTCTCCGACGAACGACTCGCTCCTCCCGCCGTGATATGGATACGCCGTGTCCAAGTAATTCACGCCCTGGTCTATGGCGTAGCGAAGCATGCGCGCCGCCTCCGGCTCGTCAATCTCCTTGGGGTCCTGTCCCCCAGTAGGGAATCGCATGCAGCCAAACCCCAGCGCCGAAACCTGCCAGTCCAGTGTGCCAAAGTTGCGATATTGCATCGGTCACTCCCTTGAACTTTTGAGAAACTTTTTCACTCCACTATGTGCGCCGCCAGACGAATGGATATATTGTACCTCAATTGAACGGTCAGGCCAAGCCACCGCCAAAAGTACCTCCCGGGGGAACTTTGTGGTATCATGGAGCAGGCGCCGCGATGGAACCGAATATGGAGGCCCAAGGATGGAGAACCAGAACCGAGTGCCGTACCGACAGTTACTGGCCGCGCTGACTCTGCTGACGATCCTGCTGAGCAGCCCTGCGCCCTCCGGAGGGCG
>Ga0129302_1001843_pt1 | contig 15558 bp, 16 predicted proteins | sample BlaSprsedimmetaG_FD_94476 | JGI IMG/M metagenome (GOLD analysis project Ga0129302, IMG submission 94476) | Hot spring sediment bacterial and archeal communities from California, USA to study Microbial Dark Matter (Phase II) - Blank Spring... | ecosystem: Environmental > Aquatic > Thermal springs... | reverse complement strand
GCTATAATACCCCCCGTTATTCATAATACAAGTGAGCCGGTTTGCCGGGATGACGAAATTGGTAGACGTAGCGGACTTAAAATCCGCAGGAGCTTAACCTCCGTGCCGGTTCAAGTCCGGCTCCCGGCACCAAAAAACCTTCGGTTTTTTGGCGAGTGTAGAGAGTAGATAGGCGAAAGTAGAAAGTAAAAAACCCTAAAACATGACGCGGGGTGGAGCAGCGGTAGCTCGTTGGGCTCATAACCCAAAGGTCGCAGGTTCAAATCCTGCCCCCGCAACCATAAAAAAAAGGCCGGCATTTGCCGGCCTTTTTTTTATCCCCCTCACTCCTTCGCTATTATAAACACCGTCTCGCCCTGCTTTACCAGGTTGAGCTGCTCTCTTGCTATCTTTTCTATATACTCCCTGTCATTATAAACATTTGCAATCTTCTTCTCCAGGTTGGAGTTCTCCTCTTTAAGCCTTTCTATCTCCGCCCTCACCGAATTCCTATCGTGCCTCATCGAGAAATACCCGCTTGCGCTTCTCAGTATGAAAACCGCCCCAAGGACGGCAGCGGCTATCAGGATTATCTTTCTTCCCTTTTTCTTCCCCGCGGAAAGCCTCAGCGCCTTCATTTCTTGTTATCCCACGGCCTGAAAATATTTGAGAGCCCTTTGTTTTCCCATATTTCCGTAAGGGGCTCGGCAACACCGTGCTTCTCATAAATCAGCACCGTCATATTAAGCTGCAGAATCACGATAATCATAATGCTTAAAAACGGCATCAAAAATATGGGAAACAGCGAGAGTAATGCCATGAGCTGCGGCATTTCAGAGCCAAAAATAAGGCTGAGCAGCGGATATCCGAGCAGCATCAGCATGCCTATTATGAAAACCCCGATAACCGAGGAAAACGGCGCGGACATAACCATTATCGCGGACTTTTTATAAGAAGTAAAAACCCTCTTCTTCTCATCAAGCACAAATACAGGAAGAAGATACAGCTGCATGATAATAAAGACCAGAAGAACCCACAACCCTATTCCTCCCAGAATAAGCGCCGGCAATTTCGCTTCCGCGGCCATGGAACGGTAAAAACTCGTGGCAAAATACGCGAGATAAAAAAATCCGGCATTTACGGCAAAAAAGACAAGCGCTTTGGGCGTGTATCTGATAAGACCCGCGCCAATCTCCCTGAATAGGCCGTTGTTTTCCTCTTCCTTTAAAAGCTTGTACCAGTATCCAATAAGCGGCGGCGCGATTATGTGCCATACAAACATAAGGGTAACGGGGGTTGCCTCATAATACTGCAGTTTCATGAAAAAGAGCGCGAACAGCCCGAAGAGCACGATAAATGACATCAGGTTAAGAAGAAGCCCTTTGAAGAGATTGTCATAGAAGAGCCAGAAGGTGCGCGTTATTGCCCTGGTAAGCATTTACAGGAGTTTTTCAAGCTCGGGGATTGCTTTCTTCAGCTCGAGCCTTCCGCGTCCCAGATTGCCGTCCAAGCTTAACGCGAGCGTCACAAAATAGTTTGCCCCGATTGTCATCATTATCATCGTGGCTTTTTCCGTGGAGATTAAAACCTCATTTGTTTTGCCCAGGCCGAAACTCTGCGAAGCCTTTTTAGCGCTGCTTATTATGGTTGAGTATTCCGCTCCCGCGGCAGTAATATCAAAAGATGATTTGGTTGAAAACTGGTCTATGGCAATACCGTCTTCGCCTATCACTCCGGCGCCGATGGCCCCGTCCACACTTTCAACTATTTTCTGCAACAGCGTCTTAAAATCCAATTATGTCCTCCGCTTTTTATCAAAGCACTTTCTTTATATTATCAATAACATCCTTTAATATCAACCTCATTTTTCCCACATTTATGGATTCATTGCCTATCATAAACAGGACTCCGCTTAAAACCTCGGTAAACAAAAGCTGCCCGCTTTCAGAAGAGATGACAACCTGGTTCAGCTTTCCCTGATCCATGCTCTGAACCGACTTTTCTGTCCTCTCCACTATGGTCGCTATGTGTTTTTCTATGCCGGCCGCGTTTATGGTTGACGGAAGGACACTCGCGACGATTTTACCGTCACGCGTGAGGAAAAAGCTTCCCACAACACCGTCAACCTCACCGAGGTCCTTTAATATCTTTTCAAGAGCCTTTGCCTTCTCCGCGGTTATTGCCTCTTTTGGCAATTCCTTCTTTTCTTCCTTTTTTTCCTCTGCCTTGGCAGGGACGCTTTCCTTCTTCTTTTCAGCGGCCTTTGCCGCGGCTTCTTCCTCAACCTTGTCGTCCTCTACCGCCTCTTTCATCACGTCAAGTATGTCTTCTGTGGTTATCTTTTCCGCGTCTATCCTCTTTCCGTCGGACCTCTTTTCCTTTTCCTTGCTTCTCTTCTTGTCCTGAAGAGTGTAAACTTCCCGCAGCCGCTGCTGCGCTATTATATTATCGGGGTCCGCGTCCAAAACTTCCTTGTATATGTCTATGGCCTTGTCAAACTCCTCTTTCTTTGTATAAAGCTCTCCCGCTTTCATGGACTTTGCCGTATCTGTCTTTGCCTGCGGCGGCGCCGGTGCGGCCTCTTTTTTCGCCTCATGCGCCTGTTTTACAGCCTGAACAGCGGGTTTCTCTTCTTTTGCCGGCGGGGATTGCTTGGCCGAAAGCGCGTCCTGCAGTTTTTCCTGTATCTCGGCGTCCTCAGGATTTAATGAAAGCACCTTCTGGAACTGCTCGACCGCTTCCGCGTACATTTTTTTTTTGAGGTAAACATTGCCGAGCATTGAATGCACCATTATATTATCAACATCAACGGACTCAACCCTTTTAAACTCCTCGATGGCTTCGTCCAGCATGTTTTTTTCGCTGTAAATTCTTCCAAGAACAACACGAGCCGAGGCGTAAGACGGATGCTTTTCAAGCCCTGCTTTACACACATCAACGGCCTCTTCAAGCTGTCCTGCTTTTCTGTAAGTATCCGCAAGAGGCACAAAAATAAGCGAGTCAGGGTTTTGTGAAAGCTTTTTCTTCAGCTCCTCTATTTCTGCCCGTATATCGCCCGCCATATAGAACTTCCTCCTTACGGCCCCTGAAGCGCGAAAGTACCTCCAGCGCCCTCTTAATGCCATTTTTATTTACACTTTTAACCAAATTAGCACAGCCAATTCTCTTTGTCAACACAAATCTTATTTTACCGTTTAATGTCTTTTTATCGGAATATAATCTTTTTATAATATTGGAGATTCCTGGTTTTTTTAAAGGTTTTAATAAATTAAGCGCATTTAACATATTAATTTGGTCAATTAATACCCTTTTCCCGCAATACCCCGTGTTATACGCGATTACGGCAGCTGCGGCCATGCCCAATGCAACAGCTTCGCCGTGTTTTAACCCTCTGTATCCTGATTCCGCTTCAAGCGCATGCCCTATGGTGTGCCCGTAATTCAGTATTGCCCTGACACCTGACTTCTCTTTTTCGTCCTTTTCAACTATTGCCGCCTTATCAGCCGCTGATGCGGCCACAATTTTGGAAATTACCCCGGGATTCCTGCTTAATATTTTTTTCCTGTTTTTCCTTATAAAGTCAAAAAACGGCCTGTCCATAATAAACCCGTATTTCACCGCCTCAACAAGCCCGTTCTTAAACTCCCTCTCAGAAAGAGTCTCCAATACAAGGCTGTCCGCTATCACAGCTTCGGGATGGTAAAATGCGCCTGCCAGGTTTTTTCCCTCCTTTAAATCAACGCCTGTCTTGCCGCCTATAGAGCTGTCAACCTGGGCAAGAAGTGTGGTCGGTATCTGAACAAGCGCTATGCCCCTCATGTATGTGGCCGCGGCAAAACCCGCCGTGTCTCCAACCACGCCTCCGCCAAAAGCAATTATGGCCGAACTCCTGTCAATTCCCGCTTTTAAAGCCGCCCTGTATATCCCCTCTACGGCCCTTAAATTTTTATGCTCTTCCCCGTCGGGCATAAAATGTACGAATACCGTGAAATGTGCTGACAATGATTTTATAAGTTTTCTGCCGTGAAGCCTGTAAATATCCCGGTTGGTCACAACAAGCACCCTTCTGCCTTTTAATGCTTTTTTAAGCATGCTTCCCGCGCGCGAAAGCAGCCCTGCCCCGGCAAAGACCCTGTATGTTTTTTCTTTCAGCCGGACGATTATTGTTTTCATTTAAGAATCCCTGTCCTTCTCATGATTTCAGCCGCAACATCCCCGGGTTTTTTCCTGTCCGTTACAACAACAATATCCGCCGCTTCTTTATACACAGGGATTCTTCCAAGCAGAATCCTCCTTGTCCGCGGTATATCGGCGCAGTTAAAGAGCGGCCTGTCTTTTTTTCCCTCAAGCCGTTTGGCTGAAGTCCTGAAGGAATTTTTAAGATAAACCACAGTTCCCGCCCTTTTCATGGCTTTTATATTTTCTTTAATTTTGATTATTCCGCCGCCCGTCGCCACGACAGCATCCTTTTTTTTAACGGCTCTGCCGAGCTCCGCCGTCTCAATTTTCCTGAAATAACCCTCTCCCCGCTCCCTGAATATTGTCCTTATTTTCTTTCTTTGTTTTCTTTCAATCTCCCTGTCTATGTCTATTAATTTCATCCCTGTTTTCCGCGCTATTACGCGCGCAGTTGTCGTTTTTCCGCTGCCCATAAAACCTATAAGAAAAATATTGGGCATATTTTCAGTAGCTCTTTGCCTGTTTCAGATAATTCCGGTAATTTGCCTTTATCCTTCCCATTTCAGAACCGCCGACAGACGCGCATATCTCCCGTGCCAGTTCAAAAGCAACTACAGCTTCCGCTATTATGGACGCCGCAGGCACCGCGCACACATCGGAGCGCTCGTAAACAGTCCGCGTCTTTTTCCTTGTATTGACATCAACAGAGTCCATCCCTTTTTTTACGGTTGATATGGGTTTAACGGCCGCCATTACCGAAACAGGCTCGCCGTTTGTCATCCCGCCTTCAAAACCGCCCGCATTATTGGTAAGCCTGTGGTGCCTCTCTTTTTGGGAATAATAAATCCGGTCATGGACCGCCGAACCTTTTAATGCAGCGCATGAAAACCCGGCTCCAAACTCAACCCCTTTTACCGCCTGGATCGACATAAGCGCCGCGGCTATTTTAGCGTCAAGCTTCCTGTCCCATTGCGTGTAGTCGCCTATCCCAGGCGCTATCTTTGTGGTTATAACCCTTACGATTCCGCCCAGCGTGTCCCCCTCTTTCAGCGCTTCGTCAATCCTGTTTTTTACCACACCCGCTGTCTTAAGGTCAGGATACCTCAGGTCAGCTCCGTATTTGGCGTCAGTATCTTTTATCCGTTTCCTCACCGCGTCAATACTTAATCCCTCGTGGTCCTTTGCTTTTATCCCGCCTATCGCCGCCGAATATCCGAGAATGTCTATTCCCATCTCTGACAGTATTTTTTTCGCTATTGCCCCTGCCACAACCCTGGCAGCAGTCTCCCTTGCGCTTGCCCTTTCAAGCACATTCCTGAAATCCCTGTGCCCGTATTTTATGCCGCCCGGAAGGTCCGCGTGCCCGGGCCTGGGCACATTAAGCTCTATCACATTGCCGCGCACAGGGCAGACGCTCATCATCCCTTCCCAATTGACATAGTCCCTGTTTTTTATCACGACAGCAACGGGCGAGCCTATTGTTTTTCCGAACCTTACCCCTGATATTATCTCTGCCCTGTCGCGCTCTATCTTCTGCCTTCCGCCGCGGCCATAGCCTTTTTGCCTCTCAGCCACATAAGCAGTAATCTCTTCTTCTGTGATTTTAAGCCCTGAAGGCGGGCCGTCTATTATAATTACAAGCCCTTTCCCGTGTGATTCTCCTGCGGTTAGATATCTCATGTTATTAAACTCATCCTCTCCAGATTGTAAAACAAACAGTTCCTGCAGCCTTTATTTCAAATCGGTTTATTAATCCTCTACAATTGAAGGCGTGAGAAAAACAACCAGCTCAACCTGCTCGTTTTGGATCTTGGTCCCCCTGAAAAGAGCGCCAAGCAGCGGCAAATCCCCGAGCAGCGGCACCTTTTCATTTACCTCTATGTTCCTTTCGCTTATGAGCCCGCCTATTACTATTGTCTCATTGTTTTTCGCATTAACGTATGTGGATGCCAGCTGGCTTGAAGTATCGGGCGGCCCCTCGCCCTGAGCCGCAGCCACAATCTTTTCAACATTCAGGTGAATCAGCATATTTATTGTGTTCTCAGTGGTTATCTTGCTGTGAACCCTTAATTCTATGGGCAGGTTCAGTTCCTTGTAAACAGAAGTAATGATGGGCGGCCCTGTCTGCGATGTAACTATAGACTGTTCAGCGTAATTGACCCTCCTGCTCGTCCTTATTGTGGCGGGCTGGTTGGATTCAACAGTTACCTTTGGAGATGACAAAAGTGTAGCCTTGTTCTTAACCTCAAGCGCCCTTAAATAAGCGTCTATTTTCATTCCGCTCATCATTGTGCCTAATGTCAGCAGGCCTCCGGACGACCCTGCCACTACCGGGGCGCCTGCCTGGACATCTCCCTGTATAAAAGGCTCTGCTGCCTGGCCCACAGCCGACCACTTTACGCCCAAATCCTTTGTCTCGGTCAGGCTTATCTCATAAAGCTTTGCCTCAATCGTTACCTGCGGAACCTTTACGTCTATGCCTTTCAGCATTGTGGCAATACGTGTGTGCGCACCCCCGCTGTCGTAAAGAATTATGCTTGAGGTCCTCCTGTCAATCTGATACTGGCCTTCCGGAGATTTCATCCTTTCTATTGCTGACTGCATTTCATTAAACCAATCCTGCTCGTTCACGCTGCCGTCATGCATTAACCTCATATTGTTTAACTTGTAAACCCTTGTGAACATGTAACCTTCTTCATCCTGCCCCCGGCTGTAATCGCTTCCGCTTCTTCCCCCGACCACATCCGTTATATTCAGCATGTCTATTGCCTTATCAACATCTTCCCTCGTGCCTACAAGCATCACCCTGTTTGCACCGGGATTGGCATCGGCTTGAACGGCTACATCAAGAAGCGGGTGCTTTCCTATCTGAACTTCTGCAAGACTCACCAGATTATCAGCCTTCATGCTCTTGGGATAATAAAACTTCGTCACTTTCGGCCTTAAGTTTTTCGCCGCTTTAAGTTCCGCGACTGTGCCTATTTTAATGATGCCATCCGACACCTCATAATAAAAACCGCCGGGTATCAGAATCTCCCTGAGCACGCGCTCAAGCGTCTGGTCGTCATACCTTATGGTAACAGGCGAGGCCGCGGCCACTGACGGGCTTACAGAAAACTCGAATCCGGTCTGCGTGGAAATGAGCCGCAGCAATCCCGGAAGCGTGGCGCTCTGGACATTAAGCGATATCTTCTGATACAAATCGAGCTTCCTCTTTGGAAGTTTTCCCATATCAACCGGATTGTCTATGTCGACCAATATCTGATTCTGGTCCCTTGTTACCGTATAAGGAGTGTTTTCGGTTAACGCGATTTTAAGCTCCACAACCTTATTTCTTGAGTCTTCGGAGATTGTCACCTTATCAACAGGGCTGTCCTGAATTGTAAGCGAGCCTTCCTTCCACGTAGATACCGCGTCCATTATGCTCAAAGACAGCGCCTTTCCGCCCGAGTCTTTTCGCAGCCTGTATTTCACCGGCCCGTCAGCAGTAACTATTACCCTTGTCTTTTTTCCTATATTTCTCCCTGCCACGTCAACGACCCTGTACAACAAAGAACCCGGAGGCACAGGCCTTGCTTCCACAGGCTTTGCTTCTGCCCTTGCCGCGCCTGCCTGTTTTGGGATTTCAATTATAACAATTGTCCCCTCCTCCCGCGCTTTCCACCGGCTTTTTTCCGTCAGGTCAATAACAACCCAAGCCGTATCTCCGTGGGGCGCTGTCCTTATTGCCCTTACAGAACCCTTTCCGACATTAATCGTGGATGTTTTTACGGCGCATTCGGAGAGCTGCACAAGAATTCTGGGTGATGGCGGAGGAGCAAGCTCAGTAGCCTTGTATTTTACCTTTTGCGAAGCGACTATCCTTACCTCTATCCGGTCATTAAGTTCAACAGCGAACACCCTGTCCGCATTCGCGATTTCCTTTGTTTTAGGCGCAGCCGGAGGTTTTACCGGTTTTTCAACAACAGTATCGGCTTTTAATACATCCCCCGAGTCCTGCTTCTCAACCGGCGCAATGCTTATAAAATCACTGTCATCAAAAGCCGGTAAAATCACAGAAAAGGAAAGCAAAACAGCGGCTGTAAACGCTGAAACCATTACTCTCTTAATTATCTTCATTTTGCCTCCCTGCGTTATTGTTTAACTGCCCTGCCGGCGCATTTCCCGGCACATCCGGCCTTATGTTCGGCCCGCCCTGAAACTCCTCAAGCCTGAAAAGAACCTCTCTGTCTCCCTGAATTAAAAGCACCTCCCTGTCGCTTCTTACTTCCCCCGCGATGCCGGTAATTACATTGTTGTTTTCACCGTATAGCCTGCCGTTTATGAATATATAGCCAAAATCCGTGCCGCTTCTGCTCCTGAAAAGGGCCGCTTTTGTTCCCAAACTGTCAGTTGTAATACCCTGCAGGCTGAAAGCCGTAATACTCACCTCAACGATAGCGGGAAACTCATCCTGCATGCTTCTCGGCCTGAATGGGTCTCTACCGCTTTTATTCTCAAAAATATAAACAGGCCTGACTTCAAGCGCGCCGGCGCTGTTGCTGCTTGCGGCCGCTTCAGTCACCGATAAAAGACAAAAAAATACCGTTATTATTGTTATTATATATTCTTTAGCCTTTTTTTTCAACATAAAAACATCATCTCCTCACTCGGAAAAAGAGTATATTTTCACCGACATCGCCACATTAATCGTCCTGTTATAATCAACCTCGGTTCCCGTACGCACAATTCTTGTAATATTAAGATTTGCCGGGGTTATCAGCCTCGAAATATATCCGACCCCGGTTAAAAACCTGCCCAGATTCGTATAGCTGGTTTCAAATGACATGACTATATCATATTCCTTAAAACCACCCGCGTCCCTCTCCCTGCCCGGCTGAAAATTAATTATGTTTATATTTGCCTCAGCGGCCTTTTGCGTAAGCTCCCTTATCGTATCTGAAATATTTGTCTCTTTTGGCAGGCGCATATTAATAAAATCCACCCTTCTGTTTATCTCTGATGCGCGCGCCTGAAACTCCGCATAGCTTCTGACCATATCCCTCGCGTCCCTTAAATCCTTTCTTTTTTGTTCAAGAACAACAGACTCCTTTTTCAGCTTGGCCTGAATGGGCGAAAGCCAGAAATTAAAATAACCGTATCCCAAACCGCCCAGTAAAAGCACTGCCGCTATCAGATTCTGCTGCTGCTGTTTTGTCAGCTTTATATTTTTAAGGTCAATATTCATCCCTGCCATCACTTAACCCCGACCGCTGATTTTTTGTAAAGAAAAACCACTTCAAACGATACCTGAACCGCGTCTGCCTGCCCTCCGGCAACATCCGATATCTGCGCAGCCGTAAGGTCCATTATGCTGTCTGTCCGCTCAAGCCTTTTGATAAAATCAGCCACAACTTCCTTTGACATGGCCGCTCCCTGTGTTTTTACGACCACGCCCTCATCTCTTTCCCTTTCCTGCACGATGCTGTTAAGCCACATATCAGGAAGCACAAGCGCGCCAAGGTCATCAATTATTTTCGTCCACAACGACTGTTCCCCGAGAAGCTTGTCAACTATGCTCTTCTTCTTGTTATATGTCTCTTCAAGGGCCCTGAACCTCCGTACTTCTTCGATTTTGTCCTGCATTGTGGCGGACTCGGCATCAATCATCCTGATTTCCTTTTGTATTTTCGCAATCTCCTGCTGCTTCATCATCGCGAAACCAATCAACCCGGCAATGACAAGAATGGCCGCAAAACCCGCCGCCAGTATAACAGCCTGCATCTTTTTTGCCTTTTTAAACCGCTCGGGCAGCAGGTTGATTTCTATCATTACTTATCTTCCTTTCTCAGCGCAAGCCCCAGCGCCACGTTAAAATGAACCGCGTTTGCCCTGAGATAATCAAAATCGAAGTTTTTGGAACTTATGTTAATGTTTTTAAAGGGATAGTTGACCTCAACCGGCACGCCAAGCCGCTCCGATAAAAACCTGTCTATATTTTTTATCTTTGAGCTCCCGCCGCTTATCAGGACTTTCTGCACCGGCTTCTTTTTTATGCTGCTCTCATAAAAATCAAACGAACGCCGTATGTCATTCAGCAGCTTGTTTAACGCAGGGGTTATTGCCTCGTATATGCGCGATGCCTTGTCGTCTCCACCGCCCGGCATGCCGCCTAGAAGAAGAGCCTCGCTCTCAACCATGATGGCAGCCTGCTGTTTTTTCAGTTCTTCGGCCTGCGCGAAACTTAAATTAAACTCCCGCTGTATTTCCTTTGTGAAGTTATTGCCGCCTATGTTGACATCCCTCGTAAGGTGCGGGATTCCTTTTTCGAGTATCGTAACAGTGGTGAACTTAGCCCCCATATTAATCAGCGCGACCGTATCCGCCTTTACCCCTTCGGTTTCTTCCCCCAAATTAAGCTGATACGCGTTGCATAACGCGAACGCGTCAACATCAATAACCTTTGCTTTTACACCCGCGTCTTTCAAAAGATCAAGGTGCTGGTTCATGGTTTCGTTCTTAACAGCCACGAGAAGGACTTCCATTTTTTTCTGGTTCTCCTCCTCAACTTCATTAAGAACCTGATAATCAAAGACAACCTGGTCCATTCCCAGCGGTATATACTGCTCTGCCTCGTAGTGAATCATATTTTTCAGCTCATCATCCCCCATATAAGGGACTTTAATATAACGTATTATTGCGGAATCTCCGGGTATTGCCGTGGCCGCTGCTTTTGAGCCGATATTTTTCTGAGAGAGGATTTTCTTTATCGCCCCGCGTATAAGGCTTAATCTGGCGTCAGGTTCCATTTCCTCTATGGGGTCGGATGAGAGCGGGGTTATCTCTGCCCCTGTAAGTTCATAACCGTCTTTCAGCTTCTTCAGCCTGATTGACTTTATCATTGAGCTGCCTATATCCAGCCCCACTATGGCCTGTGACATTAACTCAAATGCCATCCTCATCTCCCTGCTTTTATTTTAATAAAACCACCAGCAAAAAAGCCGCTGTGATAAAGGGAACAAACGCCAGTTCGTCCCTTCTTCCCTTCTTTTTCAAAAGCAGCAGTATTGCCGCGGCAATGCCTCCGATTACGAAAGAACCAAAGACTATTAACCCAATATCTTTTAAGCCCACACATAAACCAAGTGCTGCTATGAGCTTTATGTCTCCCTCTCCTATTTTCCCGTTGCTGAAAAAATTTATCAAGTATATTACAAAACCGCCCGCAAGGCCCGCTATCAGGCCGGTGTATATATTCAAGTATTCCTTTATCTCAAATATTCCGAAAACAAATCCTGTTAAAAACAGAAATACTATTATGCTGTCCGGGACTTCTTTTTTGTCAATATCAATGAAAGTTAACACTATCAAATATCCTGTTAATATTATATAAAAAAAATAGGTTTTTTCAAGTCCAAACTTAAGAAAAAAGATAATAAACAGCAGGGCTGTAATAAACTCCACAATCGGATACTTAATGGGTATTTTAACGCTGCAAAACCTGCATTTTCCGGAAAGGGCTAAATAACTAAAAAGCGGTATATTATCATACCATTTTATGGCTTTTTCGCATTTAGGGCAAAACGAGTTCGGAAATACAATAGACATCCGTTTCGGTATGCGGTATATGCAGACATTAAGGAAACTGCCAATAATTAATCCAAAAACCAATACTAAAAGTAGCGCGATGACTTGATTCCTCCTGTTAAAAAAAACCGGCAGGTTTATTGCCTGCCGGCTTTTTTTCCAGTTCTATTCGTATCCATATCTTGAGTAAAGTAAACCACGCGTGTCAGGCTGACCATTGTTTACATAGAATTCGCCAGTGCCTCTGTTGTTGGCATCTATAAAATATCTCCATCCATCATCTGTTGACGCCACTCCGATATCAACGCTCTTCTGCGTCATGAGTATTACGTTACTGCTTCCCGACAACTTGTTGCCATGCGGGCATGTTACTTTTACCTGGGGAATAACCGGCATGTAATTGGCATAATGCGGTGTTGTTAAGTCATCCGGCCAAATACCCATCTGGTCACCGTAATAAATGGAAATCGAGGACTTGATGGCGCCAATATTTCCCTTTGTTGCCCCTTCTCTCGCCTTCTCTAGCATGTCAGCGAACCTTGGTATTGCAACAGCCGAAAGAATACCAATAATCGCCACAACTATCATCAGCTCGATAAGGGTAAAACCTTTTTTATTTTTCATTTACGTTCACCTCCTTTCCTTTTAAATTTTATTCCTTTTCCAGTATAAGTATATCTCTTGTTAGTATTTTTGTCAAGTTTTTTCTCTAGCTGACCATAGAACCCATTGAAAACATTGGTAAAAACATGGCCACAACCATCCCGCCAATTACCACTCCGAGAACCGCCATTATAAGCGGCTCAATCATTGACATTAAACCCTCAACCGCTGTATCAACCTCTTCGTCATAGAAATCAGACATTCTCAATAACATATCATCAAGCTGGCCCGTCTCTTCCCCGACTGATACCATCTGGACAACCATGGGCGGAAAGATCCCTGTTTCCTTCATCGGCTCTGTCAGGCTTTTCCCTTCCCTGACCGCTGCGCGGGTTTCAAGCAGAGCTTTCTCAACCGCCTTATTCCCTGATGAACGCGCTACAGTTTCAAGCGCGTCAAGTATCTGAACGCCGCTTTTAAGAAGAGTTCCGAGCGTCCGCGCAAACCTGGCTACAGCGGCTTTTTTGGTCAGAGGCCCGAAAACAGGCATCTTCATAATCTGCGTATCCAGAAAAAGCCCGCCTGCTTCGGTCTTTTTGGCCATAGTAAACGCAATTCCCGCGGCTATCATAAGAAGAATCTGAAGCCATGCCCATTTCTGCTCAAATTCACTGACCGCAAGAAGAAATTTTGTCGGCGGCGGCAGCTCCCCTCCAAAACTTTCAAAAACCGTTTCAAAAGTGGGCACGACTTTTACCATAAGTATAATTACAACCACAGCGGATATTACAAGAATCGTTACGGGATATGTCATAGCGCTTTTTATCTTCTTTTTTAACCCCTCTGCCTTTTCAAGAAATGTCGATAGCCTGTCAAGTATCTGGTCCAGCGCCCCCGAAAGTTCTCCTGCTTTTATCATGTTACAGTAAAGAGGGTCAAATACACTGGGGAATTTTGCCATAGCATCTGATAAATTTGCGCCGCCGCCTATATCATCCCTTATCTTTCCAAGCACTTCCTTAAACACTTTGTCATCAGCCTGCTCACAAAGTATATTGAGGGCCTGTAACACGGGCAGCCCCGCGCTTATCATCGTAGAAAACTGCCTTGAGAAAATTGATACCTTGTCCGGCGTGACCTTCGGCCCCATGTTAAAAATATAGGCGAGGCCGCCCATCTTTGTTATTGATACGACTGTCATCTTTTGCGCCTTAAGCCTGTCTGTCAGCAGTTTCTCGCTGTCAACCTCTATCTGCCCGTCTATAACCCTGCCGTCAGTCGTCTTTGCCTTATAGCTGTATAGCGCCATTTATACCTCTCCGGATGATGTCTGTCTTCAGAACCCTCCCGAGCCCTGCAGCATTCGCTGAAGATCCTTGGGCTCTGTGGTCCTGGCAAATATCTCGTTATATGTCACAAGCTGCTTCTGGTAAAGGTCCACAAGAGACTGATTCATTGTCTTCATACCGTATTCGGTTCCTGTCTGCATTATGGAATAAATCTGATGCACCTTTTCCTCGCGAACCAGGTTCCTAACAGCCGCGTTTACCATCAGAATCTCCATGGCCATTACCCTTCCGCTGGAAAAAGCTTTTGGAAGCAGCTGCTGGGAGAGCACTGCCTGCAGGACAAACGATATCTGCGCCCTTACCTGCTGTTGCTGGTGCGATGGAAATACGTCTATTATCCTGTTAATAGCCTGGACAGCGTCCGGCGTGTGAAGCGTCCCGAATACAAGGTGCCCCGTTTCCGCTATTGTAAGAGCCGCCTGAATCGTTTCCAGATCCCGCATCTCTCCCACAAGTATAACATCAGGGTCCTGCCTCAGGACATACTTTAACGCTGACGCAAACGTGCCTGTATCCGTTCCCACTTCCCGCTGGTTTACTATGCTGTGCTTGTGCGTATGTATATACTCAATCGGGTCCTCAATCGTCAGTATGTGCCCGGCTTCGTGCGAATTTATCCAGTCAATCATAGCCGCAAGAGTTGTTGATTTTCCGGAACCTGTCGGGCCCGTTATAAGAACCATCCCCTTTGGAATCTTTACTATATCATTAACAACAGCAGGCAGCCCAAGCTCCTCAAATGAATTAATATGCATGGGAATATTTCTTAACGCGGCAGCGACCGCTCCTCTTTGCTTGAAAACATTCATTCGTACCCGGCCTATCCCTTCAACGCCAAAAGAAATATCAAGCTCGTTTTCCCGCTCAAAACGCTCCTTTTGCTCGTCTGTGAGGATGCTGTAAATAATATGCTGGCAGTCATCCGGCCTTAATTTCTCAAACTCAGTAGTTATCATCTCCCCATCAACTCTCAGCATGGGGGGAACACCAACGGTGATGTGTAAATCTGAGGCTTTTTTTTCAAACATAACCCTGAGAAGCGTGTCGATATTTATCATTTACAGCCTCCTGAATACTGAATTTTCCGCCACTGCATCCTTCTGATATTTTATTATAGCCTCAAATCCGCCAAAGTCAATTAAAAACTGACATAAAAATTTACGTTCTTTTTTCGCTGATATTATATGCCATAATTGCATGTATTTGTATGGCTTGAGAGTGTTATGTATATTTTCAGAACCGTTTTTCCGCCATATGAATTGAGTTTTCGGGAAAATCGGCTACTTAGCGCCTGCTTCCTTAAGCATTTTTTTTATCTCTTCCTTAAATTGTATACTCGCGGCATTTAAAGCTGTCCCGAACTTGCTTTTGGCATTCGCGTCCGCGCTGGCGTCCAGAAGCTGCCTTACAATGCCCGCATGCCCCTGCCATGCAGCCACAATTAACGGGGTCAATTCCTCGTCTTCATATGTTTTCGCATTAACATCCGCGCCTGCCTCGATAAGCATGCGGCAGGCCTCCTCATTTCCTTCTTTTGCCGCTGCCATAAGGGCCGTATATTTAAGCCTGGACTCTCCATTAACATCCGCTCCAAGAGCTATTAACATCTTCACATTAAGGCTGTTTCCCTGCTCTGCCGCCGCCATCAGCGCTGTATACCCCTCTTTTGTCCGCGCATGTATATCGGCCCCCCTATCCACCAGCATTGAAGCAGACGCGTGATCCCCGTTTATACATGCTATGATAAGCGCCGTATACCCGTCATTCGTGGCTTCATTAATATCTGCTCCTGCCCTTAAAAGCACAAGTGCTTCCCGTACCCGCCATTTCCTCACCGCTTTTAAAAAAGCCGTGTACCCGTCACGGTCCCTCGCGTTAATAT
>Ga0129302_1001838_pt1 | contig 15571 bp, 16 predicted proteins | sample BlaSprsedimmetaG_FD_94476 | JGI IMG/M metagenome (GOLD analysis project Ga0129302, IMG submission 94476) | Hot spring sediment bacterial and archeal communities from California, USA to study Microbial Dark Matter (Phase II) - Blank Spring... | ecosystem: Environmental > Aquatic > Thermal springs... | reverse complement strand
TCAGTTCCTGATCCTGTTCGGGGATAGGGTGCCCCACTAGCTCAGTGAATATATCCATTTACACTAATTATCTGACACCCTCCACCATATCGAATATGTGCTTCACAAAGATTCAGGTTATATGATGTGTATCAGTCACGATCTGATCGGACAGAACTTCCAACTGTCAGATCGGGTCTTGGCTACTACATATGATGAAATGGATACCGGTAAACCGACCCGTCACATCGTAACGCTGCTCGGCCCTTGGTTCATGCCCTTCTTTTCCGGCTGCGAGGCTTCTTCTTTTGCCTTTTTTTCAGCCTCCTGATATCCCATGGTAGTGAAATATATCGCCCGGTCAAAGAAAAGCACCACACGGTTATTCATCTCTACACTCTGATAGATGTCGAAAGCTGATTTGAAAAGATAAGTCTCCACGAGATAAAGCCACAGAAATCTCTTGATCAAAAGCAGAGCCATGACAACCTCGTCGAGAGGAATTCCTTCGCTGAAGCGTCTTTTCCCGAGCCTGGTATAATGCTCCTTTAGGTCGTCCCGGGGTGTATCCTTGCTCAGCCATGAACCCAGACCGCTGTATACCTCGAAAATGCGTCTGTACACCTCTTTCTTATGAAGCTTATTGTAGGACTTTGTTTCTTTGCGGCTGAGCATGTCCTTTAGAACGCGTTGCGACAGTTCTTCCGAATGGTCTTGTATAAGTTCTACCAACTTTGAATACATAAAAAGCCCTCCTTAAATTTAATCTATGGAAGCTTACCCTTTCAATGAGCGCTATTCGATAGCGATGTATCTTTAAAGAGCGCAAATCCTATACTTTTTGATGCATCTCGGGATCTTTTCGATTCATTCATATGATAACCAGCTGTTTCAAGAGGGCACCTGTTCGAGTGAGCTTGAGTTCGCCATGGCGTGAAACCCTTGAAACGGGATCTTTGCATGACAACAATGTCTCGGGCCCAGTCAAACCTGACCCTGCAGGTGCTCTAGTATGAGCTTGACTGCATCTGAAGACTGCGATTCAAAGATCTCAGTTAGCTTTGTTGCTGTTTCTCGGGCCTCTTCGCTGAGTTCCGATACCTTGTTGTGTGCTTCTGCGATTATCCTCTCGCGTTCCTTTTCAACCTCGTCGGTCGAGAACTCCTGGACGGATATGGCCTTGGACTGTTTCCTGGCCTCTTCAAGTATCTGGCGCGCCTTGGTCTTAGCCTCAGTGATAATACCTTCGGCCTCTGTCTCGATCGTACGTAATGTGCTGTACATCTCTTCGGGCATGTATGGTCCTCCTTTGTTATCAAAATCTTTATGCTCTGGACGTATTTGTCCTCCACTGCTGAAGTCGGTTGAAGGATACGGAATAAATATGTATCTCCTGAAGATCCTTGATGCCGTGGACAGTCTTGTGAAACGTTCTCTTGAGTATTTGTGGTCGCTCAGTCATGTCAGGGGTTCTCATGGCCGGAAGACGTACTGTGTGGTGGTCTTCAGTGCAGACCGGAGTACAGTCACCTGCGGCCTGAATATCCTAAGAATATGGTGGTGTACCTCCAGGGGCATACCGACAATTATAGAAAGCATCTTTGTTTCGATGGTTGTTTTTGTGTGAATCACAATATCTCCAGCCTCGGATTGTACCTCGAGTATTATGGGGAGCAGCAGCCGGGACTGTTCATCCTCGGTTATCAACTGTGCGATGGAGTGCAATTCCTTTTTTCTGAAATGATGTTCGGTGCCGTCATTTAACAGTACATGTGGATTTGCCTCTGTCAGAAGCTGGGAGAGCGTCTTTCTGCTACGAGGCAGCTGGGCATTGACGGCCTTGAGTCCATTGGTGAGGTATCCGTTGATTGTCTCGTCTTTAGCCGGATCAATAGGCATAGGCCTCTCTCTGTTCGATGAGCAGTTTTACCCTCTTGAGCCTGGCTGCCTCTTCGCGATCGCGTTCTTCGAACTTCATGTTCAGGTATTTTATGGTTATATCGAGGCTCGGGATGACAACGTATTCCAGGGCATTGTTAATCCTTTTTACCTTGTTGATCTCGATTCCCAGCAGATCGAGAGATTTCTGCAGCTCTGCCAGTTCCACTAAAGTCTCCAGGCAGTGCCTGGCGAGTGTCTGCGTATGTTCCATATGACTGGAATAATCCAGGGGATTGCGCTGTTCATCGTAAGGGGCTTTGTCTTGGGCATCCTCAAACATGGGTATTTTTACCCCGGCCACATTGCGCGATTCAGCGCGGATCTTCAGAGCTGTCTCCACAGAGAGCAGCTCTTTTTTTAAAGGCTCATATCCATGATAGCCTGCAGTCAGTGAAAAGGAGGTATGGGCCAGTGCCATCTCTTCATGGAGCCTGCGTCGAAGACGAGCACTCTCCTTGATGGTCTGGATAAATTCCATGACCAGGATGGACAGCCTGTCCTTGACGATCTTCTGAATTCGAAGAGCAAGCTTGAGCCTTTTTTTGAGTCTGGCAAGCTCCATCTTTGTGGGCCTGGCAATCTGTATCTTTGTAGCCATATGTGTTTACTCCAAGTGTTCCTGGTCTTGTTCCTCGGGGAGGTATTTGTCTATGTACTCACGGCTGATGAGTTTCAGGTCCTCCACCGGGAGTTTTGAGAATATATTCCATGCAATCCCCAGGGTCTCTTCAACCGGTCTTCTGTCATACGGACCCTGAGATATGAATTCCTGTTCAAATTTATCGGAGGATTCCAGATAGATCTTGTCCCGGTCGCTCAGACCCTCGGCCCCGATTACCGTTGAGATCTCCCGGAGGTAATTTCCTTCTGCATAGGCTGCGTATGACTGCATGAACACGTTGTTGTGGTCTTCTCTGGTCTTTCCTTCTCCTATGCCTTCGCGCATCATCCTGGACAGTGAGAGGAAAACGTCGATCGGTGGATAGATGCGTTTTCTCTCAAGCGCACGTGAAAGCACGATCTGTCCTTCGGTAATGTATCCTGTAAGGTCGGGAATGGGATGGGTGATATCGTCATCCGGCATGGTGAGGATAGGCATGATGGTAACGGAACCCTCCTTGCCCGATATTCTTCCCGCCCTTTCGTAGATGGTAGACAGGTCTGTATACATGTATCCTGGATACCCTCGTCTGCTCGGTATCTCACCTCGCATTGCCGCGAGTTCGCGGAGCGCGTCGCAGTAGTTCGTTATATCCGAGAGGATTACAAGCACATGCATCCCATGCTCCCAGGCAAGGTAATCGGCTGCGGTCAGTGCGAGCCTAGGAGTAGACAGGCGTTCAATAACAGGAGCGGATGCCGTATTGATGAATCCCACGGATCGGCTCAATGCTCCTGTCTCTTCAAGATTTGCAATGAAATAGGCTGCATCGTCGTAGCTTACGCCGATAGCGCCGAATACAATGGCAAACTGCTCGTCCTTACCCTTTAATCTCGCCTGACGAACGATCTGAGAGGCGATCTTGTTATGGGGAAGACCAGAACCGCTGAAGATAGGGAGTTTCTGACCGCGCACCAGCACATTAAGTCCGTCGATTGCAGATATTCCGGTTTCGATGAACTCGGCAGGAGGCTGTCTGGATGCGGGATTGATAGGAGAGCCGTTAATGTCCAGATAGTCGTCAGCTACAATAGGGGGGCCGTTGTCCACGGGCTTGCCGTTGCCGTCGAATATCCTTCCGAGGATATCTTTAGAAACGGGCAGCTTTAAGACCTCTCCTTTGTACCGTACAGTGCTTTCAAGGAGGTCCACCTCGCTGACGCCCTCGAATACCTGGACAATGGTTGTCTCCTTCCCCACTTCAATAACCTGTCCACTGCGGATTTCCCCTGTGCCCAGGCGTACATCGACAATCTCGTTGTATTTGATACCTGGAATGCTTTCGATCATGAGCAGGGAACGTCTTGCCGTGGAGATCGCCTTGGTCTCGCGTGTGAAAAGCTGTCCTGCTTTCATTTCAGGGCCTCCCCCGGCGCAGCTGATTCAAAATCCGCCACAAGCTCGCCGATATAATTGTCGAAATCCTCGTTCGGGATATCCTTCATTCGTGAGATCTTCTGTATAACCGGCAGAGCGGATATCTCTGCTACCGATGTCCCGGTCTCGGCCATACCCTTGGCCATTTCATAAAATTGTATGATCGCAGACAGCATGGTATGTGCCCTTTTGGGCGTTGTGTAGGTGTCTACCGGGTGGTAGGCGCTCTGCATAAGGAAGTCTTCGCGTATTATCTTTGATGCAAGGAGCATAAGTTTGTCATCTTCAGGCAGCGATTCCGGCCCTACCAGGCGTACGATCTCTTCCAGCTCTGCCTCCTGCTGAAGGATTCTGAGCGCAGTGTCCCTCATGGAGGACCAGTCAGTGCTTATCGAGTTCCACCATTCACGCGTGGCATCGGCGTAAAGCGAATAGCTTGTCAGCCAGTTGATAGTGGGGAAATGACGTTTGTTTGCCAGGGACACATCGAGAGAGTACAGCGCCTCGACGATCCTCAGCGTGCTCTGGGTGACTGGCTCTGAAAAGTCGGCACCCGGAGGGCTTACTGCACCGATGACCGTGACAGACCCCGATCTTTCGGGGCTGCCCTTGCACTGTACCCTGCCTGAGCGTTCATAGAACGAGGCGAGTCTCGATCCGAGATAGGTTGGAAATCCTTCTTCTCCCGGGGTCTCCTCCAGCCGGGCCCCGATCTCCCTCATTGCCTCGGCCCAGCGGGATGTGGAATCCGCCACAAGCAGGACATCGTATCCCATATCCCGGAAGTATTCGGCTATGGTGATGCCTATGAAGATGCTTATCTCCCTGGCCACAACCGGCATGTTCGATGTATTGGCGATGAAGATCTCTTTTTCCTGCAGAAGCCTGCCTGTCTGGGGGTCTTTCAGCTCACGGAAACTGTGCAGTACGTCGGACATTTCGTTGCCGCGCTCTCCGCAGCCCACATAGAGGTTGAGGTGTGTCTGGGACCATCTGGCCATCTGCTGCAGGGTTACGGTCTTGCCTGTTCCGAATCCGCCGGGTATGGCTGCCTTTCCACCCAGTGCGAGCGGGAACATATAATCTATAATCCTTGTTCCGGTGACGAGCAGGTTGCCGGGGTTCAGTCTCTTAGCATATATCCTCGGTTTTCTCGCAGGCCAGCGCTGCATGAGGTGGATGTCCTTCTTTTTATCCCCGTCCTTGACTATTGCAACGCTCTCTTCAATGGTGAAATCTCCTTCATGGATCTCAAGGATTTCCCCCTGTGTTCCTATCGGGATCATGATTCTGTGTTCCAGAAGGCCTGTTTCCTGGACGGTTCCGATGATGTCTCCTTCCATGACCGTATCACCCGCAGACAGGGTAGGGGAGAAATGCCATTTTGCCTCCCTGTCCAGCGGAAAGGTTCTTGCTCCCCGCGAGAGGAAGTCTCCGATGTCGTCCTTCATGCTTACCAGGGATCGCTGGACACCGTCAAAGATGCTGCCCACAATGCCGGGCCCGAGTTCCACCATGAGGATGTCACCGGTCCTTTCGACCGGTTCTCCCACCTTGAGGCCTGTGGTATCCTCATAGACCTGAATTACGGCCTTGTCCTGCTCCAGGCCTATGATCTCTCCGGAAAGCCTGATATCCCCAACTTCAACCACCTCGTAGACCCGAGAGCCGCGCATATTCTCCGCAATTACCACGGGCCCTGAGATCTTCCAGATCTTACCCATGCGTCATCTCCTTATGAAAACAGCTAGATTTCAATGCTAAACCCTATCAGTTTCTTGGCATAGGACTGATAAAAACTCTTTATTTTTCCGGAATCCTGGTCAAAGAGAGTAGGTATCTCTACAATGACAGGGACCGTGCTCTTGGATCGTGAAATCCTTTGTGCGATATCATGTATGTAGTTCTTCCATTCATCGGGGATGATGATGATACCTATCGAGGTGTCTTCTAGAAAATCGTTCAATGCGGTGCGTACCTGTTCCGCCACATTGCCTTCCTGGCGGATAATACGCCAGGCGCCGATACCTCCCATGCGCATGAACGTAACCTGATCGACTGTACCGATCATTGCAACCATAAGATCTTTCTGATTTTTCATAGCTTACATCTCGAGGTAGTTTGCAACATCTGATATCGGGAGAGAATCCGAGACAGACTTGAGCACAAGCCGTACCGAGCGTATCTCCCATTCCTTTGTCGTGAGCAGAAGCAGCACCATGGCCGGCGAGAACACCTTTGGTGAAAGGAGTTCTCTTAAGAATCTGTTTTGGTATGCATCGCTTATCCGTTCAATGGCGCGCACATCCTTTTGCGCTTCAAAGTCTTTCACAATATCCCGCAGCATATTTGCATATCGGGTATGTTCAAGCTGAGAAACCATCTCAGGTGGTTTGAGTGTAGAAATGGCAGCGAGTCTCTCAGGGGAAAACAAATCTCCTCCCGGAATAAAATATTCGATCCGTGCAGATGTTTCTGAAAGGACCGACCGCGTCACCATCTTGAGGTTCGTGATGTCGATCATTATGCCCAGCGACTTTTCAAGCACCCCTGAATCATCCATGCGGGAAAGATGTTTTCTCAGCTGAGAATAATAGGTCTCCTGGAGCTCCCGTTGAGCTTTTGCCTCCATCCTTGAGTCCATATCCACCAGCTGGTCCACGATCCCGGCATAAGCGAACAGATTGCATCTCTGGAGCAGGGATTGTATGTCTTCGACACTGCGGGCAGCGGAAAGTTCACCCAGGAGGCCCTCTTTATGGATATTGCCGGTGAAGATGAACGGTGCGTCTTCTTCTACACAGAGCCGTCTCAGTGCAATCTTGATGTTGAATACGTCGAACTTCTCCATGTAGAGCGAGGCAATGCGTCTCATTTCGGCAGGTGAGCGGAATTTCAGCATACGATCCAGACAATCGTCGAGATAGGTCTGAAGGAATCGGTTTGCTTCATCAAAAGTCTTTACCGAGTTCTTATCCAGATACAATCCGATGGAAGATCCCTTTATAGCGGTGATCGCATCGTCAATGGTCGATTTCTGAAGGGCATCCTTCAACATCGGCGGGGTTATGCCCCTGGCCTCTTCAGCCTTGAAGAGCGCAGTGGCGAATGCATAGGTCGGGCTTAACTGATTCACCGATCACCTTCACCGAAGAGCTTCTGCCCGATCTCGGGCAGGACCTTGTTCAGCAGCATCTCGAGCCTGGTATCATAGGTGTTGTCGATGCTCACCTTGCCCTGGGTATCCTCGGCAATAATCCCGCCGAGGCAGTTGATCTCCTCGATCTTCTCGACCTGTATGCCGAGGTTCTTGTTATCTGCAACGATCTTCTTGACAGCATCGATGTCCTTGGATGCCACACGGAACCTGATCTTGTGAGATTCATCCAGTCCTGAAATCACCTCGTCGATCAGGCCTGTCCAGGTTTGTGGCAGGGTTGGATTCTTTGCAAGGGACTCTTTAACCTGAGAGATTACCTTGTTCAGGAGCAGATCCTTCTGTTTCAAAACCGTGAGACGGGCATCCACAGCACCTTTTGCAATGATCTTATCTCGTTCCTGTTTGGCTTCAGTCAGTATTCTGTTCCTGATCTGCTCAAACTTGAGATCTCTGGCCTTTTCTGACTTTTCGATGAGATCCCGTGCCTTTGCGTGCGCATCATCAACAATGCCCGATGCCTCCTGCTCGGCCTTGTTCATAATGGCCTGCCGTATCTTTTCTGCTTCCATGGAATCACCCTTTCCCGCTGTTTTGCGGGTATAGTCGTATAAGAGTTGTCCTTTTAGTTGTCTTTGCCTGAGTCATGCCGGGCAAAGAACTATCCTTAAAGTGCCCTGCTGACCGGGTCGGCTCCATTGCGGGCTCGGCATGGCTACATCAGTTTCAGGATACTGAAGGCCATGATGACAAAGACAAGGCCGAGAACCCCTATGAGCTCAACAAATACTGCCAGCATCATGGATGAGGTGAGTATCTGGCCCTTTGTCTTGGGCAGCAAGGCTATGCCAGATGCACAGACCGATCCCTGGAAGATGGCGGAAAAGAGCTCGGCTGCCCCGCCCATGGTTCCGATGGCGGCAATGGCCAGACCGGAACTGCCCGAAGTCGCCAGATTGGGCATGACCACGGTGAGGATAATGATCAGGATGATGAGCCCGTAAAAGGTCTGGGTCATGGGTAGTGATGCCAGCACGACCACATTTCTGAGCTGTCCCGAATCCTCGGACAGGGTCGCTACACCGGCTGTTGCCGCCAGACCGATTCCTATGGCTGAGCCTGCCAGACCGCCGATTAATGCAAGAGAACCCCCTATAGTGGCCAAAGCCTGTAATTCATTCATATCTTCACCTCACTTTATGATCTAGTACCTACCACTACCTTCTTGTAATGACGCACCATAAGCGGTGCGTATTCTCTTCCGCCGCCCTCGTAGAATTTCATCAGGAACTCCACGAAACACAGTCTCAAGGAATGGATAAAGGCGGCAAGGCTGCTCAGGAGCATGTTGAATGTATGCAGAACAACCAGCAGAACAGTGCCGACTATAAATGCCACGATAAAACCGGCTATGCCCGGTATGATTCCGGCCAGGATAGAGGAAAACCACTCGGCAAGCAGATTGAACGACGAAGCGAGGTAGTAGGTGGCCAGACCGACCCCTGCCAGCCTCGAATAGGACATGATGTCTCCCAGAATGCCAGTCAGGTCGAAGATCCAGAAGAGCGCCCCGAGGTAACCCATCTGCATGAATGCGCTGATCACGATCAGGATCAGACCTATAAAGAGCGGATAGGCAAATGCCGCATAGATCTGGGCATCAAATGGAAACAGCGCTATATTCAGCAGTGACCAGAACAGGTAGGGGATACCGAACACCTCGGTGATAAAGAGTCCGATCTTGCTCAATATCAGCCCGATGTTTTTCTGGCGCACGCCCCTGATCAGAGACAGGACATGCGCGATGTTCACGTGGATTATCCCGACGATCAGGGCGATTACGATAAAGGTTATGGGATCGGCCAGCTGTTTCTGTATCCATGTAGCCACGGCCAGGGTTTCCAGATTGACTGAAAAGTATTTATTCAGAAAGTCTCCAAGATACGTGCCGCTTAAAATGCCGAAAATCAGTCCAACCGTGCCGCCGATATACAGAACGTTTCTGAAGAGACGGACATTTGGTGAGCCTGGGTCGTCTACGAGCTTGTCGAGGAAGAACCGTGTTACGGCAAGGAGCCCGATTGCATAAACCGCATCGTTGAGCATCAACCCGAAAAAGAAGGCAAAGAAATACGCCACAGATGGGGTAGGATCCCAGTCTCCGTACTTGGGGATGCTGAAGAGATTCACTATGACCTGGAATGGCCTTATTATTGAAGGATTCTGGAGTTTTGTAGGAGGTTCTTCATTCTCCTGGGGCTTGAGCATCTCAAGAAAGTGGTATTCGGCAGATGCCTCGAGAGACGATCTCATTTCGTCTGCACGGCTGATGGGCACCCATCCCTCGATAACCGTGGCATAGTGGAGGTATGAAAGCTGTTCCAGGACCATAAGCCGGTCGTGGTGCTGTGTGAGAACCTCCCGGTAATGGACTACGTCGTCGAGGTTTTCTTCTACGACTTTTGACAGCTGTTCGTCTATCTTCTTGATCTCAAGCGCAAGTTCCTCCTGAAGCGACCCGTGTTCCTGGAAGAATCGCCTCAGTGTCCAGTCTTTGTCGGGCAGCCTCAGCTGTATGGCTCCCAGGTCAAGGGCAAGCTTCATGATGGGTTTTTTATGGTCAGCCCGTGCAATAATAAGGGTAACGACCTCGCCTGAGAGTACGGCTGAGATTTCCTGTATCAGTCCTGGTGCTGTTTTGGAGAGAAATTGTTTGTGCGCCTCGGCAGTCAGTATCAGGACCGTCGTGAAGAGGTATTCCCCGCTGTAGCAGAGGTCCTGGAAAGAGAGATCGACATTCTCCCCCAAAGGACTCAGATACCGTATCAGGGACTGGGTGTCCGCTATCTGATCCTGGAGTGCCATTCGATTTTTGGCCAGCTTAAGATATCGGTCGTGGATATCGTTGATCCGGGATATCATTTCCATAATGGTTTTCTGCGGGACGCTCTCCGGCACCAGTATCTCTCTTTCTTCCCGAAGGGCCGAAAGAATATCCTGTATTCGCGAGATGGCCAGAGAGACCTGCTCTCTTTGGCCCCTGATCACTTCCTGTTCCTGCATTGAGATCTCACCGGCAGGTTCCACATGCAGCATGCCCGATGTCTGGAGATCTTTGAGCGTAGACACGGTGTCATCCTTGAGCGATGCAAGCCTCATTTTGTACATGGGTTCCGGTAGATTGATCAGCAAAGGTATCATGACAGGGATCCATGCCTTTTCTGTTTGCCTTTAATCCGCGTCAGAGATTGATTCAGTTCACACATTAAAGCAGGGTGTTTCATGTGCAACCCCTCCAAATCCATTTATAAACAAACACAGGACAATATTTTAAATGGTTATGCCGATAAGATGACCAACTCCGTAAATGCGGGTGAAAACCTGAAAATATTGTTTTACCCTGCGGATCACCATCGCATTATAAGAATACACTCCATTAAACAATCAGCATCCCATCAAAATGTATTAAATAATAATCGTGCTATAAGTAATCAAATTAATTTTGGATTAAAGAAAGTCAAGAGATGAGGGAAAAGATTCCCGCATCATTTGCATGCAGTAACATTCAGAGAATATGAAATATCAAGTAAAGATAGTGAATTGGATACTATTTAAGAAAAAAGTATAGAATGCTCGCTTCGATTGAGATTAATCTATAAGAATGAGGACAAGATTTCCGGCAATGCAGGATCTTTCAATCCTGAAAATAATGTTGCGTAAAATGTCCGGGTCAAAAGACACTGCAAGAATACGTGGCGTCTTTCAAGGGGATGCTATCTCGAACAGATGTGTCTGCCACGGGTACAGATCAAGGTATAAACCATATCGGATCAGGTCCGAAGCTTTCCTTGCGTAGAATGCATCTGTAAGGCACTCATGAAATACCATGGTGTCTTCCTGTATCAGGTTCTTAGGAAGATAGACCCTCCCCTGGGAATGCTCTTCGGAATAGTTGATCACAATAAGCCGGAACATGTTTTCTTGATGCCAGACCCATGACAAAAGGTTGTGGTATGTCAGGTTTTCCTCCCAGGCAGGTGCCGGATTCATCAGCTCCCATCTGCCTGAGTGCATGAGTCCATGGTTGATATAATTCAGCAGGGTATCATAAAATACTTGTATCTCGTGGTCGGGATTTTCCTGCAATCTTCTTTTCAGTTGAACAGGCAGTCTGCGCGATGTCCCCAGATCCTGCCCCTCGTGGAAAAGGTGCATGCCCGGTACCGTCGCTGCGACGACAGCTGCCGCCATTGACTTTTTTCTGCCGAACGCAGCTGCCGCGCGTGGCTCGTCATGGTTTTCGATAAAACGTACGGACCTGCGTTGATAATCATGCCCTGCCTTGAGGTGGTCGTGTATCTGTCCTGGAAACGCGTTCAACACAAGATCATAGAGCTTTTTGTCATAGGTATAGTCAAAACCAAGCTGCTGGAGCTTCCATTCCAGATCCCAGTAAGCCTCTGCAATGAAAATGAAATCAGGATGGTGTTCCTTCACCTTTTGTATTGCCTCGCTCCAGAATTCTCTTTCAGGCCTCGATTTTTCTTCCAGTAAGCAGCCCCAGGTCTTTTCAAAGACACTGTTCAGGACGAGCATGGCCATGTCGCAGCGCACACCGTCTGCATGCCGTGCAATCTCCATGAGGATATCGATCATGGCTTTCCTCGCCTCGGGCATAAAGTAGTTTATCTGCACGGTGTCTTTCCAGGGGGGGAAGTAGGGATCCTTCCCGTGTGCGAGGATATCGCCGTTCTGAGTTGTTATGAACATGTGGGGATTCTTTTCGTGCTCTTCTTTTGCTGCACGGACGAAGAAGTTCGGGTTCGAAAGGGTCCAGGGGTGGTCAAGCGCCAGATGGTTGGGAACGAAGTCCAGGATCAGCCCGATCCCTGCATTATTCAGGTTTTTCTTCAATGCAGCGAGGTCCTTTTCTGTCCCGAACGCAGAATCGGGATTGTAGGCATGCACTGCATACGGGGACCCTGCAACATCGGCTTTGTTCCACCCCGGCAGTGCATGGCCGTATTCCCTGAGGAGTCCCTGTTCAGAAAGAGCGCACATCCTGGATCCGGGACTTCTCTCCCAAATTCCCATGAGCCACAGGAGCGAATATCCCTTGCCGGCAAGCCGCGTCCAGTATTCGTCGGGAATGCTCGACCATGTCGTCTGTTCACCGTACTCTCTCTTCAAATCCTCCAGGCAGGTAATCATGTTGACTTCCAGAAGGGCTGGATTGGAATGGAATCTCATCGTTCAGGCTCCATATGGAGAGAGAAACCCTTTCCAGCAGATGTTCGTTTCCTGGAGGCTTCTACGATCTCTGAGACGGTACGAGAAAGACCGGATATCTGCCACGTCGAGACACATCATGATCTTACCGCCGCATCCACTGTGGTGACACAAAGCGATTCAGCCAGATCAGAGGTGCTGATTTCAACCATGAAGCCGCGGCTTCCTCCATTGATGTAGATCTTCTCGAAGTCCATGATCGTCTCCTGGGGATACAAAGGGAGCCTGGTACGTGTCCCGAAAGGGCTGATGCCCCCGACCTTGTAGCCGGTATAGTTCTCGGCGGATTTTTCGTCGCAGGGGGTGATACGCTTCATCCCGAGTCTTCGTGCAAGCTGTTTTAAGGATACCTCGCAGTCGCCATGCATGAGTACGATATTGGGTTTCTTCCCCTCGGTATCCAGGAGCAGGGTCTTGATCACTTGATGTTGAGGAACATCAAGCGATGTTGATGCCTGTCTTGTCGCCCCATGTTCCACATAGGGATAGAGCATGGGTGAGAACCGGATGTTCCTCATCCTGAGAAACCGAACTGCCTGTGTTACGAGATACTCGTTCCTTGACATGACAATATATGGTTAATACACCATGTGGGGCGACGCTCACAAGATTTTCCTGGCGCTTGGCACCTCATCGGTCTTTTCCAAACCAGGAGCTGTCGCCAAGCACTACCGAGGTCTCTATCTGTCGCTCAGGAATCGACCAGTACTGTCTGAGAAGACGGTCCTTTTCATCCGGTGATACGAGGGTGTAGCCGTGTTTTTCATAGAACCGGACCGCCCAGGATGCATCAGCCCATGTCCCCACCAGAACCGGTTTCCTGCTCAGTGTTTCCAGGTGTTCTGCAAGCCTGGTCCCGATCCCTAGTCCCTGCATCCCGGTAAGGACATATGCATGACGCAAAAGGCTTACATCCCCACTGTCCTGAATCCCCATGATCCCTAAGAGTCTGCCCGAAGCCTCGAATCCCCAGAACTCTACGCCCTGGGTGAGTTCCTCCTCCAGCTCTGTTTTTTCCATATAGGGGTCTTTCCACCTGTCTTCGGGGATGACGCCCCGGTATGCCTGTGCACCGTCGTTGATGACCGCAAGGACAGCATCTAAGTCGTCATGAGTACAAATGCGTATGCTGCCGGATATCTCATCCTGGCCGGCGCCTTCAGAGGCACTCCCGGGCGAGGCCTTCGGGTGTTCCTGTTCAGGCCGTTGCCGTTCATCGGTAACAGGTTTTCGACTCGATCCCGATGGTCTGTGAATACACCCTTTTTCGATCTCCTGCATCCAAAGAGGATGGCGGTGCCTTGCATAGTCGAGGCGGATATATCCGGTGAAGATAGCCCGTACCATGGGGCGATTCGGCTTGATGACAATGGCTGCCATGTGGGCGAGAAAGGCAAGGAAGAACAGCACGAAGAATATGTTGTGTGCCCAGGTTGCCGCCATGACAAGGGGATACGACATGTCCGGCGCGTAGATGTTCTTGTAGGTCTTCACCAGCCCGGAGATGATGAGCCCGGCAATGATGATTGCTATACCGGCGTAGGCAAGGCGCTGTTCAGGCAGGTATTTATGAAAGGGGGGCTCCTCGGCTTTGCCGAAAAGGCTTTTTATCACGAGTATGGATTCCTTGAAGTCTCCTTTTCTGGGGATCATGCCGGTTTCTCCCAGGAGTCCGTGATAGACCACGTGGAACAGGGACAAGGCAATGAACGGTATGGATGCCAGGTAGTGGATTTTAAGGGAAAGGATGAAATCCCCGGACCATGCGAGGCCGGGTATTTCGGTGATAAAGTAGCGTTTTGCTATCGGCAGCTCGAAAAGACCGGTAAAAAGGAGTACAAGTCCTGACAGGGCGATGCCCCAGTGTTCGAAAAGTTCAATGATGCTGTGCCTCCTGACAAGGCCGGTCCCTTTAAGTATCTGATCATTCATCGCCTTTGTCCCTTCTTTTGGGTTCCTCCCCTTTTTTGCTCAGGGAACTCTTGACAGCTGCAATGCCCGCTGCCAGGCCGACAAGAGGCGTGAGAAGGACTGTCCTGCCGAGAGAATCCGTATCGGCCATGGACCGCTGCACCTCTTGAAGATGCGGTTTTCCCGGCCCCTTTTCGATCGCAGCGTTGAGCTTGTCGAAAGGTACCCCCGATACGTACAGCGTTGCTGTTCCGCCGTTCTCCTGTTCCCCGTAAATATAGCCGTTCATCCTTTCGCGGCGCGCGTGGGCTTCGGCATGGATCTCATCTTTGGGGCCTATGAGCAGGGCCTTTTGCGGACATGCCTCGATGCAGGCAGGTTCTCTGCCCTGGATCAGCCTGTCCTGACACAGGTCGCATTTGAACATCACCCCGTTACCCGCCAGGGTGGGTGCTAAGTGGAGATAGATCCCGATGCCGGATTGTCGCTGCGGGATTGCCCAGGGACAGACTGTCCTGCACTTGGCACCGCCGAAACAAAGATCCTTGTCTATTACCACCGCCCCGGTTTGATACTTGTGATTGGCGGAAAAAGGGCAGATGGTGGCGCATGCCGGATTGTCACAGTGCATACATCTCCTGGGGATGTGCAGGGAATAGTTTCTGCCCTGGTGTTCCACCTCGGCAGTCTGGACAAAGGTCAGGTTGTACGGTGTCAGCCTGTTTCTGACCTCTTTCTTGCTCGACCAGTCTTCGATCATGCCCCTGGGAAACAGTTCGGGTATGGGATCGACCGGATCGGGAACGTTACCGGTTTTTTCCAAACGGCACGCTGCTACACATGCGGGTGTATCTCGATCCGGACAACCGTCGCAAAGGCTCAGATCGATCAGTGTAGCATACGCACTGTCTGATCGGGCATGAGCCTGCCCGGTAATCCCGATCCTGGAGCCGATGGCAATTCCTCCTGCAACCTTGAGGAATGAACGTCTTGACAGTCCAGGTCTTATTTTGCTGCTCATGTATCCCCTCCGGTGTACTGCCATCTTCCTGCAGTGAAAGAGCAGTAGCTATTTGAAGATTTCTGTTGCATTACGTGCGAGCACGAACCCTTTGTGTTCTGTGCGATCATCCCGCAATACAACCAGCTCCCAGTGGATCATCCGTCAATGGTGATCTCTTGTGAAGATTCGCTCAGGCCTTTGTCTGCAATAATAACAAATTCGTCGGCCTCATACAAGTTAAAGTTATCGGTGT
>Ga0129302_1001837_pt1 | contig 15578 bp, 15 predicted proteins | sample BlaSprsedimmetaG_FD_94476 | JGI IMG/M metagenome (GOLD analysis project Ga0129302, IMG submission 94476) | Hot spring sediment bacterial and archeal communities from California, USA to study Microbial Dark Matter (Phase II) - Blank Spring... | ecosystem: Environmental > Aquatic > Thermal springs... | reverse complement strand
GGCTGTGTTAATGTAACCGGGTATACTTCGGATGATTATAAACAAGATCCTGAGTTGTGGTATCGTATGGTTCATGAAAAAGACAGTAAGAAAGTTTTAGCACAAGCGCAAAGAGCCTTAAAGGGTGAAGATGTTGAACCGATTGAACATAGAATTATTCACCGCGACGGTTCGGTGAGGTGGGTACGGAATAGTATTGTAATTACAAGAGATGAATACGGCAACGCAATTTATTACGACGGCTTGATTAACGATTTGACAAATTTGAAAAAAGCAGAAGAAGCCGCAGAGAATAGAAAAAAGCAATTAATTCAAGCTGAGAAAATGGCTTCGCTTGGTGTTTTGATTTCCGGTATTGCGCATGAAATAAATAATCCGAATAATTATATTCTACTTAATATTCAACTGTTTCAAAAAATTTGGAAAGACATTCAACCTATACTTGAAGACTACTTTAAAGAAAACGGTGATTTTGTTTTAGCCGGAATGTTATATAGCCGGGCATCGCAAAAAATCAATCACTCGCTTGAAGGAATTTTGAACGGCTCTGTTAGAATTCAAAAAATTGTTAGCAGTTTAACCGATTATGCCAAACTTGATTCGGGTAAACTAGACGAAGATGTAGATATAAATAAAGTCGTTGATATGTCGGTAACTATTACTAATAATATGATTCAAAAATCAACTTCGAAATTTTCTGTTAAGTATGAAAAAAATCTACCCAAGATAAAAGGGAATACTCTTCAGCTTGAGCAAGTAATAATAAATTTAATATCAAATGCATGTCAATCATTAAAAAATAGAAATAGCAAAATATCGGTTGAAACAGGAATTGATCAAAATAAATTCTTAACAATAAAAGTTGAGGATGAAGGAGTAGGAATAAAAGAAAAAAATCTCAAACATATTATGGACCCTTTTTATACAACAAAACGTGACAGCGGTGGGACAGGTTTTGGACTTTCGATTTCTTACAACATTATAAAAAATCATAATGGTGATTTATCTTTGCATAGTAAACCCGGTAAAGGGACAATTGCTTTAGTATCACTACCAATTAATTAAAAGAAAATAAAATGAAACCGAAAATTATACCCGATAAACCAATTCTTCTAGTAGATGATGAAGAACATTTTTTATTAAGTGCCGAGTTAACAATTTCATCAAACGGTATAAAAAATATTGAAACATGCAGTGACAGCAGAAATGTTTTATCACTTCTGTCAAAAAAGGAATATTCTATAGTCGTACTTGATCTTAACATGCCTTTTGTTTCCGGTTCAGAACTTCTTCCACAAATTGTAAAAAATTACCCGGAGATCCCCGTAATTGTTATAACCGCCGTTAATAATGTTGAAAGTGCTGTTCAATCAATGAAAGAAGGTGCTTTCGATTATGTTGTTAAACCGGTTGATGATACGCGTTTAATAGCTACGATTAAACGCGGTTTAGAATTAACGGAAATGCGAAACGAAAATAAACTTCTAAAAGAATCGCTATTAAAGGAAAAGTTGGAACACCCGGAATCTTTTGAGCAAATTATTACAACAAGCGGTTCGATGCGGGCAATATTCCGCTATATCGAAGCAATTGCTAAAACAAATCTACCGGTTTTAATAACCGGGGAAACCGGTACAGGTAAGGAGCTGATAGCTCAAGCAGTTCATAATATCAGCGGAAGAAAAGGCGAACTTATTCCGGTTAACGTTGCCGGTGTGGATGATAATCTTTTTTCCGATACATTGTTCGGGCATAAAAAAGGTGCGTTTACCGGTGCGGATATTGAAAGAAAAGGTTTAATTGAACATGCCGAGGATGGTACTTTATTTCTCGATGAAATTGGAGACCTAAGCATTGAATCACAAGTAAAATTATTAAGATTATTACAGGACGGAAAATATTATCCGCTCGGTTCCGATATTGCAAAACTTTCTAACGCAAGAATTATTGTAGCAACAAACCGCGATATTAAATCAATGCAAAACGGCGAAGGATTTAGGCAAGATCTTTATTATAGACTAAGATCACATCATATTCATATCCCGCCGCTTCGCGAAAGAAAAAAAGATATTCCTTTTTTGATTGACTACTTTTTAATTAAGGCATCAAATGAATTGGGAAAAAAGAAACCTCATCCGCCGAAAGAACTATTTACTTTGTTAAGTAATTATCATTTCCCGGGTAACGTACGTGAACTTGAGGGAATTATTTTTGATGCGGTTAGCCTTCACAAATCCGGAATTCTTTCTTTAGAACTAATTAGGAAAAAATTAGCAGATCAACTTATAACCAAAGCAATACCCGATGCCAATGGCGATGATACTGAAGATCCGCCTATCACAATTACCGGCAGATTTCCATCATTAAAAGAAACTGAGAATGTTCTAGTTAATGAAGCATTGAAAAGAGCAGATGGAAATCAAACTATTGCAGCTGATTTATTAGGAATTTCCAGGAGAGCACTGAATAATCGTTTGCAACGGAAAAAGAATAATTAAGACAGCGCCTCCGCTAATGGTGCCACAATTCTACCTATCGAAATTTTTTCAAAACTTTCCAATTTGTTAATATTAAATAACTTACAGCTATGCCTCAATTTTGCTGTGAAATTATGTGGCATCCTTTTGAATTAATTTTTTGCTTTGTCTTTCCGTCTAACACTTTATAATATAATAGTTTAGCTGTGGTAATCTTCACTTGGCATATCAATTGTTTATTAAAGGGTGAGTTGATCTGGAAAAGGAGGCAAAATGAAAATGATCAAATTATATATAGTCTTATTTGCAATGATGGTAATGACTGCGTCAAATTCAATGGCTCAGCGCAATGAGAATTTTTCGGAATTAGTTACAAGGAACATTGTCGAATCCCTGAAACATGATATAGAAGGTGTTGTTGAAGCATCAATATATAACTCAATATTCTTAACTAAGTATTATCCGGAAGCAAAGATAGACAGAGTATTAAATGAACTTAACAATGTTGTAGTTAATTCGAGCAACCCGGTATTGCGTTATAAAGCTCAATTAGCTGTTCTGTTTATTTCAAATTACAGCAGTGATGAACTAAACATGGATAACTTTAAGGACGATCAAACAGAATTATTCCGGGTTATTTCGGAAAAACTGCAAGATACATTTTTAGTATCAAGTAATAAATAATCGAAAATTCCATCCTCCCTGTACCGGCTTATGGAGTTCGTGGGGTCTCCTGAGCCGGTCTTTTATTTTAAATCAAAGAAGAAGAGATTCCATCCGTTAGCTAACGGATGGAATCTCTGGAATACAATGTGTAGATGTTGCTAATTTTAAAATCAGACAAACTATCTTAAAGTTGACTCAAATATCTTCTTTATATATATTATCATTCAAATAATATATTACTTGGTAAGTAATAGATAGAATGCAAGCCTACATTACACGAGAACAAGATTACGCACTACGAATTACCTCCGCACTAGCGGCGCTCAAAGAAAACGAACAACTACCTGTAAGTGAACTTTCAAAGCGTTTATACATCTCGAAAAGTTTTGCCGCACGAATTGTACATAAACTTACAAAGAGTGGTATACTTTTAACAATGCAGGGAAAGTACGGTGGTGTTTCATTAAAAAAGCGAGCCGATAAACTTTCAGTTTATGAAGTGCTTTCAACTATTGGTTTCAAAACAAAATTCAATCAATGCCTCGATGGAAGATTCCCTTGCGTGTTTTCAAATAAATGTTTGTTCCACTTATTCTTTGACGAAGAAGAAAGAAATCTTCACGATAAAATGAAACAAAAAATGATCTCTGAATTTGTGATCTAAAAATTATTTTATTCAACTAAACTATGGAGTATAATTAAATGGATGTTGAAATACTTGCACGATTTCAATTTGCATTTACTGTTGCCTTCCATTACATCTTTCCTCCTTTAAGTATTGGGCTTGGTGTACTATTGGTAATTATGGAAGGCATGTATCTCAAAACAAAAAATCCTCTTTATGAGCGGATGACAAAATTTTGGGTAAAAGTGTTTGGATTAACTTTTGCCATTGGTGTTGCCGGCGGTATTGTTATGGAATTTGAATTCGGTACGAACTGGGCAACTTATTCAAGATTTGTCGGTGATGTTTTCGGAAGTGCACTTGCTGCCGAAGGTATATTTGCTTTCTTTCTTGAATCCGGTTTTCTTGCAGTTTTAGTTTTCGGGTGGGATAAAGTAAGTCCGCGTGTGCATTTCTTTTCAACTATAATGGTTTCGCTCGGTTCAATGTTAAGTGCCGTTTGGATTGTAGTAGCAAATTCATGGCAGCAAACTCCAGCCGGTTATCATATTGTTGGCGAAGGCTTAAACGCAAGAGCTGAGATTACAGATTTCTGGGCGATGGTTTTTAATCCATCTTCAATGGAAAGACTTTCTCATGTGTTGTCGGGTGCTTGGTTAGCTGGTGCATTTCTTGTCATAAGTGTAAGTGCATATTATTTATTGAAAAACAAACATCTCGATTTTGCAAAACAGTCAATGAAAATTGCTTTGGGATTAGCATTGTTTGCTTCTTTGTTTCAATTATTTACCGGACATCAGAGCGCAATTGGTGTTAGTGAAAACCAACCGGCTAAGTTAGCTGCTTATGAAGCACATTTTGATTCATCTGCTTCCGCACCTCTTTATTTATTCGGCTGGGTTGATGAACAAAAACAAGATGTAAAATTTGGTGTGGCAGTCCCGGGATTGTTAAGCTATTTGCTATATGGAGATGCTAAAAGAGAAGTTACCGGATTAAATGCATTTAACCCGGAAGACAGACCGCCTGTTAATATTGTATTCCAAGCATATCATTTGATGGTAGCTATCGGATTCTTTTTAATTGCAATCAGTATTCTCAGTATAATTTATCTAAAGCGAAATAAACTTTTTGAAACAAGATGGCTACTTTGGGTTTTAGTGTTTTCGGTTCTTGGTCCGCAAATCGCAAATCAAATAGGTTGGATTGCAGCCGAAGTTGGAAGACAACCTTGGATTGTATATGGATTATTAAGAACATCCGAAGCATTATCAAAAGTTGTTGAAGCTAATCAAGTGATCTTTTCATTAATTCTCTTTTTTGTGATCTATTCCTCACTGTTCGTGTTGTTTATTTACTTGCTGAATGAAAAAATTCAACATGGACCTGAACAGCCAGATACAATAGCATCGGAATACAAAAAGCAAAAAGGTGTACTCAAATACTAAAAATTAAAGTTGAGGATGAATAATGGAATTTACATTTGACTTAAATACAATTTGGTTTATCTTGATAGGGGTTTTACTAGCCGGTTATGCAATATTGGACGGCTTCGATTTAGGCGTCGGTTCGCTTCATCTTCTTGTAAAAGATGATACCGAAAGAAGATTGATGATTAATTCAATCGGTCCCGTTTGGGATGGAAACGAAGTGTGGCTTGTTACCGGAGGTGGTGCTTTGTTCGCTGCATTCCCGCATGTTTATGCAACAGTATTCTCCGGATTTTATACTGCGTTCATGTTGCTGATTGCCGGATTAATTTTCCGTGCTGTCGCAATCGAATTTAGAAGTAAAAGACCAAGTAAAAGATGGCGGAATGCATGGGATATTGCTTTCAGTGTTTCAAGTATTTTGATTGCATTACTTATGGGCGTTGCACTTGGGAATATTATTACGGGTGTACCGCTTGGTGCCGATAAAGAATTTGTAGGTAATTTTTGGACTCTTATTAATCCTTACACTCTTTTAGTTGGAATTACAACACTATCATTATTTATGATGCACGGTGCTATATATGCTGTGTTAAAAACTGAAGGAGAATTTCAAAAAAGAATTAGTGGATGGGTTAACAATACAATAATATTCTTTGTCATCATGTATGTAACTACAACAATGGCTACGTTGATTTATTATCCGCACATGATTGATCACTTTAAAGATTCTCCAGTATTGTTTCTGGTTGCCTTGCTAAATATGCTGGCAATTGCAAATATACCGAGGGAAATACATCACGGAAGAGAGTTCAGGGCGTTCTTATCATCTGCCGCAAGTATAGCCGCGCTGCTTGCACTTTTTGCAATTGGGTTGTTCCCAAATATTGTTCTATCAAATCCTAACCCGGAATTGTCATTAAATATATACAATGGTGCATCATCGCAAAAGACATTAAACATTATGCTGATTATGGCAATCATAGGAATTCCCTTTGTGCTTGCTTATACAATCAGCATTTATTGGATATTCAGAGGAAAGGTTAAATTAAATGCGATGAGTTATTGATTAGAAATAATCCCCGGGATTTGCCGGTTTAAAAAATGAAATATGAATTCTTGATCTTTCTTTTTATTTTGAAAATTCCCGGGGATTTTGGATATCTTACTTACACTTTATAATAACAATGAGTACAAAGTAAATGAAAAACCTCGCTTTTCAAGACTACTATCCCGATGATGTCGCCCAATGTTACGGCTGCGGAAAGTTAAATAAAAAAGGACATCAAATAAAAACTTATTGGGAAGGTGAAGAAACTGTAACCAAATATACTCCAAAAGAATATCACACCGCTATTCCCGGTTATGTTTATGGCGGACTTCTTGCTTCATTAATCGATTGTCACGGAACCGGTTCTGCCGCAGCGGCAATGTACAAACATGAAGGTCGTGAAATGGATACAGATCCGCCTCTCCGTTTTGTGACTGCATCATTAAAAGTGAATTATCTAAAACCAACCCCTCTCGGACCTGAACTCGTACTTCGCGGTAAAATTAGAGAAGTAAAAGGAAAAAAAGTTATTGTTGATATAGAATTATTTGCTGAAGATCAGCTCTGCGTCCAAGGGGAAGTAATTGCGGTTAAGATGCCGGAAAAACTTTTAAAAGAATAAATAAATTTGGATTATATATCAGATTTATTAATAATAAATTATCGTTGCAAATATTATAATATATACTTATTATTTTACTAATGAAATTAAAGGTAATTTATATATTATTTTATTGCACTCTAATTTTCTTTGGATGCAAGGAGTCAAAAATCATAATTGAGCCGGAAAGGGAAATTATTGATCTTCCAGCGAAATTGGACTCTGCAAAAGTTCTAATTATCACGCCTATTAATAATCAACATGTTTTTCGAGAACTAAGTGTTGAAATTAGAGTTTTATCAAACTCTACTGTTCAATTTGTTCGATTATATATTAACAATAAGACTGATTCAACATTAATTTTATATAATTCACCATATAATTTTGTTATTGATTGCGAGAAAAATAATTATTCTGGAGCAATTGAAATTTATGCAGAAGTTTTTGCTAACCATATTTTTACTTATTCTGGTATTAAAAAGGTTATTGTTGAGAAGTTTTCTGCTCCTTTCTTATCGGTTTATACCTACGAAACGAAAATTAATTTACTATGGCAAGAAAGTTTTTCATTTGAAGATGGTCATATCTTAGAGCGAAAGAAAAATGATGATCAATTTGAGGTATTGGCAATATTTCCGAGTAATATAAATCAATATGAGGATATACCCCATGATACAACAGCAACATTTACGTATCGGGTTAGATCGTTCATGGATTCTCTTTATTCTCCTTACAGTAATTCAATTTCAGTACGTTCACGCGGAAAATATCAAGTAGGTTCAAACCCATTAACAGGAGCTAATCAACCAAACCAATGGGGGGATAGGGTTTCTCCAATGTCTGTAAACAAAAGAATTAATTTATTAGGTCTTTCTTGGGAAAACACTAGTCTTGTTGGCTTTTTAAATTTAGATACTTACAGATCAGATGTCTATACAAAATCCTATTTCGAAAGGTTTTTATCGGTTGAAGCAAGTACAATCACAGATAATTTTTGGTGTGGCACAAGTGTTAACAAAATTTACGAAATGAATAAGTTTAATAATTATCAAAAAGGTTATGTGGTTCAAGGTGACTCAATAATTTCGTTAAAAGAGGACGTGATCAATAATCGTTTAATTTATGGAACAGTTAGTGGTTATTTGGGTGCTGTGGATATTAGTTCGAAAACAATGCATTTTTATGAAAAGGTAAGTGACAACGAAATTACTGATATTATCGTAACTACATCAGGTAGTATTTATTATTCAATTGAAGATCAATGCCTTTATAAATTTGACCCTTCAACCGGTCTATCTGATTGTATCAACTTTGGTCAGATAATTACTACTCTGCTTTCAATTGACGATAAAGTATTTATAGGAACACAGGGTGGTGATCTGTTTGTTGGTTATAATACCGATGAAATTTATATCGGCAATCTTCAAAAATTTCATTTGCATAATGGAAAAATATGGGATCTTGATTATTCAGAAAGACGCTTACTTTCTTATGGCGAAGACGGTAAATTACTGCTGTCTCTAGTAGATGAATTTGAAGGAATTAAAACTGCATACATAATTCCTCTCGGACCTTTTAACAAAAAAATTCGTATTGCATCATCACGGGACAACAAAACTCTCCTCCTTTCCTCAGATCGAAATGTTTATTCCGCAAGATACATCCAATTTTGGGAAAAAATCTAAAATGAAAAAATAATTGTTTTATTTTTGCATTAAATCTTTTTTAGCTAATAAAACATTTTCCCATACAACCTTTCCGGCTAATTGAAGTCTAAATTCTGAGAGACGAGAATTATGCAAGAAGACATTCAACTAATTAAACAAGCACAAAAAGGGGATCAATTGGCTTTTGAACAATTGGTATATCGTTACGATCGTCAGGTTTTAAATATTGCAATGTCATTTAGAAATAACGAAGACGATGCACAGGATATTTACCAGGAAGTTTTTCTAAGAGTTTTTAGGGGCTTAAAAATTTCCAACTCAAAAGTGAATTTTCAACCTGGCTTTTTAGAATTACAACTAATGTATGTATCTCATATAAAACACAAAAGGAACGAAACAGACATCAATCACTCAACGAACAGATAGGAAACGACGAAGATGATATTAGAACGAGAGGTGACTTTATCGAATCAGATGCATCGGTTGAAAAAGAAACAGAGCTAAATGAAAATCAACAATATATAAGTGAAGCATTAGAAAAAATACCGGCTCAGCAAAAATTAGCATTTACATTAAAATACTTTGACGGATATAAAATAAAAGAAATTGCCGAAATGATGCATTGCACCGAGGGAACGGTAAAAAGATATTTATTTAATGCATCCGGTAAAATGAAAGAACAATTAAAGCATGTGATAGAGGTGTAAAATGAAAATAGAAAAGTTTAGAGAATTACTTGAACTTTATTTTCTTGACGAGCTTGATCAAGATAAAAAAGAATTGATTGAAAATAAAATTCTTGAATCGGATGAATACAAAAAAGAATTCGATTCATATCGAAAATTTTACTCGGCAATTGAAAATTCGAAACCGAAAAATATAGATGAAAATAAACTTGAGAATTTGAGAAAAGAATTGTTCAATAAAATTGAATTGGAACAATCTCAGATAAAAGTTAAAACAAAACAAAAATCATTCTGGAATTTTATTTTCTTTACTAATTATAAAACTGCCTATGCGATGGTAACTACACTGCTTATCGGTTTTTTCCTCGGATATATAATTTTTAGTTCTACAACTGCACCGCCAATTAAAAAATTAGCTGAAAATGAAATTGATTTGGACGCAATCGATAGAAACGAAATAAATATTTCGAACATTAGGTTTCAAAATCCGTTTAGCGATGAAGGTGAAATAGAAATTAGGTTTGATGCTATTAAACCCATTACTTATAAGGGGAATCTCAATGATCCCCACATGCAAAGATTACTTGCAGCGGCTTTAGTTAATTCCGATAATCCCGGTGTAAGAATTAGAACTGTTAATACGCTTGCTTTGCAATCCCGGCACGAAACATTATATGATCCTAAAATTAAATCGGCACTGATTACAGCACTTAAAACAGATGAAAATGCCGGTGTAAGAAGAGAAGCTCTAATTGCTCTGATGAAGTTTAATTATGATAACGAAATTAGAGAAGCTTATTTATACGTACTTGCAAAAGACGATAATCCCGGACTTAAAGTAGCGGCAATAAACGCACTTGCTGAACTTAAACTGCAAGGCAAATCAATAGATGATGAAATCAAAAACTTAATTGAAAACGAATTATCAAACGGCGAGAATAGATCAATAAGATTAAAAGCCGCTTCCTTAATACAAGGAGAATATTAAAATGAAAAAGATAATTATACTCGTATTCTTTCTGGCGGCATCAACTATAACGATGTTTGCACAAAAAGATGTTATTACAAGAACTCTTCCTATTAATAAAGGAGGAACTCTTGAGGTGGAACTAAGCCAAGGTGATATTCAAATTGAGACTTGGAAAAGAAACGAAGTTCAATTAAAAGTGGATGGATTAAGTGACGATGACGACAGACTCGAATTAAAATCAACCGGGAATTATATTTCTATTAAATACAAAAGCAGATGGGGCTGGGGTGGGAAAAGTGCTGATTACTATTTAAGCGTTCCTTCCGATATTAATATTAAGGTTACAACTTTTGGCGGCGATATTGATATTCATAATGATATAAACGGAGATGTCAGCTTAAAAACCATGGGGGGAGATATCTCTGTTTCCGATATAAAAGGTGATGCAAAATTAGAGACTATGGGGGGAGACATTACATTTAAAAATATTGCCGGTAGTGCATTAATTTCATCTCAAGGTGGTGACTTAAGAGGTGAAAATATAAACGGTCCCGGTTCGGATGTTAAGACTATGGGGGGAGACATTCGTTTCAATAAGGTTAACGATGTTAGAAAAATAACAACATTCGGCGGTGATATTAATGTTAATGAATCCGTTGGCGATGTTGAGCTCACAACTTTCGGTGGAAACATAAGATTAGAAAAGGGAGAGAATAGCGTTAAAGCTAAGACATCCGGTGGAAATATTTATATCGGGAAAGCAAACGGCAAAGTTGATGTAAACACTGGTGCAGGTTTAATTGAGCTAAAACAAATTACTGGTAGTATAAATGCTAAAACTTCCGCCGGAGATATTTATGTTGACTTTATACCTTCCGGCAATCAAACATCGGAGCTTCGTACCAATGCCGGAAATATTATTTTAACATTGCCTTCCAATACAAAAACAGAAGTTGAAGCAGAGGCTTTTATACCGGGCGTTAGAAGAGAATCCGGTAGATCAATTATCTCGGATTTCCCGGGTGATGTTATTGAACGGCACGGAAAAGTATTGGGCAATTTTGTGATTAACGGCGGCGGCAATAAAATCTATTTAAAATCCACATCCGGTGAAATTCAAATAAAAAAGAAATAACTAAACTCTCTTCTATGGGCGGGGATATAAAAGTTTACGTTCCGGCTGATCTTGATATGGATATAGAAATCGAAGTTGTTTTTAATGAAAAACGGCGAAATAAAGTTGAAATTATCAGCAACTTTAAATTGACCGAGAAAGTTGTTGATACCGATGATGTTAATAGTGATTCAAAAAAACTTTTAGGTACAGGTGTAAACGGTTCAGGTAAAAACAAAGTGAAAATTAATACCATTGGCGGCAAAGCGCTCTATTTGTAAATTTTCGATCACTTGAGATTGTGAATATAATAGAAGTTCCTTTTATTCCTGAATTCTGACGTATGCGCAAAAAAAATTATTCTCAGTATGTGATTGAATTATATGAAGTTATTTTTTTGCTAATCGAAAAAACTGCACTACTTGTTGGAACAAAGGATTTTGCTTTGATTCCGAGAGGTTACCACCGCAGAGATAAAGCCTGCCTGAAGTTTGCGGCTACAAGTTATTAACGTTGAAGGTCATCAGACTTCGCTCGTTAGAGTCCGGAGACTCCAACGGAGTCTTCGACCGAACTCCCGACAGGGTGCGCGTCGAGGTCTGACGACTGGCGAGTCACTTGTTTTTGACCTTCAACGTTGCTAGCTATCTTAGCAACCTTCGAGGAAAAACTACATAAAGCGCATATCCTTACCTCAAAGGTTTATCCCAAATTTGTTATAGAGTTCTTTAAAAACTAGTATTACAAAATTTTCCCACCTAAAAATCCTCTGATCCAGTATATGATTGTAAAATTATTATAGTATCTATGTTCTTGAGAAAATCTTGCTTCGCTGATTAGATATAATTAAGTTTAATTCCACTGTTACAGATTTTCAAAAATATACGAAGGAAGGAAAATGAACACCGCCATGAAGAATTCCGTCCACAAAAGTTTTTATAAAAATGTACTTGGTTTTTTTGATAAAGCCGGTATGCTGACAAAATATCCCAAAGGATTATTAAATCAGATTCGTGAAACGAACGCGGTTTACCGAATCATTTTTCCGATTAGAACAAGTAGAAAGAACTATGAAGTTATTGAAGCTTTCAGAGCCGAACACAGTCATCATAAACTGCCTGTAAAAGGTGGTATCCGGTATAGTCTATCTGTAAACCAGGACGAAGTAATGGCATTGGCTGCTTTAATGACCTTCAAATGTGCAGTTGTAGATGTTCCTTTTGGTGGAGCCAAAGGAGGAATTAGAATTGATCCGAAAAAATACTCGGAAGCACAACTTGAAAGAATTACAAGAAGATATACTGCAGAATTAATTAAGAAAAATTTTATTGGACCGGCAATAGATGTTCCGGCACCCGACTACGGAACAGGCGCCCGGGAAATGGCATGGATAGCCGATACTTATCAACAATTTCATCCCGAACAAATTGATGCTGCCGGGTGCGTTACCGGTAAACCAATTAGCCAGGGAGGTGTGCGCGGAAGAACGGAAGCCACCGGTCGGGGTGTGTTTTTTGCGGCAAGAGAGGTAGTAAGTATCACCGAAGATATGAAAAAAATTGGGCTTACAACCGGTCTCGAAGGAAAGAAAGTAATCGTTCAAGGTTTGGGAAATGTCGGTTATCATGCAGCAAAATTTTTGCAGGATTCCGGAGCACTTATAGTTGGAATAGCAGAATACGAAGGTGCTATTTATAATAAAAATGGGCTTGATGTAGATTCCGTTTTTCAACACCGTAAAAACAGAAACACAATTTTGAACTTTAAAGGAGCCAAAAATATAAAACCAACCGAAAAAGCTTTGGAGCTTAATTGTGATATTTTAATCCCTGCAGCATTAGAAAATCAGATTCATGCTGAAAATGCAAATAAGATAAAAGCAAAAATTATTATTGAAGCAGCAAATGGACCGTTAACACCTGAAGCAGAAGAAATTTTACTGAAAAAAAATGTACTTATTATTCCAGATTTATATGCAAATGCAGGCGGTGTAACGGTTTCTTATTTTGAATGGCTTAAGAACCTCTCTCATGTTCGGTTTGGTCGGATGGAAAAAAGGTATGAAGAAGCAACATACAGAACACTTGTAAATACAATGGAAGAACTAACCGGTAAAAGTTTAAGTGAAACGCAAAAGCAAACACTCATTAACGGACCAAGCGAAATAGATCTTGTTAATTCCGGTTTGGAAGAAACAATGGTTACGGCATACCATGAAATAAGAGCTATAATGAAAAGAGCTAAAAGAGTCGAAACATTGAGAACTGCTAGTTATATTTCAGCTATAAATAAAATTGCGGAAAGTTATTTGGCATTAGGAATTTTCCCATAATGTATTAAACCAAAAACTCAGGAATAAATTATGAACAAAGAAATGATTTTCGAAAAACAAAAACAGGCAATAGAAATATTAAAAGAAAAAGATATTGATATGTGGATGACATTTGTGCGTGAATCCGGTAATATTAATGACCCGATGATGGATATGCTGGTCGGTACAAACTGCACTTGGCAGAGTGCATTTATTATTACAAAAACCGGTCAAACTATTGCAATAGTTGGCTCTCTTGAAATTGCTAACATGAAACTTGTCGGAACATTCGAAAGGGTTGAAGGTTATCTTAAACATATCAAAGAGAAACTGCTCGAAGTTCTTGATGAATTCAAACCGAACAAAATTGCAATTAACTTTTCAAGAAATTCCACATTAGCTGACGGGCTAACACATGGTATGTATCTTGAATTGATGGAACACCTTGACAAGACACCATATAAAGAGAAATTAATTTCATCGGAAGAAATTGTTGCTGCACTACGTGGAAGAAAATCAGATAAAGAAATTGAAATAATGAAAGAAGCAATAACAGAAACGCTGAAAATATTCGATCAAGTTACACAATACCTAAAACCCGGATTAAGTGAAAAAGAAGTTGCTCAATTTGTTCATAAAATTGTTGAAGAAAAAGGCTTCGGTTTAGCGTGGGATAAAGATTATTGTCCATCTGTATTTACCGGTCCCGATACCGCCGGTGCACATGCAGGTCCTACGGACAAAAAAATTGAACCAGGTCATGTTATAAATATGGACTTCGGGATAAAGTATAAAGGTTATTGTTCCGATATACAAAGAACATGGTATGTATTGAAACCGGGTGAAGAAAAAGCTCCCGATGTTGTTCAACGCGGCTTTGATGTAATTAAAGATTCGATTACACAGTCTGCTGCTGCAATCAAACCCGGTAAACAAGGCTGTGAAATTGATGATATTGCAAGAGGTTATATTGTCAACAGCGGTTACGAAGAATATCCTCATGCACTCGGTCATCAGTTGGGAAGAGTGGCGCATGACGGCGGAGCACTGCTTTCGCCGAGATGGGAACGTTACGGTAATCTGCCGTATTTACCTCTTGAAGAAAATCAAGTATTTACAATCGAACCACGCTTAACTATTGACGGATACGGCATAGCAACAATCGAAGAAGAAGTTGTAATTACTAAAGACGGATGTGAATTTATTACTCCAAGACAGGAACAATTATACTTGGTGAAATCTTAGTAGAATTCCCTGGGATTTTTCAAAACAATATTGCGGCATAAAAATTTTCTATAATATTAATTGCTTCGGAATTCACAGGAAATATCGACAGAGATTTTCTTAATCAAATTTTTGTATATTGGTAACGAATAAGTGAGAATAAAAAATGTTAAAAGAAAGAAAAAAATATAAAGTAAAATATATTACTGATAAAAAAGGAAATAAAAAGGAAGTTATTCTGAGTATAAACGAGTATAACCAACTTCTTGAGGATATAGAAGACCTGGCAATTGCAGCGGCTAGAGAAAAAGATGTCTTGATTGATCACGATAAGGTTCTAGAACAACTCAGAAAAGATGGATTATTATAAAATTAGATGGACAAGCTCTTCGCTAAAAGAGCTTAAAAAATTACCCGCAAAGGTTATTCCCCAAATAATTCAAAAAGCTGAAGAATTATCAGAAAATCCCTTCCCTCCAAAAGTGCGTAAACTTGCAGGTTCAACTGATCTTTTTAGAATTAGATTTCAAGATTACAGAATTGTTTATAGATTAGAAAAAAATGAGTTAATTATTGTAGTAATAAAAGTTGGACATAGAAAGGAAGTTTATAAGAAATAAATAATGTAGAGATGACATCTTTCAAATAGATGTCATCTTTGTATACTTAATTATTTCACCCGCTGAGTTGTCGTTACTCAATCAAAAACATTTTCCAACTAATTCCACCCATTATAATAGTTGTTCTTGACATATC
>Ga0129302_1001836_pt1 | contig 15579 bp, 13 predicted proteins | sample BlaSprsedimmetaG_FD_94476 | JGI IMG/M metagenome (GOLD analysis project Ga0129302, IMG submission 94476) | Hot spring sediment bacterial and archeal communities from California, USA to study Microbial Dark Matter (Phase II) - Blank Spring... | ecosystem: Environmental > Aquatic > Thermal springs... | reverse complement strand
TTGGTATACTGGCAAATTGGTATATTGGTTGGTTGGTTGGTTGGATCAATCTTACCAGACTCTATCGTTTTCGCCAAGTGAGATGGGAGACGTGATGAACGACGGACGACTTCGACTTCTGGCCGACTGTATGCTCGGTTCGCTGGCCAAGTGGTTGCGGCTGTTGGGCTACGACACCGCTTACGAGAACGAGGCGGCCGACCCGGAGCTGGCGCGCCGGGCGCGGGCCGAGGGGCGTGTGCTGCTCACCCGCGATCACGAGCTTTCGGAGCGCAAGGGATTGCGCACGCTATTCATCCGCTCCGAGGATTTGAAGGAACAGATACGAGAAGTGCAAGAGGCCTTGGGGGCCCCGCCCGACTCGGCGCTCTCCCGCTGCCCGGTGTGCAATGGCCCCCTGACACCTATCTCTCAGGCCGAAGCTGCCAAACGTGTCCCGCCTTACGTCGCGAAAACGCAAACTGAATTCCGTCGCTGCCCCGGTTGCGAGCGCGTCTACTGGCCTGGCACGCACATCGACGAGATCCAGAAACAGATGGAGAAGTTCGACGTCATGGGATCATCCTGATGACCTGCTGTCCCAGCAGACTTCGGAAGTTTCAAACGCGCGCCGTCAAACGACATTTCGAGGCGGATCAAGGCGGGATTTGCTTCCCAGGCTCTTGGCGCCCAACTCCCGAGGTCTTATCCCGGCCGGAGCAGAGGCTGGATAGCCCTGGCTTTACGTTTTTCCCTTATGCGGTATAATCTCCTATCCTGGACGAAGCCGCTACGCTTCCGAGCCGGAACCAATAAGGGGGCCTTCGTTTGCAAAATTCTTGCACAAAAAAACAAGAATTTCACCGGATAGGCACCAATTAGCTACAGGGAGTAAAAAACATTCAATGAGACCAGAAAATCAAGATAGCGACCGGACTCATCTCTCCACCAGCGACAAATTGACCATCATTGCCCAGTTCCGGCGCCAGCTCACAGATCTGATGAGGATCGACGATTACGAAATTCTCCAGGCTCCCGACGACGCGATTGCTTTTCGCGGACATTTGCTGGAAGATCCTGAGACCGCTTTCCCAAAGATAGAACGACGCTTCGAACGACTTGATTACACCCCCACCCTGCGCGAATGGTCCGGCGATGGGCACGAAGTGATCATCGTCAAAGGTGTGGAAAAACACAGGAGGCCCGGCCGACTGTGGGTCAACGCGGCGCTATTTCTGGCAACTCTGTTCAGTGTCCTGTACATCGGCGCGGCCAACGCACTGCAAGAGGCTGATATGTTCATCGACCCAGAGAGCCTCGAAGCGCTCACTATGCCGCTCACCCATCTCCACTGGGGGATACCTTTCGCGGCTACACTGATGAGCATCTTCCTGGCTCACGAACTGAGCCATTATTTCGTCGCCCAGCGCTATGGATCCCCGGTCAGCCTGCCTTACTTCATCCCGATGCCCCTCAGCTTGATAGGAACGATGGGGGCCGTCATCGTGCAGAAAGCGCCGATGCGCAACCGCAAAGCGTTGTTCGACATCGGCATCGCCGGCCCCCTGGGGGGGCTGATCGTCGCCATCCCGCTGGTCATCCTGGGGCTGTCGCTCTCCACCGTTCAAGCGCCGCCGTCCCACGCGGAAAACATCATACAGGAAGGGAATTCGCTGCTCTATCTGGGACTTAAATACCTGGTATTTGGCAGAATCCTGCCCAGCAACGGGGTAGACGTGTGGCTTCACCCCGTCGCTTTCGCCGGATGGGCTGGGCTCCTGATTACGATGATCAACCTGATCCCGGTCGGCCAACTGGATGGCGGCCACATCACCTACGCGCTCCTGGGGAAGTGGGCCAATAGATTGGGCCGGGTCGCCATCGTCGCCATGATCGGATGGGGGGGATGGTTATTATTCAGTGGGAATAACGCCGGGGGGTTTTGGATCACGTGGGGCGGACTGAACATGTTCCTCAACAGCAGACACCCGCCGCCTCTCAACGACGCGATGAAACTCGACCGGAAACGAATCGCACTGGGGATCGTGATGCTGGCCATATTCATCCTGTTGTTCATGCCTGCACCCCTGCAATACATTGAACTGCGCTGAAGCCGGGCGCCGATCACCGCACGATCCGCCCGGCGAGATCGCCCAGGCGCAGGTCGGCGACGTTCACCGCCGGGCGTCCCAGTTCACGCCCGACAAATCCGCCGTGACAATCGGAGCCACCCGTCACGAGCAGGTCGTGACGGGCGCACCAATCGAGGCAGACATTCGTCGCGGCCTCGTCGTGATAAGAGGAATAACACTCCAGCCCGGCGACGCCGAAGTCCAGAAAAGGTTGCAACGCCGACGACCCCTTCGCTAAATGCAAGTTGGCGCCGGGATGGGCCAGAATGGACGTCCCACCAGCCTCGCTGATGTGAGAGATGACCTCGGCCGGATGGGGAAAAACTGACCAGTCGATGCTGACGTTGGGCGCTATGCGCTCGAAGTATTCACCCACGCCGGCACAGAATCCCCGGTCGATCAAGAAATTGAGCGCCTTCCAACCGCCCCGTCCCCGGATGAACTCGTAGGCCAGGTAATCATCTACGTCGAGGGCGCAACCCGCCGCGATGAGACTGTGGATAATTTGGACGTTGGTGCCCATCAACCGGGCCTCGTTCTCCGCCAGAAACGCCAAGAACGCCGCGTCGTCGGGATCGTAACCATAGGCCAGCACGTGAAAGACGTCCCCGTCCAGAAACGAACTGATCTCCACCGCCCGCAGAAAACTCAAACCGGCCTGGCGGACGAGTGTCTCCGTCGGGCCTACGTTGGCGACCGTATCGTGGTCAGCGACGGCCAAAAGCCCGATCCCGCGCTTTTCAACTTCGTCCACGACCGTGGAGGGACGCCAGCAGCCGTCAGAGGCTATCGTATGAATGTGTAGGTCAACGCGCATCAATGATCTCCAGAAAGCGAATTTGATAGAGTCTTGTTTTTTGTGCAAGAATTTTGCATACGAGGCGCTCCTTATTGGTTACGGCTCTGTCCGGGATAGGAGATTGTAGCGCAAATCAATCAAGTGGACAAGACAACGGGAAAACGAGAGTTGACAGGTACATCGTCTTGTGTTAACATACGGGTCAGCAGGAGACAAACACCCTATGGCTATGAGCGCATACCCCATCCCTAGCAGCCCGTACCCAGCCCCAATTCGGGGGGCAGGTTAGCGCTGCTGGGAACTCGTTAGCCACGTCAACCAGCAATCACTCGGTGACTTACCAGCCTTCCGAAAGCCGGGAGGCTGTTTTCTTTTGCGCCGTTATCTAAAAGGAGGAAACAAATGAAAATCTCGCATACCTTTGGGCACACGCTGCGCGAATCTCCCACCGGCGCCCAGTTGACCAGTCATCAACTGGCGCTCCGCGCCGCGCTGGTGCGCTTCCTGGGCGCTGGCCTGTATAGCTACCTGCCGATGGGCTGGCGGGCGGCGCGCAAGATCGAAAAGATCCTGCACGAGGAGATGCAGGCCATCGGCGCGCAGGAGATGCTGATGCCGGTGATGCACCCGGCCGAACTGTGGCAGGCGACAGGGCGATGGTATAGCGTGGGACCGGCCCTGGTACGGGTGAAGGACCGCAGCGGGCACGATTACGCCATGGCGATGACCCACGAGGAGGTCGTCGCCGAGTTGGCTCGCCGGGAGATCAACTCCTACCGGGATCTTCCCCAGGTCGTCTATCACATCCAGACGAAGATACGGGACGAACCGCGTGCCCGGGGCGGGCTCCTGCGCGTGCGCGAGTTCCGGATGAAAGACGCCTACAGTCTTGATGTCGACGCAGCAGGGCTGGACGAATTCTACCCCAAGATCATCGCCGCCTACGAGCGCATTTTCGAGCGCTGCGGTCTCGAACCCATCGCCGTCGAGGCGGACACGGGGATGATGGGCGGCGCCGATTCCCACGAGTTCATGCTGCCCCACCCCGACGGTGAGGATACCTTCATCCGCTGCACAGAGTGTGGTTATGCGGCGAACGTCGAGCGGGCCGAGTTCAAGCTGGCGCCGGTCGAGGCACAAGCGGCCGAGGAGGTTCAACCGGTCGCCACCCCCGATTGCGAAACCATCGCCGACGTCGCCGCTTTCGTGGGCGTGCCGACGTGCCAGACGCTCAAGGTGGTGTTCTACGCCTGGACGAAGAACGACGAAGAGCATCTGGTGATGGCGCTCATCCGGGGCGATCTGGAGGTCAACGAGACGAAACTGTTGAACGTGCTTGGCGGCGGGACGCTCGATACGGCGACGGGAGACGCAGTCCGGGCCGTGGGCGGCGAACCGGGGTACGGCTCGCCGATCGGCCTAAGTGTGCGGAAATCGGGCGAGGAGACGGGCGTCATCGTCATCGCCGACCCGTCCATCCAGGCCGGGCATAATTTCGTCGCCGGGGCCAACCGCCCCGGCTATCATCTGACCGGCGTCAACTATCCCCGCGATTTCGAGGTCACGCTCATAGAGGACATCGCCCAGGCCCAGGATGGTTTCCTGTGCCCGCACTGCGAGGGGATGCTGAAGGCCGAATCGGCTATCGAGTTGGGCCACTGCTTCAAGCTGGGCACCCACTACGCAGAATCGGTCGGCGCGACCTTCCTGGACGCCGACGGGAAGGAGCGCCCCATCATGATGGGTTCATACGGCATCGGCGTGGGCCGCTTGATGGCCGCCATCATCGAGGCCCATCACGACGATCATGGAATCATCTGGCCGCCGACTGTGGCCCCCTTCCAAATCCACCTGCTCACCCTGGGCGACGACGCATCGATCCTCGATCAGGGGGATGCGCTCTACGAGCAATTGCAGGCGGCGGGCTTCGAGGTGTTGTACGATGACCGGGATGAGCGGGCCGGGGTCAAATTCGCCGACGCTGATTTGATTGGCTGCCCCATCCGCGTGACAGTCAGCCAGCGCAGCATAGAGGCCGGGGGCGTGGAGGTCAAGGCGCGTTGGTCCAAGGATCGCGCGGTGCTAGAAGCAGAGGATCTGATAGACGAGATTCGTCGGATGCTGGGTTAGTGATTGTGAAAGACCCTAAAGGTTCTGGAAACCTTTAGGGTCCTTCACAAGGGTCTTTCGCCGCAAGGCCCACGATCCGCTCATATCCCTCGTCGAGGAATCGCTCCAACTCTCTGGCGACCTGGGCGTAATCCTGTCGCGAGCCACCGTAGGGATCCTCAACGTCGCCGCTCCCTCCCGTCACCTCGCTGAGCAGATGGACTTTGTGTGCCTGATCGGGGAACGCGCTTTCCAACGCTTCAACGTGGTTGCGCGTCATCACCAGTACCAAATCGGCCTGCGCCATCATATCGCGGGTCACGTTGCGCGAACGATGATCTCCCAGGTCGAGTCCCCGCTGCACCATCTCGGCTATGGCGTGCTCGCTGGCCGATCGCCCATCGACCGTCCACGTACCTGCCGACGCGACCTGCCAGTCACGCCTGGCCTTATCGCGCTCAAATTTGGCCCTCAACAAAACTTCTGCCATCGGCGAGCGACAGATATTGCCCGTGCACACGAACAAAATTCTGCGCATCAATGATCCACTTTTCCCGTAGCGACTGATTCGAGCAAAGCCATCAAACCCCCGGCTACTACTGAATGCCCGCCCAGCAAAATCGGCACAGGGGCTTCGGCCGCTGCCTGAGTAAATTGGCGCAAAAAGGGCTCTTGCACGTCCTGCCAGCGACAAAGATCGGAATTAAATCGATCGACAGCGGAAGGCCACAGGCCTCGAGCCGCCAAAAGCACGCGATTGTCGAAAAACACCCCATTGGTCAAACTCGCCAGTTCCTCGAAGAAATTCTGGACGCCGAGCAGATCGATATAGTCGGATAGCAAGGAACGCACTTCACCCCGACTCTGCCGGCCGCTGGCCCGCATGCCGCGCTCCTCGGCAAAGACACGCACCCAACAACGCGTCCCGCGCTCCAGGGCCATCCAAGCTGCCGAAGAAACCCGACCCACCACGGTCAAACTTCCCCCCTCGCGCCTCATCTCGGCCAGGATCAAGTCCAGCTGAGGCACTTGCCATCCCAGGCCATCCAAGAAAACGCGCAAATGCGGCCCAATGCCGGGGTGACGGTGCACCATCAACAAATCGAGCGGTGTGTCCAAATCAAAACGAGTCGCAGCGGAAACAGGCAGATCCTCAACAGGAAACCCGCCCTGGTTCGCCAACTGCCAGGCCAGCGCGTTATCACTTGCCGCCCGAGCGATCCAGGGCATGGCGTCATCGACCGGCGTGATGCCCAGCCAATCACAGGAGTGAACGTTGTTCGTGATCACTAGCCGCTCCTCCTCCGCGAGGCGACGCAAGACATATTCCCACCCGGACACATCCATCAGAGGGGCCGAAGCGCCTCCGCTATAAAGTACACGCCTCGCGCCGTAGCGCTCGATCAGGTCGGCCAATCTTTGGCCAAAGTGAAATGTTTCGCGCGGAGGGTCCAAATCCACTGTCACCGGCAAATCGGCCAGTGTCTCGGCCCACGTCGAATCGTCGGTGGCAAGCACTGCGCGGGAAATTAATTTGGTCTGCAAGAGCCGATGCAGCAAATCCCGGGCGGCTGCCTGATGAGCGTATCTCAACGCGCGCTCGACCCGGCCCGATCCTGCCCCTCCCACCAATAAAAACACGGTCGGCTTATCCAAACGTCCCTCTCCCTCACTCCAAAAAATTAAAGGGGCTCGGCTTTTGACCGAGCCCCTTCCCTATCCAGCAATCTAATACTCACCCTGGCTGAAAGGCCTCAGGTCCCCTAACTTTAACTAAACTGGGGTTGTAACAGGCCATAATTTCCATCCGCTCGCTTGTAGACCACGTTGACCGCATCTTCATCGGCACTGAAGAAAATGTAGAAGCTGTGGCCCAACAATTCCATCTGCTCAATGGCTTCCTCGGTTGACATCGGCAACAGGTCGAAACGTTTTACTCGTACAATCTCTCCCTCTTGCTCCCCCATTTCCTCCATAAGATCTTCGATAGGAAGCGGTTCGACAGCCACTTGAAAACGATTTTGGCGCCTACCCTTGTAACGAGCAATCTGTCGATACATTTTATCCAGCACGGCGTCGATCGAAGTGAATATATCCTGAGTACGCTCCTCAGCCCGTAAAATTTTACCCCGCACCCGGACAGTTAATTGGGCAACCTGGCTATGTGCAGCGTTGCGCGTATTTTCCACCGACAGATCTACACGCGCCTCATCAATCGAAGGCAAATACCTATCTAACTTCCCCACTTTCTGATCTACGTAATCCTCCAATCGAGGCGTCATCTCCATATTTCGAGTGAAAACAGTTACATCCATAGCAACCTCCTTCAACAAATGATATACAAGCACGGCCAGAAGAAACCGGCCAATACTCAACTAATAAGCACGGGCCAACGTCAGCGCTCGAACGTGCTGCGCCCCACCCTCATACAGGGCGACAGCACACGCTTCCAACGTCGAGCCCGTGGTACAGACATCGTCTATCAACAGGACACGCTTACCCGCCAGACGATCATCGACACAGACAAAAGCGTCGCGAACGTTCTCTTTGCGCTGCACTGCATCCAGATCGATCTGGGAGGCGGTCGCTCGGTTTCGCACGAGGGTTCGCTCGTCTACCGGCAACCCGGCATGGTGGACCATTTCGCGGGCCAGCAAGGCCGCTTGATTGTATCCTCGCTCGCGCAGACGCTGCGCGTGCAACGGCACGGGAACGACGACGTCGACCGGGTGGCCACACGCGGCCCAATAGTTGGCCATCAATCCACCCAGCGGTTCGGCCAACGCAAAATGGCCATCGTATTTAAGGTGATGGATCGCTTCCTGAATGAAGCCCTCGAAACAGGCCACCGACCGCACGGACTCGATTCGTAGGGGAGAAACCCGGCACCGTTTACAAAACCGACCCGTTTCAACGGCGTCGCCACAGCGAACGCAAAAAGGGGAAAGCACGCGAGGAACCAAGTCTGAACAATCGGCACATAAATGCACGCCTACCCGGCCGCATCCCATACAACGGGGCGGGAAAAAGAGGTTCAAAAGCTGGCGGCTTAGGTCGCGCCAGTATCGACCTGCTGTTTCAACGAGCGGTACGCGTACATCAATTTGTCCCAACGACGACCCGCCTGTTTAGAACATACCCAATTGCCCTGCTTCGACCATCACGATCACCTGGATCACGGCCGGTCCAAGGAGGATGATGAAAATCGCCGGGAAGATCAGGAAAGCGATCGCCGGCAACATCTTGATACCGGCCTGGCTCGCCAACTCCTCGGCTCGTTGACGGCGCCTCATCCGCATCTGTTCCGACTGAATGCGGAGCACGCGGGCGATGCTGACGCCCAACTGGTCCGCCTGGATGATAGCCGCGACGAAGGTCTGAACGTCAGGAACGTCTGTTCGATCGGCCATTTCTCGCAATGCCTCTCGCCGCAACTTCCCCAACTGTAACTCTTGAATCACCCGGTTGAACGCGAGACACAGCTCGTTGTCCCATTTTTCGGCCACTTTAGCCATCGCCGCGTCGAATCCCAGCCCGGCCTCCACGCAAATGGTCAACAGGTCCAGGGCATCAGGCAAGGCCTTGATGATCTCTTTCTGGCGCTTACTGATTTTACCGCCCAATGCCAAAACCGGCAGGAAATAGCCTAAAACAGTCCCAACGGCCGGCAGAGCGATACGCAGGATGAAGGACAAATTTTGAGCCAAAAACAACAAGGCGAATCCGGCCCCACCCATTAAAATCGCCATCAATATCCGGGTGCCCACGAACCGGGACATTTCGTATGGATTGCCGGCCAAATCCAACTTGTGTTGCAACTTCTCCCGGCTCTTGGCCGGCGAAAACTGCATCGCGATCTCGGCCAGTCTATCGATAATGGGCAAAATGACCCGCTCGGCAAAGGGCAGAGAGAGTTCGATTTCCTCCAGGGTAACAGCGCGATCCAGGGTGGCAAAATCGGCGAGACGGTCCTCAATACTTGGCGCACTTCGCTTAAACGCCATACGACCTCCCGTGTCTAAACATCAATCTGCATCACTTTGTTCATGACCGCAAAACCGGCTGTAATGCCGACGAACGCACAACCCAGCATACCGTATCCACAAGGGTGGTCGACCAATTGGCCGATGTAGGTCGGATTGATCAAGTACAGAAAGACTGCCAGAGCCACCGGAACCATACCGACCATATAACCGGAGATCCGGCTCTGACCAGTCATCGCCATCAACTCACCCTTGATGCGCACGCGCTCGCGAATGGTGTAACTGATCGAATCTAACACCTCAGCCAGATTTCCACCGACCTCACGCTGCACATTGATGGCCGTGATCATCATGTCCAGGTCATCGCTGGGCACACGACGCAACATATTACTCATGGCATGTTCGACCGTCAACCCGAGTTGCACCTCCCGGACAACCCGGCCAAATTCATCCGCGACAGGGGGGCCCATCTCTTTCGACACCGCCTCCATAGCTTGCAACACGCTGTAGCCGGCTCGAATGCCATTGACCATCAAGTTGATAGTATCACCCAACTGGTTATTAAAAGCCTTCAAACGACGGCCCCGCGCTATGTTCACGTAAACACGCGGCGCAAAGAAAGCAACGACACACACAATAGCAGCGAAGATGAAGTCTCGCCTGAGGACGTAAGTAGCCACACCGCTCCCAATCACCAAGATGACTGTGAGCGCATAAAACTCCCCCACGGTGAGCTTGAGATCAGCCCGCGCCAATTGGGTCGCCAGGTTGGAACCCACGCCGCGGCTAGCCAACGCCTGATTCAGCGCATCGCCCACCGGGGTTCTGCGGGCGCCTTCGGCCACCAATGCGCCGTCTTTTTCCCCAAGGCCCAATCGTTCTTCGATCAAGGCCTCTGAGCGCCGGGACATCACGTATGCCCCGATCAGAAGCCCCACACCGACGAGCAATAGGGCTATCAACCCCCAGAACAACATCACGCACCCTCTCCTGGAAACGTCAAGCGCTTACAAAAATCGATAAGCGCTTTCTGTATCATCTCAATAAACCGGGGCAAACTCGCTCGGGCCGGTCTCCTGACCGTGCCCGCTGTGGCTCGGTCGGGAGACCGGCCACAGCTCCCCAACTTATTGAGAAGATACCGCTTTCTCTACTTTCCAACTCACGCTGACACCCGTACAGACATCAACGTACGATTGATTATCGCTGTCCTCGCTGCCCCATCCCAAAGACAGATGGCGGCAAGCGAATGCCCACCTCTTCAATCTTCGACATAAACTTAGGCCGCATACCAGTGGGACGCAAAGAGCCAACGATCCGATCATTCTCGAATCCCACTTGTTCGAATTTGAATATATCGGACATCGTAATCACGTCACCTTCCATCCCCTGGACCTCGGTGATGGTTATCACTCTCCGGCTCCCATCCCGCATACGTTCCAACTGAATGATCAAGTCGATGGCGCCGGAAATCTGCTCGCGAATAGCCCGGTGAGGCAAGTCCATCCCCGCCATCAAGATCATATTCTCGAGACGCGAGGTCGCCTCACGCGCACTGTTGGCATGAATCGTGGTCAGGCTACCCTCGTGACCGGTATTCATGGCCTGAAGCATGTCGAAAGCCTCGGGGCCACGACACTCTCCAACGACAATACGATCGGGACGCATTCGCAGACAGTTGATGACCAAATCCTTGATGGTGATTTCTCCTTTACCCTCAATGTTTGGGGGACGTGACTCCAGGGTCACCACGTGCTCCTGTCGCAATTGCAACTCAGCGGCGTTCTCGATCGTGATAATGCGCTCATCACCGGGAATGTAGCCGGATAAAACGTTCAAAAAAGTGGTCTTGCCGGTGCCTGTCCCTCCCGAAACCACGACGTTCAACTTAGCAAGCACGCCCGCCTTTAACAACTGCATCGCCTCGGCCGAGACGGTCCCGTACTCGATCAGCTTCTCCACGGTCAGCGGAATCTTGAAGAATTTTCGGATCGTCAACACTGGGCCAACGAGAGAAATGGGCGGTATGACCGCGTTGACGCGTGAGCCATCGGCCAGGCGGGCGTCGACGTAAGGGGAACTTTCATCGATCCGGCGCCCCAGGGGCGCCACGATCCGCTCGATAATACGCATCAGGTGTTCATCAGATTCAAACGTCGCATTCGTTCGCTTGAGCATCCCATCTCGCTCTACGTAGACATTCTTGGCCCCATTGACCATGATCTCAGTAATCGAAGGGTCAGCCAGAAATGGTTCCAATGGCCCCAGACCCAATATCTCCGCGACAATCTGCTCGAACAATCGCTGTCGCTCGGCCCGGCTGAGCACGATGTGCTCTTCGGTCAAGATATTGGTATACATCTCTTCAATGGACTGACGCAACTCGTTCGTCTGGGTGACATCCATCGTTGGATCCAGGTCGGCAATCAGCTTATTCTGAATGCGCGACTTGAGATCCAGGTAGGCGTCACGCGCTGGAGAGGCCGGCTGCCTGCGTACGCGCATCTCCGCTCGTTGCGCAGGTCGCTGCTCGGAACCTTGCTGCCGTTCTTTCTCGATTCGCTTCAACAAAGACATAATTCCATCCTCGTCAATCCAGTCCCTATTTGACTGCTAAAGGCCCGTTTCCTCTTCTGAGCTTTCCGCTAAAGTATCCCGTACGTACTCCGCCAATTGTATCATCGCCTGAGAGATCGGTCGATTTCGATCACGGATCACAAAAGGCAACCCATGATTGGCTGCCGATTGGACAGCGGGCTCGTCCAGCGGTATCTGGGCCACTGACTGTAGCATCGCCTGCTCGATTTGCTCCACTCTAATCCCCATGCGACGATCGACGCCATTGATCACCAACGCGATCCTATCTAATGGATAATTAAGGCGATCGGCTACTTCCAGGAACAAGCGGGCGCTCTTGATCGAGGGGATATTCGGCATAACGACCAATATGATCAAACGGGCCGCATCGAGAAGCGTCAAGACGACGTCGTCTATCCAACTCCACGTATCGACGACGACGACGTCAAATTCGCCCCGCATCACGTCGAGCAAAACGTTCATACTCCCGCCGCCGCCCAGATCTTCGTCGCCAGAAGCGCCGACCAAGAGTGCCTCTGCCTCCTCTGGATGCGGCGGCGCTAACAATACCTTGACCCCTGAGCTGTGGGAAGCCAATACGCTCCGCAACATCTCAACGTCCATATCATGGATGTGAGGCGCTAAATCCGCCATACTGTGACGTGCCTGCAAATTGAGCATCACGCCCACGTCCCCGAACTGGACGCTGGCATCCATCACGGAAACCTTTTTGCTATCCCCCAAGATCTGCTTCAAAGCGACGGCCAGGTTGACCGCGATGGTGGTGCAACCAACGCCCCCCTTGGGGCTGAAGACGACAATGGCGTCTCCAATCCCCGACTTGCCCGGCCCTTCGGCAGAAACGTCAGCTTGTGCGGATGGCTGAACGGGCATAGCGACCGTCCGCGTCTTGCCCATTTCATAGACGCGCCGAATAGTGCTCATCAGTTCGTCGCCGCTGGGCGGTTTGGTGAGAAAATCTCGCGCCCCGGCCAACATCGCCCGACGCAGATAATCGGTCTCCCCCTGAACGGAAAGCATCACGACCTGGGCGGTGGGAACCGCCTTCATGATTTCCTCGGTGGCCGTGATCCCATCCATATCGGGCATGTTGATGTCCATCAGGATGACGTGCGGCTTGAACTCCTTGGCCAGGTTGATCCCTTCTTGACCCGAAGCAGCCACACCGACGACCTCGATACCGGGATCGAAAGAGAGCAACTTGCGCAGGTTCTCGCGTGTCTCTGCGATATCGTCTGTGATCAGAACTCTGATTTTTTCAGCCTGTGGCGTCACGCCGCTCCCTTAACCGAATCTCAAAACGGTGCTTACTCTTCGACAACGGGTTGTTCATAAGTAGGACTGACCTTATCTTTGACGCTGGTTGTTCTCGGATCAATACTATAGGGCAACTTGGCCGGCGCCTCAATGGCATAACTATCCATCAGGTATTGCAAAGTGACCGGAGAGGTCGCAGCGCGCCCGTCATCACCCGCGCCCCGCAAGACAAGTGTAATATGGGTGTTTGCCAGCTGCAGGTAGTCCAAAACCATCGCGTCTTCCCGTGTGACAGCCAGCGTCAGAGGGGCCACAGACAGCCGCGTCGATTGTGCAGGCTGTGTCGTGTCTTCTCTTCCCTCTTCAGGAGCAGGTTCTACTCCCGAAGGATCGACCTCTTCACGGCCCGGCAGCGGCCAGTCGCCAACCCGGAGCACGAGGGCATTCTGCACGGTCATCTGGCTGACCAATCTGGGACGTTGGGATTCGCTGGGCCGCAAGTTCACCAGCCAACCATTCGGCAGAACCTCTAATCGCCCCATTGCCCCAGCCATAGCCGCGCAGGCCGGGTCATCGGCGGGAGAAAAACATTGGGCTTGGTTCGGTTCGATTGACTGGAACTCCTCATCAATGTCCACCAACAAAAAGGAGACGATCACGTCCACGTAATCGCCCGGCTGCAACGCCCACGCCACGCTCGAGTAGCGTGCCACCGGCAGCGCGTAACCCACTTTGCCCTCCGGAATCTGCAAAGATGCGACAGAACCAGATGGCCCCTCTCCCAGCATACTTGCCAGGATCGGCATACCTCGTGGAATATCGGTGCGCACCGTCCTGTTGTAGATGTCCTCCAGATCAGTCATGGCCCCATCAGGCATCGAATCTTCGGGCCAGGGTTTCAGTTGGACCGCTGGGGCATCTCCCCGTGTCATTTCCTCGGTGATCTGCATACCCCGCGCGAGATCTTGGGCAGCCACAATAATCTGAACCTGGGGTATTTCAGGGACGGGGGTCCCTTCTCCCTCTACAACTTCGGCCGTTGGCGGTTGCAGGCCTGACTGTTGTGTCAACAAGTAGTATCCTATTCCTACGAGAGCAATCAACAATAGAACGACACCTAGGATGACAAATAACCGGGTACCGCGCATATGATTTCCTCCTCATTGTGCTAAATCAGTATTCAAATGATACCGGCTTACAATGAAATTGTCAAGCAATCGCGATCTTGGGAAAGCGCAGCAGTTCTGGGGTCTCCTAAAGCCCCTGGGAGCCGCTCTGACGCATTGGGAAAGTCCATCACCCCCCCCCAGGCGGCGCGTATGGAAGACTCAGTTGAAAAAGTGTCGGTTATGGAAAACCGACCTACATATGCTGGGCTTGCATTTCGTTCCACCCCTACATCTTGTAGGGCGGGTTTCCATCGCCATTTTTCAACTTTTTTCAGCAGAGTCATTTATGCTTTTGCTGTATCTTCTCAATAAGTTGGGGAGCTGTGGCCGGTCTCCCGACCGAGCCACAGCGGGCACGGTCAGGAGACCGGCCCGAGCGAGTTTGCCCCGGTTTATTGAGATGATACCTTTTGCTCACCCGAGATCGCCAGATCCCGGTTCCCGGCAAGCAAAAACTTGCGTTTCAGACGGGGATCTGACGATCCCCGTCGAGCAAAGCAAAGCAATCAGATTTAAATGCAATCGCCCTGTCTGAAAACCTGGCTTTAAACTATTGAGAGCGGACAGAGTCCGCTCTCAATCAAAGATGAATCACCCGCGTCTTCACCGGGATATGGGTTTTGCGGACGCAACTGCTCAGCCTGCCCGTTCAGCGGGAGCCCGGCGAATGAATTCGCGGCTTTCAGTCGCTGAAGAGCAACTTTACAATCGCAGCACGTGGTTTCAACCGCCGTGCAGAAGATGCTTCTTGCTCACTGTGCAAATCTATCAGTTAGCCCCCCATCGGCCCCATTGACTACTCGACCAGGCGCAGGTACATCAATTCGTACAACTCCTGGAAAATGGCCGGGAGCATTTCTGGGCGATCAGCGTTGCGATGCACGCCGCCGGTCAGGGCCGCCACTTCGTCCATCAACTCGAAGTCGGCTGCGCCGCCGAGGGAGATGGTATAGACGATCACGTTCTGATCCCGAGCCTCGTGGGCGTAATAGATGACGCAATGTTGGGCATTGTTGCCCTGTGTACCATCCGGGGAAACCCACTTACGATTGTCGTCAGAGTAACAGTCGGTATTCGGCGTCTGGTTAGCCCGCCCGTCGGTCATCAGGATCATCACGTGCGTAGCACTGGCGCGACCGTAATGGTTTTCGTCGGTGCTCAACACCTCCAGCCCTTTTATCATACCGCCGGCGATGTCGGTGGAGCCCCCCGCCCGGGTCGCGTCCAGCGCGGCGACGACTGTGTCCTCAAGCACCTGGGCATTGCAATTGCCACTCCCCAAGCGCCGCAGGCACTGTAACTCACTCTCTATCTGCGCACCGGTGCTATAAGTGACGTACCCGATCTGATCGTGCAGGGGATCGATCAATTCGCGCACGAACAGTTTGGCGGCGTTGGTCGACGCGCGCATCGGCTGCTCGTCGTCGTAAATGTCGTCCAGCCGCCGGTCCATCTCGTTGCAAACGGGGTGTTGATCCACCCAGCTCGACGCATCGAAACCGGGCGGCCGGTCGTAGTGGCCCTCTGGATACCCGGCGAAGCGAGGATCACAC
>Ga0129302_1001827_pt1 | contig 15599 bp, 10 predicted proteins | sample BlaSprsedimmetaG_FD_94476 | JGI IMG/M metagenome (GOLD analysis project Ga0129302, IMG submission 94476) | Hot spring sediment bacterial and archeal communities from California, USA to study Microbial Dark Matter (Phase II) - Blank Spring... | ecosystem: Environmental > Aquatic > Thermal springs... | reverse complement strand
TATCGGTCTGCGGCACAAGGTTCATTAGCGAGTCCGATTTAAGGTAGCTAACCACCATGCGCAAACTATCGTCGAGTGCCATTTTGGTATTGGTAATCCAAAAATCGAGCGTATCACCAACAACGTTTCGTCCAGGAATAAACCACGTTTCAGTGCTATCAAGGTTATAGCCAATTGGGCTAAGGGCAACGTTTCCAATAGGTTTTTGCGAAAACCCTAGTTTAATTCTTCGACGCTGTGGCCGTGAGTAATCGGTTAACGACTGCACCTTGCTTTTCTCCTTAAAAAGCCTAAGCGTGTTTAGGCTATCGGCCTGTGCTGCTTGCGAAGGGTTAACAAGCATATCCTCATTTATGATGGTATTGCTAAAGGCAATCTCCTCGGACATTTGATCGAACAGATAATTTGCATTGCCATCGCGAAGAGCAAAAATTTTATAGCTATTTCGCCTTAGGTTGCTTAGGAAGAAAGCTCCCTCTTTGTTTGTTTTTGTAACGTATCGCGGTCGCTTAATTATGGGTACCGAATCGGCATGCTCTTCGTAAAGCATAACAAAAACTCCCTCCTGCGGCACAAGCGTAAACGCATCAATTACCCTTCCAGTATACCTTAACGAATCGATATACGAGCCCGTAGAGAATGCAAACTCGAAATTTTCTATGGGATTATTCTCGTTGTTATCCCTTATTGCATCGGCAAAGTATAGGGTGTAGGTTGTGCTATCGGTTAAGGGTTCGGAAAATTTAACTTCAAGGCTTTTCCCTCTTATCCTTGTTTCGGGCAGCTGCTTTTGAGGTGGCGAAAGCACTAACTTTTCACCAATCTTATCGAGTTTAATATACTCATCGAAGGTTATTACAATTTTTTCACCCTTAAATTTAGTAGCATGTAATGGAGGCACGCTTTTAACCATAACTGGTGCAATGGTATCTTTTGGGCCGCCTGTAGGGGCAACAATAACCGCACACCTTGGAAAGAAAAGGCTTACCAGAAAAATTAAGGGGATTGCAAATGCGACTATCCGTTTCAATTTTGTATTGGGGTTAATTTGATAGCAAATTTACAAATCTTTGCGCACCTTTTAATCTTTATGCTGAACTTCTGCTGTATAAAACGCCATAAATTTTGTTAAGGTACGGCGTGGGAAGGATTAGTCGTTTCAAAAACAAATTACAATCTTTGCAATTACAAATACATGCTAAGCTCTAACTCAACATGCTAATCGATATTCTTATCCTAGTAGCTGGCCTAACCATTTTAGTATTTGGTGCAAATTGGCTGGTTGAAGGCGCTTCAACTGTTGCCGCTAAACTTGGGGTATCGGCATTTACTATTGGGTTAACCGTTGTTGCGTTTGGCACATCGATGCCCGAATTTGTGGTAAACATTATGGCCTCGTTCTCAGGGAATAGTGGATTAGCTATTGGAAATATTGTGGGAAGCAATACTATTAACATACTGCTAGTAATTGGTATTGCTGCGCTTATTAAGCCCGTTGGGGTAAAGAGTTCAACCGTGCGCATTGAGGTTCCGTTTAGCTTGTTGGCTGCTGCTGTACTTTTCTTTTTGGCAAACGATATGCTGCTCGATGGTTCGGATTCTTCAATTCTAAGTCGTATTGACGGACTTATTCTGCTCTCATTCTTATCCATTTTTTTATACTACACGTTTCTCTCGGCAAAATCGGATGAGCATGCTCCAGTATCGAATGTGAAAATTCGGAAAGGATATGTAACCTTTCTTATGATTATTGGAGGCATTAGCGGCCTTTACTTTGGTGGGAAGCTAATAGTTGACTCATCGGTAAGCATTGCTAAGCTATTTGGCGTTTCCGATGCGCTAATTGGCCTAACAGTTGTAGCAATTGGCACTTCGCTGCCCGAACTTGTAACCTCGGCAGTTGCCGCATTTAAGGGAAATTCCGATATTGCCATTGGCAATGTTTTGGGCTCAAATATTTTCAACGTGTTTATGGTGCTAGGCATTTCAAGCATAATTCGCCCTTTGCCATTCTACCCATCGGCTAATGTTGATATTTTAGTTACTTGCCTAGCGAGCATTCTGCTCTTTATTTTTGCACTTACCGGACCAGGGCGAATGATTGACCGCAAAGAGGGAGGCCTTTTTGTTGCAATATACGTTGGCTATATTATTTACTTAATACTTACTGCCTAACAATTTATGCCTAACAAAAAAAACCAAAGCAATAGCAACATAATCTTTTTCTGGACTCATAATCTTGTAGGTTCGGGTGGACGATTTTTATTCAATATGCTTCTGAGCTTAACTGGAGGGATTCTATTCAGCTTTAACCTTTGGCAATCGACCATTGCGCTAGCAATTTTTGGCGTTGTGTCGCCATTACTATTTACGCTATGCCTCTACTCAATACTAAGAGCCACAACAAACAACACAGACGATAGCCCTTTGCCGAAAGCCTTTACCAAAAGGCAAAGCAATGCTATTATGATGATTGTTGACATGGCAGCTATTATTGCTCTTGCCATCCTAATTCACACCAATACACTCAACTACCTCTTAATTAGGCTGCTGCAAACAACTATCTTCCCTGCGCTAATGCTACTTATGCTCAGAGTTCTATACGTAAATATAGCTCACCCGCGAGAATAGGATTGGCCGTTACGCTAGTACATTAAATTTTGAGGTTCGCCATTAAGCCAACTTCGTATATTATTAAGTACAATTTTGCCCCTTAGGGCAATGGCCTCGTGCGTAGCAAAACCAATATGAGGCAACAGCAGCGTATTGGGGGCTTTAAGCAATGGGTGATTAGCCTCAATGGGCGGTTCCTGCTCATAAATATCAATTGCTGCACCAGCAATAATCGATTGGTTAAGCGCATCGGCTAACGCATGGTAGTTTACCACTTTTGCTCTAGCAGTATTTATAAGGTAAGCCGTTGGCTTCATCAGTTCAAGTTCTAGTATGCCAATTAAGTTTTGTGTTTCGGGAGTTAATGGGAGGTGAATGGAGAGTATATCAGACCTTTTAAAAAGCTGCTCAAAATCGACAAACGATACCCCTTCGACATTTTTCGGGGTTCGTGTCCAGCTAATAACCTCGCAGCCAAAACCACCCGCAAGTTTTGCTACTCGCTGTCCAATTTGTCCATAACCCAAAATGCCAAATGTTTTACCATAAAGCTCGTTCCCCAAAAAACCGTTTCGTCCGCCCAAACTTCGGGTTACGGCATCGGCAGGGGTAATTTTTCGGAGCAAATTTATGGCCATAGCAATGGTTAGCTCAGCCACAGCCCGATTGCTGTATCCAGCAGCATTGGAAACCTGAACGCCTTTGGCTTTGCATGCATCAAGGGCAATATGATTGACTCCGGTAAAGGCAACATTAATATACTTGAGGTTTTTGGCCTGGTGAACTACATTTTCTCCTACTGGGTAGTTGCTAATAACTAGAATATGAGCATCGGCCACACGCTGCAAAAGCTCATCCTGATTGGCTGGCACGTTTTCAAAAAAAGAGACCTTATGCCCTATGGTTTCCATTTCGCTGGCAAAAAGTTGCGCTTCGTTGTTGGTTAAACCAATGGGTTCGGCAAAAACTATGTTCATAGTGTTTAAATTTTGGGTTAGTGCTGACCAATTGATATGGTTCTGGTTTCGTTGGCGCTAACATCAATAGTAAGCTTTACAACCCCCTCGGTTGGTAGGATATCCTCAACCAGCTCGGGCCATTCAATAAAGCAAATACCCGTGTTTGAATAAAAATATTCCTCGTAGCCAAAATCGTAAACCTCTTCCAGCTTGTTAATCCGATAGAAATCGAAATGAAAAACGGGCTGACCACGGGAATCGGAGTACTCGTTAATAAGGGCAAAAGTAGGGCTAACAACGGTATCGGTTACGCCAAGCAATTTGCATATCGATTTTATAAGCGTGGTTTTTCCAGCACCCATCGATCCGTAAAGGCATAAAATCCTATTTTCACCAAGATGCTTTAGAATCTGATCGGCAGCCGAATCGAGCTGATCGATGCTCTCAACAATAATCTTTTCCATATACACTAGTGCGGTTTTAGCTCAACAAATGGAATGAGCATCTCCTCAATGGAAACGCCTCCATGCTGGAAAGTATCGCGGTAGTAATTGGCGTAATGGTTGTAGTTATTGGGGTACGCAAAAAAGTCGTTATTTAAAGCAAATATGAACGACGAGCTAACGTTAGGCTTGGGCAAATGAGCCTCTTCGGGTTTTCGAACCTCAAAAACCTGCTTGGGATTATAGTTTAAATTTTTGCCCAACTTGTACCTCAGGTTTGTTGATGTTGCCCTATCGCCAACTACTTTAACCGGGTTTTTCACCCGAATAGTTCCGTGGTCGGTGGTAATCATAAGCTTAACACCCGCCTCAGCGGCTTCCTTAATTAAAGCGAACAGATCGGAGTGTTTAAACCAGCTACGCGTAAGGGAGAGGTAGGCAGCTTCATCGGATGCAAGCTGGCGCATCATCTGCATTTCGGTACGTGCATGCGACATAACATCGACAAAATTATACACCAAAACCGTTAGGTTGTTGCTAAGCACCTGCTTTAGGTTTGAGCTAAGCGATGAGTTTTGCCTAATATTACTACACTTCTCGTAGTGTAATTTATAGCCTTTGCCTAAGCGGTGAATTTGTGCTTTAAGCAGCTCCTGCTCAAAAAGATTTTTCCCCTCTTCCTCCTCGTCAAAAACCCAGAGATGAGGGTACTTCTGCTGAATTTCGAGCGGCATAAGCCCAGAGAAAAGGGCATTACGCGCATACTGCGTTGCAGTTGGCAAAATGCTGGTGTAAATTAGCTCTTTTTCAACCCTCCAATAGGGAGCAATAAGGTCCTGGATTGCCAACCACTGATCGAACCTAAAGTTATCGATTACCAAAAGCAAAACATTGGTGCCCGTATCAATGGTCGGAAATACCAAATTTCGCATAAGGTTATGCGACATCATTGGCTTTTCGGCGTTGCTAGGTTCGAACCAGCTTAGGTAGTTTGCCTTTATAAACTTACCAAACTCGTTATTAGCTTCGGTAAGCTGCATGCTAAGTAGGTCGGCTATGCTTGGGTCGGTTGACTCGGTTAGCTGAATGCTCCATTGGGTTAACTTCCGGTAAATGGCTGTCCAATCGTCGAATGAGCGAGCCGAGTTAATCAGTATTCCAATTTGCCCAAATGCTTGCTGATAATCGGTTGTTGTTTTTTCGCTTACAAGCTTATCTTTGTGTACGTGCTTTTTTACCGAAAGTAGCACCTGGTTTGGCTTTACGGGTTTTATGAGATAATCGGCAATTTTAGCGCCAACAGCCTGATCCATTATGCTCTCCTCTTCGCTCTTAGTAACCATTACAACAGGAAGGTTTGGCTTTGCCAGTTTAATACCCGCAAGCGTTTCGAGGCCGCTTATACCAGGCATATTCTCGTCGAGGAAAACAATATCAAAATCGTTGCTTGCTACCAAATCGAGGGCATCGTGACCGTTAGTTGCGGTAGACACCTTATAGCTACGCTGCTCAAGAAACATTATGTGGGGGCTAAGCAAATCTATTTCATCATCAACCCAAAGTATCGATACGTTCATGTTCTACTCCTTCATTTAATAGTTTGCTCGGAAAAAATTCAAATAATCGGCAATGGATTTTTCCTTGATTAGCTGGTTGTAGTTTGCGCGGCTAATTATTACTAGCGAATAGTCCTCGGGGTTTATTGCACCCATTATTCCTTTTTCTGCTGAAATGGCGCTGAAGTACTCCATTGCTTCGTCCTTGTTCTTAAACTTATCCACTACCATTATGCTTACAAAATCGGTTAGCTCGCGCGAATTAACCGTAAGGTTCAGGTTGATGAAATTGTCGACGTTGAACGATACCAGATTAAACCTCAGCTGGTTTATGGAAGAGCCTTTTGGAATAAAAGCAAGGAACAGGTGCTCACCCTTTGGTTGCTCGTAGCTTGTTGAAATTTCAACAACTTCTTCTTCAGGCCTCGTGTCATCGAACGCGGCATTGTCCTGCACCGATGCAAGCTGAAGCTCGCGCTGCTCAATGAAGCGAACAATATCGTATGCTTTAGTGCCAATTTCGGTATTGGGGTAGCCATCGGCTATTTCGGCTAATGCATCTTTGTACCTGGCAACATCGCCCCTGCTGCCAATACATTGTGCAATAATAAACTTGAGCTTTGGCTCAATATCGGTTCCCTTATACTTTTGAATACCTTGCTGAGCAAGACTAGTTGCCTGTGAGCATTTACCTTGCTTGAACGTAGTAAAAACATTTTGGTAGTAATCCTCACGCTCTTTCTCTTCCTTTTGGAGATTTTGCAGATAGCTTGGATTGCTTAGCATTAGCGCGTAGGTGCTTTTCGGAAACCGCGATACGATGACTTGCTTGTACTTATCCATCTCCGATGGATTCTGGTTAAAGCGAGCAATCTGGTACAAGTTGTAGTAGCCTTGCAGCGAAAACTCCCCCTTGGGGTATCGCCTTCCCAGCTCTTCGTAGGCTTTTATTGCCTCAGGGTAGTCCTTAAGCTCGTTCTCGTAAACCTCTCCCACCCTAAACAGTGCTTCCTGAATCATCCTATGCGATATAGCCATTAGCGAATCGTTTGTTGGAAGATCTTGCAGATAAAACTCTCGGCTTTTGTTATCGAGCACTTTTAGCGGAGCCCCCGTTGAATCGGTTTGGGTTTGCGCCACACCAGCATTCTGGTCAAGCACTTCGCGCTTATTGCTTCGGCGCCAGTTATCTTCCAGCTTACGCCGACCCCAGCGCATATTAAACTCGGACAAACCCTGGCTTAACGAAGCCTGATTATAGAAATACCAACTGCCTCCTTGGTTTTGGTTCATGCCACCACGCTGCGTACGCTGGAATTGCGCAAACCTATCGCGTCCCTCTTGCTCTTCTCTCCGAAGCCGCTCCTCCTCATCTCTAACGCTTTTTATGAGCTCAGCAATAAGCCTATCGCGATCCTTTGGTGACATTGCAGCAACTCGCTGAAGGCTATCCTGATGCGATGCGATATTTAAATTCTCAACCAGCTCATTTAGGTTTTGGGTTTTCACCTCAAGCTCGGCATAACTTGGGTAATCCTGATCAAGCGCATTGTATGCGCTATCGTAATATGCTTGGCTAACGGTGTAGTTTGGCTTGGCAAAAAAGTAATCGGCCAGCACCAAATACGACAACCCTTTTTGGTGATTGTTACTTACGCTTTTTTGAGCCGATAGCTGATAGTACTCAATGGCTTTAGCCATGTTGCCCTTCGACTGCTCAATATTACCCAGGGCAAAGTAAATCTGATCGAGAAACTCAAGGTTTTTCTCATCACGAGCCATCTTGTTTAGGGTTTTTATCAAATCCTGACTACCCTTGCCTCCCTGATAGTTTGAGGCCATGTTCACCTTGGCATTAAAGCTCATTTCGTAGTTGGGGTTAAGCTTAATAACCTTTTTGAAGTAGCTGTTTGACTCGGCAAAATTTTTTTGCTTTTGATAAACCTGTGCTAAAAGGTAGGTGTACCTTTGCTTGTGGGTTCTATCGGGTGCATTTTCAAGCGCTTTTATTAAATGCTTAGTGGCAGGCTCAAACTGGTTTTGCTTGTAGTAGTAGCTTGCCCAAGTTGACTGAAGCAAATGGCTAAAGTATTTATTCTTGGGGTATTTTCTGTTTGCGCTAAGGCTGCGCAAACGATCTTCGGCTGCCACATAATCGTTGGTTAGCATCTCGATACGAGCGAGCCATACCTGCGACTCGAACCACATTGGTGTTTCGGGAAACTGAACTAGTATATGCTCAAAGGTCATTCGAGCCTCATCGTAGCTACCTTTCCATACTCTGGCTTTACCAATAAGGAGCCATCCCTCGCGCACCCAGCGCACAAACTCATTCTGATTATAAAACTTTTTATCCTTAGCGGTCATTCGCCCGCGTTTTTGCTCGGGTTTAACTTTAATTGAGTGCAGGTTAATTAAATCGGTACACTTGGCAATAACCCTGTCCATATCGCCCCCAACCATACTAGCAACTTGCTGCTGACCAACTAGCAAAACGGGCAGCGGAAAGGTATAGTTGTAATCAAAATCTTTCTCGGCTCGTTTTATGGCATCGTTGTAGCTTTGGTTTGCGTTGAAATAGTAGTTATACCGTGCAGTAACGTTATGGTATGCTCTGGATACTGGGGTGTTTTTTTCAGTAGAGCATCCCCATGCAAAAACCAAAAGAAAAATGATTAATAAGCGAAATGTATTTTTAAGACCAAATGTCTGCATTATGTGCGTTTATTGTTGATACTAAAACTGATAAATTGATGTGATATTGTAATAACTATGCAAAAAAGTTAGGGTACAATATTACCAAAAAAAACTGTAGTATCGAAAAGTGAAAACAATTGCATATTACAGCTAAAGCATATTTAAAACAGGGCTCTGGCCATCATCGATCCGCTGTGAACAACTGACCCATCGCCTAAATATCGTCCGTTATAGCCTAACTCAATCTCGAAAAGTTTGGATAGCCTTTGCCTTAGCGTAACCTCCCAGGTAACATTTCGGCCAGGTTGTAAACCTTTCATCATCTCGTAAGCAACAGCAGTTTGTGCTTCCCCTTTAAAGGTGTTGTCAACCAAAGATGTTTTTGCCATAAGGCTACCCCTGCCCGAAAAAATTAGATCGGCTTGGAAAAAGTAGTCCATTGTTTTTAGCTCCTCGCTCGCCAAATCATTAGCCGATTGATTATACCTTGCGCCCACTTCGGCCCTATGCTGTTTACTGCTAATAAACTTAAGGGTAAGTTTTGCCGCCTCACCATTAAGCAAATAGTTGCGAAGCTGAAAGTACTCCGAGCTAGCAATGGTTGTATAAATATCTGCTTCGGTGTATACTGAAAATAGCTCGCCCAAACCAACCCATGCCGTTAGCTTTTGCGATTGCTGATCTTTTTGCTCAAAACCGTTGGCCAAAATGGTTTTACTCACACCCTGAACGTAACCATATTCCAGTCCAAAAGCTTGGCTGCTTCGGTTGTAAGCAATTGATGTTCTGAAATTGGCCGACATGCTGGTTAGCAGCGTATCGTGAATATCGGTTACAAAAGGATTTGCGTACTGTCGAAAATTAGCGTATCGGTTTTTTTGCTGTGCGCGATAGGCTGTTTGAGCGCTTAGGCGAGCCAAATGTTTTACAAAACCTTTATCGGTTTTAATTATTCTGCTCGGGCTAATTATGCTACTAAGCCTTATGCTATTGGTACGAACGCTTATCATTTTTGTGCCAGGGAAATTTATTCGGATAAACCGAGCCTCATCGGGGTAATTGGCCACCTCAAACTCATCAAGCTCCATAACACCATTACCGTTATAATCGACCCACGTGTAAACTCCTTGCCCTGCGGGAACTTCAACAAAATAGTACTCCATATCGGGCTCAAGGCCCGAGCTGAGCTCGTAGCCACCAGCAACATTCCAAAACCCTTTGAAAAACCTGTTTGAGTAGTCAATTCGAGCCAACGCCGAACGATTATTCTGAGCAGATTCAACGATGTTTTGATTTACATCGGTTTTACGAAAGCCAAAGGAACCCGAGAAATTTCCCGCCTTTTCCAATTTAGCAGCAAGCGTCGCATTTACTTCGTGCGACCCAGCAGCAAAAGATTTTGTCCCATTAAAAAACTTATAATCTTCGCGGTAAATATGGTAAACCGATGCATTAACATTCAACGTGTCGGGCAACGAAAGCATTGATTTAACCTGAAACCAATCGAAACTTTGAGGCATAGCCAAACCTGTACTTTCATTGGTGCTGTTAAGGCTTTCCATTTCGCCAGCAACCGATAGCCTCAACAGGTTTATATCGCCACTAAGGGTACCCCTTGCTTTAAAGAAACGAGAGTTTACAGCAGTATCCGACGATTGAACCATTGACCCGCTAAACGACGAGCCAAACCAGCCTTGCTTTGCCCAGCTATTGGTGCTAACTCTGGTTCCCTTATACCAATCGGCAACGGTAAAGTTTTCGGCTTTTACCTCAGCGAATAGCCTCTTGCTTTGCTCAATGCTGGTCCAAAAATTTAGATGCTGTTCACTTCCCGCATTAAGCGGTTGCGATATGCTCCAATCTCGCTCAAATTCAACAGGCCTAAACCTATCGATGCTTCTAAACCCATTGGATGTTTTAAGTGCGCTAGCACCAATTTTGGCCTTAGCTTTACGGCTACTAAAGTTGATGCTCTGGTTATACGATAGCAAAAACGCATGCCCAATATTGTCATTTGCATCAAGGTTGGAAAAGGTGTTTAGGTCGGTATTGCTTAGGGCATAGCTACCAGCAATGCTGGAGCCGTTTCCCCATCGATGCGAAACACCTGCTTGTACCATCTGCCTTTTTTGCGGAGCAACCAACCTGCGAACAGGCTCATAACTTCCCTGAGGCGAACCGTTTACTGGAGCAACCCAACGGTAAACCCTTCCGTTTGCCGAGCCAAAATCGGGGATGTAGTTTCCATTACCCTCACCTACAAACGAAAAGAAAACTCGATATGCTGCAAGCTCTGGATTTGTTGAATACCGAAAGATGGAATAAGTTACACCCTCCACCAATGTATCGAGCCTTTGGTAGAGAATTTTTTCCGGATCGAACTCAACCGAATCTGCTTGAGGATAGAAGGCCAACTCCTCATTATCGCCAATGCTTGCCAAATGCTCCTTTTGCTCGTCGGTTAGCTCTTGATCAAAAGGCTGGTTACGGCTATCGTGCTCGGAGAAAACCGACATGGTCCAATGCCACTTTCCCTTCTGACCCTCAACATTGGCAAATGTATTAAACCGTGCATAGCTCCGCTCGGAGTATTCAAACTCAACCACCACACGGCTATTGCTGTTAATAGGCATTCGGTGGGTAAAGAATATTTCGGCAGAGTTATAGTCAATTGTGTAATGATAATCCTCACCACGTTGCAATAACGACCCATCAACGTAAACCCTTTCGGTACCCGAAAGGATGATGATGTATGGTTCACCGCTATTACCTCTCAACTTATATGGCCCTTGATTACCCTCGATGCCTTGGATTTGATTACGCACAAATTTCCCCTTGGGCACTGCAAATGCAGCAGTAACCGAGAGGGTATCCTCATCATCTGTAAACTTTCCTTGGTAGGCCAATCCCTGCACCTTACGGTTAAAGGTGAGCAGCTCTCCATTACCACCAGTGCTTAAATCAATATCGCCTGCTTGAATGGCAAATCCGTTACGATGCACTTTAAGAAAAATCCGATCGAACTCTTCGAGCCTGTGGGTTGTACCATCGGGTTGCAGGGGTATTGACTGATCGGAAATAGCACCCTCAATCATCAACCCATTATTGAGCTCCCCGCCAAAGGTCATATTCAGCGTTGAGTTCACCGAAAGACCCTGCGTATTGCCAAAACGTATGCCCCGAGCCATTGAGCCATTTGTTTGAATTTGATCGCCAAAGGGCGATTCCTGCTCGTTCTGTAAATCAGGGGATACAGTATAGCGCCCTAAAAGGCTATCGGGCGAAAGACTTTCAGCATATTTACGCTTTGCATACTGCCCCTCGAGCAGCAAAGGAAAAACTCTATACTCAAAAAAAAGCGAATCGTGGCTAAGCAGGAGTTTTTCGGTTGGAATAAATTCGGCTCTCACGAAGCTTACCCAAAAAAGAGAGCTATCAATCCTATCCCCCTCCGCTGAACGTATTGTAAGGCTTCCGGGAATTATGCTCAGCGAATCGATCCTAATTGTATCGGTCTGCAATACCACTATCCGCTGCCTGTAGTTATCCAAACCCTGTCCGAACGAGCACAAGTTTAAAGCAAGGAATAAAAGTGCTATGATTACCTTCCGAGTCAACGTAAAAACTGTTTGTATGCTAAGTAACGTATAAATAGCAAAAATAGCGTAAACCCTAAATAAATTACATAAAACCTAGGCTTAATCGTAACCCGCACCTGTTGATAACTCAACATAGAATTAACCCATTCTTTTCATACCTTTATGCCTTACAAAAAGCAAAGAGCCTTTAACGTAAAAACCAATGATAGACCAACTTACCGTTGACCGAATAATTGCAGCCGCCGATGTTGTTGAGGTGATAAAAGATTACGTATCGCTAAAAAAACGGGGGGTAAACTACATTGGGTTATGTCCTTTTCACAACGAAAAAACACCTTCGTTCACCGTTAGTCCAGCCAAGGGAATTTTTAAATGCTTTGGTTGCGGAAAAGGGGGCAATGCCGTGAATTTCGTAATGGAGCACGAGCAAATGAGCTATGTTGAAGCCCTAAAGTATCTTGCCAACAAGTATAACATTGAGTTTGAAGAGCGAGAGCTTACCCCCGAAGAGCTTAAGCAGCGCACCGAGCGCGATAGCCTTATGGTTGTTACAGCCTGGGCTCAGCGTCACTTTAGCGATAACCTGCACAAGCATAGCGAGGGAAAAAACATTGGGCTCAGCTATTTTCGTGAGCGCGGTTTTAGGGATGATATCATCGAAAAGTTTCAGCTAGGCTACAGCCTTGAGCAGCGCGATGCACTAACACAAGCAGCACAGCGACAAGGCTATAAGATGGAATACCTTGTTAAAACTGGTTTAAGCATTGAGCGAAACGATGGCTCTGCTTTCGACCGATTTTTTGGAAGAGCTATATTTCCAATCCACTCAATGAGCGGTAGGGTTATTGCTTTTGGCGGTCGCATAATGAAAAGCGATGCCAAAGCGGCAAAATACCTAAATAGCCCCGAAAGCGAAGTATACCACAAAAGTCAGGTACTTTATGGTATTTACTTTGCCAAAAAAGCCATTACGCAAGCCGACAAGTGCTACCTAGTTGAGGGCTATACCGATGTAATATCGATGCATCAAGCGGGTATTGAAAACGTTGTGGCCAGCTCGGGAACAGCTTTAACCCCCGATCAAATTCGGCTCATAAAACGATTTACACCAAACATTACTGTGCTATACGATGGCGACCCAGCAGGAATAAAGGCCTCAATCAGAGGTATAGACCTAATACTTGAGGAAGGGCTAAACGTTAAAGTTTTGCTGTTACCCGAAGGTGAAGACCCCGACAGCTATGCAAAATCGCATAGCGCTTCGCAAGTACTGGATTTTATTGCAGAGAACGAGGTCGACTTCATTAGCTTTAAGGCAAACCTACTGCTAAAAGAGGCTAAAAACGACCCCATACAAAAAGCCAACCTCATTCGCGATATAGTAAGGTCAATTGCAGTTATCCCAGAGAGCATAATACGCTCAGTTTACATTAAGGAGTGCACACGTATACTCAACGTTGATGAGGCAATACTTTACGCCGAAGTGGCTAAAAACCGCAGGGCTAAAATGGATAAGATACTTGGCAAAACCTATCAGGCTGCCCCAACCGAGAGCATTCCAACGGCAAAAGAAACACCAAGCCTACCGAGTTTTATCGAAAACATATATTGCGAAGAGCAAGAAAAAGAGATATTATACTTTTTGCTTAAATACGGTTCGGAAGTTTTTTTTGAAATACCAAGCGACGATGAGCTATCACCCTCAACAAAAATTACCGTTGGGCAGCACATAATTAGCGAAATACTTAACGACGATTTAGAGTTTAAAAACCTTATCTACAAAAAGGTGTTTGATGAGTACAAGCAGCTTTTAGAGTCGGAAAAGGAATTCGATAGCAGGTATTTTATTAACCATCGCGATTTTGAGATTAGCCAACTAGCAGTTAACCTGCTAACCTCTCAGCATAAGCTAAGCAAGATTTGGAAAAAGCATAACGCCCAACCAGTTGACGAAATTGATTTTCTGCACTCGGCTATTCCCAAAACCATTATGGTTTACAAAAGCAAGGTAATGCATATGGTTATTGCCAACTTACAAAGCGAACTAAAAGGCATCGACCCAAAAAGTAATCCCGATGCTGTAAACGATATCCTTATTAGGCTAAAAACTATTTACGAACTTAAAACGCACTTATCCAGAGAGTTAGATAGAATTGTATTGTAAATAAGCATTAAAAATTGTACGGATAGCTTTATGGCTTAACTTTTTTACCATGGTTTTTTTTAGGCTCATCTTTTTTTTCATAAATTAGCGGCCACAATACCCTTTAGATTAATCAACAATAAAACCTACCAATATGAGTACAACCATGAGTAAACTCCTTACAAGCAAGGTTATGATTGTAGCTGCTTTGTTTACCCTAGCTTTTACGCTTAGCAGCTGTGGGGGCGGAGCAAAGCAAGCCGAAACCGAAACAACCGACATTAGCAAAGAGGAAACTTTTAAAAGCGTAACCAAATACCCTATTCCAACTGCATTTGAGGTTATAAAAATGCTCGACAAAGCTGGTGCAAGCTATATCATAAGCCTTAACAACCCAACTGAAAACGTTGATAAGTATTTCACCGAAAAGAGCAAGGCGCTTAACCTTGGTGTGTATGGTGCCGATTTAAGCTACGCAAGCACATACCAAATGAAGCAAGAAACGATGAACTACCTCAACGTTTCAAAAAAGCTAATCGACGATCTGAAAATTTCAACAGCATTTAATAAAGAATTTGCGCAGCGCATTGAGGATAACATTGACAACAAAGACGAGCTGATTAAAATTATCACCGATTCATTTTACGACACATACGAATCCCTTCTCAACGAAGGTAAAGATAACGTGTCGCTACTGGTTATGACAGGTAGCTGGATTGAAGGCCTATTCATAACAACCCAAATTACTGTTACTAGCGAGAATAGTAGCGATTTTATGACCATCGTAGCAAACCAAAAAGATCCGCTAAACAAGCTGTTTGAGCTAATGCAGCCTTTTGCTGAGGATGAGGTTATTTCTGAAATGATGGAAACCCTTAAGCCCCTTAAAACTATTTTTGACCAAGTAGAAGGCGAGGCAGTTACTCAAGAGCAGTTTGAAGCAATTGAAAAGGAAATTACTAAAGTTCGAACAGAAATTGTTGGCTAGTATCCCTCTAAAAAAATTTTAAAAGCCTGCTCCCGCAGGCTTTTTTTAATTATATGGTTTGCAGCAATTGTAAAACAAAGAAGTCTTTGTAAATTGTAACTCCAATGTACCAACACTAGGTACTTAACCATGAGGGAAGCCATACTTAACGCACTTGTTCAGCTTTACGCACTAATTGCCACTGCCACCAAAACCGAGAAATAGGGTCGGGTTTTTGTAACGGCACTTCTTTCGAAACATCTCAGCACCCGAATTATAGGCGACTACATAAACCTTTTTGATAGCTACCTCGATTTTTACACACGCGATTTCCCTGCAACTATTGAAACATCGGAAGAGCAAAATAAGGTCATTGAGCAGTACGCCGAAAAAGTTTGCCTCATCCTCCGAAAGGAGCTTCCGCTCAACGAGCATTTACTAATACTTATAAAGGTATTTGAGTACATAAGTAAGGACAACAAGATAAGCCCAATAGAAGAAACCATAGTTGAAACCATATCACGTAGTTTCTCCATTGAGCCCACCGAAATGCAAGAGCTCAAGTACTTTGTACTGCATACCGATTGCGAAGAAATTGACCCGAAACGCCTACTTACTATAG
>Ga0129302_1001826_pt1 | contig 15600 bp, 11 predicted proteins | sample BlaSprsedimmetaG_FD_94476 | JGI IMG/M metagenome (GOLD analysis project Ga0129302, IMG submission 94476) | Hot spring sediment bacterial and archeal communities from California, USA to study Microbial Dark Matter (Phase II) - Blank Spring... | ecosystem: Environmental > Aquatic > Thermal springs... | reverse complement strand
GGATGAGCTATATCACCGATACCTCTGGCTTCCCACACACGGGCGGCGGGGGGCAGGTGGTCTGGGATCTGGGCACCGTGGCGCCGGGCGAGTGGATCGGCTTCTCCGTCTTTGCCGAGGTCACGGCCTCGGAGGGCGAGTGGATCACCAACACCGTCGAGATCGTCACCAGCGATCCTTACGAGCAGGGCGAAGAGTGGGAGAAGCGTGCAGAGTGGAGCGGCGAGGTCGTGGCCAACGACACCCACCTCAACGTGGGCAAGGACGCCTGGACCGGCGATCCCGCGGCCGGCGCGCCGCTCGTCTTTTCCGTCAACGTCTGCAACAACGGCGGCACGGGCAGCACGCAGGTCACGCTGACCGACACGCTGCATCCCTCCATGACGCTGCAGACGTGGTGGAGCGACATGCCCGGCTGGAGTGAGGTCGCCAGCAGCGCACAGCAGTTGGTCGTGACCAAGCCCGCCATCCAGGGCTGGCACTGCGAGGGCGTCTACATCCGCGCCACGGTCGATGCGGCGGCCTGGCCCGGCATGGAGCTGTCGAACCACGCCGTCATCACCGCCGCCAACGACCTGAGCACCGATGATGACGAGGCCTGGTGGTGGGGTAACGTCGGCGATCCACACACCAACCTGTACGTCAACAAGCACTGGGGCCACGGGCAACTCGTGCCCGGCGGCGATTTGCACTACTGGATCAATGACAACAATAACGGCAACCTGCCCGTGGGCGCTTTCCGCATCACCGATACGCTGCCGGTTTCGACCACCTTCCAGGCCGCGTGGCGTCACGACCAGTACGGACAACATCCTGTGCCCCCTATCTACACGGGCACCGATTACGTGGCCTGGGAATTCAGCGGGCTGGACAACGGTTACGGCGACAGCATCGAACTCGTCCTCAGTGTGGATCGGGATGCAGCACCCGGCGCCGTCCTGGTCAACACCGCCGAGATCACCTGTCTGCCCGACGAGGACACCTGCGACGACAACGTGAGTCGTTGGACGGAGACCCTCTTCGACTACGGCCCGAACCTGCGCATCCGTAAGGACGGCTGGTGGGATGATTGGGGCGACGCCACCCGGCGCGCCTCCTACCACCTCCGTGTCGAGAACGTGGGCAACGAGACGGTCGATTGGGTCACGATTACCGACGTCTATCCAACGGGTATGTATCTCGATGGCGGCGTCGGCGGCGGCTTCGGGCAGTGGTGGGACTGGCGCGATCACGGCGATCATTTGACCATCACGCTGGAATCGTTGGAGCCGAACTGGTCGGTGGACTTCGACTTCGGCGTCATCACCGATACCGAGCCGCTGCCTTTCGGCCTGATCTTCACCAACACGGCGGATGTCACGCTGCATCCTGAAGACGCCAATCCAGACGACAAAGTGGATATCGCTGTGCTCACCACCGGTCCCGACCTGTGGGTAGAGAAGGAATTGCTCGGCGGCGAGCTGCTGCCCGGCGAGCTCGTCACCTTCAGCCTGCGCTTCGGCAACGAGCATGAAGGCCACGAGTGGTGGTGGAACACGCAAGGCAGCGTCCGGCTCACCGATACCCTACCCGGTGGCTTCACCTTCATCACCGCGACGCGGCGTTCCTGGGACTGGGCACCCTACGCGCCGGTCTATGACGACGGCATCCACATCGCCTGGGATACCGGGGATATGCCTGCCGGTGGTGAGGACGAGCTGCACGTCACCGCCCGTATCCCCGAAACCGCCACTGGTCTCGACAGCTTCACCAACCACGCTGAGGCAGCCAGCACAGAGCCGATCAGCGATACTGAACCCTATTACGATAACAACCACGCCACGCTCGATCTGCCCATCGACCTGCCGTACTTTGAGGTGGGCAAGGCTTACGAAAGCACGGAGATCGCGGGGATGCCCATCACCTACACGCTGACGGTCACGAACATCGGCAACAGTGTGGGCACCGGCGTCATCCTCAGCGACACGATCCCGTCCGAACTGGAGAATGTCGGCGGCAGCGGCACGCTCCAATTCCCGTGGATGTGGTGGCATTTCGACGTCATCACGCCCGACGGGGGGACGGCGCTCGGCTCCTTCGACGCCACCCTGCCCTGTACGGTGGGGCTGAGCATCGTCAATGACGACTACGGGGTGCGCTGGAGCGACCAGGGGGTGACCGGCGCGGGCGACCCGGTGAGCTTGACCGTGCGCGTGCCGAACATCCAGGTCGCCCTCACCCACACGCTGGGCGTCATCGTCGTCAGCGATACGGTGCGCTTTACCGGCACAGCCTCCACCGACGGGACGGGTCTGAGCTACACCTGGGACATGGGTGGCGGGAGGGGGCCGACGAGCGGTGGAGTCACCATCACCCACGTCTATACGCGGGACGGCGACTATACCGTCGTCTTGACCGCCACCGACAGTTGCGGCTACAGCCGGGCGGCGACGGCGACGGTCACGGTTTCCCCGCCCAACCTGGCGGCCGACTTTGACTACAGCCCCAAGCCGGCCAACGTCGTGGAGGGCAACACTGTCATCTTCACCGACACCTCGACCACCAACGTGCCGTCCATCGTGGCCTGGCAGTGGGATTTTGGCGACGGCAGCGCTCTCGCCTTTACCCAGAATGCCACCCACACCTACGAGACAGCCGGCGTCTATACCGTCACACTGGTGGTGACGGACACGCTGGGATACAGCGCCGCCGAGGTCAAGACGGCCATCGTCACGGTGACCGAATCTTGCATCGAGCTAACGGGCGTTACGTTCGAGTACGCGCCATCCAACCCGATCATCGGGACGGCGGTGGTCTTTACCGCCGACATCGAGCCGCTCGGCGCGACCCCGCTCATCACCTACGTGTGGGACTTTGGCGATGGGGTGACGCACACCGTCTACACGACCTCGACGACGCACACCTACGCTGCCAGCGGGACGCTGGACGTGCTCGTCACGGCCTATAATCCCTGCACGCCCGCCGGGGTCAGCGCGACACAGAGCATCGACATCGCGGCCCGACGCGTATTCCTGCCACTGGTGCTGCGGAACGGGTAACCGCCCGGCGCGCTTCACGGATCAAGGCACAGGCCTCGCCCAGGGATGGGCGGGGCCTGTGTATTCTTGGGGGCTGTTTGTCTCTGTGGTATAATGTGTCCACAAGAGTTCTCACGATGATGGAAGACTACACCCGTCGTTTCTCCAAGCTCCGCACCGATACCAGCCCCAGCCGCTGGCCGGTGACGACTCGCCACCGAGCACCTCATAAACCGCTGTTACTGCTGGCGGTGATGGACCTGTTCGCAGAGGGCAGCGTCACCGCCAATTTGATCGAGCTGACCCCAGATCTGGGCGAGTTGTTCACGCTTTACTGGGCGCGCGTGATGCCGCCAGACCAGCGCGGCAATCTGGCCCTCCCCTTTTTTCACCTCAAGAGCGATAGGTTCTGGCACCTGGTGCCCAGACCAGGCCACGAAGCCTTTTTGGACGCAACGCATCAGATCCGATCCATCAACCAGCTCCGTGATACGGTGCTTGGCGCTCGGCTGGACGACGAGTTGTACGAGCTATTTTGCAGCGACTCATCCCGTGACGTGCTGCGCACGGTTCTCATCGAATCATACTTTGCCCCCGAAGCGCAGTCCGCGTTGATAGAGCAAGGGTTCATCAACGTCGAATCTTTCCGCTACAGTCAGGAACTGCTGGAGCAAGCCCGGCGACGTCAAGCCAAAGAACGCCCGTTAGACGAAGACACCTATCAACCGGTTGTCCGTGACCAGGGTTTCCGCCGCGCGATGGTCACGGCTTATGATCATCGCTGCGCCTTGTGTGGTATCCGGATGCTAACCCCTGATGGACACACGGTTGTAGATGCGGCACACATCATTCCATGGCGTATCAGTCACAATGACGATCCTGGCAACGGCATGGCCCTTTGCCGACTCTGCCATTGGACTTTTGATGAAGGGTTGGCGAGTGTCTCGTCTCGTTACCTGGTGATCATCTCCCCGCAATTGACCACCGGCCAAAATTTCCCAGGTCATCTGGTGACACTGGGTGGTAGGGGGATCATTGGCCCGAACGAAGAATCCCTCTGGCCCGATCTGGACGCCCTGAGTTGGCATCGCCGAAACACGTTCCGAAGACGCTAGTTTGTGAAGCGTTGTTCGAGTGCTTGCTCCATCTCCGTTAATGGCAACCCCAGTGTATGCTTGAGCACGTTGACGGTCAACAAAATGCTATCTCGCGCCTTGCTCATTCGTCCTCGCACTATGGCGCGGCCCTCCCACAGAGATGTGTTCTCTCTTGACCAATCCAGATCATCGAGAACCGGCAATCTGTTTGCCCAGTCATCAGGGTAAGTCTGGATCAGTTCATAGCCGACCATACCGATAGCCAAAAGTGTTACACTGTGGACGTGAACGAATTCCCTGCGCAACTGATCTGTAGTTACCTCACCCTGAATGACCTGACGCCATTCGGTAATAATCTCTCCTAGTTCCTGCCAGAACTGGTGCGCCGTTGACGCTTGGGTTGAGTCGATTGGATCCCGTCTTCTAATTCCCAATAAGGCCCGAGTCGCCTGATACACAGCGCTGAGGGTAAAAAGTGCTGTAGAACGATTCGAGATCGTCGTTTTCTCCAGTTCGGTCAACCCTTTGAAAAGAGCCACTTCCTCGACCAACTGTCGTACCAGGGCTGCCAATGGGCTGTCGTGATCATGTAACACCCGTTGAGACAAATTACGCTTTAACTGCGTTTGGTTAAGGTCGGTGTAGAGACGTGGAGATCGTTTTAAATCTGGATCAAGTACAAGCATTACCGGCACCGTATCATTTTCCAAAGCTGGGTTCTCGATCAGGGCCTGCTGGATAGCCGCACGCCGGTGTTGCCCATCGTGAATCACCAATCGTGCAGTGAAAGGGATTTGCAACTGGCCTATCTCTGGCGATTCATTCACCAACGGATCAAAAATGATCTCGCAGTCAACGGCCGCCACCAATGGTGACAGGACGTAGCTGTCACTCTGCATAATCAGGTAACGCGCGATTTCTTTCACGCGAGCGGCTTTCAAAGTCCGCACCTGACGCAGTAGAGCTGGCACTTCTAACTCGTCAAACAGGAAAAGTCTTGGCACAAGTCGCAACGGGCACTGAGTTAAATAATAATCATGTTTCCCCTGACGACCATGGATTGCTATGAATGAGTAATAACCAACTGTCACGTTTTTCTCTCTCATAGGCTGATCTCACGCGGACCATCCTCAGGATACAGGGCCGGGTCGGGCGGCGTGGGGTTGTTCAACGAGAGGCAAAAGCCCAACCGGCACAGCAGGTTCGGCGTCAGGCCGGTGCGCGCCTTCAAGATGCGCAGCCGCAGGTCGGCCTCCTCACACACGCGCAGGCGTTTCAATTTCACCCTTCACCTCTGTCCGAGCGCCAGGCCCACGCGGCAGGGTCCCACGTCCCCCACGTTTCGCCTTGCAATATGGGATCGAGAAAACGTCGCGCTGCCGGTCCAGCCTGGGCCAGCGTGGGATAGCCCAAACCAACCTCCGACGCCATTCTGCGAAACGTGGTGGACCAGCCAGGCGGCGGATCCGGTAATTGTCGGGGAAGAGGGTGTGTTCTCCGGGCGTCGAATGTCGCCTGGATGGCCTGCAACAACAGCGGTCCATTGATGCCGTTCAGCTCTGCTATGAGCAGAATGTCCACCAGATCTTTCACCCGACTGCTTTCGCCAGAGAGATGGGGCCGCGTCAAAGCGTGAAGCTTTTCGGCCAGTTGCTGCGTGAGCGGATAACAGGGGACGATGGTCGAGCGGATATCGGCGAACTCGAGCAACGCTGGCATAGCAAGGTACTCCCCCAGTTCTACAATCGGATCACCAATGCCAACATCCACGTGAAATCGTTCAAAAGGTCGGCCGTCCACGAGGCTCGAGGTGTGAAAACGGAGCCCGCCAAACTGGTCTTCTCGCAGGCCGCCTGCAGGTCGAGCCACCTCGAACCGGAACCAGTCTCCGACATCCAGCGACGCTGCACCAATCAGCAATAGATGAACGTCCTGGTGGGGAGTCAGCAACAGCACGTCTACGTCTTTCGTCGTGCGGGCGCGCGCCGCCAGGCGTAGCTGCAATGCCAGTCCGCCTTTGACCATCCACGCATCAGGCTGGGCCAGCATCAGGCGCGCCAGGAAGCGATCGAAGGTGACCATCTTGCGCAGGCGAAGCAACGCCACACCAGATTCGAGACTTTGCACGCGCAACCGGTTTTCCAGGGCGCGCCGAAAGGCCCCGCCGCTCTGATATTTCATACGCTCTCCTCAGATGGCAGCAAACGCCCCAACACCCGCTCCACCCGCCCGCCCCGGCGCGCGGCCTCGGTCAGCAGGCTTTCGCGGGTGACCAGGCCGCGCCGCAGCGCTTCCTGGACCGCCTGCTCGACTTGCTCCTGGGCCAGACCGCCGACGATGACGTCTGCGATGGTGCGCGCGACGGTGGTGATGGGCAGTCCAGCCCGCTGTGTCACTTGATCTTTATCGAGACGGTTCGTGTGTAACCGAATGCCTTTTCTGCGGCGCGAGGCCGTGCGGGGGACAATGACGTGTACCTCGCTCGGCAGTGCGTCTGATAGTTCGTACACCGCCAGGGCGCTCTCGTGCGAGATGGCCGAGTCGGGGCCGGTGCGCAGCCAGGCCACAAACAGGTCTTCGTGGGGGGAACCGGGAAACTGCACGAGCCGATAAATGCCCTGGCGAACCCGCTCCAGGCGACCCGTTTTTGTATAGTACGAGAGCAGCGGCCGGCTAAAGCCAACGTCTTGAGCCTGTGCAGCCGTAAAGTAGCCGGCCTGTTGCTCTGCAATCTCGTAAAGCCGCTGATGATCGGGAGGAAGCATAGTCATAGGGTTTGTGTGTGCAAAGAGTTCAAGTATATTGAATAATATGCACACATTATAGGCGATGATCCCCAAAATGTCCAGACGTCGGCCTCCTCACACACGCGCAGGTGTTTCAATTTCACCCTTCACCTCTGTCCGAACGCCAGAAATAACCCGGCCTGACCCGCGTGGCGTTCTGCGCCTGCTCGTATTCCAGGTGGTAGGCGCGGGAAATGCGCCCCTGCAGCGCCGCGTAAAACTCGGCGTCCACCTCGGTGTCCGTCGAGCTGAGGATCACCTGGTGGCTGGCGTGTGGAAAGTAATGCTCGACCAGGTTCTGGCGGTGATCGCTGTCCATTCGTCCCAGGGGTGCGTCGATGAGCGCTGGCAGCGGCCGGCCGGAGACCTGGCGCAAAGCCCACAGCAGAGCGATGGCATAGATCTGCCGCTCCCCGGCCGAAAGCGCGCTTTGAGGGAACGTCTCGCCGTCGGCGCCCACCAGGGACACAGAAAAATCGCGCGGGTCAATGTCTACCCGCCGCAGAAGGCGCTCCTTGCGGCAGAGCCGGTTGAAATTGCGCGTCAAGGCTTCCGCCAACTGGGAGACGCGCAGCCGAACCAAGCGGGCGGCAAAATCGTCCAGGACCAATTGGACGTCGACCGTGCGGTCGATCCTTTCGGCCAGCTTTTGGCGCGCTGCTTCGTCCTCGCGGGCGACGCGCAATCTCCGTTCAATTTCCTCGCGGCGACGTTCGAGCTGGTGCAAGGTCTCCTCGATTCGCTGCTGCTGCTGGGTCAGCCCGCCCAGCGTTTGATGGTGCTCGTTCAGCGTTTCCATCAGCGGGCCGAGCACATCGTCGGCCGGAACGCACTGCAGGGCCTGCTCCGCCTCTTCCAATTCACGTCTCAATTGGACGAGCCGGGTCGTCAACGCCTCGATTTGGCGAGGCACCGTGGTCTGGCTCTCCTCGATCCAGCCCAGCAGTTGGGCGCGCTCTGGATCGGACACGTGGTGGCGTGGGGTCACGTCGCGCACATCCTCTGGCGCTTCGGTCAGGCGCTGCAAAGCCTGGACGACCCGCTCTCCCATCGTCCGCTGCAACGGGGTTAACGCCTCGGCCCCGGTGCCCTGCCAAAACGCCGGGGACGTCACCTCGGCCAGGATTTCATCGCGCTTTTGCTCGATAAAGGTCTGGGACGCCAGCCAATGTTGATACGCTGCCTCGCGCAGCAGTTGGGTCTTGACCGCCGTCGTGTACGTCGGGGTGATGGCAAAAGGCAGCAGCCCGGCGCACAGCTCGCGGATGGCCTGCTCCGTTCCCTCGATCTCCGTTTCGAGACGGACCTGCGCCGCTTTGTGCGTCTCGCGCTGCCGGGCAAAGTCCCCACCCGCCCGCGCAATATCGGCCTCTTGCAACATGATCGTGGCTTCCACAGCCTCGATCTCTGTCTTCAGGGATTCCGATTGAGCCAGTGCATCATCCCTTTCCACATCGACCTGCGCCAACTCGTCTTCCAACGTCTCGATCCGCTGCTGTGCGGCATCCACGTGATGGTCCTTCTGTTGGCGGCGGCGCTAGACGCTCATGTCGGCGTGTAACTGCTCGACCACGTCCAGACCGAGCAGCGATCTGATGGCACGGGCAAGCGCAGCCTGCTGCACGTCCCGCGCGCCGTTGGATAGCGCCAGGATTTTTTCACCGTCGAAGAAAAAAAGCTGCGTCAAAGCAGGGGGGATCAACCCATGGATGAGAGTACTCCACTGCCCGGCGTCCATTTCGTCCGCCGCTTCTGGACCCTGGCGGACGCGCAGCGTCTCCTGGACCCGCTTGCCATTATCCCGCCAACTGCGCTCGACGGTATAGGTTTGTCGTTCCCCGGCGACAGCGTACTCGAATTCCAGTTCGATGCTGGCCCAATCCAACCGGATCACGCCGTTGGGGCTGCGATGGATCCGCCCCCGCAAATATCGTTCGTAATCATGGCGATTTCGCCTTGTGGGTGGTGATACCTGCTCATCCAACGCCATATCGCCGTGTAAGCACAGACGGATCGCCTCCATCAGCGTCGTCTTGCCCGCGCCGTTCTTGCCTCCCAAGAGAACGATCGGTCTGCCATCCTGAGGGCGCAGATCGAACGTGTGCCGGCCACGATAGACGCCTATGTTGACCAGGGTTAGCCGATGGAGGATCATTCGTGATCTCCCTCTCGTGCGTCTGTTCGAGGTTGTGCAATCGAGGCCAGGATTTCCTCGTCGCTGCGCCAGTCGCGCCGTAGAATGGCATCATACTCGGCGTAGATATTGTGACGACGATACATCCCGTCGTAAGACTGGACCACGCCCAGAAGCAGTTTGACCATCTTGTGGGGAACGCCGCGCAGTTCACAGGTTTCTCGCAGCAGCTTTTCTTCTGGAACGCCAAAAATAGACGTGTCGTCTCGCACCCAATCCAGGGTTTCACCAGTCTCCTGTTCATAGATTTGGGGAAGCGTGTCGACCCAATCGCCCTCTTCGGCGCGCCAGATGCGGCGGATGGCGTGCAGCTCCTCGGGCTGAATCAGCGTGACGTGAGGATCAGGCCCCAGCTCTCTCACCTGCTTCTGCGTCTGCAGCAGCCGCCGCAAAAGCGTCTGGCGAAACGACTTGTCATCGAAAGCATAAGGGCCATAAAGCAACTTCTCTTCCTTGACCCAGACTTGCCCGTTCCGCCGCACGAGGCTGCGTTGCTCCGGCTTATTGGCAGGGTCTTGCGTCGAGGTCAGGTAATCACGGAACGCGATCAGCGGCTGCATCCAATCATCCCCACTCTCGGCCATGGCCTCCATCGAGCGGTCGCGGTCCACCACGGTGCAGACCCAGCATCCAAAGCGCGTGTTGCCGCACGAGGGGGTCAGATGATCAATGACGAAGGAGGGACATTCTCCACTTGCACTGGTGTATAATTCTCTCAGCGATTCATTGTCCCCGCCCCACGGATTGGGAAGCAACCATAGGTAATCCCACACGTCTTTCGTGGTAAAATCCTCGATCGGTGTATAGACGTAGGCCCCCGGCAGCAGTGAATGGCGAGACAGGCGGCTGCCCGTGATCTTGTGCAGCTCGATGATCTGCTTGCGGACAGCGCTTTCCAGCTTGCGCACCCCCAGGACGACCACCACCTCTCCGTGTTCGGTCACCTTTTCCTTGATGAAGCGGTTGTTCGGTTTGATCTTCACCCGGTCGGTGCACCACCGGAAACGGGCATAAGGGGCCGGGTACCCCCGGCCGATGAGGTTCACCCAAAAGCGATCGTCCACTTCGGGGACCACTTTGTGCGCGGAGAGCGGCAGCCCGGCCTCTCGGGCCGCCTCGTTCATCTGGCGCAAGCTGGTGTCGATCCGGGCGGCGATGGCCGGCGCCTCGACCAGCGTGTCCGAGGCCACCACGTACACGTGCTTGCTCAACTTTTCGCGGGGCAGGCGTCGTAATGCGTACCAGACCAGTTGAAGCGTGGCGGTCGAGTCTTTGCCCCCGCTAAAGCCGAGCACCCAGGGAAAGCCGTTCGACAGATAGACCTGGGCGATCTCCTCGTGGATCTCGTCCAGCGTTTTTCGACGCAGAATCGAGTTATCTTGATCGTGTGGATCTATCACGTCATTTGTCTCCGTTTGCACCAGTCGCCAGACGACGTGTATAATCGTCCTCTAACTGTTGCTCTTCCGGGGATAAGGGCAGCCCCAACGTCGCTTTCAAAACATTGACGGTGAGCACGATGCTGGTCTTGGCTCTCCTGATGCGTCCGTGGATCATGGTTCGCCCCTCCCACAATTCCACGTTGGCGCGCGTCCAATCCAGCACCGCCAACGATTTCAGGCGCGTTTGCCAATCCTCTGGATCTTGGGCCAACAAATCACCCCCTACACGCCCCAACGCTTGCAGCATCATACCGTGCGCGTGGACGTAGTCCCGCCGCAGTTCGCCTGCCGAAACCTTTTTCTCCTTAACCAGCCGCCATTCGGGAATGACGCGCCCCAGGGCCTCCCAATACGCGACGGCCAATTCTTCCTCGGCGTGGCTCACCTGGGACGATTTGGGCTTTTCGAGCAGTTCCGCCGTTGCCTGGTAGATGCTGGACAGGGTAAAAAGCTTGGTGGAGCGGTTCGAGATCGAGGTTTTTTCCGTCTCGGTCAACCCCTTGAACAAATCTACCCGGTCGATCAATCGGCGGCACAGCCTGGCCAGCGGATCGCGCTGCTCGTACAGAATGCCCAACGACTTGGTTGGACGCACCGCGTGCTTGTTCAGGTCGGCGAAAAGCTGCTGAGTGCGTTCCAGGCCGGTGTCCAAAAAAAAGACCACGGCGATCGTCTCGTCTCCCAATTCAGGATGCTCTTCCAGAGCCATTTCGATAGCCGCCCGCCGGTGCTGCCCATCGTTGATCACGAAGCGGGCTGTCATTGGCACGACCAGCCGCCCCACGTCCGATGCGCCATCTCCCATCTCGGCCGGCTCGAAGCGCACCTCGCCGTCAATCGAGGCGGTGATGGCAGAGAAAGCATAATCTTGCGGATTTTCCAGGACGTAGCGGGCGATTTCTGGCACGCGGGCCGTGTTCAACGTCCGCTGCGCCCGTAGTTCCGGGGGCAAGGGAGCCTCGTCGAACAGAAAGATGCGGGGGAGCAGCTTTAGCGGACACATTGCCACAAAGTATTCACGCCCCGCCTGAAGGCCACGCAGGGCGGGGAATGTATAAGTGTAGCCATAGGACATATATTTTATTCCATTGGAAGTTTCAAAATCGGTCTTGGAAGTATTATATATGCCTGCGAATGCTTTGTCAATTGGCCTCGCTGCTCGTTCGCGTGCTCGGCTTGGGGAGCGGTCAATTTTTCGCCACGAATCCTTCGACCATGCGAAATCCCAAAGAACCTCACTTTCATTTTGCGTTAGTTCCTCACTGTTGCCGTACCTGCAACACCGCCTTGTTAAGATAGCGTCAAATCCATTCTACATAAGGAGGTGTATCATGGGACGCAAACCCAATCAAGCACGTTTAGATCAGTACGAGGAACTGGTGCCCGAATATCCAGAGGCTGTTCGCCAGAGTCAACTGGCCCGGCAGTTGGGCGTTCGCCGCTCGACTGTGCAGCGAGATCTGCCTACCCTGGAAGATCTGGGCACGCTCTTGATGGAAGACGCTGATGGGCTGTTGAGCCTGTTTCGGAGACGCCGATGAGGGGCAGAAGCGAACGAGTTTTTCGATTTCGTCGATTCTGTTGCCTAATTCGGGGCATAGATGTGCTATAATAGAAATAATTGCAACGCAGTTCAGGAAGGAGATGTGCTATGAAACGCGCGACGAACAAAGCCGAACGCCTGTTACAGATTGAGGCCCTCTTACTCGCTCATCCTGAAGGGCTGACCCAGGCGGAAATCGCCCGCCGCCTCCAGGTCAATCGCTCCACGATTCACCGTTATCTACCTGACCTGGATCGCTTCTGTGTCTACGAGACGGCGGATGGGAAATTGCTCATCGACCGGGATCATTACCTGGCCCAGGTGCATCTCACGATGCACGAGGCGATGGCGCTCCACCTGGCCGCGCGACTGATGGCGACGCGGACCGACAAGCATAACCCCCACGCCGCAGCCGCGCTGCGCAAACTGGGACTGGCCCTGGAGCAACTTGCGCCGTTGATCTCCCAGCACCTGTCGATCTCGGCCGACGTGATGGACGACGCCGCCCGCCGTCACGACCCGGTCTACCAGGAGGTGTTGGAGACCCTGACGCGCGCCTGGTCATTGGGACGCAAGGTGCATCTCAAGCACCAGATGCCCGACCAGCAAGTGTTCGAGTATATCTTTGCCCCCTACTTCATCGAGCCCTACGCGGTGGGACAGACGGCCCACGTCATCGGCTGGCGGGATCCTCCTGGAGCACTCCGTACCTTCAAGATCGAACGCATCAAGGCCATTCGTATCCTGGACGAGACCTACACCATCCCGGGCGATTTCGACCCGCACGACTTGCTGGCCAATGCCTGGGGCATCTGGTACACCGAGGCGGAACCGGTGGAGGTGGCATTGCGCTTCCATCCCCGTGTGGCCCACCGCGTGAGAGAGACCCGGTGGCACCAATCGGAGGAGATCGAGGAACAACCGGATGGGAGCCTCGTCTGGCGTGCCAAGGTGGCCGAACCGCAGGAGATGCTAAACTGGATTCGGGGGTGGGGCGCCGACGCAACCATCCTGGAACCGGAGGAACTACGTCAACAGATGGCGGGCGAGGCGCGGCGGCTGGCCAAAGCATATGGTTGGGCGCTTCACCGGGGCGAGCAGGAGACGTCGACGACGGACGAGCATCAGTTCTTCAGTGACTTTTTTGGAGGATGATCGAATGAAGCTATATCCCTATCAAAAGCGTGTCTACGACCTGCTTTCTGCCGGAAAATCGGTGGTGTTGCAAGCGCCTACCGGGGCGGGGAAGACGGCGGCGGCGCTCTATCCGTTCTTACGAGCGTGGGAACACGGGGCGGATTTTCCGCGTAAGTGTATCTACTCGGTGCCGCTGCGGGTGCTGGCCGATCAATTCGAGGAAGCGTACAGCCGGGACGTGGCGAACTTCGGCTTCACGCGCTCGATGGCGGTCACCATCCAGACCGGCGCGCGGCCCGACGACCGCAAGATGGAGGGCAACCTGATCTTCACCACCGTCGATCAGACCCTGAGCAATTTCCTCAACATCCCCTACGCCCTCAGCACCGGTCAGGGCAACCTGAACGCCGGGGCGGTGCTGAGCGCCTATCTCGTCTTCGACGAACTGCACCTCTTCGATCCGGGGACGATGCTGCCCACCGTGCTCCATCTGCTGCGCATGCTGCGCGGCGTGGCGCCTTTCCTGGTGATGACGGCCACGCTCTCCGAGGAGATGGTGCGGGCATTAGCGAGGCAGTTGGACGCCGAAGCGATCGTGCTGTCGGCGGAGGAAGCGGCCGCCATCCCCTCGCAGCACAAGATCCGCCGCGTGCATACCGTGGAACAGGAACTGACTGCTTCAGCGGTATTGGAAAATCACCAAGGGATGCCGTCTATCCCCCGACGCTCCATCGCTATCTGCAACACCGTGAATCGGGCGCAGGCGCTGTTCGAGGACCTGCGAGAGCAGGTTGGTCCCGGTATCGAGGTTCGCCTGCTCCACAGCCGTTTCCTGCCGGGCGATCGAGCGGCCAGCGAGGACTGGCTGCGGCGGGAGTTTGGCAAGGAGAAAAGCGACTACACTGTCGAGAGCGCCATCCTGGTCGCCACCCAGGTCGTGGAAGTGGGGCTCGACATCACCAGCCAGGCGCTGCACACCGAGCTGGCCCCGGCTGCCAGCGTAATCCAGCGGGCCGGACGGTGCGCCCGCTACCGGGGCGAAGAGGGCGACGTCTACGTCTATCGGCTGCCGCCAAACAGGCACGGCAACCCCAACTACGCTCCTTACCTTGGGGAGCAGAAGGCAATCTGCGAAAAGACCCGCGAGGCGCTGGCGAAGCGATCGGGCGAGAGCTTCGACTTCGGCGCGGAGCTGACGGTGGTGAACACTGCGCACGGCGAGGCCGACCGACGGATGCTGGACCGGCTGCAGGCGAATCGCCACTACCTGGTCGAGCGCATCGCCGACACTATCGCGGCCCAGGAGCGCGGCGCGGCTCGCGAGTTGATCCGCGACGTGGACAGCCGCACCGTCATCGTCCATCCCGATCCCGACAGCATCGAGAATCCGTGGGCCTACGATGGTTTCGGCATCTACAGGGGCACGCTCTTCGGCGCCTACGAGGCGCTGGAAGAACTGGCCTACGAACTGGACGAGGATTGGGCGCTGATGACGGCCGAGGGTGTACAGGAAGAGGAATCCTCGCGCGCGCCGACCGTCTGGGAGTGGTGGGACATCGCGTGCAAGGAGGATCTCAAGGGCGCGCTCTTCGTGGCCGTCAACCCCCGGCTGGCCCGCTACAGCGCCGAGACTGGCTTTCAACTGGGCGTGGCGGGGGACCCGGGCTGGCAATCGCCTCTCCGGGAGCGGAAGGGAAAGCGCAGGCATTTTGCGCCTTACCAACGCGAGACCTTCCAGGAGCACGTGACGCGGATGCTGCGCGTCTACGAATTGTCTTTCTACGATCGCGGAGCGGGGCGACAGCGCCTGGCCCTGGGAGAAGAAATGGCCTACGCCGCCCGCCGCTTGGAGGACCGGTATGGATGGCCGGATGGAACGCTGGATCGGCTGGCGCGGCTGCTCATCGCCCTGCACGACCTGGGTAAGTTGGACGAGCGCTGGCAGGCGTGGGCCCATCGCTGGCAAGCGGAGGTCGGCGAGCTGCGTGGAGCGGATCTCGCGCTTCCGGAGGATTACGTGGCGGCTCACACCGATTACGACAGCCAGGATCCGGTTGAAGAGACGCTCAACCGAAAGCTGGGCCGCGCGAGGCCCAATCACGCCGCCGAAAGCGCGCAGGCGGCGGAGGATTTGCTATGGGCGTGTACCGGCGAGGAGGCCCTGGTGCGGGCGTCGTTGACCGTCATCGCCCGCCACCACAGCGCCGGGGCCAGGGGGCGCTACGGCGATTTCCGCGCCCATCTCGCCGCGCCGGCGGCGCTGGCGGACGTGCTGGAGGCGCTCGACCCGGCGCAGGTGCAGTGGCGTTTCGCGGAAGGCACGCTGGCCCGAAAGCTCGTACGCCCGGACCGGCAAGAGGAATTACTTCCCTACTTGCTGCTGG
>Ga0129302_1001825_pt1 | contig 15600 bp, 17 predicted proteins | sample BlaSprsedimmetaG_FD_94476 | JGI IMG/M metagenome (GOLD analysis project Ga0129302, IMG submission 94476) | Hot spring sediment bacterial and archeal communities from California, USA to study Microbial Dark Matter (Phase II) - Blank Spring... | ecosystem: Environmental > Aquatic > Thermal springs... | reverse complement strand
AACAGCAAAAGCCAATGTCAGAACAACATAAAAGTAGAAACGTTTGTTGGGACCAACTTCCAAATAACCGACCATATACGGATGATGCTCTCCGCAGGGAGTCGAACAGCGGAACGTAAATCTGCCAGTTTTGTTTGCCACAAAAGTTAAACTACCATCGCTTCCCGGAAAAGCAGAGGTGTTAATATCATATCCGTCTAGATAAAAACCATGGGTAACATCAAGACTGATGAGACGGACACGAACAGTATCGCCTTTTTGTACATTAATGATATTTGGATCGTAATCAAACTTCTTCGCCTTAATTTCGATAAATTTCTCTTCAGTGAACGCTGAATTGAACAGTATTAACATTAGGGGAAGTAAATATAATAATTTTTTCATGATGCTGCCTCCTGGTCTGAAAGCCAATTATCGGAAAGAATTTCACCCTGCAAACCAACCACTATTAATTTGATGGGAATTTTTCGCTCTGATTCGTCTAATACTTGTTTTGCCATCATCGCTAATCCCATACAACAAGGAACCTGCATAATCATAACCGTTAAGGTGTTTATTTTTGCTCCCTCAAGCCAGGATTTTATTTTTAGCAAGTAAACATCCTGATCCGAATCTAATTTGGGACAGGCAATGGCAATACTTTTTCCTGTTAAATAATCCTTATGAAAATCTGCTAAAGCATAGGCAACACAATCAGCAGTCAATACAACATCAGCATTTTGATAGTAAGGTGCGGTTGGCGAGATGAGATGCATTTGTATGGGCCATTGTGTAAGTTGTGATTGTCTTTTCCCGGTTTCATCCACTGTTTCTGTGTTTTCCTAGCTTAAATCCATCATTGTTGAGCCAGGACATCCGCCTAACTGATCCATTTTTTTCTCCTTTCAAATAAAGGATTCATTTATCGTTTCACACAATTGAATAATTTATTATTATCGTTTGATGCTAATTGGAATTATCTCTCGTTAAAATTTCCAATTCCACCCAATCTGATATCGATTTTCGTCCGCCCCGGTCCGCGGATTCTCCATTCCACACAGCAAAGGCGCACAATTGCTTTTTGAATTCAAAGTTGATGGTTTCGATACTGTCGGAGGGTTGTATCGCGCGCCTCAAAACGACTTGCCAGAAACCATTGGTATAAATTCCCCTGCCGGTAACTTCCTGGCTTGGTTTGAGGGTAACAGTTCCTACTCTCACCGCCATTAAATCGCTCACGGCAGAGGTTGGCGATTGTTTGGAAACAGTGAAGGTCTCTTGTTGCTCAAACGGATAATGAAAGTCAACATATACTTTTTCTCGATCAAATTTGAACCATATTTGTTGGTCAGCCACCGCTTGCCAGTGCCAAATATTTGCCCGTCCCATGAAGCCCATCATAATTGTTGATTTTTCTACTTTTTCATCCAACGGGAACATAATCGCACAGGCATCAGAGAAACGACCGGCAGATAGTTCCCTGTTTTCGGTTTCATCCTGCCAGCTGAGATAGAAATAAATGTTTTCATTATTATGAAATGTCTTTACACTAACCGACGACATAAAAGCTCGGGGCCACGGTAAAGCTGTTACCTGATGAATAAGTTCAATTTCATTATTGGCAAGGCTATCCCAGAATGGTTGATCAATTCCGTTCTGAAAATTGATTTCTTTATCATAATATTGCACTTTGATTTGAGGCGGTTGCTTTTGATCCACGGTAATAGAAACCGGCGTTCCCCTGGAATGCTGGAATCCCCAGCGCAACAATAAAATAAAAGCAAGCACCAGGCTAATCGCCATCATAAAAATGATTACTTTCTTTTTAAATATTTTTTCCAAAAGACTCATTTTGATACTCCATAAACTCAATCAATTCCTGCGCCATTATTTTATAAAAATCATGTTGAGATTGAGACAACACCGCAACCGATATTTTTTTTGCCGGAGCATAGAGATATTCATTAAAAAATGTCATCAAGGCATTGAGACAAACAATGGCATTATTATTTTGTTTTATTCCTGTTCCCTGTTGTGCATAAAATATTTTAAATATTAACAGGTGCATAAATTCCAATTCATTGGTCAACAGGTCTGGTCTTTCGCGGTCAGGCTCCACTCCAAATGCTTTATAAAATCCGCTAATATCCGATAGATAATTCGATTTCTCAAATTCATTGTTGGCAAGGTACTCAGTCGCATATAACCACAATTCGCCGGCACGAAACAGTCGGTCATATTCTGCAATTATGTTATCCGCTTGGTTTTTTAAATCCGGGAAAGTTTTAAAAAACGCTTCATCCGGATAAGAAAAAGCCGCTGCAAACAGTTTATATTTTAGCATACTTTCCCGGTCAGGAAACACTGATGCGGTATACATCTTTTTGCTCATCATATTTATTCCTTATGATAATAGGTTCTTTGATTGGAACGCGAATAATTTCCGCTCCTTTTTCATCATAACCGATTGCATATCCGGTTTCAATATCGCCTTTGACGTCAAAACGATGAATGATTTTATCGGTACATCCCATGAGCATTAGCACTGCGATCAAATATTTATCTTTATATGCTTCGCGATAGAGCTGCACAGCAGTTTCAGCGCCTGGCCCAAAGAGTTGTTTATTAAATTGTCCGGGAACATTTATCGGTGGAATATAATACACATTGGGCTCCAGGCCGAATTGCGGATAAAGCGGCAACGCAATTTTTTTAAAATAGATCAAATAATCAAACGGATTATCTTCTCGCGGATTTTGCCAGTTATTTTTAAATCCAAACAATCTAATTTTTCCGATACAATTAACAACGCATTGGGTTTGATTTCCCTGTTCGACTGTTGGATAACATGAGATACATTTTTCTGATTTGCCAGTATAATCCCGAAAAAACGATTTTTTATAAGGACAACCACGAACACATTCCTGATAACCGCGACATCGGGCTTGATCGATCAAAACGATGCCGTCTTCTTTTCTTTTATAGATTGATTTTCTCGGGCAGGCAGCCACACAAGCAGGATAGGTGCAATGATTACAAATTCGTTGCAGATAAAACATCCACGGTTGATGCACCATTTTTAGATAATCACCCTGATTGATAGCGCTACTGACCTCATCTTCTCCGATATTAGGATGCAAATAGTCTTCAGCATCCGGCATAAACCCCAGCATTTCTTCTCCGTAGGGCGCAGTCTCAAAAATCGTTTTGCCCAGATATTTATTCCGATCCCAGTTTTGTGAGCCCAACTTCTCCAGTAATCTGATATCCCAACCTAATGGATAAAATCCCCAGGGTTTGGTTTCGACGTTATTCCAGAACATGGCTTCCTGCCCTTTGCCGGCAGTCCAGGCATTTTTGCAGGCAACGGTGCACGTCTGGCAGGCGATGCATTTATTGGTATCAAATAGCCAGGTTACCTGCTTATCAGGTCTGGTTTCAGGATATTTATATTCCATCGTTCGATTCAATTGCCAATTATAGACTTTGTGCATTAAAACTTCCTCCGAAATAATACGTTACATCTTATGCTGTGAGCTCCCAATTGCTGATTTTTTTCCAACAAACGATTAAAGCTGAACTGTCTGAACACAATACCACAACTCGTCTCAAGAGATAAAACCTCCGAGTATAAATTTTTTAACAGCGTCGGTTTCATAAGTTGGTCTCAATCCTAATCGAGCCGGACGCCAGAGTTTGTTACCATTATACCCGCCATCTTCAGCCTTGGTAAATTTAACAAAACTGTCTCTTGGGGCGCCATTGGGGCAATGAACATCAGGCGCGAATCCTTTGCCGATCTCCGGACCAATCGTATTTTTTCGCACCAGAGATTCGGTCATGAGTGTAGGGCGCAACCAACCTCGGGTGCAGCTCTGGTGTGAGCCGAAACGGTACATTGCCTGATAGCCGGTTCTCGGATTTTTTGCCAACCCATCAGCATTGTTTAAATGTCCTTCTACCGAGCCATAAGTGGCGCCATACATGTGAAACCATGACCGGCTGATGGTCGGTGGAATACCCAGATAATAGCGAGCCCGTAACATAAGCCGGGACATTCTGTATTCTTCACTGCCTTTTTTCTTTTCACCTCGATAGGGCCGATCCTCAGGATCCGCGTCCACCCAGACATAATCACCATCTTCAATCCCCAATGCTTTCGCATCGTCAGGATTAATGTCGACAAATCCTTCTCCGACCCAGGGTGAGCGCTTATCACGACGAAACGGATCGCCAAACGGACCGAACCACATGGCGATAATATCAATATCCACCGGCATCGTATGCGAGGCATGGCGATATTTTGGTGTGATATAAACATGGGTGAATCCATCTTTCCGAAGTGGATGTTCGGATTTAAGCAACGCGTCGGCAGTTAACACTACATTTCTGACCTGTCTTAACTCTCCTGATTTATTGTCCCGGTCCAGATTATATTTTTCCGGACCAAAGGGGCGGATTGCCGGATGTGGCTTGGCTACAATTACATTGGGTTCATAAACAGTTCCATCAATTGTCTCTCTATAAACCGGCAGATTTTCACCATATTCGATAAACTCGTCCTCTTCACGGTAAAATTCGAGACGTCCGGTTTTATTGTACCACTGTTTACTTTCGTTTGCTTGCTCCCAGCCAACAATTTTGGGGTAAGTTCGGCTCATCAACAGGGCTGGAATCCCTTGTTTCGCTTTTTCTTCCAGCTCTTTTACATTGAATCCTTTTGCCATCGACGAATTATCCATTATCCGCTGCAGATAAACATCTACTTTAAAGTCATGGACAAATTTCCAATAATCATAAAACCGCTGATCATTAACTATTTTCGCCAGAGCAGCGCTGAGACCGGAAAAAATTTCAATATCGCTGCGGGTATCGTGTAGTCGCTTTAAAGGTGAAACCGGGAACATTTGCAAAAACGGATTGGTTACTGAAGCGGTGGCATCAGGATGTTTAAATTCCGCCCATGAATCAACCGGGAAAACAATATCGGCATATTCACAGGACGCTGTCCACCACCATTCGCTGACTGCCATCATTTCAATTTTTGGCAGAATATTAATCACCATATCATAGTGACCTTTCAGGTTGCCAAATATCGAGTTGGCGTTACAAAACATAAGTGATTTGGTGGGTGTTGGTGTATGTGATTTGCCGGTAAAATTTTTATTTCCGATTTTAAGCGGCTTGTCGCCATGGTTATAATAATGTGCAGATTCAAATTTAAAATATTGTTTAACTTTTGAGGTTTTATTCTCATCCAGTTCGATGTTAAACGGATCTTCGGCAATGTACTTTCCCATTCCATCGTAGTATGCAGCGCGGTAATTTCCGGCAAAGCTTCCCACGTTCCCGCTGTGAGTGCCAATATTTTTTGTCAGAGCGCACACTAACAGGATCGCCCTGTCTTTCAAGTCGCTATTAAAAAATTGATTGGGTCCCATGCCAACTGCGATCAAAGTTTGTCCTGCATTAGCTGCTATTTCGCGGGCGAAACTTTCAATGGCTTCGATGGGCGCCCAGGTTAATTTAGAGACAGTCTCTGGTGTAAAGTTTTCATCAAGATATTTATAAATGAGACTATAAACCGTGGTTAGTTTAACTTTTTCACCTTTGATTTCAACTTCAAATTCACCCTCTAACTCCGGTTTAGTCTCATTTGACTTAAAATACGCTCCCACCTCATCACGAGTCAATGCGACAGGCGCTGCTTTAGTTTTATCCCAGATTACAAAGTTGCCCCATTCATCAAGCAACTGTTGCGAGATGCATTGTTTGGCAGCGGCGTTTATTCCGGCAGGCGCTTTTTCCCCGGTTTTGAGGACAATGGTATCTCGCCTATCTCTTGCTGCATGAAAATCTGGAAAGATTTCTTCAGCGCGGACGAGTTTTAAAGAATCAGTTCTGACTAACAATGGAAGATCTGTGTTTTTATAAACATAATCTTCATCAAATAATTTTTCTTTCATGATAACATAAGCCAACCCCAGAGCAAAGGCTGTATCTGAAGCCGGGCGAATAATGATAACATCATCGGATTTTGAAGCCACCGACGAATATTCTACTGTGACCGAAACAATCCGTGCACCTTTGACTCTGGCTTCGGTTAACCAGTGCGCATCCGGCATTTTTGTTGAAATCCAATTCATGCCCCAGGGAACTATTAATTTTGCATTTTCAGCGCAAACCAGATCGAAATCGATTGTCTGCTGTCCGGTAACCATAGGATGCCCCGGCGGTAAATCGGTGTGCCAGGTATAATTATCAAATCCCCTGGCGCCCAACGCCTGATCAGCAGATACCTTTCGGATGTGGGAATCCAACAATGCCAGCGAATTGGCAAAACGATACATACCAAACACCCGCGTGATCCCCAGCAATGGCATACCGCCGCGGAATTTCATGGCTTGTGTGCCGGCTCCTTGCATGGCTTCGATCACTTCAGGCTCGTAACCTTGCTGATGCAGCAAGCTTTTGCCCCTGTCGCCGCTGTAGGTCGTGGCAATATTGATCATGGCTTTGGCTGAATAATGAAACAGCTCGTCCCAACTGACCCGTACAAAATTTTCTTTGCCGCGCTGCAAATATGCGCTGGGCATCTTCCCATCAGTCTCGCGGGGGAAGCCATCCTCGATCCATTTTTTAAACCCTGCCCTGATCATGGGGTATTTCACACGCCTCGGTCCATAGACCCGGCGATTCAATGCCAGTCCTTTGTTGCAGAGACGGGGCTCCCATCTCGCCGAAGCCTGGTTGCCATAAATATCGCTGGCTTTGCTATAACCGTAACTCGGTCCGATGCGAGTAATGACATTATTTTTCACAAAAGCTTTGAGTAAACAATTGTGGGTATCATTGGGTGCGCATAAAAAATGATAGGTAAAATCGTGACCAAATTGACTGCGGTAAATTTTTTCCCAGTTACGTTTCGGATAAAAATCTAAAGGATTGTCAATTTCATCGACAAATTTCAAGGTTGCTAACAAGGGTTCACTCAGTGCTAACCCTGCCAGTGTTGTCAGTGATGATTTGATAAATTGCTTGCGTGAAATTTTTTGCACGTGATCCTCCCTGCTTGATAACACCATGTGACGTTTTAGTTCAGTAACTAATTAAGCGGCGCATTCAACACAGCATCAATCCCATCCTGCCTTTACGCCATAACTGCTTCAATGGCTTTAATTTCAGGCACATATTGTCGTAATGTATGCTTGATGTCTTCCTGGAAACTTTTCTGTGCGCTGTAATTGGCAGCGCAGGGACCTTTCAGGCGTAACCAGACGCTCCCATCAGCGCTTACATACAGCAATTCTGCATTCGCACCAACTGATTGCAGTGTTCGCTGGATTTCGGCGACCGCCTGTTCAATTTTTTCTTTCATGGCTGATCAACTCCCTTCTATCGATAACGAAAAAAAATTACAGAACTATATTTTGAATCATCTTTCATGTCACGCACAATTAATCAATATTTACTCCCGATATAATCTTGAAAATATTTGATCTCAACCCGGACGCCATTCAACTGGGCGTTGATGACATCGCCAATGGAGATGATGCCAACTAATCGCTTGTTACCGATTATCGGCAAATGCCTGATCCGATTTTCAGTCATGACGTGCTCGACATAATCCAGATCATCATCAGGATCGCCGATGATGACGTCTTTGGTCATAATGTCCTTTACCTTCGCGGTGGAGCCGTAGCGTTTTTGATTCTCAATGAGAATATCGCGCTCACTGACAATTCCGACAATTTTACCGTCGCTATTCAGCACAATTAATGCACCAATTCGATGCTTTGCCAGCGTATTAATGGCGTCATAAACGGTTTTTTCCGCCCCAATTGTGATAACTTCAGGACCTTTTGCAGATAAAATGTCTTTCACTTTCATTGGTCATACCCCTTTAGTTCGTGATGCAGTTTCAACGTTTAAATTGCCAGATGACCTCGTCAGAGTCATATTTGTAAACAGTTGTATCGATTTAAACATAACAATAATTGTATAAGATTTCAGACTATTTTATCTTGTTATATTTAAAAAAAAATTCAAGTCCGTTTATAAATTATTTTCTGCCAGCACATCTTTATGGAAATCCACCAAACTCCGATCATCGGAAATAATATACTCCAATTTTGCTTTACAACCTGGCAGCGCCTTTGAGGTAAAAATTTGCGCCACTTTTTTCTTTCGTTCCGATTTTAACGCATCAATGCAAAACAGATAACTCACCATTGTATCCGTTGCCATTTCGACCAGACGTCGTGAATGAAATTCCTGGTAAGATTTTTCCATCAATTGCTTAATGTAAGAAACGGCGGTTTCGAGATAGATTCGCATTTGTTGAGCTTTATTAAAAATATCGGCAATTGGTAAGAAATCGTGATTGGCTTCATAGTCACCCAACCGCTCAAAGATCACCCCAGTAACGACTCCCCCAATGGCTGCTATCACCTGAAGCTGAGTAGTCCCCTCATAAATATTGGTGATGCGGGCGTCTCGGGCATGGCGTTCCACATTAAATTCTTTCATGTAACCTGTGCCGCCGTGAATTTGAACTGCATCGTAACAAACTTTATTGCTCATTTCCGTAGTGTAGGCTTTGAGGGTGGGTGTAAAAAGAGCTGCGTATTTGGTATATCGCTGAAGCTCCTCCTGCAAATCCGCCTTGCGCTCGGGATGTCGTTCGATAATATCTTCCAGTCCATCCTTTATATCAACAATACGCGCCGTTTCATAAAGCAAAGTACGTCCAGCCTCGATGGAAATTTTCATATCGGTCAGCATTTCATACACTGCTGTGAACTCATAAATCGGTTTTTTAAACTGGATACGTTTTTTTGCATAAGCATCAGCTTCGCGATAAGCTGCCTCGGCGATGCCAATTGCCTGCGCCGATACAGCCAGCCGGGCTCCGTTTAACAGCGATAACGTATATTTGATAAGCCCAAGCTTACGTTGTCCGAGCAGTTCAGCTTCAGCATCGTTGAACTGAAGTTCGCAGGTGGGTGATCCGTGAATTCCCAGCTTATGTTCGATGCGGCGAATGCGCATGTTTTCGTCTCGCTCGTAGATAAACAGGGATATTCCGCGACCGCCAGCAATATTTTCTTCGGAGCGCGCCATTACCAATGACAACTGGGCGCAGCCATTAGTGATAAATCGCTTGACCCCATTTAACAACCAGCTACCATTTTTCTGCCTGGCAGAGAGCGCTACTGCCTGTAGATCAGAGCCAGCATCGGGTTCGGTCAGCGCCATCGAACCCAGTACTTCACCACTGCAAAACCGAGGCAGATAACGCTGCCTTTGATCTTCAGAGCCAAATTTGTAAATGGTATCAGAAATCTCTTGCAAACCGAAAATATTCATTACTGAGGCGTCGGCGCGGGAAATAATTTCAATGGCAACGGAATAGATGGTTTTCGGCATATTTAAACCACCATATTGTCGCGGTAGGGTGAATCCCATCAATTCCGATTTTTTCAATCGGTCGATAGCTTCCCTGACGCCGCTGGCATAATGGACCTCACCATCAATGAGTTGTGCTCCTTCAATGTCCACCTCAGCGGCGCGAGGCGCGACGAATTCCCCAGCAATCTCACCGACTATTTCCAGCACCCGATCATAATTGTCCATGGCATCTTCAACATCTTTCGGGGCTTCCAGATATTTGTCTTTTTCTGCAAACTCAGTTTCTTTTAATCGAATCACCCGTTCAAGATTCATATTTTTTATGTGAAAATGAATATCATGATTATCTCGGTAAAAATTCGACAAGATCAACCTCCAACTTTTTCAATTAAGCTGAAAATTTGGGTTAGCTTTTTGTTTTATAGGCTTTAATCATTTTTGGAATCACATCATTCACATCGCCAACGATACCGTAATGCGCGATTTCAAATATCGGGGCGTCAGGATCGGTATTAATGGCAATAATTCGTTTGGAGTGATCCATTCCCGCCCGATGCTGGATCTGTCCTGAAATAGCGCAGGCAATATATAAATTCGGCCGAACTGTTGTACCTGTCTGGCCGACCTGATGCGCTTTAGTCAATAAACCAGCATCGACCGCAGCCCGGGATGCTCCGAGTTCCGCTCCCAATACTCTTGCTAACTGCTTCACCAGCGCCAGAGCATTCGGGGAGGCAACGCCCATTCCTGCCGAAACAATAATCCGCGCCGCTTTCAGATTGACGGTCTTTTCCTGGCGCACGACTTCAATCACTTCAGTGGGGAAATCAGCGTCAGTGAGTCCACATTTTTCTTCGATAATCTGAACCGTCTTGGTCGTATCAGGTTCAGCCATTTTCATAACACCTTCGCGGATAGTCGCCATGCTGGGAAAACTTTCTGGTGAAACAATGGTGGCAATGATATTGCCACCGAACGCGGGACGAATTTGCATCAGTGTATTTTTCCACACTTTCCCTTTGGATTGGTAATCATCGATCTGCAAGTCGGTGCAGTCAGCGGTCAAACCACATCTGAGCGCCGACGCAACGCGGGGCGCCACGTCCCGGCCTGTGGTTGTCGCTCCGAATAACACAATTTGGGGTCGCTGCTTTTTGATGATAGTTACAATCGATTTCTCATAAGCGATCGAGCTAAAATGTGTCAGTCGTTTATCGTCAATATAAAATACTTTGTCACACCCATAGTGCCCCAGCATGGCAAGATCATGTTTCAGGTTATGTCCGATGGCAATCGCTTCGACAGGGACGTTAAGCCTGGTAGCCAGCTCCGATGCTTTGCCAATCAGTTCCAAACTGACGTCAGCCCATCGGCGGTCATTTTGTTCAATAAATACCATGACGCTGTTTCGATTCATCAAATGCTCCTAACCAATGATATGGTCATCGATTAATTCTTTCACCAGGTTGTTGATGCCTATTTCAGTATTTGGTATAATTTTCGTATCTTCGACTGTGAGTATAATATTCTGGATTTTCTTCACTTTGGTCGGTGAGCCTGACAGACCGCACTGCTGCGGATCGGCGTTAATGTCTTCGACGTTCCACTCTTTAATGAAACCGTTCAATTCAGAGGGTTGGAAATTCAAATACGCTTCATCATAAGAGATATTTTTTCGACTGGCGATATTTTTAAATGCCATCACCCGTTTAGCGCCCGGCGAACGCGGCTCATTTGCCTCAGCGACAATGGTAAGTAGGATGGGTAAGCAGCTGCGGACGATTTCATAACCGTCATCAGTCATACGACGGACTGTTATGTTGGATTGGTCCAGGCTGATGATTTCCGATACGCAGGTAAACTGATTGATGCCCAATTTTTCGGCTGTCTGCGGCCCACCTGTGCGGTGTCGCCATCGATTGCCTGTCTGCCGCACAAAATCAGATCGTAATCTCCTACGGTCTCAATCGCACATTTCAGCGCATAAGAAGTTGCCAGCGTATCAGCCGCCGCAAACCTGCGATCCGAAACCAGAATCACATCATCTGCGCCGCGATAAAGACACTCTTTCAGCGCATCGACGGCTTTTGGTGGCCCCATAGTAATGACAGTGATCTTTCCCCCGGTGGTCTCTTTTATTTTCAATGCTTCTTCCAGGGCGTTCAAATCTTCAGGATTGACAATGGCAGGCAATGCCAGACGATTCACCGTTCCATCGGATTTCATGGTGTCACCTGTGACATGATGGGTGTCAGGAACCTGCTTGATTAGTACAATCATTTTTAAAGGCATGGGATTCCCTGCTCATAGTAAATCTGATAAATACTCATTACCGAATGTCAACTGTTTCACTTTTTTTTCCAGCTTCGCCAGTTATTCACTTTCAATTATTCTCTGTTAAATATTCCAGTATTAGTCTGCTTTCCTTCTCGGTGAGGTTTATATTTTGGCCATACTTTTCGACAAACAACTCCCAACTACTATCGGAATATTTATTAGGATTTATAAGAGAATGACAGGAACGGCATCGGGCACGGTATAACCTTTCGCCCTCGGTCATTGTTTTCTGGCTCAGACTCCCAGCACATCCAATACAGATAAAAAGAATCCAGCAGCCAACGGTTAACACGATATTTGTCTTCATAAATTTGGTTTGCCTTAAAATGTCATATTGAAAAATTCAATCAAAGATGGATTCCCAATAGAGCACGAATTCTGAAATCATTACTTTTATCAGTTATCCCCAATCCAGCGCCAACTGTATACCATAATTTACCCGAGGCAAATGAAATTGTGGGACCCATGTAGTGATTGGCTTCATCACCAGACTTAAAATTGCCAAATAGCTCCATTCCCAATTTAAATGCTGGGGCAAATTCATAACTGGCGCCAAAAGTATATTCCGACTCAAACTCTGATTCCCTGCCGCCGAATTCAAAACCCTCGATAAAGTTGAACGCCATGTTCAGAGCACCGATGTCCCTGGCTAAAATAATCTTCCCTTCCAGTTTATTAGGCGCTTTGAGATCGGCATATCGTTTATATTCAAAATATAGCAGTGGATCGAATAACAGAGCTCCTGCCTCAAACAGTCGATAACGGGTTCTCAGTTGAAAAGCGCTATATTTAAAACTCCCGCCATTTTTTTGCTCGAAAATCTGGTAGATCGAAATATCCCAACGGTCGGTAATACCAAATTCCACTTCCAACCGTTGCTCCCAGCTATGAATATCCTTTTCAGCAACATCAGGAAGTTTCAGCGTCAGGTAGTGTTCTATTTCAGCCATTCCTTTTGGCATGGTAAGATATTCATAAGTCCAGACATAACTGCGGCGGTCAGCAAATAATGGCTGGCTCATGAAAAACAAGACAATAACTATTATGATCCCATAAATATATAAGCTATGAGCTATTGCTCCTGATTGAATTCTTTCTCTCATTTCATTCTCCTTATCAAATTTTCCGATTCTCATTAAATAAAAATAATTTGATCTTTTTCTGTCTCAGTCAGAAAAGTTGTCAATCCCATACTGGCATCAACCTCTTCAATTAGTTCATTTCGGGTGACATTCATCAAAGCTGACGCATCGATAAAGTTTTGCGCCGAGATTTTAGCTTGAGTTATTAATTCACAAAACTTTTCCAGATGTCCCGGTTCGATTTTTTGTTTAATGATCTTTATATTTTATTACAGATCTAATCTTGCATTTTTTTGCAAGAGGGTTTTAGAGCAATTTTAAATATTAGTTACACCAATTAGACCAACAATTCTATTAACCTTACAAATAAAAAAAAATAATTTGTTAAAATTTGTGGCTCAAAATATTATTGCAGTTCAATGCGCTATAGTATTACAGGTTAAATTTTTGTTTTTTGGAAAAAAAATCTTCTAGAGATTCTTTTCATTTTTAATTTTACATTTTTAATTTTTAATTGCAGCTTGCTGCGCTATGATCTTCCGCCTCTGTCACAACCCATCCTTGATCCGGCGATGATCTTCTCGAAATTCTTCAAGCACGTTTAGTTTTGCCACTTCAAACACCTCCTCGATTCAAAGTTTTTGTAAATTCACGATCCAATCTTTGGGACCCTGTTGCTGATATTCCCAGTGGTATTTTCCCGTATATTCCGCTTCAAATTGATAGTGCAGCGGCTTTGGATCATGATCGTTAATGATCTTTAATACTTCTCCTGATTTTAAATCATCCCACATCTGGAAAATCTTTTCGTGCCTCTCAAACGGCGGCATGGCTCTTAAATCCAACGTCGTTACCTGTACTTCCATGATTTCAGCTCCTCTAATATTTAGATTTAATTTCTTTATCCCTGGGGTGTAAAACAGCAGTAACCAATCTTATCATTTTCCCGTTTAATTTCCTGCCATTCATCTTCATTCAAGACTTGCAGGGCGATCTGGTAGAGAATATTATCCTCTTTGAAAATATGACTATCCAGCTCTTTTACCAGGTAGGCCCCTGCACTAAGAACCTCTTTTTTGAAATCGTTAAAGTTATAGTCCGAATGATTGGAAGCCAGTTTGAACAATTCCTGTTTTCTTTTTCTAAATTCATCATGATCCATCTTCATAATATCAGGCGGTTCAACGATGTCATGGGCTCTCAGACTGGGAAATAAAACTTCTTCCTCGCGCTGGTGGTGATTTTCGGCTTCTACCAAATGATGGGCAACTTCCTTTAATTCATCCAGGTCACTATCCATTGCTGCAAAATCATGCATCTGTTTCAATCGCTCAATCAATGAACCCAATTTCTGCAAATTTTCGAGGATTATTTTATGTTCTTCCATTAGCGTATGGATGGGATGGGGTGGCTGGACTTCAATTCGTTTGGACACCAGGCTGTCCTTCAGAACCTCCAGGTGAATATCGCACAAACTTCTCCTGATCTCCTTGTGGGAAACACCCTATCGAATCAATTCCTGTTCGATTAGTCCCAGGCTCCTCGCATCGACTGTCTGGAGCAGGCTCTTGGCTTCTGCTTTGGTTTTCTCAGATATATCCCCTTGTTTCAGTTGCTGCAATAGTTTCTTAAATTGTTCTTTCTTTTCACCCTCTGCAGCGTGGACACGCTTAACATTCAATATCCATTCGTCAGGTCCTTCTTTTTCATACGATAGATCGAATTCTTCCCGCGCCTTTAACATATAAACCAATGGCACGGGATTGAATTCCACAATAATCCTTAATGTTTGTCCGTCTTTAATTTCTTCGAGAGCTGGGAACAGGATGTTTTCTCTTTCACCATGCCCCAATCCTTTTACATCGAGTGTGTTAACTGCATTCATTTTATTTACTCCAATTTTTCAATAATTAGCCAATTATCAATTTCTTTTTGATCGATTAATATATTTTTTACTCTCTCCATCCAGAGATTCTGAAATTCGTTCCGCTCGTTTTCATTTGCAACTTCCCAGAGCACCTTTGGCATAAGCTCGGCGAGTTTCTCCGCTTTGCCCTGTGGAACAGGAATGTTCTGAGGGTAGAATTTTACAAGCATACCTTGATTATTATCGATTCGTCTGAACTCGAAGCACATCGCCTCAGGATCGATTTTTTGAGGGGTAAATTTTAGCAAATCTTTGCGCCTGAATTTATGTCCCAACCCACTAAAACCAGACGCCGGCGCGGCGCCAGTGAGCAGGTTGAACACTTGACCTATAACGCCATAAACGCCCTCGTCCTGTTCGCCATAAATTGTTATCGAAATATCTCCCCGAATTGGTGTTTTACCGGGAAATAGTTTTTCCAACGCCTTCTTGCAGCAAACAAATGCGCCAGCCGTTGTGGGACAGGCGTGTCCAGCCATTTTCACCACATCGATATAAGAATAGCTTAAAGCGGGGTTCCCATTATTAAATGCACCTAATGTTTCCGCCAGCGGTTCAAACATTTCGATCGGTTCAATCTGATAAAGAAAATCCTTAAAAATTTCTCTATTAACCCGATTTATCTTTTTACTTACCAAATCAAATTTAGACATTGATAACTCGTTTGACGTTAGGAACCATTTCTTTAATCGTTCGTTCCACACCTTCGGTTAAGGTCATTTGACTCATGGGACAACCGGCGCAGGCGCCCGTCAGTCGCACCAGGACCTCACCCTGATCATTCACGTCCAATAAATCAATATCACCGCCATCAGCCTGTAAAGCTGGGCGGATATGCTTGAGCGCTTGTTCAATTTTTTCTTT
>Ga0129302_1001822_pt1 | contig 15606 bp, 22 predicted proteins | sample BlaSprsedimmetaG_FD_94476 | JGI IMG/M metagenome (GOLD analysis project Ga0129302, IMG submission 94476) | Hot spring sediment bacterial and archeal communities from California, USA to study Microbial Dark Matter (Phase II) - Blank Spring... | ecosystem: Environmental > Aquatic > Thermal springs... | reverse complement strand
GTATGGTGGTCCCGGGTAGGCCGCAAGGTCTATCAGTATATTAATAATTAATAAGACTTTTTTGCCGCGCAGGCGGCGATGGCAGACCACCATACTGGAGGGAAATGATGATCAGCTCAATCAGGCTGGCAACAACGCTGGGCGGTGCCCTGCTGCTGGCGGCAGCGGCCGTGCAGGCGGGTGACCCGCAGGCTGGACGCGACAAGGCCGCGACCTGCATGGGGTGTCATGGCGTGCCCAGTTACATGAACGTGTATCCGACCTACCACGTGCCGAGGCTCGGCGGCCAGCATCCGGAGTACCTGGAGGCCGCTCTGCAGGCGTATCGCGACGGGTCGCGCAAGCACGCCACCATGCAGGCGCAGGCAGCGACGCTCAGCGATGAAGACATCGCCGACATCGCTGCCTATTTCGCCACCTACCAACGCTAGGCCAGCCAGGAGGACATCATGATCAGGAAACTCATCTTGACGGCGGCGCTGCTGGCGCTCGCCGGTACCGCCCAGGCCGCAGGCGACCCGATGGCCGGACGCGACAAGTCGCAGACTTGCCAGGCCTGTCACGGTGCCGACGGAAACAATGACAACCCGATGTATCCGAAGCTCGCCGGCCAGTACGAGTCGTACCTGCTGCGGGCCCTCTTGGACTACAAGTCCGGGGATCGCAACAACGCCATCATGGCCGGCATGGTCGCGGGACTGAGCGAGCAGGACATGGCCGATCTGGCCGCCTACTACGCGCGGCAGAAGGGTCTGTTCAACACCGTGCCCGACTGACGGCGGCAGATGGCCGATGAAACCGGAGGCGCCTCCCGCAAGGGGGCGCCTTCTTCGTTTCGGGGGGCCACCTCAGCCGAGCCAGCCCCGGCGAAAGGCGGCGGCGGCGGGCAGGGCGGCGACGAGCAGCAAGGCCGGGATGAGATAGACGGGGTGGCCCTGCCAGACCAGCACCGGGCCGGCCAGGGCCAGCACGGCGCTACAGGTGGCCAGGCCGGCCAGGGTGAGCGGCAGGGCGCGACGGCGTGTGGCGGCCGGTTCGACCAGGAGATGTGGCAGGAGGCGCGCATCGACCAGGCTGGCCCAGGCCGAGCCGCGGCGGGTACGCCGCTCCAGAAACACCAGCCAGGCGACCACGAGCGGCAGTAGCCACAGCCAGGCGGGTTGTTGCAGGGTAAGGTTCATGTGTCGTCGTCCCGGTAGTAGCGTTCCGGCAACCGGCGTTTGCGGCGGGGTCGGCGGGTGGCCAGGAGCCCGATGCCAAGCGCGAGCAGCAGGGCGACAAGCAGCAGGGGGCGGTAGAGTTCGAACCGACCGGCTTCCAGGATCAGCACGGGCTGGGCGAGGGCGAGCACCAACAGCAGCCAGGCCACGAGTGCGCGGCCGCGGGGGCGGGCAACCCGTGCCTCATCCGGCTGGCCGGGCGTCACGGTGGCGAAGAAGGGCACCCATAGCGCGGCCGTCTCCAGTCGCGCGGGCGGAAGAATACGGGCCAGCCAGGGCAGGGGTAGCAGCAGGAGGCCCCAGGCGAAGTCGAGGGCGAGGCTCATCGGTGATGCTCCGGATGAAAGCGGGCGTCATCGATCCAGGCCCGACAGGCGGCGAGCAGGCCGGGGATGTCGAGGTCGCGCTCGGCGAGTGTCGCGGCACTCTGGTAGGGGGCGTCGACCAGCACCCGGCCGGGGCCGCGGGTGAAGGCGTCGGTCTGTCCGGTCTCGTCGAGGAAGACCAGCCAGCGCCCGCCCGAGAGTCCGGCCACCGCCACCTCGCCGGCAAGGGCCTGGGCGTGGTCGCGCAGCAAACGGCTCAGGCCCGTGAGCAGGGCCTGCCGGTCACCATCACGGGCATGGATGGCCGCCAGGCGTGCCAGTCGCCGGCGTGCCCGCCGACGCGGCTGGCGGGCCCAGACGGCCACGGCCGGCACGACCAGGGCCGCCAGCAGCAGCAAGCCGGTGATGGCCACGGCATTCATGCCGCTGTCCTCCCGGGGCGGCGCAGGTCGAGCAGCCGGCGCAGGCTCGCCTCGGGCTGGTTGTGGGTGGCCAGGCGCAGCAGGTAGGCGCGATGCTCGAGGAAGAGTTGCACCACCGCCTGATTGTGCCGGGCGAAGGCGGCCTGGTGGGCATGGCGGGTGGCGGCATGCGCCGCGTCCAGCGTGGCGAAGCGCTCGCCGTCGCTGATCGGCAGCCGGCCGGCCTCCGGCAGCGCCACCTCCAGCGGGTCGTAGAGAAAGGTGCCGGTGAGGTCGTGGCGGCGGGCCAGCTCCGCGAATTCGCGCCGGCTGGCCGCATCGAGTCCGGCGAAGTCGCTTGCCACGTGCACCAGGCCGCCTGCCGTGGCCAGGCCCTTCAGGCGCTTGAGCACGAGGGCGAGGGTGATGGGGGTCTCCGGTGCGGCATCCGGTTCGGCGGCCTGCAGCTCGGCCAGGGCATTGAGCAGGGCGAGCACGCCGGCCCGGCCGGCCTGCGGCCGGACCAGCCGGTAGCGGGCATCGTTGAAGACCAGGCCGCCGACGCGGTCGCCCAGTTCCAGCGCCGCCCAGGCGATGAGCGTGGCGAGCTTGCCGGCCTGCACCGACTTGAAGGCGTGGCGGGTGCCGAAGTGCATGGCTCGGCGCAGGTCGACGACCAGCAGTACCGGGCGCTCGCGCTCCTCGCGGTAGAGTCGGGTCTGGGCGCGGCCGCTGCGGGCGGTGGCTGGCCAGTCGATGTGACGGATGTCGTCGCCCGGCTGGTAGTCGCGCATCTCGTCGAAGTCCAGCCCGCGACCGCGAAAGCCGCTGCGATAGAGCCCGCTCAGGCCTTGCCAGCTCTGACGGCGCTGGGCCAGCACCAGGGCGCGGGCGCGCTCGCGCTGGGCCAGCAGGAGGGCGAGCGGCAGGTGTACGCCGTCATCCAGCTCGTCCGCGGGCGGGCGGCCGGCCAGGTGCTCGAATCCGGCGCGCAGCCAGCCGCGCAGCCGGTCATGGATGGGCGGCCTCACCGGCATCGGGATCAGGGCAGCGGCACCCGCGCGAGCAGGGTGTGGATGAACTCGTCGGTGGTGATGCCGGCGGCCTCGGCCTCGAAGGAGAGCAGTACGCGGTGGCGCAGCACGTCGGTGGCCACGGCCTTGATGTCCTCCGGGTTGACGTGGTCACGACCGGTGAGCCAGGCGTGGGCGCGGGCGCACAGATCCAGCGCGATGGTCGCCCGCGGGCTGGCGCCGAACTGCACCCAGCGCTCGAGCTCGGCCTTGTAGGGGCCGGGGTCGCGGGTGGCCTGCACCAGGTCCACGATGTAGTCCTTGAGTTCATCGCTGAGAAAAAGCGCGAGCATCTCGCCCCGGGCGGCGAAGATCGTCTCCTGCGCGACCTGCGGTCCGGCATCGGCCGGCCTCTCCTGGCTGGCCTCGCGGTGCACGAGGTCGAGTATGCGCCGTTCGGCGTCCTTGCTCGGGTAGCCGATCTTGAGCTTCATCAGGAAGCGGTCGAGCTGGGCCTCCGGCAGGGGATAGGTGCCTTCCTGCTCGATGGGGTTCTGCGTGGCCATGACCAGGAACAGGCGTGGCAGCGGCCGGGTATCGTGGCCAATGGTCACCTGGCGTTCGGCCATGGCCTCCAGCAGCGCCGACTGGACCTTGGCCGGGGCGCGGTTGATCTCGTCGGCCAGGATCAGGTTGTGGAAGATCGGCCCGGGCCTGAACTGGAAGCTGCCGTCCTGAGGGCGGTAGACCTCGGTGCCCGTGACGTCGGCCGGCAGCAGGTCCGGCGTGAACTGGATGCGGTGGAAATCACCCTCGATGAGCTCGCCCAGGGCCTTGATGGCGCGCGTCTTGGCGAGCCCCGGCGCGCCCTCCACCAGCAGGTGGCCGTCGGCCAGCAGGGCGATGAGCAGGCGCAGCACCAGGCCGTCCTGGCCGACGATGCGCTGGTTGAGATGCTCGCGCAGGGCCTTGAGCTGGGTCTGTGGGGATGCTGTGGTCATGGGCGTTGGTCGTCGTTGGGCTCGGCGAGTCGTTCCAGGGCGGCCAGGCGCCCGCTCGGTGCGGCCTTCAGCGGTTGCAGGCAGTCCTGCGGATTGGCCTCGCACCAGGCCTCGGCCAGGGCCATGTAGCGCGGCATGCGCGTGCGCATGTAGAACAGCGCCTGCTCCCATTCCGCCACCGGCGGGTTACCGGCCTCACTGATCACGCCGGCCCGCAGCAGGGCGAGGATCACGTTGGCACTCTGCTTGCGGTCGAGGCCCCTGATCTCTTCCCACACCACGGGCAGAAAGTACAGGCGCACGATGTCCGGGCGCTGGGTGAGCAGCAGGCGCACCACGGCCTTCAGCTGGCGGTCGATCTCGCCCCAGGTGCCGACGAGGTCGGAGGCGATGAGATTGTGCAGTTCCTGGCGTCCCTTGTCGCTGAGCATGCCGTGGTGTCGTGGTTGGCCGCATGGGTCGATTACTATAGCATCGTCATCCTTTCGGGCGAGGCCATGGCATGCAGGACCCGGAAAACGACGCCGTGCGCGTGGCGCTGGGACAGGCTGTTATCTCGGCGCTGGATGCGCGCGACGTTGAGCGCGCGACCCAGAGAGCACTCATCGCGCGCTCGCATGATGAGTGGAAACGGGCGCAGAAGGGTGCGCCGCTGCCCCTGCAGTTCGAACTAGAACTACTGGAGCGGGGCGAACCACTGCCGGCATTGCCCGCGAGGCATGATGCGCGTTGGTGGTCGGCCTCGGCAGATGGCTTGTTAACCGATGGGCTGGCGGCGATGGAAGCCGCCGCCCAGCACGAATCCTAGTGAGGCGTAAGCATGAAGATCCAGGGTGAAAAGATCATCGACCTGATGCGCGGCTGCCTGACCGAGATCTCCAATACCTTGCGCGAGCTGCGCCAGCAGGCCGACGAGGTCGACGCGCAGAGTTTTCCCATCGTGAAGAACGGCGTGATGTTCTCGCTGGACATGAACCTCGCCACCATCCACATGCTCGGCATGAAGCTGATGGACGCGCAGCCCGGCGGCGAGGTCGAGCTCAGCCAGCCCGAGCGCATCCTCATCGGCATGGCTTCCACTTTCATGCGCGACGACATCGCCCAGCTCATCGAGGACGCCCTGGAAGGTTACAGCGTCAGCGACGCCAGGGTCGAGGACGTGCTGGCCCGGACCGAGGTGCAGAGCGGGGATTCGGTGCACTGAGCTGGGCGTGAGGCGCGTCATGCCTGATTGCCCTCAGTACTGACCTGGTGCGTATCCCCGCAGTATCTCCCCCGTAGGCCCTTCCCCTTCGAGCCCCGCCAGCCAGACGATGGTCTGGATGCGTTCGTGCAGGATGCGTGCACGTTCTTCGTCACCGACCTGCGCCACGTGGCGCAGGCTGACGGCGTTCATGCGGATGCTTCGCTCACTTGCCGATGTGCTCAGCTCGCCCATCAGCCGTTTGACCAGTGGCAGGGTGAGGGCGCACGGGTCGACGGTCTCCGTCATGTCGCCGAAGAGGTGGACGAGATTGCCGCCCGGTGACATGCGTTCGATGACGGCGCGGTAGAGTTCGGCCGGCGGCCAGGTGCAGTGGACAGAGCGGCTGCCGGGCAGGGTGAGCACGAGGGCGGCGTGGTTGATGAAGGCGCGGGGTGGCGCCTTGAGGGCAGCCAGCTCTGCCCGGATGGCGGTCGCCTCGCCCGGGTTGGCGGTGAGTGCGACCGGCTGCATGCCGGCGGTCGCCAGTGCCTCTGTCAGCGCTGTGGTCAGCGGTTCGCGCAGCCCCCCGAGCAGCACGATGCGTTGGCCTGTCTGCATGTTCAGTAATCCAGTCCCAGTTGCGCCGCCTCGATGGGTGCCTGTGGCGCGAAGCGCACGCCCAGTCCGACCAGGCGCACGGGGCGCGCGCCGCGTTGCCAGGCCTCGGCGACCATGGCGCGATAGCGTGCCGGGTCCGGCCTGTCGCCGCCCGCCTGCAGGGTGGTGGTGCGAAAGTTGTCGAACTTCAGTTTCACGAACAGAGTCTGGATGGTCGCGGGCCGGCGTTGACGGGCGCGTTCCAGGCGCGTGAGGAGCTGGGCGTAGAGGGTCGGCAGCTCGGCCTCGATGGCGGTCACGTCCGGCAGATCCTGGACGAAGGTCTCCTCCACGCTCACCGACTTGCGCTCGCGCGTGACCTCAACGGGACGCTCGTCGGTCCCAAAACTGAGTTCGTGCAGGCGCTGGCCGAAGCTGCCGAAGCGGCGCAGCATCTCGGCCAGTGGCACCTGCTGCAGCTCGCCGCAGTCGGTCACCCCCATCGCCTTCAGCCGGCGCGCCGTGACCGCGCCCACACCCGGGACCCGTTTCACCGGCAGCGGCGGCATGAAGGCCTCGACATCCTGCGGGCGGATCACGCACTGGCCGTTGGGCTTGTTCCAGTCGCTCGCGACCTTGGCGAGGAACTTGTTCGGCGCGATGCCGGCCGAGGCGGTGAGACCGGTCTCCTCGAGGATGCGGCGGCGGATGGCCTCGGCCATGCGCGTGGCGCTGCCCTGGCAGTGGGGTAGCCCGGTGACGTCGAGATAGGCCTCGTCCAGTGAGAGCGGCTCGATGTGGTCGGTGAACTCGGCGTAGATGGCCTGGATGCGACGCGACTCGGCGCGGTAGGCCTCCATGCGCACGGGCAACAGGGTGAGCTCGGGGCAGAGCTTGAGCGCGCGGGCCGAGGCCATGGCCGAGCGTACGCCGAAGGCGCGCGCCTCGTAGCTTGCGGTGGTGATCACCCCGCGCCGTTCGGCGGCCCCGCCCACGGCGACGGGTCGGCCACGCAGCGTGGGGTCGTCGCGCATCTCGATGGCCGCGTAGAAGCAGTCCATGTCGACATGGATGAGTTTGCGCGGCGCGGTCATGGCGGCCGGCAATCGCGGGGCGACCGGTACGCCGGGTCAGGCCTGGCCCCGGGCCTCCCACTGGGCCGGGGTGTAGGTCTTGAGCGCCAGGGCGTGGATGCTGCCGTCGGCGATGTGCGGGTTGACGATGCCGTAGACGAGCTGATGCTGCTTGAGCATGGAAAGCCCCTCGAAGGCCTCGCTGATGACCGTGGCGCTGAGGTTGCAGCCCTCGCCGCTGAGCTCCACGGTGGCGCCGCCCGGCAGGCCGTCCTCGATCATCTTCTTCACGTCGTCGATATTCATGTGGCGTTGCTGTGTCGTGTGAGCGAGGGCGAAGGATAGCGCAGGGCGCGGGGACGGGTACAGATTCAGGCCCCCGCGCGGGGTTATTCCCCAGGCTCAGGTCGGGGTGTCGTGATCGTCGAGCTCACGCACGATGATGCCGTCGTTGGCCCCGGGGTCGATGCCCAGGTAGCGGCTGATGGGGGGCATCTGCCGCTCCAGCACGGCCTCGATCTGGCGAGACATGAGCTGCTGGCGATTCACGCCCTCCACCCAGCCGTAGATGGAAGTGCGCAGGTGTTCGAGGTCGTGGATGTTGACGTGGATGTCGTGCACCACGCGCCGATACTCGGCGAGCGTGGGGGTCACGTCCAGCGCGGCGAAGATGGCCTTCAGCGCCTCGAGCATCTCGCGGGCGTTCTCCGCCAGGCCGAGCGCGGCCGGTGTGATCTCCACCGCCCCGTCCGTGCCCGAATCCACCCAGATGTTGAAGCTCATCTGCTGCAGCGAGTGATACAGTGGTTCTTCGGAGATGAGGAACAGCAGCAGGTTCTGTGGATTGGCCCTGAGCGTCATGTCGCCGTAGGACCACTGTTGCGAACGGATGAAATCGGCGAGGCGCAGGTGGTGCCTGAAGGGCGCGAGCTGAAGCTGGTCCAGGATCAGGATGCTGCGTTCGCCCTCGCTCAGCGCGCAGGTCTCGCTCATCACGCGGTCGAGCTCGTTCACCGGTGCCTCGCCGACATTCTCCTCGTCCTCCGGCGGCAGCGGCATGCGTACCGGCGCTGGCAGCTCCGGGCGGTCGTCGAACTCGTGGTAGAGCACGTGGGCATAGTCCAGCGCCTGCGCCAGGGCGTTGGCAAAGGCGGTCTTGCGCCGCCCCGGCTCGCCTTCGACGTTCAGGCAGCGCAGGTGTTCCACCGGGGCGCCGAGCAGACAGCGCACCGGGTATTCGTAGTCGTCGTTGGAGATGAAGCCGTGATCGGCCAGGCGCTTCGCGAGCATCATGGGGTGATTATTCGGGAGTCCTGAAGGGGTATCAAGCGCGGGCGCTACCAGCGCGCCTTGTCCCACATCTGCGGGTTGGCCCAGAAACGCGGGTTCAGCCAGTCCGGCGTGAGCTTGTAGTCGTAGAGGTCGAAACGGTAGAGCTCCACCGGGCGGCCCTCGTGTTCGAAGCAGGCGAGCTGGCGCAGGCCCAGCGCCACCATGTCGGTGAATGTCCAGTGCGTATGCAGGCCCGGCCAGTCGTCGCCGACGGGCAGCAGGATCAGCAGCCGCTCGGCCACGCGATCTCGCAGCACGGCCACGAGTTGCTCGGCTTCTGTCCTGCCCATGTGTTCCAGGCAATTGGCGACGAACACCACGTCATGCCGGCCCAGTCCATCCAGCGCGCTGCCGTTCGGCTGCCCGATGTGCACGCAGGGCACCTCCGGGTGGCGTTCGCGCCATGCCGCGAACGGGGCATCGGCATCGGCCCCGATCGCCAGTACCGAGCGGGGCGGGTGCTGGCGGAACAGGCGCTCGAGCGCGGGCTGACAGAGGGTGCTTGGGTAGGTCATCGCATCTTATGCTGTTGCTATTGCTTTGCAAGAGCCATGTTATGATGCGCCGATCCCGGGCGCCATGAAACCCGTTGCATGTTCGAAACCAACGACATCCAGATTCTGATGCGCTCGCGCATCCCGCTCATCGTGATCGAGACCCACGAGGAGCCGCGCGTCATCGAGCTGTTCAAGCGCGTGGCGGTGGCCAGTGCCCTGCCCCTGTATCGCTGGAGCACCACTCAGGCCATGCAGCGCATCGACGTGGAGCTCGAGCCCGTCTGGACCATGGACAAGCCGCAGGCGCTGCTCAAGCACGTGCACGCCAATCCCAGGCCTGGCATCTACCTGCTGCTCGATTTTCACCCCTGGCTGGACGACGCCGCCATCGTGCGCCTGGTCAAGGACATCGCCCTGAAGCACGGCGAGACGCCCAATACCCTGGTGTTCATCAGCCACAAGTTCGACGTCCCGCCGGAGATCGAGAGGTACACGGCGCGCTTCGAGCTGAGCCTGCCCTCCGCCGAACGCCTGGTCGGGATCGTGCAGGAGGAGGCACGCGCCTGGGCAAAGGGGCACCCCGAGCTCCGGGTGCACACGGAGGACGGCATCGTCGACACGCTGGCGCGCAACCTGGCTGGCCTGTCGGTGGAGGACGCCCGACGCCTGGCGCGCCAGGCGATCGCCGACGACGGGGCGCTCACGCACAGCGACCTCACCCCGGTGATGGAGGCCAAGTACCAGCTGCTGGCGCGCGATGGCGCGCTGAGTTTCGAGTACGACACCGCGCGCTTCTCCGAGGTGGGCGGCATGAACCGGCTCAAGACCTGGCTCGAGCAGCGCAAGCGTGTGTTTCTCGCCGACACCCCGCCACCCGGTCTCGACCCGCCCAGGGGCATCATGCTGCTGGGCGTGCAGGGCTGCGGCAAGAGCCTGTCGGCCAAGGCCATCGCCGGGGTGTGGGGCGTGCCGCTGCTGCGCCTGGACGGTGGCGCGCTGTACGACAAGTACATCGGCCAGACCGAGAAGAACCTGCGCGAGGCGCTGAAGACGGCCGAGGTGATGGCCCCCTGCGTGCTGTGGATCGACGAGATCGAGAAGGCCCTCGCGGTGGGCGATTCCGACGGCGGCACCTCGCGGCGCGTGCTGGGCACGCTGCTCACCTGGATGGCCGAGCGCAAGGCGCCGGTGTTCCTCGCCGTGACCGCCAACGATATCCAGCAGCTGCCGCCGGAACTGATCCGCAAGGGGCGGCTGGACGAGATCTTCTTCGTCGACCTGCCCGATGCCGAGACCCGCAAGGTCATCTTCGGCATCCATCTGAGAAAACGGGGCACCGATCCCGGCGGTTTCGATCTCGATCGTGTGGCCACGATCAGCGAGGGCTTCTCCGGTGCCGAGATCGAGCAGGCGGTGGTGGCGGCCTTCTACGCCGCCCATGCCCGCGACCAGGCCGTGAGCCCCGCCGACCTGGCCCGGGAGATCGTCTCCACCCGTCCGCTGTCGGTGGTGATGGCGGAGAAGATCGACGCCCTGCGCGCGTGGGCGGCGTCGCGTACCGTGCCCGTCAACTGACGGGCAGGATGAACGTCAGGGTTTCATCGTCAGCCGGCCACCTTCGGTAGCCAGTTTCAGTTCCCCGTCCAGGAATGCCCGTATCGCCCGCCCGGCGAGCTTGCCGCGCCAGCCGTGCAGCAGGGCATTGTCGGTATCCCCGAGGATCACCGCCTCCACGTCCTTGCGCGAGGCAATCGCGCCGGGACTGATTTCCGTATCGAGCGCACTCTGGCGCAGCACCGCCATGGCCGCGTCGGCCAGTGGCTCCTGCTCCGGCGGCAGGCGGTCGCGCAGCTTGAGCTCCGGCCATTCCCCCTTCGGCCGGGCGCGGCCTTCCTCGATCAGCTTCAGCAGGGTCTGGCCGTGACGCTCCACGGTGCGCGGCTCCAGACCGCGGATCTTGGCCAGTCCTTTCTCGTCCGCGGGCATGCGCCGGGCGAGGTCGATGAGCACGTCGTCGCTCAGGATCCAGCGCCGCGGCTTGTCCTTTTCCATGGCCTGGTGTTCGCGCCAGGCGGCAAGCACCTGCAGCACGGCGAGCTGGGCGCCCTTGAGGAACTGCACACCCTTGATCTTCCGCCACATTGCGTCCGGGTCGATGACGAAGCGCGAGGAGTCGCTGATCTCCGCAAAGTCCTCGTCCAGCCAGTCCAGGCGACCGAGCTCGGTGAGGGTGTCGCGCATCTGCGGGTAGATCTGCGCGAGGTAGCGCACGTCGTCGGCGGCGTAGTTGAGCTGGTCCGCGTCCAGCGGGCGCTGCGCCCAGTCGGTGCGCGCGTGCGACTTGTCGAGTTCCAGCCCCAGCGCGTTCTGCACCAGCTTGCCGTAGCCGATCTGCTCGCCCTGGCCGAGCACGGCGGCGGCGACCTGGGTGTCGAAGATGGGCGTGGGCACCTGTCCGGACAGCAGGTGGAATATCTCCAGGTCCTGGTGCGCCGCATGCAGCACCTTGAGGGTGGCCGGATCGTTGAGGAGCGCGAACAGCGGCGTCAGGTCATCGATGGCCAGCGGGTCGATGCAGGCGATGGTCTCGGCCGTGCCGATCTGCACCAGGCACAGGCGCGGATAGTAGGTCTTCTCGCGGATGAACTCGGTGTCCAGCGCCAGCCAGTCCACGCCGCGCAGTTCGTTGCAGAATGCGGCCAGGGCCTCGGCGTCGTCGATGTAGCGGATGTCGGACATCTGGGCGTCAGTCCTGCGGCCGGTTCTGGTCGAAGGCGGCGAGCTGTTCGGCACTGGCTTCCTGCTGGTACTTCTCCTTCCACTCGGCGTAGGGCATGCCGTAGACGATCTCGCGCGCCTGCTCGTAATCCATCTCGATGCCACGTTCCTCGGCGGCAGCGCGGTACCACTTGGACAGGCAGTTGCGGCAGAAGCCGGCCAGGTTCATGAGGTCGATGTTCTGCACGTCGGTGCGTTCGCGCAGGTGGGCCACCAGCCGGCGGAAGGCGGCGGCCTCGAGTTCGGTGCGGGTCGGTTGATCCATGGTGTGTTTCCTCGGGGGCTCCTGATTTTGCGCGCCTATGGTACCAGTTCAACTCCCGTGGGACCGGCTTGGCAGGCAAAAAAATCGCGCCACTGGGGGCGCGATAAGGGAGAGGAGAGGTAGCCGGGCGAGGGGTCAGAACACCGTGTCGCCCCGCGCGAGCAGTTGTTGCTCGGCGTCGGCGCGCTGCGCCTCGGAGAGGCGTCCCTCGAGGCGCGCCAGTCGTCCCTGCGCAGAGACGAACCCGTTGGCGGCGGCGCGCTGGTACCAGTACCAGGCCGCTGAGAGGTCCTGGTCGACGCCGTCGCCCTTCTCGTAGAGGGTGCCCAGCATGTGCTGGGCCGCCGCAAAGTCGCGCTCGGCCAGGTCCCGGAACAGGTCCACGGCGCGCGCGGGCGATTTCTCCTCGCCCTGGCTCCCGAACAGGTAATGCAGGGCCTTGCGGAACTGGTCGGTCGGGTCTTCGAAGCCCTCGGCGGTGGTCTGCGCCTGGGCCTGCAGGCTGGCGCCGAGGAGAAATGCACACAGTATGGCGGTAAGGGATTTCATGGGGTGCGTCCTTGGTTTCCGGTGGGTCCGTGTGTTGTTCTTTTTGCCTAGCATTGCAGAAGATGTCGGCTTTACAAGCCGAATCCGTCACCGCCTGCGGTTTCTTTGATAGGCTTCACGAACCCCGTGTGATGTCTTGCCCAGTCGAGGTGGTCATGGTTCAAATTTTCGAAGCGCTGAGGAAAAACCTGTCTCGCCGCGCGCCGGCCGCCATCCTGCTGCTCCCCCTGCTCGCCGCGTTTGGCGGTTGCACCGCGAGCGAGCGCGAGCCCGCGACGGTGCGCGCTGTGCCGGGGCTGATCTGGGACGTGGTCGGCGACCGGGGCATGAAGCAGGATGAGTTGGCGCGCCGTCTCTCGCGGGCCGAGGTCGTGTTGATCGGCGAGGTGCACGACAATCCCCGTCACCACGCCATCGAGGCCGATCTCATCTTCGCGCTGGCCGTGACGCGTCGGCATGACACCGTGGCGCTGGAGATGATTGATCGCGAACAGCAGGCCGAAGTTGAGCAGCTGTGGCGCGAGCAGGCGGGAGCGGAGGCGATACTGGCAGCGACTGGGTTCGACGCACGCGGCTGGGGCGCCGAGCGGTATCGGCCCGTGGTCGAGGCCATGCTGGAGGCCGAGGTCTCGCCGCTGGCGGCCAACCTGTCTCGCGCCGAGGCGGCGCAGGTGATGCGCGAGGGGTGGGCGGCGGTGTTCGACCCGGCGATGCAGGAGGTGCTGGCGATCGAGGCCGCGTGGAGCGAGGCCGCCGCGCAACGCCTGGCCGCGGCATTGCGCGAGTCCCATTGCAACGCCCTGCCAGAGGAGATGTTGCCGGGCATGCTCGCTGCGCAGCGTGCCCGCGATGCCGTGATGGCCGACCGCGTGCTGGCCCGGCGCGTGGGCGGGGTGATCCTGGTCACCGGCGCGCAGCATGCACGGCGGGACCACGGCGTGCCGGCCTATCTCGCGGCGCGCGCACCCGGGATCGAGGTGGCGACCCTGCGCCTGGTGGAGGTCGATGGCGACCGCCCGGTGGCCGATTATCTCGACGCGGGCGCGGCCTTCGACTTCGTCTGGTTCACCACCCGGGCGAAGCGGGCCGATCCCTGTGAGGTGTTCCGGCAGCAAAAGGCCGGGGACTCGGACGCGGATTGAGGTATCCGTTCAGCGCAGGCAGCAGCGCCGGCGCAGGTCGCGCAGCAACAGGAACACCCAGGGCCACAGCGCCATGCTGGTGGCCAGCGGCCCCCAGTAGGCCCAGCTCGCTGCCTTGTGGCCGGTGATGCCGTAGATCCAGAGCACCAGCAGCAGGTGCAGGGCAATCATGGCGCCGACCGAGACGGCCTGCTGCCAAAGGGGATACACGCGAATGCGCTGGTGCAGCTTGATGGCGAGGTAGGCGGCAATGGCCAGGCCCAGGGCGTGCTGGCCCAGCACGGCACCCTTGAGCACGTCCAGTGCGAGCCCCATGCCCCAGCCGATGCCGATACCGATGCGACCCGGCAGGGCCATGGCCCAGTAGATCACCGTCATCGCCACCCATTCCGGGCGGTAGGGAACCGCCCAGTCGGGCATCGGCACCACGGTGAGCATCAGCGCCGCGAGGAAGGTCAGCGGGATGATCCAGGGGCGCTCGCGGAACTCGCTCATGGCGCCTCCCCGGCCGGTGCCGCGCCCGCCTCGGCAGCCGGCTCGGCCTCTGGCATCGTCCCCGTCCACACGAGCAGCACCTCGCGGCTGCGGTCGATCCGGGCCAGCGGCCGTGCCTCGACGCGGGCGAAGGGCTCGCCGGTCAGGCGCTCGACCTCCGTGACCTCGGCCACGGGGTAGTCGGGCGGGAATCGTCCGCCGAGCCCGGAGGTGGTGACGATGTCACCGACGCGGATGTCGGCGCTGTTCGGGATGTGGCGCAGCTCGAGTCGCTCGGGGCTGCCGGTGCCCACGGCCAGGGTGCGCAGGCCGTTGCGGATCACCTGCACGGGCAGGGCGTGGCTCGGATCGGAGACCAGGATGGCGGTGGCGTGCAGCGGGTTGACGCGCACCACCTGGCCCATCACCCCCTCGGCATCGATCATGGGCTGGCCTACGCGCACGCCGTCGCGCGAGCCCTTGTTGAGCAGGATCTCCTGCTTGTACGGATCGAGGTCCACGGAGAGCAGCTCGGCCACCATCACGCGCTGCTCCAGGCGCTGCGACGCCTCCAGCAGTTCGCGCAGGCGCGCGTTTTCCTGCTGCACTCCCTCGAAGCGCTGAAGCCGCTCGCGCAGCAGCAGCTGCTCGCGGTGGAGGCGCTCGTTCTCTTCCTGCAGGGTGGTGCGGGCGGCGAAGCTATCCGACGCCCAGTCGCTGGCGGCAAACGGCAGGTTGACCACGTACTGGATGGGGGAGACGGCGACTTCGAGTACCTCCCGGATGCGGTCCAGGTGGCCGAAGCGGTGGTCCAGCGTCATCAGGCTGAGCGAAAGGACCAGGAACACCACCAGCTTGGCGGTGAGGGACGGGCCAAGGTCGAAGAGTGACTGCTTAATGGTGACCGCTCCCCGGTCGGGTTATTCCACGGCGAGGAAGTGGGTGCCCTGTTCGTCCATCATCTCGAGCACCTTGCCGCCGCCACGGGCCACGCAGGTGAGCGGGTCGTCGGCGATGACGACCGGGATGCCGGTTTCTTCCATCAGCAGGCGGTCGAGGTCGCGCAGCAGCGCGCCGCCACCGGTGAGGACGATGCCGCGCTCGGCCACGTCCGCGCCGAGTTCCGGCGGGGTCTGCTCCAGCGCGGTCTTCACCGCGCTGACGATGCCGTACAGGGGTTCCTGCAGGGACTCGAGGACCTCGTTGCTGGTGAGCGTGAAGCTGCGCGGTACGCCCTCGGCCAGGTTGCGGCCCTTCACTTCCACTTCCAGCAGTTCCTGGCCCGGGTAGGCGGAACCGATCTCGTGCTTGATGCGCTCGGCGGTGGCCTCGCCGATGAGGATGCCGTAGTTGCGGCGCACGTAGTTGATGATGGCCTCGTCGAACTTGTCGCCGCCGATGCGCACCGAGGCGGAGTAGACGATGCCGTTGAGCGACATCACGGCCACCTCGGAGGTGCCGCCACCGATGTCCAGCACCATGGAGCCGCGGGCCTCGTCGACGGGGATGCCCGCGCCGATGGCGGCGGCCATGGGTTCCTCGATCAGGTATACGCGGCGCGCGCCGGCGCCGGCGGCGGATTCGCGGATCGCGCGGCGTTCGACCTGGGTGGCCCCGCAGGGCACGCAGACCACGACGCGCGGGCTCGGGCGGAACATGCGGCTCTGATGCACCTTCTTGATGAAGTGCTGGAGCATCTTCTCGGTGTAGGTGAAGTCGGCGATCACGCCGTCCTTCATCGGGCGGATGGCG
>Ga0129302_1001817_pt1 | contig 15636 bp, 17 predicted proteins | sample BlaSprsedimmetaG_FD_94476 | JGI IMG/M metagenome (GOLD analysis project Ga0129302, IMG submission 94476) | Hot spring sediment bacterial and archeal communities from California, USA to study Microbial Dark Matter (Phase II) - Blank Spring... | ecosystem: Environmental > Aquatic > Thermal springs... | reverse complement strand
GAAACAGATCCTGCTGAGAGACGGATGACAGCCAGGCTGCCTTCATCTAATTGAAGGACATCCTGCTCTAAAATGATATCCCCGGCTGCAAGAAGTTCTTCGCCTGAGGAAGAAACACGCGTCAAGCGGCCGCTAAAAGATTCCACCCGCCCGAAAAGCGCCGACGGAAAAACTGATCCGACAGCTGCAAGCAGACAGACGAAAAGAATGATTATTTTTCTTCGTACCATAAGGCCTCCTATTTCACCAAAACCATTTTTTGAACCAGACTGCGCCCTCCCCCGGTATAGACGGCATAGTAAAGCCCGCTGGAACAGACGTGTCCCCGCTCATCTTTGCCATCCCATTCGAACTCACGGATCCCGGCCTCAAACAGGCCTGAATGAAGTGTCCGCACTTTTTGCTGCCGTGCATTCATGATCACCAGCGATCCTCGCTCATCCCGGTCAAACCGAATCCCGATCCGGGTCGAGGGGTTAAAGGGGTTGGGGTAATTGATCATATCTTTTTTTCCTGAGGCCAGGGGATTAGGGACACCGATATAAAGCGTCAGCTCCTGTGATGCTTCATTCCCCATACGGTCAGAGACCTTGACGCCGATCCGGTTTTCCCCTTCCCGGAGAAAAGACGCGATAAATGAGCCTTTTTCAGAGACAATGGCCTCCCCTTCTTCGGGAATGATCATAAAGGTTGCCACTCCGCTGAGATCGTCTTCAGCAGAAATCACCACATTCCCTTCCCGGTAGAAGACATTTTGAATCACCGGCGGGGTACGGTCTTCTTTTAAGACGAACCGTCCAGAAGACGGGATTTTACCGCTTTTTTTCCCGACAAAGTCATAACTGTCTCCCCCCACATAACGGAAGATTCCGACTTTTTCATCAGGGTGATCGTGGGAGATCCAGACATCGCCCGGGACAGATTCTGCGCAGATCATAGTCAGGCTTCCGTCGTCATACGTATGGATCAATGCTATAAAAGGAGTCTCCCTGCGGTTTTCAAGGATAAAACGGCCGATGGGCTCTATGGATTTCCCTGCAAACATCTCCACATTGACCTCAAGAGTTGGAGAAGGAATATCGTTAATACGGGTCCCGTTCCGGTAATATTCGAAATCCAGAAAATAGTGATTCGGCTCCGCCTCTGTCAAAAAATTGAACCGGGTAAAGGCCTGACCCGGCGTCAGGGCCCGGTCTTCTTCAAATTGACTGAAATCGGGGTTGAAAAGACGATTAAATAACGGAAAGACATCCCCGTGCGGAAGAGAGGGGGTAATTCTCATGAGAAATTCATTTCCCGGAGGGACAAAAGAGGCGAAGGGGATGAAAAGGTTCACTTTACCCCTGTCCACAAAATTATACCCTAACAAGGCATTGGTAAAGTCAACGGTATAAAGAGTCATAACCGATTGAACCGCTTTGAGCGATGTCCCGGCCTCAAATGCCGGATAAGAAATGTAGGGGCCGTTTCCGGGGCCGAACTCGAACAGAAAGGGAGCCTGATGCCGGGGAATGTCATAACCGGTCATATCGGCCTCATTAAATGTATAGGTGTAGATCTTTCCGTCAGAAACATCCGTATCAAAAGGGTCTTCTTCCTCCATCTCAAAAGTGAGCGAGACAGACTCTCCCATCGTGGGATTGACCATGGTCACCAAAAGATTGTGTGTTGCCGGAAGCTCTGCAGCGGCATCTTCATTGACATAGCGGATGCGAAAGACAAAGTCCTCCCAATCAGCCCCCATGTGGGGATCGACAGCTGAGTTGATGTATCCCGGATAACCCTCCCCCAAAAGTTCCAGACGCACGGGGTCTGTGGGGAGCGGGTAATCATAGGCGTCATAAAGTGAAAAAACCAATTCGAACTCCAAAGGGCCGTTAGTCTGATTAGGCATATCTCCGGCCATGAGGTATTCACAGAGGACAATCGAATAAGGGATAGAATAATGGGTGACCTCAGGATGAGTGTCGAGATAATCAAAAATAAATGCATAATCTTCTTGGGGGACAGTGAGCCAATACTCTTTTGGATCTGTGGTATCCCCCTGCATGGGGTCGGATTCCAAAAAAGCATAACCCTCCCCGCTGTCGATGATCCCGTCGCCGTCCCAGTCCATCCAGAGCTGATTCACAGAAGGCAGCTGCCCGTCAGGATCCTGATAGTCCAGCCGGAACTCCAAATCCTCATTTTCATTGACCACATCCCTGTTTCGGCCTTCAGGAAAACCCGGTAAAAAAAGAATTGTTGGACTTCTATTGATAAAAGAGATCCAGTTATTCTCTTCAAACCCGGGCTGAAGCTGTTCGCCCCCTTTCGCCCAGATGTCAAAATGCAAGTCAAAAACACCGGAGTTCATGGGAAGTCCACTGATGTCCACATAGAAATTTCTGGAAAGAGGCTCCCCTTCTCTGGGGTCCGGAACTGTAAAGTCTATGGGCCCTTCCACGAGACTCCAATCGGGAAAATCAAAAGCGTAAAAGACGATCTCCCAACTGCTTAACTCTGAGTCCAGCCGGCCGATGTTCTGATAAAAGACAGTGATATTGAACGGAGTCTCTTCATCCCCTGAATTGGGATCGATGGCACGCCCTTCAGAAACCGTATCATCGGCATATTCGGCGCCTGTAACATAGTCAAGAAGGTTTTCTGCAGACATCAGAAATCCGTAGATCCGGCCGGTATATCCTGTTGTGGGAGGCGAAGAAAGGTCATCATAGGCAGAGTTAAAACCCGGCGAAGCGCAATAAAGCTCCGGGTGCGCGTCGTTGTTCAGATCCGCTTTCCAAAGGCTGTTCCCGAAATAACTGTACCCGTGATTGCCGTAGAGAATCAAAGGCGATTGCGGTGCCGTATCCAATGAAACCGTTCCCGTCAGAAGAGAGAGGTCATCATCAAAGTAGAGATACACAGCTCCCGTAAGAAAATCGCCTGTGGCTGAAAGATCTCCCCGGTTGACGGCATAGGAAACGCCCAATGCCAGATCATTGTTCCCGTCGCCGTCCCAATCCGCAACGGCGCTGCTGACACCGTATTCCAGAACTCCGGTCACAGGAGGATAGCGTCCGACATCAAAGATCAGCCGGGGACTAGCTCCGGTAACAGGGGTGACTCCATATCCGGACGGGTACGAGGGAAAAAGGGAAAGCAGATAAAAAGCCCCGTTGATCTCGTGGCCGGTATTGCCCAGCTCTCCGATCAAAAGGTCCGGTATCCCGTCCCTGTCAAGGTCTCCGAAATCAAGGCTATATCCCAGATAACTGAGTCCTGCTAACCCTGTGTTTTGAGTCAAAAAAGCATAGACATTCCCATGGGAGGCTTCAAAATCAGTTTCCAGGGCATTGATAGTCACGTCCATGGTCCATCCGATATAGGGATCGCTGAAAAGAGTGAGCAAATGGACCCCGCTGTTAAACTCTGCCGTCATCTCATAAGCATCAGCAAGAGCCAGAAGATCCATTCCCGGCTCAAAGGCCATGGCTGCGCCAAAACGCTGTTTATCGACTAATGACTGATTCATCTGATATGGGCGCCGGATCACACATTTGACACCTCCGGGAATATATTGGGCCGCGGACGGTTCTAAGCCCAATCTATGGGCCTGATGAGTCAAAATCCAATCCCCTCCCCGTAAAAGATAAACCGCGGCGCCCTTTTGGGGATTTTCAAAATTCTGCCCGGAATCGGCGATGAGAAGATCCTTTAATCCGTCATCATCCAGATCCATCAGCTCAATATTATGATACTCCGACCCTCCGATATTATAGGTCTCCGGATAGATCACATGATCGAAATCCTGCTCAGTGGAAAGTGTGTAGTCTCCTGAAAGCCAGGATAAAGAACTCCAGGAAAAAATACCGATGCGGGAAGAGACAATTCCCTCATCCGATCGATAAATCACAAAGATCTCGTCGATCCCGTCGCCGGTGAAATCACCAACGGAAATATCTTCAAACCAGTTTGTCCCATCACTAAGGCCGTAAGAAAAATCATAATCGGCGGTGCTCCCCAGATCGACAGAATCATTAAGCTGGGCAACGGCATTAAGCTTCACATAGAAGCGCCCCCTTTGCCGGTCAAAGACAACAAGGTCTTTTTCTCCCCCGTCAAACTGCGCCAGAAGAAGCTTCCCGGCTTTTTGCCGGCCAGCGGAATCATCGGGCACCCCGCTCAGGATCCAGTCAGGCTGATGCCACCACGTATAGAAGGGGCCGGTTTCATTCTGATATCTTTCCAGGTTGATATTGGGGTGAGGGATCACCGGAGCTGAAAAAAGAAACCCCGTAAAAACAGCAGACAAAAAAATGAGGAGAATCAATTTTTTCATCATCGCCTCCTAAAGATCTTCAATTTGAATTAGGATATTATAAACGCTTTCGGCCCGCTCGTCTCCGGGGGGCAAGAGGCTGGCTCCCATATAGTATTGGCCCCAGGCCGTATCAGCATTCGCCGGGTCGTCGCTTGTCCCCAGCACGGCAACAGGATCCGGAGAATTCCGATGAATATAAATATAGGCCATGGCCAGGTTCAGATGCACATCCCCGGCGCTGATTGCGGGATCATGAATAAAGTGCCAGATCACAGAACCGGTATCAAGAGGGGCAAAAGTGGATCCATCCCCGAAAACAGCCATATGCAAAAGCTGAGCTCCGTTTTGGGCCTTTTCCAGGCTGTTTTCCTGAAGAAGAAGAGACCCCAATCCGATAGCGATCTCCCGTTTGACCTCTCCGGCCGATCGGGAAAGCCCTCTGTAAAAATTCAGGATGGCATCTGCTTCCAGGCTGATACGCATATAGGACCATCCCAAACCGTTATAGGCGTTTCCTGCCTGGGGATCCATGTAGATCGCTAATTCGAACTTTTCAATAGCCTGACAATAGAGGCTTTCCTGGTCGATGGGATAAGCAAAGACGGCATTTTCAAAGAGTTCCCACCCTTCCGCTGTCAGAGTCCCGGGACTCAAATCCGCCGTGGTGGGATCTTCCAAACATCCCCAAAGCACAAAAAAAGACAACATCAACACAAAAAGAGTTTTCCGGCCCATATAAACCTCCATTTTCCCAGTATATCACAAAGGCGGCTCAAAATAAAAGTTTTTTTTATTTTTTCGAAAATATGTTATACTTTTTCTAAAAAAAGGAGGAGTCATGACATTGGCCATACTGTGCGGCGGACACTCTTCTGAGCGCTTGATTTCATTCAAAAGCACACGGAGTATCGTCGAGGCCCTGGAGGACACTTTCACCCCTCTTCTTATCGACACCGGACGCAGTGAGCTTTTTACCGATTTTGACCTACAGCAGGAAAAAGAGCCGCTTCCTTTATCAACAGCACTGACCGCAGACCTGCTCTCCCTGATAAAAAAGCATCATGTTTCAAAAACATGTGTGATGCTTCACGGCGGAGTAGGAGAAGACGGGCATATTCAAGGGCTTCTTGACCTCTGCGGCATCCCTTACACCGGTTCGGGTATGGGAGCGTCCTTTATGGGAATGCATAAGGCTCTTTCCAAATATATAATGGCCTATCATCATATTCCGACTCCCGATTGGGTGACGTTGAAAGCCGAACGCCCTTTTACCCCGTCTCCGCCCCTGCCTTTGCCTCTCATCGTCAAACCGGTCCGTGAAGGGTCGACCATGGGACTGACAAAAGTCGAAAAGGAAAAACAGTGGAAAGAGGCTCTTAAAACAGCCTTTGCGTCCGATGAAGAAGTCTTGGTGGAAAGTTTTATTCCGGGGCGGGAACTCACCCTGCCCGTCGATGAGTCAGGATGCCACCTCCCTGTTGAGATCATCCCCAAAAAAGGCCTTTACGATTATGAAAGTAAATACAGCAAAGGGAAAAGCCGCTATATCTGCCCGGCGGATATCCCCGAAACCCTTTTTCAAGACATGAGCCGGGATGCGCTGTTTCTCTATGAGAAGATGAGCCTCCGGGGCATCGTCCGCTTTGATATCCGTTTAAACGGTGATCAATACTTTTTTCTGGAAGTCAATACCCTTCCGGGGATGACCGCTCTCAGCCTTGTCCCCATGTCCTTTCAGGCCGAGGGTGTCTCCTATAAAGAGCTTATCCAAAGGATCTTTCATGGATAACCCCTTTCTCCGCATCGTCCTGGTCGAGCCGGAGATCCCCCCCAATACGGGAACCATCGGCAGGCTTTGCGTGGCTTTGAATATCCCTCTCTTTCTCATCGAACCTCTGGGATTTCGTCTGGAAGATAAATACCTCAAGCGGGCCGGCCTGGATTATTGGGAAGACCTTGAATACTTCCTTTTCCCCTCATTAAAGGCCCTGAAAGAGAAATTCCCCCGGGGGCGGTTTTGGCTTTTTACAAAAAAAAGCACACAGACATATTTTGAAGCCCGTTTTGAACACGGAGATTTTCTTGTCTTCGGAAAAGAGACGCAGGGGCTCCCCGAGTCTCTTCTTGAAAAACACCGTGAGCAATGCATCTCCCTTCCCATGCCGGGAAAAACAAGGTCTATCAACCTATCTAATGCCGTGAGTGCAGCCGCTTACGAAGCTTACCGCCAGATTCACAGACAATAAAAAAGGCGCCCCTGAGAGCGCCTTAAGATGATCGTTGAAAATGAAAGATTACATCATAGACATGAAGGCCGATTGCATACGCTGCAGAGCTGCCATGACTTTTTCATCAGACATATATTCAGCAAATTTACTCTGGTCGATAGACATAGACCTTTCCTGAAGGGCTCGTCCGCGCTCATCCACATCTTTTAAAGCTTCGGGCACATTATCCTCTTCAAAGATCTCAGGATACTTTTCAGTCATCTCTTTCATCTTCGGTCCTACGACTTCAATAGACGCCGCAAAGGAATCTGTCACAGCGGCATAATCCTCAGCGTTCTCTACTTTTTCCAAACCGGTAATATAATTTTCCTGGGCACTGAGGAACTCTTCCATAACGCCTTTGACATCCTGGAAATCCCCTTTAGCACAGGCTGCCATGAAAACAACAACCAACAAAAACAACGCAAGTTTCTTCATTGAAAACCTCCTATTCGCTCTACCTTAACCTATGGGAATTATGAGCACAAGAAAAAAGTCACAAATCCATCACTTTTTTTTAAAAAAAGCCCCTTTACAGGGGCTTCAATGTGAATCACGGGCTATTCAGCCCTTCTATCCGTTGAATCCGGCTGCAAATCAGCGTTTTTCTTTTTCATCCTCCTTGAACCACCGTGTCAGCGTCGCTGTTACTTTTTCTGCAGCAGCCCGCACCCCTTCATCTTCCGGGTATTTCTCAAGAGAAGCCTGTGTTTTTTCCCATACACTGAGTTGTGTGACCATATATTCCCCTGAAGCCAAGATCAATTGACCGGCGTCCATCTTCGCTTTCAGACTTCCGTTCCCTTCCAATGTCTTCAGCTGAGCAGAGACTTTTTCCCATTGAGGAGCCAGCCCTTCCAAATGGTTCTGATAATTCTCCATAGCCTTGACCATCTCTTCAGGTCTTTGAGCCTTATTCATCTCTTCCACATAGGCTTTATCCATGGAAACAGCCTCTTTGACCAGTTCCGTGGTCTCACTGAATTGGTTTTTACCGCAGGCTGTCAACAAAACAAACGCCATGACGGCAACAGATACAATACGCATGCAAAACCTCCTTTTTTATTAATATAGCCTTCATCCTTAATAACACAAGGTCACTTCTCGGCATAGGCTTTTATATATTTCTGTAGTAACCCCACAGCCTCTCCGGCTGTGTCAAATCCAAACATACAGTCATCATCTCTGTCGGCAAAACGGTACCGGCTCTCAAGAGGGGCATCTGCCAATCGGCGGCTCCATCCGTCAGGGCTTTGTCGCCAAGCCAGGATAAGCCTTTTCAGCTGCCATGCGAAAGCGGCTTCTGACAATGTACCGGCCCCTCCCCCGATCATAATAACAGCATCCGATGCAGCCACTAAAAGATTCCTGGCGATCCCCAATCCGGTGGGTAAGACAATATCCGCATAAGGATTGGCCCCTTTCTTTTCATGTCCCGGGATAATGCCGATAATGTCGCCCTCCTGATGCTTCGGTGCCGCTTGTCCTCCTGAACATGCCGCTTCCATGACTCCGCCCAGGCCGCCGGTAATGAGGCGAAAACCCGACTCGATCAAGGTGAAACCGAGTTTTTCCGCCATTTCATAGTCAGGAGTTCCCTGAAGGGCATCCGAACAGCCGATGACAGCCACGCTTTTTTTCATAATGCCTCCTTTTCATCATTCTATTATACCAAAAATTCAGAAGAGGGACACCCCCTTCTTCATTCTTGACAGATGATATCTGCTCTCTTAGAATGGGGATGTATTAGGGGAGCCGGTACGGCCGGCTGAGAGTAAGGACAATATCCTTTTACCCTCGACCTGATCTGGGTTATGCCAGCGTAGGGAAATACGTCTTTTTCTCTCCACGACATCCCCCGGCCGGGCGGCTCTTCCATTGATGAAAGGGGACGATCATGCCTTTAAAAAAGATGTTGTACGCTGCTGTTCTTGTGGCCGTCGGAGTCATCACCGGCCATCTCATTTCCATCCCCGCCGGCCTCTCCCGCTGTTTTCCTGTTCAGCACACCATTAATGTTCTTTCCGCCGTCCTTTTAGGCCCCGGATATGCCTTGCTGAATGCCTTTCTCATTTCCCTTCTCCGCAATATCCTGGGGACGGGTACTCTTTTAGCTTTCCCTGGAAGCTTGTTCGGAGCTGCCTTGGCCGGCCTTTTTTACCGTCTCTTTCGCACTCCCGTTTCTGCGGCATTAGGGGAGACTCTGGGAACAGGGATCCTTGGCAGCCTGGCGGCTTTTTTTGTGGCCGGTTGGGCCATGGGAAAAGAGACAGCTCTTTTCTTTTACATCCCGCCTTTTCTTCTCAGCACCCTGGGTGGCAGTCTTCTGGCCCTTTTCATTCTTCCGCTGATCCGGCATCTGAAGCCCGGGGAAGGAAACAGCCGATGAAAACCGCCTTGACCATAGCCGGCTCAGATTCCGGAGGAGGCGCCGGGATTCAGGCTGATATCAAGACCTTTTGCGCTTACGGAGTCTACGGCATGAGCGTTCTGACCGCCGTGACCGCCCAGAACTCAACTGAGGTCTTATCCGTCGCGACTTTGTCCCCCCATATCATCCGTCTTCAATGTCAGGCCGTTTTTGAAGATTTTCCTGTCCACGCCGTCAAAATCGGCATGACCGGTAACAAAGAAGCCATGACAGCCATTGTCGAAGCCCTTGAAAAATATGCCCCTCCCTTTGTCGTCCTTGACCCTGTCATGGTCTCTAAAAGCGGGGCTGCCCTTTTCGATCCCCAAGCGAAAGATGTCTTGCTCAACGCTCTTTTTCCTTTAGCTTCTTTGATCACCCCGAACATACCCGAAGCGGAAGCTCTTACGGGCCTCTCTCTCAACTCCCCTGAAAAGAGAGAAAAGGCTGCCTATGTTCTTTTAGAATCGGGAGCACAGGCTGTCTTGCTAAAAGGGGGACATATTTCAGAAAACGATTTGTGCCAGGATCTTTTCATCAATAGACAAACGAAAAAGGTTTTTTCAACGCCGCGGATTCCCACCGCTCATACCCACGGAACCGGATGTACCCTCTCCTCAGCCATTGCTGCCGGGCTGGCTTTGGGGTGGCCCCTTCCATTGTCCGTGTCACGGGCAAAAGCTTTTGTCACAGAAGCGATACGCAAGGCCCCTGGATTGGGGAAAGGGGCCGGCCCCCTTGACCATCACATCTCCCCTTTTTCACTGGCGAGCCGGGAGGAGCAAGACGATGGATGCTTCTGACCTGTTAAAGAGAGCCGCTTGTTTGGTCGATGAAGTCCGTAAGTGCAGGCCGTTGATCTATTCTATAACAAATGATGTCACCATCACGTTTTTGGCCAACGGGATCCTCGCCCTCGGCGGGGCGCCCATAATGTCTTCATCGACCAAAGAAGCAGGTGAGATCGCCCGTCAGGCACAAGGAGTCCTCATCAACATGGGGACCCCGCACAATCGGTCTTTCAAAGCCATGACCGCTGCCTGTCGCATGGCCCGGAAACATCGTATCCCGGCGGTCTTTGACCCTGTGGGGGCCGGATTTACGGCATACCGGAACCGCATTGTCCATACCCTGCTTTTGCGTCATCCGTTTGCCATTATCAAAGGCAATGCCGCCGAGATCGATTATCTGGCCGGCAAAGGCCGGGGAGCCCGGGGCGTCGACGCAGTATCTTTGGACAATGACCCGGTTGAAGCGGCTCTTCTCAGCGCTTCCTCCTTTAAGACGGTCACGGCTGTTACCGGAGCGGAAGATATTGTCTCCAACGGGATCCGCTCTTACCGTATCAAAGGAGGAACACCCCTTTGCGGGAAACTTACCGGCACCGGTTGCCTGGCCGGGGCTCTCTGTGCTCTTTACCTCTCTCAAGCCGCCTCTCCCGTCGAAGCTGCCGTAACAGCCTTGCTCGTTATAAAGACAGCCTCTCAGGAGGCAGCCTGCAACGCCGCCGGAACAGGCTCTTTTTATACAGCCCTTTTGGATTCCCTCACGACGCTGAGGGGAGAAACACTTCTTAAAAAAGGAAATCTTTATGAAGCCTGACAGATTCGTTTATTCTCTCTATCTCATCGCCTCATCTGAATCCGGGCCCGATCCTTTGAGAAAAATAATGAAAGCTGTGGACAGCGGGGTCACTATGGTCCAGCTGCGGGAGAAAATACTTTCCTCCCGTGATTTTTATAACCGGGCGCTCTCTTTAAAAAAACGCTTAGAGCCTTACCGGATCCCTCTGATTATCAACGATCGGGCCGATATTGCTCTTGCGGTTGAGGCTGACGGCGTTCATCTGGGCCAAAGCGACCTTCCCCTTGTCGCCGCACGAAGCCTTTTAGGGCCTGAAAAGATCATCGGAGCTTCAGCAGGAACTCTTGAAACAGCTTGCCGGGCTGCTGCAGAAGGATGCGATTATATCGGGGCAGGGGCTCTTTTCTCAACCATGACAAAACACGATGCAAAAACAATCTCTTGTGACACAGTGGAGCTTATGGCCAGCAGGCTCTCCGTTCCGATCATCGCCATCGGGGGTATTACTCCGGAAGACATCCCCCTTCTCCTCAGCCTTGGTATCAGCGGAGTAGCCGTCTCTTCTGCCATCCTCGGATCTGAAAACATTGAGGCGGCTGTTTCAGCTTTTCGGCATATTTTAGGACTTTAATGAGTAAAAAATGTCCGGGAGGAAACTTTGGTCTCCCCCCTTAAGTAAAAAAGATAATTTTTGAATGCATCGGCCAAAGCGGCAAAAGCCGCATCACGGTCCCATTTTTCGGCGTCTTCCATATCAAAGATAGGGGCTGTTTCCAAAGTCCTTGAATAACTTTTTTCTTCGACCAGCTCCAAAGTCTTCATGTTATAGAGTTCGATCCGAATTCCGAGAGACATCAGTCTGTAATAACCTCTTTGGGGTGTTGTCCCGGAATAATCAGGAAAATGGTTGGATTGAGTAACGGCCGTCATGTTTTTTCCTGAATAGTCCCCGGTGACCACAAGCGCATAATGCCCCCCCACCTGACGGGCCAGGCGTGAAAGGGACGATATTTGAATTTCTTTTTCCGCAAGAACGGGGTCATAGGGAGCTTTTTTTAGGCGTCCCGGGAGAATTCCCTGTCCTAAAGAGGCCAGAAGATCATGGCTTTTTTTCGTATCCAGGCCGTTAATAGCCGGCTGGATCAAGGCCACCCGCTCTCCTTCCATAAAAAGAGAATGAGCCGGGACAGAAACATATACTTTCGCCCGCGGAGCGGCAGCACAGGCGGCAAGAAAAAACAAAACAAGTGCCAACCCCCCTCTTTTCATAATCCTCCCGTAAAACGTTTATAATTTTCATAGATCTCATGATTAGAATCCAATGTGAGCGCTTCCCTGTATGTTTCCCTTGCTTCCTGATATTCTCCCCGCATTTCATAGATAACAGCCAGATTATTCAATATACGGGCCCGCTCCTGATCACTCATCGCATCCTGCTTCAAAAGAGTTTCAAAATGAAATTGAGCTTCATCATAAAGTCCCAAAGTATAAAGGCGATAACCGTACCGAAGAGAGGCTCTCTCCATTCTGACCTGGCCGGTCGTGCAAGCGGAAAAAAGAAGTGAAACCGTAAAAAAAAGAATGAGTTTTTTCATAGTGAAAGGATACAGGATGATTCCCTTTTTTGCAAAGAAATAATCTAAAAGAGAGCTGTAAAAAGAAGGTAGGCATAATGAGCAAAAACCCCGGCAGCGATTCCGCCCGCTGTATGCGCCAACAAAGCCTTGGAAGTCAATTCTCTGTGTTTCAATGCATCGAGCATGGCTGTATGTGTGCTGAGATAACCGCTCCAGCACATACCCATGGCCGTAAAAACAGCGATTTCATTCCCCCCGGCCAATCCTTTGTCCAAAAAAGTCGGGATGAGAGAAAGGGCCGCTCCCACAGCCCCTAATGAAGTCATGGGAAAGGCGATGGCTTCGGGAGACCGGAAACCGAACAAGGCCCTGAAAAGCCAATCCAGAAGGCCGGCAATGCGGGGCATGAAGGGGACTCCCTCAAACGCAGCCCCCGTATAACCTCCGGCCGGCTCTCCAAAGGTTATCATCATGATCAATGTGGATATGATCAGAACACCGGGAATAATCGCTAATCCCAGATCCACTCCTGTCTTTCCCCCGTCCAGGATCGAATTGATAAAACGCAAAAAAACGCTCCCCTTTGATTTGAAAGAGATCTGTTCCTCATCTCCTTGCGAGCTGGTAGGAATCTCCTCAGGAACTTTGTTTTTGATGAGTTTCTGCATGATCCGTGTAGAGACCACAGCACCGAAAATCGCTCCCAAAAACCCAATGAGGGAAGCAGCTACAAAGCCTTTCCCGATCATAAAACTGATGACAACCAGTCCCATACCGAAAGCTGTCCCGAAATTTGTCAAAGAGATCAATTGATATTTTTTAAAATAAGAGCTGAAATGGCGGTCGTTGACCAGACTGATAATCGCGGGATTATCGGAAAAGAAAGTCATCAGGCCGCCCAATGAGGCTACCCCGGGCAGATTAAAGAGAGGTTTCATAAAAGGAGCCAAAAGAGCTTCCAAAAGGCGCACCACCCCGAATTCTATAAGGAGACGGCCCAACGCCCCGGCCAAGACAGAGACCGCCATGATGTAGAGTACTGTGTCGATCAAAAGGGCATAAGAGGTCTTCATCATGGTTGAGATCATATTCTGAAGGCCCATTCCATGGCTTAAAAGGCCGAAAAAGGCAAAAAAACAGATCAGAAAAAGAACAGCTTCAACACGCCGATGCTCCACACGCTTCACAACCCCCCCTTTGAGAGCCGCCTTCGACTTTTCTGCTAAGAACCGATATAATCCAAAAAGGTCCGAATCCTTTTTAATGTTTCTTCTTTTCCCGTTAACGCCAAGACGTCATGGATGCCGGGGCTGACTGTGGATCCTGTAACAGCCAGACGCAAAGGCTGCGCCAGGCTACCCATATTCAGCTCATGGGCCTCACAATAGGCCTTCATATGGCTTTCCAGGGCGGACACCGTAAAATCTTCAATTTTTTCAATGGCTTCAGCGTAGCCGTGAACAATTTCCGGAGAGGACTTTTTCATGGCCTTTTGAACATCTTTATCCTGCCATTCTTTGATCTCCGTAAAATAGCAACGAAGCTTTTCAGCCATCTCATCCAAGGTCTTAACCCGTCCCCGCAGGGTATCCACAGCATGGGCGAACCATTCAGAAGAGCGTCTGTCCGGGTCAATGCCCCTCTCTTTCAGAAAAGGCTCCCAATAGGGGCGGATTTCTTCATAGGGAAGCATTTTGATATGCTCTTGATTCACCCAAAGAAGCTTGTCAGGGCTGAAGACGGCCGGAGCTTTGTTCACACCCGCCAGGGAAAAAGCTTCAATCAGATCTTCTTTTGTGAAGAGTTCCTGATCGCCATGTCCCCAACCCAATTTGGCAAGATAATTCAAAAGAGCCGACGGCAAATAACCGGATTCTCTGTATTCACTCACGGAAGTCGCCCCATGCCGCTTAGAAAGACGTGATTTATCACTGCCTAAGATCATAGAAAAATGTCCGAATTGCGGAAGATCGTATCCCAGGGCCCTGTAAAGAGCCAATTGTTTCGGGGTGTTGATAATGTGGTCATCTCCGCGTAAAACATGAGTTACGCCCATGGCATGATCATCGGCCACAACGGCAAAATTATAAGTAGGAAACCCGTCTGAGCGGATAATAATAAAATCTTCGATCTCTTTGGAATCAAAATGGATCTCTCCCCGGATGAGATCGGTGTAGGAGAGATCGATACCATCGTCTACTTTCAAGCGGATCACCATTTGAGAAGAATCATTCTTTTTCAGGCCACGCTCTCTGCACCGGCCGTCATATCCGACAAAGACCCCCTGGGATTCCAGCTTTTTTTTGCGGGATTCCAGTTCCTCTCTTGAACAATCGCAATAATAGGCCTTCCCTTCGGCCACCAGCTGTTCTGCCAAAGTACGGTAAATATCAAGGCGCCGGGACTGATAGGTCAATTCCCCGTCATGTTCTAACCCAAGCCATTCCATGGCCTCGAGAATCTGATCTAACGACTCCTGAGTCGAGCGTTCGCGGTCAGTGTCCTCGATCCGTAAAAGAAACTCTCCCCCGTTTTTACGGGCAAAGAGATAGTTGTAAAGAGCTGTTCTGACTCCTCCGATATGAAGATACCCCGTAGGAGACGGGGCAAAACGTACACGCATTATCTCTTTCACTTCATCCTCCAGTTATTCTCTCAAGAGAACCGGCCGGGGATTCATCTCTCCCGTACCGGCCTTCGGTCATCCCTTTATCTGACCCGGGTACTATACCCTTTCTGAGCTTTTTTTCAAGTTTTATCTCACCCGGAGGCATATCCCTTTCTCTCTTGATTTTTTTTCTCCTGCTGACTATTCTGAAAACCAGGGCGAAATGGATCCGGAAGGAGGATGCATGGAGATCATGATTCGGCACGAAGAACCTGCTGATTACTTTCAAACGGAAAACATCACACGGGAAGCCTTCTGGGACCTTTACCAGCCTGGCTGCGATGAACATCTTATCGTTCATCATATCCGTTTGACACCTGAATTTATTCCGGAACTAACTTTTGTCGCCATCGCACAAGAAAAAATCACGGGGCACATCATGTTCACAAAAGCCTGTGTCCAAAATGACAAAGGAGATAAGGAAAAGCTTCTCTGCCTGGGGCCCGTCAGTGTTCTCCCCTCCTTCCAAAAGCAAAACATCGGCGCACGGCTCATCCGCCACTCTTTAAAAGAAGCCCGTTCTCTGGGTTACAGGGGGGTCCTTCTCTTCGGAGATCCGGCCTACTATTCCCGCTTCGGTTTTGTCAATGCCGCCTGTTACGGCATCACCACGGCAGAGGGACAGAACTTCGACGCTTTTATGGCCCTTGAACTTCGTGAGAAGAGCCTTGACGGCATCAGGGGAAGATATCTGGAAAACCCGGTCTTTCATGTAGATCCGAAAGAGCTGGAAGCCTTCGAAAAGCTTTTCCCGCCCAAAGAGAAGCATAAAAGAGAGGGGCAGTTCCGGTAGAAATCGTTTCAATCCACGCGCCCGCACGGGG
>Ga0129302_1001808_pt1 | contig 15670 bp, 14 predicted proteins | sample BlaSprsedimmetaG_FD_94476 | JGI IMG/M metagenome (GOLD analysis project Ga0129302, IMG submission 94476) | Hot spring sediment bacterial and archeal communities from California, USA to study Microbial Dark Matter (Phase II) - Blank Spring... | ecosystem: Environmental > Aquatic > Thermal springs... | reverse complement strand
GTGGTGGGGATCGGCCTCGTGAAGGGAATGGCGGCGGTGAACGTGCGGCAGCTCGTCGCAATCTTCGCAGGGTGGGTCCTGACCCCGCTCGGAGCGGGAGCGGTGGGGTTCTTCCTCTGGATAGCCGTGGGGAGGTTCCTCCCGGGGTAGAGCATCCCGATCCTTTGCCGTACCTGGGAACGACGGTTAGAATGGGCATTGGGGAGGGGTGGGTGAGCGGTCGAAGCCACCTGCCTGGAGAGCAGGTGCACCTCTCAAGGGTGCCGTGGGTTCGAATCCCACCCCCTCCGCCAAAGAAGTCGGGGAGCTGCAAGCCGGCGAGCGACGGGGAGAGCTCCCGTGAAGATCCATCGGTTCGTGGTGATCCCGGCGTGACAGAAAGGCTGCGAGTTGACCCACACCGTCCACTCTCTCACGCGACGGCCCGACTTCGCCGCGGATTGAAGTTCGGTTTCATTCGCCTCCTCAAGGCGCTCTTGTCCTGGCGTGTTGACTTCCTGGCGTGCGACCGTAGACTCTCCTTTCGGCCCGTGCAGGCGGGGGGTTAGCGGTCCCCTGTATCCAAAACCCGCTACACGTGGAGCCGATGGGCCTCCCAAGAGGAAGGGGAGGCGGAAACGGCCTGGGAGCTCCGGGCGCTGACGGTCGAGCCCCCTGCGACGCACACCGGTGAACCCCGCTAGGCCTGGAAGGGAGCAACGGTAAGCCGGTCCCTGTGGGTGATAGGGAATCCCTGGGCCTGAGCTCGGTCCCCAGGTGCGCCCGCTGAACCGGCCCCGACGGAGGCCCGCACGGGCCGCTCACTTCGGTTGCAGGTGCTCGGTTTCGGATCGCCCTCCTTGTCGCGGTTGCGCACCTCCGTGCCCGTGATGCCTCAGAAGTAGGTGTTACCGAAGCCGGGACCGGTGCCCGAGAACACATGTTACCGCGGCAACCTCCCCAGGGCCCGTAGGCTCTCCTCGATCCGTCGCTTCAGCACCACCGGGTTCAGCCTCCTGTACGTCTCCTCGGCCTCCGCCTTCTTGTCCTCGGGAATGTCGGGGGAGGCGAGCACCCGCCGGTACGGCGTCTGAGCCCGGTCGTACGTCCCCCTCCCGCTCCTTGACCGACAGCTTCCGCACCGGCTGGAAGTAGTTCACCACCAGCCGCCAGTCGGCGTAGATCGCCTCCAGGAGATCCAGCGCGGCTTGCGACTCGTACCGGCGGTACCCCACGAGCTGGCGCACCACGGACCAGTTCCTCCCCTCCACGTGTGCCTGGTCGTTCTTCGTGTACGGCCGGGACCGGGTGAACTCGATCTCTTCCTCCCGGCAGTACCGGGAGAGATGGGCGTTGAGGAACGCCGAGTCGTTGTCGGAGTCGATCCCCCGCAGGGGGAACGGAAGCCGCTCCTGGATCCGGTCGATGGCCGCGGTCACGGCGTGCTGGCTTCGGTTGAGGATCGCCCTCGGTTCGCACCACGAAGTCGCCACGTCCACCGCGTTCAGGGTGTGCAGGTACTCCCCCGCCGTCGTTTCCCCGCAGTGGGCCACCAGGTCCAGCTCCATGTACCCAGGGCCCACGTCCTCCCAGTCCGCGAACGTGCGCACCGGGACCTTCGCCTTGAGGAAGGTCCCTGGCTTGGCGACGGGCCGTCCCGCATCTCGGCGGTAGCGGTGGGTGGAGGGCATCCGGTCGATCGTCGCCGGGCTCAGCTGGACCAGGAGCCACTTGGTGTTCGGGGGAAGCCGCAGCTCTCCCTCTCCAGGACCGCGACGATCTCCGGCAAGAAGGGGGCCAGCCGCTTGGAGCCCTGAACGAGCGCGGCCTTCACGTCGGGGCTGTACACCCGGGGACGCCCCCGACGGTCCCTGCCCTTGGGTCTCCTTCCGTTCCGAAGGACACGGATCGCGGCCTTGCGGTGGTAACCCGTGAGGGCCAGGAACTCGTCGCCGATCCTCGTCTTGTCGCCGCGCTTGGCCCGCAGGTAGCGGGGACGCAGGGCTTCCACCACCTCGGCAATGCTCGCTTGGGTCATCGGTCCCTCCTTCTTCCGGTAACCCGAATTCTGAGGAGCCGGCACCCCGCCCGGTAACACTTTCACTGAGGCCACCCGACCTCTTGACAGCGGGCGATCGGCATGGTATGCTGCGTTCTGTACAAACGTTTTCACGCGTGCTGGAGGGCATCCGACCTTCCACACCACAAAAGGGGGTGAGGACGGGGACAAGAGGAGCTTAACCACAGCCAGTGATGGATGCGGGTTGCACCTTCAGGGAGGTGTGAAGATGCGGGTGAAGTGTCTAGTGGTCGGAGCGTTGATGTTGAGCTTGGCGACGGCTACCGTTGGGCAGCAAGTCCTCCACATGTACACGGCGTTCGATGTGGACGAGGCGAGGATCTACATCGAGGCATTCCAGCAGAAGTACCCGGACATCAGAGTGGAATTCGTCCGTCTTTCGGCAGGGGAGCTCCTCGCCCGGCTCCGAGCTGAGGCAGGGCGCCCTCAGGCGAGCATCTGGCTCGCCGGCCCAAGCGATACGTTCATCCTGGCCAAGGCAGACGGGCTCCTCACTCCGTACACCGAGTCCCTCGCCTGGCAGTTCCTCCCCAGCCACTTCAAGGACCCTGATGGGTACTGGGTGGGGATCTACACCGGCTTCATCGCCTTCGCCTCGAACACGGAGTTCCTCGCTGCACACGGCCTGCAGCCACCGACATCGTGGTATGACCTCCTCAAGCAGGAGTTCGCCGGCAAGATCTCGATGGCCTTCCCGTACACCTCGGGGACAGGCTATACGCGGTTGGCCACGCTCGTGTTCCTCCTTGGGGAGAAGGAAGGCCTTGAGTTCGAGCGCCAGGTCTCGAAGGTGGTCTCCCACTACACGAAGGCCGGCTCCGCTCCTGTGACCGAAGTCGGCCTGGGAGAGGTCGCGGTGGGGATCGCGTTCTCCCACGACGTAACCGCCAAGGGGATCGCCAAGGGGTATCCGGTCGCCCTGTCCTTCCCCAAGGAGGGCACCGGGTACGAGATCGGCGCGATGGCCCTCATCAAGGGTGGGCCGGAACCCGAACTGGCGAAGATCTTCTACGACTGGATGCTCTCCGCTGAGGCCCAATCATTGTTCCAGCGGTGGCACCGCGTTCCGCTGAACCCGGAGGCAGAGCTCGCCCCCGGGTTGATCACCGCTGATCAGGTCGAGCTCGTGGCCTACGACGCGCTGTGGGCAGCACAGAACCGCGATCGGCTCATCGCCGAGTGGCAGATGCTGACCGGATTCTAGGGCGAACCGAACAGAAGAGGGGTGAGGCGCACGCCTCACCCCTCTTCCTGCAACCTCACCATGGGTAACAAGCTGCGACGGCTGATCCACGACCCGGTGCTCCTTGCGGTGATCGTCGTCGTATTCGCCCTGCTAGGCCTGTTCATCGGCTTCCCCCTCGTCAAGGTGCTTCAGACAAGCCTCTTCCCCCGCGGCTCGTTCGATCCCACCTATTTCCGGTACTTCCTGGAAGGTCGCCCCTACCTCCTCCGCCCCTTCCTCAACAGCCTCACCGTCGGAGCACTGGTGGCTCTGGCCGGAGCAATTGTGGGGTTCATCTTCGCCTACGCGGTGGCGCGGACCGACATCCCGGGCAAGACCATGTTCCGCTGGATCGCGACGCTCCCCATCATCTCTCCCCCATTCCTCCTCGCGCTGTCGGCGATCCTCCTCCTCGGGCGGAACGGGGTCATCACCCGGTTTGTAGAGACGCATTGGGGGATCTCGTGGAACATCTATGGTCTCCCGGGGCTCGTCCTGACCGAAACGCTCGCCTACTTCCCCCTGGCTTTCATGACGCTGGAGGGAGTGCTTTCCGGGATCGATCCGGCCCTGGAGGAGTCGGCCCTCGACCTCGGGGCGTCGAAGCTGCGCACCTTCTTCCGGGTGACGCTCCCCCTCGCTACGCCCGGCCTCGCCGCAGCGCTCCTCCTTGTGTTCATCCGCTCACTGGAGGACTTCGGGAACCCGATCGTGATACAAGGCCGCTTCCCCGTGCTCACCGTCCAGGCGTACCTCGCGATCACCGGGATGTACAACCTGCCCTTGGGCGCCACGCTATGTATCATCCTCCTCGTTCCGACCCTGCTCGCGTTCATTTTCCAACGATACTGGGTGACCCGCCGCTCGTTCGTCACCGTGACCGGCCGCCCTTCCACCGCGGGCCTCCGCAGCACGGAGCCGTGGGTGAAGTGGCCCCTGTTCGGCGTGGTGTGCCTCCTTGCTGGGATCATCCTTCTCTTCTACGGCATGGTCCTCTACGGTTCGTTCACCACGCTCTGGGGGGTGGACCACACCCTGACCCTCGACAACTTCCGGTACGTGTTCAGCACCGGGGCGACCTCCCTCGTGAACACGCTGAAGCTGGCCGGGGTCGCCACGCCGATCGGGGGGATCCTCGGGGTGCTCATCGCCTACCTCGTGTCACGGAAGAGGTTCCCCGGCCGGGTAGCGATGGACCTCCTATCGATGCTCAACTTCGCCGTGCCGGGGATCATCGTGGGGATCGGGTACGTCCTCGCTTTCAACACTCCCCCGATCCAGCTCACCGGCACGGCGGCGATCATCGTGCTCGTGTTCGTGTTCCAACGGATGCCGGTCGGGATTAGGGAAGGGATCGCGATGCTCGGCCAGGTGGACCCAACCATTGACGAGGCCGCCTCCGATCTCGGGGCGGGGTTCTTCCGCACGTTCACTCGGGTCACGCTCCCCCTCGTCGCCCCAGCAGTCGTGGCCGGGATGGCCTATATGTTCTCCGCTTGCGTGACCTCGATCTCCGCGGTGATCATGGTCGTGTCCGCCCGCTGGCAGCTGATCACGGTGGCCCTCCTCCACGAGGTGGACAACGCGGACCTGGCACAGGCAGCAGCATACGGGGTGCTCATCATCCTCGTCGTGCTCGGGGTGATCCTCCTCTTGGACCAGCTCGTGGGACGGACGTTGTTGGGAAGGGGACGTCATGGGCGCTGAACTCGTCTTGGACAAGTTGACGAAGGTCTTCCGCGGCCGCCGGGAATCCCTGGTGGCGGTGGACAGCCTTGACCTGTCCGTGGCCAAGGGCGAGCTCCTCACCCTGCTCGGGCCGTCGGGCTGCGGGAAGACGACGACCCTGCGCATGGTGGGCGGGTTCGAGGACCCCACCGGGGGCCGTATCTTCCTCGGGGGGCAGGAAATCACCCGCCTTCCCCCTCAGCGCCGGAACACGGCCACGGTGTTCCAGTCCTATGGGCTCTTCCCCCACATGACCGTGTTCGAGAACGTCGCGTTCGGCCTCAAGGTTCGGCGGGTTCGCCGGCGGGAGGTCCGCGACCGGGTGAGGCGGGCCCTGGAGCTTGTCGGCCTGTCCGGCCTTGAACACCGCCCACCGAGCAAGCTCTCGGGCGGGCAGCAACAACGAGTTGCCCTGTCCCGGGCGCTCGTCATCGAGCCGCGGGTCCTCCTGCTCGACGAGCCGCTCTCCAACCTCGACGCCAAACTCCGCGTCGAGACCCGGGAGCAGATCCGCCGGCTTCAGAAGGAACTCGACATCACGAGCCTCTACGTTACACATGACCAAGCGGAGGCGATGGCGATCTCTGATCGCATCGTGATCATGTCCCGCGGGTTGGTTCAGCAAGTGGGATCGCCCTACGAGATCTATGCAGAGCCTGCGAACGGGTTTGTCGCCGACTTCATCGGCCGGGCGAACTTCCTCCAGGCACGCGTGGTCCGAGCTGAAAGGCACGAGCTCGAGGTCGAGCTATCCAATGGCAAGCGTGTCTCCGCACCCGCCCTGGCGGGGTTCGCCGTGGGCGATCCCGTGAGAGCGGTGGTGCGCCCGGAAGCGGCGGACCTCGTTGCTCCCGAAGCCGGCGACCTTCAGGGAACGGTGGTGTTCGCCCACTACACTGGGGCGCTCGGCACGTACCGCGTGGAACTGGAGGGAGGAGAACCGTTCAACGTCGAGGTCCTCAGCCCCCAGGAACGGGGATTCGTCACGCCGGGCACGCCGGTCGGGGTCCGGCTTCACCGGAAGAGCATCCACCTTCTGCACGAGGGATAGCGTGCTCTACCGGCTGTTCGCGTTTGACCTCGATGGGACCCTTCTCGCCCAGGACGGGACGATCCCTCCGGGGACGAAGGAGTTCCTCACCGCGGCCCGGGGCCAAGCCAAGATCACCCTCGTCACCGGGCGCTCGCTCGCCTCGGCCCAGCGCTACATCCGGGAGATCGAGATCACGTGCCCGGTGGTCCTTTACCACGGGGCGGTGGTGTGGGATCCGTCAGCAGGAAAACCTGTCCTAGAGAGGACAATCCCGCCCGAGTTGGCCCGCCGCGCCCTCGCGATGTTGGAGTCGTTGCCGGTCCACGTGCAGGTCTACCTCACGGCCGGAGATCCCACGGTGTACGTAGCCCGGGTCACCGCCCCGATCCAGAGGTTCCTGGACAAGGAGAACCTGCCCGTGAAGGAGGTAGCGCTAACCGGGATCCTAGCCCGCTCGCCGCTCAAGCTCCTCGCGATCGGCGAACCGGAGATCCTCGCGACCGCGGAAGACGCCCTCCGCGAGACGCTCCCCGAGCTCACGGTGGTCCGTTCGGAGCGAGAGTACGTGGAGGTCCTGCCCCCGGGCGTGTCCAAGGGGGAGGGTTTGGCCTGGCTCTGCGCGCACCTGGGGATCCGTCTCCAGGATGTGGTGGCCGTCGGGGACCAAATGAGCGATCTTTCGATGATCGAGCGGGCCGGCCTCGGGGTAGCGATGGCCCACGGCCCGGCCACTCTGCGGGAGAGAGCGGACCTGGTTGTCGGGCGCGTCGAGGAGATCCGCGATGCCCTCGGCCTGGCGAGGGAAGGGAAAGGAGTCCGATGTCGATCCCCCTCGGGCTGAATGGGGCCACGGTTCCCTGCGCGAGGGCGGAGGAGGCGATCCGTGCCGCTCGAGACGCGGGGTTCACTGCGTTCGAACCACGGGTGCCGCTCCTCGTCTCGGCTGAGGCCGCAGGGAGGACACCACAGGTCCTGGAATCCCTGTCGCGCGGACTCGCTTGGCTCCCGTTGAACGCGGTCGAGGGCGTTTTCACGAGCCCCCGAAGCGAGCTTGGCCCCAGGGCGAGGGAGATCTTCGCCCTCGCCGCCCGGTTCCGGGTGCCCCAGGCGATCCTCGTCCCCGGGGCGGGTTCGAGCCCGTCGGATGCCTTGGCCGAGCTGCGTTGGTTGGGTGCCGCGGCCCTCCACCACGGCGTGGAGCCGCTCTACGAGCTGATCGGGTTCCCCACGTTCGCCTTCCCCTCGCTAGATCAGGCCTACGACCTCGCCCGGGCGGCCAGGTTCCCCCTCGTGCTCGACACGTTCCACCTGGCGCTAAGCCGGACCCGGCCCGACGAGATCGCCCGCCTGCCCTCATCCGCGATCGGGCTCGTCCACCTCTCGGACGCCATCACCGCCGGGAAGGGACTGGAAGAGCTCCGCGACGAGGACCGGGTGCTCCCCGGTGAAGGCGGGCTCCCGCTCGTGGACATCCTGACTGCGATCCATCGCACCGGCTATCGGGGGCCGGTGTCGGTGGAGGTGTTCCACCCCAAATACGGGGAACAGGACCCGTACGCGGTGGCCCGCGACGCGCACCGCCGGGCGCGGGAGGTCCTCGCCCAAGCGGGTTGGCAACTCTGAAGGAGGCAACCATGGCACAGGTCAAGATCGGGATCCTCGGTGCCGGACGGATCGGGAAAGTCCACGCGGAGAATCTGATCCGTCGCGTACCCGAGGCGGAGGTGGTGGCCATCGCCGACCTACGGCGGGAGGCCGCCGAAAGGTGCGCGGCCGAACTGGGCATTCCCCAGGCTTACGGGGATCCCCAGCCGATCCTGGATGACCGCACGGTGGACGCGGTGTTCATCTGCACGAGCACCGACACCCACGCCCCCTTGATCGAGGCCGCGGCCAAGGCCGGGAAGCACATCTTCTGCGAGAAGCCGATCGCCCTGGACCTCGGGGCGATCGACCGTGCTCTGGCCACGGTGAAGCGGGCCGGAGTCAGGCTTCAAGTCGGGTTCAACCGCCGCTTCGACCCGAGCTTCGCCCGGGCGAGGGAGCTTGTGGCCCAAGGGGCGATCGGCCGGCCCCACATCCTGCGCATCACCAGCCGCGACCCTGAACCCCCACCCCCTGAGTACGTGAGAACCTCGGGCGGGATCTTTTTGGACATGACCATCCACGACTTCGACATGGCCCGGTTCATGGTGGGCGACGAGGTGATCGAGGTCTACGCCCTGGGATCCGTGCTCGTGGACAAGCAGATCGGCGAGCTCGGGGACGTGGACACGACGGCCGTCACGCTCCGGTTCGCGTCCGGCGCGATCGGGGTCATCGACAACTCCCGCCGGGCCGTGTACGGGTACGACCAACGGGTGGAGGTGTTCGGGGAGCGGGGGATGATCCGCGTGGACAACCCCCGGCTGGATACGGCCGTGCAGAGTGATGCCCAAGGGGACCACGCGACGCGGATCTTCCACTTCTTCATGGACCGGTACACGGAATCCTTCGTTCGGGAAGCCCGGGCGTTCACCGCCGCCGTCCTCGAGGACAAGGAGCCGCCGGTTACGGGTGAGGACGGGAAGATCCCGGTGGTCATGGCCTACGCCGCCAAGCGTTCCCTGCAGGAACACCGCCCGGTGCGCCTGGAGGAAGTGGCCCGGGGAGGGTGAGAGGGTATGATTGGCCGCTTACAAACGTTTGCGAAAGGGGGCAACGATGAAAGCGTTGGTGCTCACGGCGAAGTGGGAACCGAGGCCGGGATACGCGGTCTCGGAGTTCGAGAAGCGCACCGGGAAGGCCGTGGAAGGGTCCAGCGTGTGGCGGCACCCCAAGCTCGACCTCGCGGAGGTGGCGCGGCCCAAACCCGGGCCAGGGGAAGTACTCGTGCGGGTGCGGGCATGCGGGGTGTGCGGCTCGGACGTGCACTTCTACGAGACGGATCAAGACGACTACATGCTGTACCCCGGCCTCACCAAGTTCCCCACCACGATCGGCCACGAGTTCGCCGGCGAAATCGTGGAGATCGGCCCAGGACCGGAGGGCAAAACCTTTAAAGACGGGGACAGGGTCACGGTGGAGGAGATGGTGTGGTGCGGGTACTGCCGCCCATGCCGGGATGGCTACCCTAACCAGTGCCTGAACCTCGAGGAGATCGGGTTCACCATCCCCGGGGCGATGGCCGAGTACATCGTGGTCCCGGCGAAGCTGTGCTGGAAGGTGGACGCGATCTTCGACCGGTACGCAAGCGAGGACCTGGCCTGGGAGGTGGCGGCGACCACCGAGCCGACCTGTGTCGCCTACAACACGATCTTCGAGTGCGCCGGCGGGTTCCGGCCTGGGGCGTACGTGGTCATCCACGGTGCCGGGCCGATCGGCCTCGCCGCGATCCAGCTCGCCAAGGGAGCCGGGGCGGCCAAGGTCATCGCCTTCGATGTATCCGAGGTGCGGCGGAAGTTGGCCGAGGCGGTCGGTGCTGATCACGTGTACAACCCGACCAGGGTCGCCCCGTCCGAGGTGGTGATGGAGCTCACCCACGGCGAAGGCGCCGATTTCGCGGTGGAGGCGGCCGGGGCACCGGAGAAGACGATCCCGGAGATGGAGAAGACCCTGGCCATCGGGGGGAAGATCGCGGTGGTGGGCCGGGCCGCCCAGCGGGTGCCCATGTACCTCGAGCGCTTCCAGACCCGCAAGGCCAAGCTCTCCGGGGCCCAGGGCCACTCCGGCTACGGCATCTTCCCGTCCGTCATCCGCCTGATGGGGGCAGGGCTCGTGGACAACTCCAAGATCATCACCTCCCGTTTCCCGCTCACGAAGGCCCTGGACGCCCTGAAACAGGCCACCAAGCGACAGGACGGGAAGATCGTCATCAAGCCGTGACGCGTGACGAGTGTTCGTAGCGTCGCACTTCACGTGCGACGTTTGGAAAGGAGTGAGCGATGGGCATGTGGATAACCACGGAACACCCCGCCATCGTGTTCGAGGGCACGGAGGTGGGCCGGCTGAAGAAGAAGCTGTGGGACGCATCCGAGGCGGAGATCGACCGGATCCTCTCCGAATACGGCGTCCCCTCTGCGCCGGAGCTCGGGAAACCCGGCTCCTACATCCAGACCACGGTGCGGGCCAAGGTCATCGAAGCGAGGAAGAAGAACGACATCGTCCTCATCCCGGTGGGCTGCACCGAGAACCACGGCCGCCACACGGTGTCCGGCTTGGACACGTTCATGGTCACCCAGATCTGTGAGGCAGTTCGCCGCCGGACAGAGAAGCAAGGTCGCCCTGTAGCATTGGCTTTGCCCCCCCTGAACTACGGAGGGCACCCCTACCACCACATCGGGATGCCGGGCACGGTGATCCTGCCCGAAGAGGTGGTGCGGGAAACGTTGATCAACGTGATGCTCGGCTTGTGGAACGACGGGTTCCGGAAGCAGATCATCCTCAACAACCACGGGCAACTGTGGATGCTGGAATCGGCCCTCCACGAGTTCATGTACCGCTACCAGCTCCCCGGCGTGTTCCAGGTCTTCGACTGGCACCGGGCAGTACGGGAGTTCTTCTTCCCCGTGGACCGCCCAGGCTCGCTGGAGACCCACTTCGTGCACGCCGACGAGGCGGAGACCTCCGTGGCCCTCCTCATGTTCCCCCCGGGGATGGTGGACATGGCCCTGGCCGAGAAGACGGAGGGACTGAACCTCCTTCCCGGAGGGCATTTTGACACGGCGGTGGATGCCCATCGCCGGCCGCACAAGTGGTCGGAGGGGGAGGGACACATCGCCATCGAGATCGCGGCCACCCCGCAGGGGGTGGTGGGCGATCCCACCCGGGCGAGCGCCCGCAAGGCCAAGCGCCCCATCGCCGCGATCCTCTCCTACCTCACCCTGGTCATCGACCAGATCCTCGAGGCGTTCCCACCCGGGACGGTCCCGCCGGTGGAGAAAGTGACCCTCCGCACCCAAGAGGAAATGGAGCCATACCTCAAGGAGCCCGGGAGCCCGGCGTGGAAGCCGGTGTACGCCCTTCCCAGGCGGGGGTTTTGACCGTGGACCGTGATCCGTGTGATAAGCGAGGGCAAGTTCGGTAGGTGGCCGCTTGGGTTGATCGTCCCAGTCCAGGACCTGACGCCGTTCTCCCCGTTTCCCCCCGGGGAGTGGACGGACGCCCTGGCCCGGGTGGGTGAGCACGGATGCGAGGCGGTGGAACTGGCTGTCACCGACCCGACCCGGTTGGACGCGGCACACGTGGCAGAGGCCCTCGAACGTGCCGGCCTTCGTCTCGCCTCCTTCACCACCGGCCAGGCCGCGGGAAAGGAGGCCCTCTCCCTGGCCGCGCCGGACGACGCTGTCCGCCGTCGAGCGGTGGAGCGAATCCAGGCCCACATGCGGCTCGCGGCCCCTTTCCAGGCGGTCGTGATCGTGGGGCTCCTCCGCGGGGTGGACGGGGACCCAGGACTCCTCGTGGAATCCTTGCGCGAGTGCGCCCGAGCCGATCGTACCGTGAGGCTCGCCCTGGAGCCGCTCAACCGCTATGAATCACGTCTCGTGAACACCGTGGCCGAGGGCCTCTCGGTCATGGAACGGGTCGGGGCTGAGAACGTGGGCCTCCTCGTGGACACGTTTCACGCCAACATCGAGGAGCCCAAGATCGGGGAGGCGTTCCGCCGCGCCGGTGGTCGCCTCTTCCACGTCCACCTCGCCGACTCCAACCGCTGGCCCCCCGGCCACGGCCACCTCGAGTGGGGCGAGGTGCGGGATGCCTTGGTCCGGATCGGCTACCGGGGGAGCCTGATCCTGGAGTGTTTACCCCGGCCGACGGCAGGGGCGCCCTTCCAGGCCATGGGTTGGCTAAGATCCATGTGGGAAGGGAGCCGATGATCCCGAACCAGCACGAGGTCTATCCGGCTTCCGTGCACAACGTCGGGCAAACCGTGTTCGCGCTGGTGCGGGGACCGGATGGGAGACGGCTGTTTCTATCGTCGCCCGTCCCCGGATTTGCCGGGGACCCGTTGCCCTCGGGTGGGGTCCTGTGCCCAGTTTCGTTCGCGAACGCCCGGGCTTTGACCAAGGTCTTCCCCTGGCTCTCCCCACAGCGGGTCTCCTCCGGCCCGGGCTTCGGGTTCGGCGACCGCCTCGGCCTGGCCACACCCGGCCACATCCGCGCCCTCCGAGAGGCCAAGGTATTCCCCGTGCTCGCCCAGCAATCGGTGCGGGAGAACGCCCGCACCGGACGCACGTTCGAGGACGTCCTGGTCCATGCCATCTTCGGCGCCTTCCAGGAGGCCTACCAGGGCGGGTTCGGCGCTGACGCCGATCACTTGAAGGAGGTCGAGGACGCCCTCCACGCTGCCGACCTCGGCTACACGTTCTTCACCTGCGACCCCTCGGACCACGTGGTGGCCGTGGAGCGGCTCCCTTTGGCCGAGGTGGCGAAGCGGTTCCGGTCCTTGCCGGATGCCGATCGGCTGTGCCGGGAGTACCTCGGCCGGGAGTTCATCCTTGGTGGAGGGGGGGCGCTCCGGTTCACGGAACAGGACCTGGCCCGGGCGGGGGTGAAGTATGGTGGAGCCGTAGCCTTCGCCGTCGAGATGTACCGGGCGCTCGTCGCCCGCCTCCCCCAAGGGTTCGACTTCGAGCTCTCCGTGGACGAGACGGAGACCCCGACCACGCCCCTGGAGCACCTGTTCATCGCTCTCGAGCTCAGGCGGCACGACGTGGCACTCGCCAGCCTCGCTCCCCGGTTCCCCGGGGCAATGGAGAAGGCGGTGGAGTGGCGTGGGGATCCGGTGCACTTCCGGCGGGAACTCCGGGCCCATGTGGCCATCGCCCGGGCGTTCGGGCCCTACCGGCTAAGCCTGCACTCGGGATCCGACAAGTTCTCTCTCTACCCGATCCTGGCCGAGGAGGCCGACGGGCTCTGGCACGTGAAGACCGCAGGAACGAGTTACCTCGTCGCACTCGAGGTCGCAGCCCGGTTTGCCCCGCCCCTGTTCCGAAAGATCGTGCGGTTGTCCCTGGACCGGTTCCCCAAGGATCGGAAGAGCTACCACCTGTCGGCCGACCTCCGGCGCCTGCCGGTTTTAGAAACGCTCCCCGACGCGCGGCTGCTCGAGCTCCTCGGCCAGGACGATGCCCGGCAGGTGCTGCACGTGGCGTTCGGCTCCGTACTCAAGAGCCCCCTCGGGGAGGAGCTGCGCCGTGTGCTTTCCGAGCACGAGGAGGAACACTACGAGGCGCTGGCCCAGCACCTGGGTCGGCACCTTGAGCTCCTGGAGGATAAGGACGATGGCCAACCTTTCCGGTAAGGTGGCGGTGATCACCGGCGGTGGTGGGGTGCTGTGTTCGGCGCTCGCCGTCGGGCTCGCCCGCGACGGGGTCAAGGTCGTGGTGCTCGATCTAGCCCCGGACAAGGCCGAGGCCACGGTGGAACGGGTGCGCCAGGCCGGCTCAACAGGGCTGGCCGTGATGGTGAACGTGCTCGTCCGGCAGGATCTCGAGCGGGCGCTGGCGAAGACGCTGTCCACGTTCGGCCGGGTGGACTTCCTCCTGAACGGGGCAGGGGGCAATCACCCCAAGGCCACCACCAGCCCTGAGCAGACGTTCTTCGCCCTCCCCGAGGACGGGGTGCGGTTCGTGCTCGACCTCAACTTCATGGGGACGTTCCTCGCCTCCCAGGTCTTCGGGAAGGTCATGGCCGACCAAGGGGAAGGGGTGATCCTGAACATCGTATCCATGAACGCGATCCGTCCCCTGACCCGGATCCCCGCCTACTCCGCGGCGAAGGCCGCGGTGGCCAACTTCACCCAGTGGCTCGCGGTGCACATGGCCCACGAGTACTCACCCCGGATCCGCGTGGTCGGGATCGCCCCAGGGTTCTTCCTCACCGACCAGAACCGGTACCTTCTCCAGGACGATGCGGGCAAGCTGACCCCGCGTGGGAAACAGATCCTGGAGCACACCCCCCTCGGACGGTTCGGGGAACCGGAGGATCTCGTTGGGGCGGTGCGGTGGCTCCTGTCCCCCGAAGCGGCGTTCGTCACCGGAGTGATCATCCCCGTCGACGGGGGCTTCTCCGCCTACGGCGGGGTGTAGGACGGCCGATGCCTGCGGCGCGAAATGCAGTGGTGATGATGGGTGGGGGGCCAACCCCCGTGATCAACAACTCCCTTCGCGCCATCGTCGAGGGATGCCGGGAGTTGGGGAACCAGTTCGGCACAGTGTACGCGGCCTGGCAGGGGGTGGAGGGCCTCCTCCGCGAGGAGCTCCTCGACCTTTCCGCCCAGCCCGAGGAGGAAATCGCCCTCCTCAGGACCACCCCCGCCGCCGGGGCCATCGGCACCGCCCGCTACAAGCTCACACGCGAGGAGGACCTGGCGCGGACCATCAAGGTGTTCCGCGCCCACCAGGTGGGCTACTTCTTCGGAATCGGGGGGAACGATACGCAAGAGGTGTGCCTCAAGGTGGCCCAGGCCGCCGAGGGGACGGGCTACGAGCTCACCGTGGTGGGCGTCCCCAAGACGATCGACAACGACCTCGGCGACGAGCAATTCAAGCTTGTAGACCACACCCCGGGCTACGGGTCCGTGGCCCGCTACTGGGCGTGGACGGTCCAGTGCCTGGAAGAGGAGAACCGGGGCTCGGCCCCCGCCGACCCGGTGCTGGTGGTCCAGGCCATGGGCCGGCGGGTGGGCTACATCCCGGCGGCGGCACGCCTGGCCGACCCCGAACGGGAAATCCCCCTCCTCATCTTCCTCCCGGAGATGAACCCCACCCTGGAGGAGCTCGCAGGCCTCGTGGCCGACACGGTCCGCCGGGAGGGGCGGGCCATCGTGGTGGTCTCCGAGGGGCTCAAGCTCGCCGAGCTCGGGGAGCGTCGCGATGCCTTCGGCCATGCCGCCTTCTCCTCCTCCCGCGCCACCATGGCCCAGCTCCTGGTGAACCACCTGAACGACGTGGGCCTTCCGGCCCGAGGCCTGGCCCGGGGCCAGCTCCCCGGGACCGAGCAGCGCGACGCCATCCTCTACGCCTCGCCCGTGGACCTCACGGAGGCCCACCAGGTGGGGCGCAAGGCCGTGCTTCTCGCCGCTGAGGGGAAAAGCGGGGTCATGGCCACCATCCTGCGGGCCCCGGGGAACATCTACCGGGCGGAGTACGGGGCCGTCCCCCTCGCGGAGGTGGCGGGGAGGGATCGGCCCTTCCCCGCGGCCTGGGTCGACCACGAGCGGGCCGACGTCACCGATGACTTCGTCCGCTACTCCTGGCCGCTTTTGGGGGAGGACCTGGTCTCGGTGCCGATCGTGGACGGCCGGCTCAGGTTTGCGCGCCTGCGGCCGATCTTCGCTAAAAAGGTGCTCCCGGACTACACCCCTGCTGCCTATCGGCAGGGAGGATGAAATACCCGTCACGAGGGAGGTGACGATGGACTACAGGGCAAAGCTTGAGGAATTCACGCCGCGGCACGGGTTCCTGGTGTGCATCGACTCCGACGGCTGTGTGTTCGACACCATGGGAATCAAGCAACGGGAGTGCTTCTGCCCTTGGATGATCGCGTACTTCGGCCTTCAGCCCGTGGCCCAGGCCGCCCGGGAGTGCAAGGAGTTCGCGGACCTCTTCTCCAGGACCCGGGGGGCCAACCGCCACATCACCAT
>Ga0129302_1001803_pt1 | contig 15693 bp, 13 predicted proteins | sample BlaSprsedimmetaG_FD_94476 | JGI IMG/M metagenome (GOLD analysis project Ga0129302, IMG submission 94476) | Hot spring sediment bacterial and archeal communities from California, USA to study Microbial Dark Matter (Phase II) - Blank Spring... | ecosystem: Environmental > Aquatic > Thermal springs... | reverse complement strand
TTCTCCCGTCACACCCCCCTGTCCTCCGCCTTGGCTTCTCGCGTCATCAGGTCCTCGATCGCCCGGCGTGCGGGTTTGCGTTCGAAAAGCACGTGGTACACCTCGCGCGTGATCGGCATGTCCACCCGGTGTATTTTGGAAAGATCCAACGCGGACTGGGTCGTGCGGACCCCTTCGGCCACCATGAGCATCCCGTCGAGCACCTCATTCAGGGGACGCCCCTTGCCCACCTCCTCGCCCACAAAGCGGTTGCGGCTGTGCCGGCTGGTGCAGGTCACGATCAGGTCGCCGATCCCGGACAGTCCGGCGAAGGTCTCGGCCTCGGCGCCCATGGCCGTGCCGAGGCGGGTGATCTCCACGATGCCCCGCGTCATGAGCGCGGCCTTGGTATTGTCGCCGCATCCCGCGCCGTCGCTGATGCCCGCCGCGACGGCGATGACGTTCTTCAGCGCCCCGCCCAATTCGACGCCGACGGGATCGCGGCTCGAATAGACTCGGAACCGGTCGTTCATGAAAATCTCCTGGACCCGCCGCGAGGCGGCCGATACCGTGGACGCCGCCGTGACCGCGGTCGGAATGCCCCGGGCGACCTCCTCGGCGTGGCTGGGGCCGGAAAGCGCCGCGATCCGTCCCGCCGGGAGATCGGGAATCATCTCGGTCAGGATCTGCGAGACCCGCTTCAGCGTATGGTTTTCGATTCCCTTCGTGCCGCTGACGATCAGCGCGTCGGGCAATCCCAATCCGGCAAGCAGGCCGGCCACGGAACGTACCGTGTGCGACGGCACGGTGAGCAGGATGATTTCGGCATCCTTGACGGTTTCCTGCAGATCGGCGGTGACCCGTACGGTTTCCGGAATCGGTATACCCGGCAGGAATGGATTCTCCCGTGTCCTGGCGAGGCGCGCGGCCGCCTCCGCGTTGTATTCCCAGAGCCGGACCGCATGGCCGTTCCCGGCGAGCAGCATGGCGAGCGCCGTGCCCCAACCGCCCGCGCCGAGTACGCCGACGCGGACGCTCATGCCCCTTCCTTATTCCGGGAGGAACCGAAACGGTGCTCCTCGCCCCGCAGGAGGCGGCGGATATTGGCCCGGTGCGTCACCCCGATCAGGAAGCCCAGCGTGATCCCCATGATCAGGAGCCCGTCGGGAACGGGGGATTTCAGGACGGTTTTTTGGATCAGGAGAACCAGCGGGAATACCAGCCCCGCCGCGATCGATCCCACGGAGACGATCCGCGTCGCAAATACGAGAATCAGCCAGACTCCGAGCGTGATCAGGCTGGCGGCCGGCGCGAGTCCGACCAGCACACCGAAGGCCGTACCCACGCCCTTGCCGCCGCGGAACTGCGCGAACACGGTCCAGATGTGGCCGGCGATGGCGGCGCATCCCGCGAGAAGTTGCAGGATGAAGGGGGACAGGACGGGTGCGTCCACCGCGATGCGCGCGAAGACCAGCGTGGCCAGCACACCCTTGCCGATGTCGATGAGCACCACGATCAGCGCCGGTTTCCACCCCATCACGCGGAACACATTCGTCGCACCGGCGTTCCGGCTGCCGTGATTCCGGATGTCGTCCTTCATCACGATCCGGCTCGCGATGATCGCCGTGGGGATCGACCCCGCCAGATAACCGAGCAGCAATACGACAAACAATGAGATCATAGGAAGGCCTTCTCAATTGGATTGGATTCTGTTTTTCCCGGTCCCGGGAAAATAAACAACCGCCGGCAAAGCCGGTGGCTTTTGATCGCGGCCAAAGGCCGCGAGTAAAAGAAGGCACGTTTAGTGCCGACCCGTTTCAGATCGTGAACCACCGGCAAAACCAGTGGTTTGTAAAGATCAATCAAACCACTTCACCGGCCACGCAGGGATTCTCCCCGCCGGATTCGAGCCGTGAGATCAGCGCATCCGCATCGCCGGGGCGGACGATGAATATCAGGCCGATCCCCAGATTGAAACTCTTCCGCATTTCTTCGTCGGACACGTTCCCGTGTTCCTGGATCAGACGGAAGATCGTGGGTATCGTCCAGGAATCCCAGTCGATGGACAGTCCGAGTCCTTCGGGCAGGATGCGGGAGGTGTTGCCCACGATCCCGCCGCCCGTGATGTGCGCCATGCCCCGGATTGGAAAGTCGTCGAGCAGCGGATCGACGGCCGGCAGGTAGCACCGGTGCACCGCGAGCAGCTCTTCCCCGACGGGACGTTCCAGTCCCGTAAGGCGGGCATGGACATCGAATCCGGCCGCCTCGAAAAGCACCTTGCGGGCCAGGGAATACCCGTTCGTATGGAGCCCGGAGGAAGGCAGACCAATCAGCACATCCCCTTTTTGGATCGTCTCGCCGTTGATCACGCGGGATTTCTCCACGATGCCCACGATGCAGCCGGCGAGATCATACTCGCCCGCCTGGTAGAATCCCGGCATCTCGGCCATCTCGCCGCCGATCAGGGCGCACCCGGCGTTCCGGCATCCGGCCGCCATGCCGCGGATGAGTTCCTCCACCGTTTCCGGACGGAGCACACCCGTGCCGATATAGTCGAGGAAAAACAGGGGGCGCGCGCCGCCCGCAAGGATGTCGTTCACGCAATGATTCACCAGATCTTCGCCGACCGTGTCGTGCCGGTTCATGAGGAAGGCGACTTTGAGTTTGGTGCCCACCCCGTCGATGGACGACACCAGTACCGGCTCGCGGTAGCGGGACAGATCGGGCTGGAAGAATCCGCCGAAACGCCCCAGATCGGTGAGTACGCCCGGGCCGAAAGTGGACCGCGCCAGATGCCTGATCCGCCGGACCGCCTCTTCACCGGCCGCGATGTTGACGCCCGCATCTTCATATCGGATCGATTTGTTCATGGCTTCTTTTCCTGTGTCTGGAACCGCTCGCGCACCCGCGTGAAGAAGGCGAGTGCCTCCCCGGACGAATAATCCGGATACGTCCAGTCGGACGGCCGGAACGCGCCCCGGATATAACGCAGCTGGACGTCTCCGTAAATCCGGCCGCCGAGACAGACCCGGTGCGCGAAATCCTTGGTCGAGGCGAGGACGAGCTTCGCGGCCGTCACGTATCCGGGATCGAGATTCACCCGCCGCCGGCCCTCCACGCTCAATTCTGATTCGAGATCGTTGGTGAACCGTTTGAGTTCGGACAATTCTTCGGGAGGCATCAGCATCCGAAAACTCACCCAGCATTTCTCGAGTGAATCGCCCATCTCCTTCCGGTAGTAATCGGAGAAACGAAACGGAAACGTCCGGGACCGGTCCTCGATCGGTCCGAGACGCGCTTCGAGTTTCCGGAACACCGGATAGAGCGCGAATCCCGGCACGGCCATCACGCCGCAGACCGGCTTGACCGGGAGTGTCTCGTGCAACTGTCCCAAATCGGATCTCGCGGATGAACGGACAAAACGTGTGATAATATCCATATTTCAGGGACGAATGTCAAGGCAAAATCGGGAAGATTCGGATCTGAGAATTATGACTGCTGGATAAAATCCCTGACAATCAGGAAAATCGGTCCGGAACCCCGAAAACTTCCCCGCCCGAATCCGGGATCCTATTTGCCGCACACCCGGCTCCGTTCATTCCCTCGGGTCTTGGATTTTTCTTGACATTCCGGAAAAAATGGTTAAATTGATTCTCGGTTTTCAAAAACGCCGGAGTGGTGGAACTGGTAGACGCAGGGGACTCAAAATCCCCCGGGCCTTGCGCCCTTGAGAGTTCGAGTCTCTCCTCCGGCACAAAAAAGCCGTCCCGTCTGCGCGGGTCGGCTTTTTCATTGACTCAGCCATATCAACGGAGTCTTACGGCCTCCGGGAAAATGCAATCAGGCTTTCTTGAATAAATCCAGAAACCGGTCCAGATAGTCGTCGAAGAGACCCCACTGGTCCAACTCCTCTTTCAACCGCATCTTGCTCTTGTAGGAACCGTCGAATTCGGCCTGACGAAACAACTGTTCGACCTTGAGACGCACCGACTTGGGGACAGCCTCCTCGGCCTGGGATTCGGGGACCGGCTTTTCCTCTTCCGGCTCTTTGGGTTCCACCTCTTCCTTGACGAGCAGTTCGGCGAGCGGAGCGATTTCCTGATCCTTCTGACCGGCATACACTTCCAGATCCAGAAAATCAACTTCGACACCGAGCATCGGATTGAGTACTTCCAGAATCGCGATGGCGGCCCTGGGAAATTCGATCTGGGCCGTGAAAAACGGAATCTCTCCCAAAAGACAGGTCCCGCTGAGACCGCGCTGCCCCGCGACCGCGACCAGGAGGCCGTTGAGCCCGGCCACATTGCCGTCACCCATGAAATGCACGTGATGTTCCAGAAGCCGCTTCAGGGTATCCGGGTTGTTCGGCGCGGCAAAAACTCGGGGTTTGTCCCGGTAATCCATGTCCGAGGGGGCGGCGGCCGCCGTATACACCTGCCGGATCCCGCAACTCTCCGCAAATTCAATCACCCTCACCGCGAAATCATGTTCCCGGTGCGGCACAGGCTGAATGCTTCCCAGAAAGAAGATAATGTCACGCTGCCGGTCCGGAGACTGATAATAAAAAAACTGGTTGGAAGGATTCTCCGGCGGCAGGATGATCTGGTTCGATATGATCGCGCCGGAAGGCGAAAAGAAATCATGTGAGGGCAATTCGGCGAACAAGGTCGCCTTGAGTTTCTCTTTGAGATAATGCACGGCCGTCAACGCCACGCTGCCCATACCCGGCCATGCCGCGACAAAGCAGGGAGACTCGAGTTCTGGGAGTTGGGTGTGTCTGACAACTGAGTCCATCGGTTTTCCTGTTTGGACATGATAACAAGTAAGATAAAAGCAATCCCCCAACAGAGCAAGCACTTTTTTTATGCCAATGCCTTGGAATTGTGAAAAACCCGTCCACCCCGGATTAGGCCTTGACATTACGCGAAACCTTTGATATAATAGATAAGTCGTGTTCGCCTGAATAAATGGTTTTCCGCTCCGATTCGTATCGAAATGCCCGACCGGAAAGGTCTTCATGACTTTTTTCGGACCCGATAATACCATCATTGATAAGGATTTTTGATCTCATGTCCAGACTGCTTTTGGTTTCCAACCGTTTGCCGGTCACCGTGGAACACAAGAAAGGGATCGATCAGTTCAGGGAAAGCGTCGGCGGCCTGGCGACCGGACTGTCCTCTTTTTATCGGTCTTATGAGAGCCGGTGGATCGGCTGGTGCGGACTCTTGTCGGATGGTCTCGACGGCGATCACAGAAAAGCTCTGGAAAATGAACTGCACCGGCGTTACGAAAGCCATCCCGTCTTCCTGTCCCGCCGTGAGACCCGTCTCTTCTACTCCGGATTCTGCAATAAGACCCTCTGGCCGCTTTTTCATTATTTCTCAGACGATGTGACCTATGACAGCCAGCAGTGGCGATCGTATCTGCGCGTAAACAAGCTTTTTGCCCATGCGGTGCTCGATGTGGCGGAACCCGACGACCGTATCTGGATACATGATTATCATCTGATGCTGCTGCCGCAGATGATCCGAGAAAAGCTCCCCGGGGCACAGATCGGATTCTTCCTGCATATCCCGTTTCCCTCCTATGAAATCTTCCGGCTTTTGCCCTGGCGGAAAGAAATCCTGCAAGGGATCATGGGCGCCGATCTGATAGGTTTCCACACCTATGACTATGTCCGGCACTTCACAAGCAGCGTCCGGCGGCTTCTGGGACATGAACAGACTTTTGGACAGATCGCGCACAACCACCGGATCACGAAGGTCGACGCCTTTCCCATGGGGATCGACTTCAACAGGTTTTCACGGACAGACGGCGACCGCGAATGGATTCAGGGGATCATTTCCAGGATCCGGGCAGGGAATGACTGCAAAATGATCCTTTCGGTCGACCGGCTCGATTATACCAAGGGCATCCCGCAGCGCCTCGACGCATTCGACCTCTTCCTTGAAAAATATCCGGAATACCGGGGCCGGGTAACCCTGATCATGATCGCCGTGCCTTCTCGGACTTCCGTCGAGCGGTATCAGCGGCTCAAGCGCAGCGTGGATGAACGGGTCGGGCGCATCAACGGCAAGTACGGCACCATAGACTGGATGCCCATCTGGTACCTGTACCGCGCCATGGATTTCAACCGGCTGATCGCGCTTTACAAGGCGGCCGATGCGGCGCTCATCACACCGCTCAGGGACGGCATGAACCTGATCGCGAAGGAGTTTCTCGCCGCCCGGGAAGACGACCTGGGGGTCCTCATCCTCAGCGAAATGGCGGGCGCGGCGACCGAGCTTTCCGAGGCGATCATCGTCAATCCGAACAACCGCGAAGAGATGGCGGACGCGATAGTCGAGGCGCTCTCTCTGTCCGAAGAGGAGCGCAAATCCCGCAACGCCGTCATGCGAAACCGGATATGCCGGTACGATGTCACGGCCTGGGCGCAGGATTTTATGCGGCATCTCGCCAATACGCGGGGTATCCAGGATGCCCTGGGATCCAGGATACTCTGCGGAAAATCTCGTTCACGGCTGAAATCGAATTTCGTAAAAGCGGAAAAAAGGCTGATTTTCCTGGATTATGACGGGACACTCGTGCCATTTGCATCCACCCCCGAGAAGGCCCGGCCGGATCCGTCCCTGAACACGCTGATGGAAAACCTCATCGCCAACCCGCGAAATCACGTGGTCATCATCAGCGGACGCGACCGCCTGACCCTGGAAAACTGGCTCGGTCATCTCGATGTCGGCATGGCGGCGGAACACGGCGTCTGGGTACGTGAAAGACAGGGCGAATGGCACATGATCGAACCGCTCAAGGATGACTGGAAAGATGAGATTCGCCCCTTGCTTGAAGTCTACGTGGACCGGACGCCCGGATCGCTGATCGAGGAAAAATCCTTCTCCCTGGCCTGGCATTACCGGAAGGCCGATCCCGGCCAGGGTATCGAACGCGCCCGCGAGCTGAAAGAAACCCTCCTCGGACTCACCGCCAACCTGCATCTGATCGTGGCCGAAGGCGCCCGGATGATCGAAGTCAAACACGGAAGCATCCACAAGGGCCGCGCCAGCCTGTTCTGGACTTCGAATGACAGCTGGGACTTCATCATGGCTTTCGGCGACGACTGGACGGATGAAGATCTTTTTCAGGCCCTTCCGGAAAAAGCCTGGTCGATCAAGGTCGGCCTGGATTTTTCCAAGGCGAAATACTATCTGAAAAACCATATCGACGTCCGGGAGTTGCTGGAAGAGCTGCTCCGGACCGAAACGGCGGCCTGACCCGACAACCCGAAGAAAGCAACAATCCGCGATACTTCCCGTACAAGAAACAACCGGAACCGTGAGGATCCGGGCCTGATATCCATTTCAATTGCGGGGAACGCATGCTCAAAGTCTCCGGCCTGACCAAAACCTTCGGTCTTCTCACCGCGGTCGATGATCTCTCATTCGATGTACGGGAAGGAGAGATCTTCGGATTTCTGGGCCCCAACGGCGCGGGAAAGACCACGACCATCCACATGATCTGCGGACTCGTTCACCCGGACGCCGGGACGATCGAACTCGACGGCCGGGACGTCCACCGCGCGGGCGCGGGCGTGCGTCGGAAACTCGGCGTCGTACCCCAGGACGTGGCGCTGTATGAAGAACTGAACGCCGTGGAGAACCTGAATTTCTGGGGCGCGCTGTACGGCATGAAGAAAGCGGCCCTGAAGTCGCGAGTGGAAGAGCTGCTCACCATGACGGGACTGGCGGACCGCGCGAAAGACCGCGTGAAGACCTATTCCGGCGGGATGAAACGGCGGCTGAACATGGCGGCCGGATTGATCCACCATCCGCGCCTGCTGCTCCTGGACGAACCCACCGTGGGCATCGACCCGCAGGCACGCCACAACATGCTCCAGACTATCCGGAACATCGCGGAATCCGGGACCACCATCCTCTACACCACCCATTACATGGACGAGGCCGAAGCCCTGTGCGACCGGCTCGCGATTCTGGATCACGGACGCATCCTCGCCATGGGCACCCAGGACGAAATCCAGAAAATCGTGGGGGAAAACCGCATCCTCAGGGTGACGGGAACCTTCGAAAAAACAGCCGCCGAATCGCTTCCGGACACCCTGACGGATCTTTCGCTGATTTCCATATCGGAGAACGAAGTCGTCTACAGCCTCCCGGTCCGGCACGGGACGGGCCAGTTTATCGAAACCCTGATCCGGTCGGGATTCGGGATCGACAATCTGGCGATCCGGGAACCGAACCTCGATTCGGTCTTCATCAAACTCACGGGCAGGGAGCTCAGGGATTGATTGGCACACTGATCAAAAAAGATCTCCTTCTCAAGGTGAAAAGTCCGGGCGGATTCCTCCTCCTGGTCTCCATGCCCCTGCTCTTCGCCCTGCTTTTGGGCCTGATTTTCGGTCCGAAGGAAAGCGGGGAAACTGCGGTGCGGGTCCGCCTCTTGACCGAGGATCACGACCGGAGTTTCGCCTCGCAATTCCTGACCGGAGCGTTCGGGCGGGGCGAACTCGCCCAAATGTTCGAGGTCACGGCCCTGGATTCGGGAACGGGACGGGCCTGGATGGACCGGGGCAAAGGCTCGGCCCTGCTCGTCATCCCGAAAGGATTCGGACGGACCCTGCTGGACGAAAAACCGGCGGAGCTGCTCCTGATCAAGAATCCGGGCGAGTCTTTCGCGCCGCGTATCGCGGAAGAAACCGTCTCCATCCTCGCCGAAGGGGGTGACCGGCTCTTCCGGATCGCCGACGGCCCGGTCCGCGAGATCCGCCGCCATATCGACACGGACACGGAATTCACGACCGGGGAAATCGCGGTCCTCTCCGTGAACATCTATCTGCTGATCCGGAGGTTGGAAAACGTGCTCTTCCCGCCCCAAATCGTGCTCCGCGAAGCCGGCGTGGACGGACAGGAGGAAAGCGTACCGTCTTCCGTTCTCTATGTCCATCTCCTGGCCGGGATCGCGATTTTCTCCCTGCTTTTCCTCATCGAGGCCCTGGCGCGGGACTTCCATACGGAACACGAGAGACGGACCCTGCACAGACAGATCGCCGGTCCGGTGGGGATCGGGACGTTTGTTTCATCCAAACTGATTTTCCTGTGGATCGCCGGCATGGCCGCACACGTCCTGGTCTGGCTGGCCGCTTGCCTCTTATTCGGCATCCGCATCCCGGCGGAACAGTTCGGGCCTTTCGTCCTCTTTTCGGCGATCCTGCTCGCCGCGCTCACCGGCGTGATCGGCGCCCTCTACGGCCTGGTGCGGAAGCGTTCACAGATCCAGGCCGTCGCCCCGGCCGTCATCCTCTTCTTCGGCATGACCGGCGGCGCCATGATCCAGATCGATTTCCTGCCTCCCTTCCTCAAACCGATGTCTGTGCTCTCGCCCATCTACTGGGGGCAGGACGCCCTGAAGAAAATGCTCATCGAAAACCTCCCGCCGTCCGCGATCGGAATGAACCTGGCCGTGCTGGGCCTCGCCGCGCTGGTCTTCAACGGACTCGCCATGATGCTGTTCTCCCGGAAATTCCGCCCATGAAAACCATACTCGCCCTCGCCCTCCAGAGCCTCCGGCTCATCGCCCGCGACAGGACGACCGCACTGTGGATGCTCGTCATCCCCTGCCTGTATATCGCGATCTTCGGCAGCGTCTTCCGGAACATGGGGGGCGGACAAGCGCCCAAAGCCTTCCTCGCCGTGCGGAATCTGGACGGGGGCTTTCTGTCGCACAGGATACTCGATTCCTTCGTTTCTGAAAACATCGACATCCGTGTACTCGAAGAGGAACCGTCCGGGCCGCCCGTGCGCCTGCTCCGGATTCCGGCCGGATTCACGGAACGCATCCTCGCGGGAAAGCAGGACACCCTCGTCTTCGAAAAACGCACGGACGCCCACGTCGAGGCGGCCATGACCGCGGAAATGGGCATCCGCAAGGCGATCTTCAGGACGCTCGCGGACCTGGCCGAACTGAGGGTGAAACACCGGAAAGTCGACGAGAACGCGCTCGCCGGCCTGGACGCGCGTGAACCCCTGATCCCCGTCCGCTCGGAAATGGCCGGCCGCAACATCCGCATCCCCGAGGGGTACAACGGGCAGGTCCCGGCCCAGGTGGTCCAGTTCACCCTGCTCATCGTGTTCATCTACGCGGGGAATCTCCTTTTCGAAGAAAAACAAAAGGGGCTGCTTAGGCGCACGCGTATCGCCCCGGTTACATTGCTTCAGCTTTACCTGGGAAAACTCCTGGGAATCCTGTTCGTCGGCCTCTGCCAGATCGCCCTGTTGTTTCTCGTGGGACGCCTCCTGTTCGGCGTGTATCTCGGCCGGTCACCGGCGGCGCTGATCCTGCTTTCAGTCGGATTCGCGACCGCGGTCGGCGCCATGGGATTGATCCTGGGTTTCCTGATCCGGAACGAGGAAAAACTGACGGGAATCGCCATCGTATCGGCCCTCGCGATGGCGGCGCTGAGCGGCTGCTGGTGGCCCATCGAGGTCACGCCGGGATGGATGCAGAAGGCCGCGCTATTCCTGCCGCCCGGACTGGCGATCAGGGGCTATCACCGCCTCGTCTCGTTCGGGGACGGGTTCGGCGAAGTCCTGCCCTATATACTCGGCGAGGCGGGGTTCGCCCTGCTTTTCTCCCTGATCTTCGCCCTCGTCCTGATCCGGCACGTAAAGTCCGAACACATGGTTTAATGCCGGAACGAGATGTTTTCTTTTTGTGAACCGGATCAACAGTGAAACCATCATGATATCCGATTTAAAAAGGGGCTGTGGGGAGGGGTATTCTAGCCGCTCATCACTTCAGTCACTTTTAACTTCAGTCACTTTTAACTTTAGTCACTTTTAACTTTAGTCACTTTTAACTTCAGTCACTTTTAACTTCAGTCATCCCCGATCATCCCAGAAACCTTTCCCTCTCCGTCATGAACGCCCGGTACACCCGGTAATAATCCGTTTCTTCATAAGGGACCATCCGGATTTCCGGTCCGTCGAAGGAATAGATCGTCGCATCCGGGCAGGCGAGCAGGACAGGCGAATGCGACGCGATGATGAACTGTGCGTGCCCCTGTTTCCCGAGAAGGATGAGAAGCCGGAGGAGCTCGATCTGGGTCGTTGGGGAAAGTGCCGTCTCCGGCTCATCCATCAGGTAAAGCCCGGGGATCCGGAACCGGTTGCGGAAATAGGCCATCAGGGACTGGCCGTGGGACTGGGTGAGCAGCGACCGCCCGCCGAAATAATCCAGAATGCCGGGATCGTCCACAGCCCATTCCTCGAGGATTTCGGAAAACCGATGGAAGATCTGGGACGAGAAGAATGCGCCCGGCGTCCTGCCGTCGCGCCATTCTGCGGAAAGACAGCGGAACAGATCTTTCTCGTATTTGTTTCGGTAGATCCGCCGTCCGTCGTTCTCGCCCCAGATATAGATGCCGCAATGCCGGGAGACGGCTTCGAGCAGCGTGGATTTGCCGCTGCCGTTCTCACCCGCGAAAAAGGTGACCGGCGTGTCAAAAAGAAGGGGGTCGGACTTCTGGAATACAGGCAGATGAAAGGGATACGCCTCCCGGGTCGGATACCGGCCGGGTTCGAGCCGGATGGATTTTAAATGAGTCATCTCGTTTTGCCTCCTCGGGTGGCGGGCAGCAGTTCCACGGGATTTCCCAGCAGGAAAACGCCGCGTTCGATCCACGATTTCAGAATCCGGGCGATGCAGACCGCGTCCGAATAATTGGACTGCCCGAAGCAAGGCACGGATTTTCCGCCGATCTCGATCCTGCCGCCGCGAAGCCGGGCGTAATCCACCTCGCCCAGCACCTTCCCGGTCATGTACGGATAATCATGGCTGAAATCCATGATCTTGGTCTTGATTTCGGCGTCCCGGACGGCCGTATACCGACAAATCTCCGCGTTCAGGATCGGAATCGGCACGCCGATTCCCACCCGCAGGGTCGCGCCGTATCCGCGGTAATGAATGCCTCTCAGCCACCGGCCGGTCATGGTCTTGAGGTCTCCGGTCACGGCCATGGTTCCGGCGGGCATCAGGGGAACGCCCGAATCCGTACGGGGGACGTCCGGGTTGTGCTGGGTTCCGGGGCCGGCCACGTAACCGATGCCGCCGCCGAGGAAGATCCGCGTGCCCAGCCCGATGGTGAGGAAGAGGGGATCATTGAGAAGCGGACTGAGCTGGCCTGCGGAGGAATAGGTGGCATTCCCCATATTCGGCTTCAGTACGCCCATATACGTATGGATCGTCCGGTCGGACAGGTTGACCGCGCAGGGATAATTCTGATATCCGTTCCGGGGACAGAACAGGAAGGCGTTCGGCAGGTCCGACAGGGTCACGTCCTTTTCCAGATGCGTGTTGGGATAGCAGTCGCTGCCGTCGCTCTCGGCCACGAGATGGACGGTTTGACCGGAAACCAGATCATGGATCACATGGCCGCCGCCGTAATGCAGGTCGCGATGGCCGGCGACATCGACCGCACCCTCGCGTGTCTGGGTCGCGCCGATGTAACAATCGACCGCCGCGATGCCCGCATAGGCCTCCACGCCGTTCAGGTGCATCCGCGTGGCCCGGATCCGCGGGTTCGAATGGCCGAAATTGATGAACGCCCCGGACGAACACATCGGGCCGAACGTCCCGGTCGTCACCACATCCACCTTCTTCGCCGCCTCCCCGACCCCGACCTCATCCACGAGTTGGATGATCTCCTCGGCCGTCAGAACCACCGCGGTGCGTTTCCGGATCTTCTCGTTGATTTCATCATAGGTCTTCGACATGTCGTTCTCCGTCACTCAAATTGCTTCAGGGCTGGTTCAAAAGTCATGTTGTCATACCGGCTCTCTTTTGCTCGATGGAATCGAGAATCTTTTGGCCGGTATCTTCTCTGAGGTAAAGAAGATCTCCGACAGTCGGCCAGTTGGCGGACGGAGAGGACAGAATAGGAAAAATTGGACTTTGGGTTAAGCCCTCATTAAAGTGTTTGTTTAGCTTTGTGTCCGCACGTAATCAGCGCCTCATCGACCGAAATACGGACGAGCTTCGGCAGACAGCCCCACATGGCCATCCGGTCTTTCAGGATCACCAGCGCGCCCTCGATTTCAGGCAGGAAATCGAGGAACCCGAAACAGGATTCCAGGTCGGCTTCGGACCGGACGCGGTTCGCCAGCGCCGTGGCCGCGGCATCCGCGAGCGGCACGTCGGGAGAGAGGACCACGGCCGCATCCGCCCGTCCGTAGCTGAAGGAATGGCCGACCGTACCGGAAGAGGCGCAGACGCCCAGCATGCCCTCGCGGGGCAGGATCTCGAACGCGAGATCCCGGATCGCGGCGGATCCCGTGTGAATGCCGACAAGGAGGGGTTCGGAGATTTGGAGCGCGATGTCGCCTCCGTTGTCCACCACCGCGTCGTCCGCGCCTTCCCGGATCATTTCCGCGACCGCCGCGGAGGCGAATGCGCCCGCCACGGACGCCATCGGTCCCACGCCCGCCTTGGCGGCGGCGGCACACATCTTTCGGACGATTCCGGGGGCGCCGGGAAGCGGCGCGTGCGGGACATGCGTCTCCCCGAAAATCGGATCCAGCAACAGATACACCTCCACTTCCCGGCGGCTGCGGATCAGCGCCATCTCTGCGACCCGCCTGAAAGCCGGGTCGCAGAGCAGCGTCGCGATCGTCGTTTTTTCTTCGAAATGAAATCTGCGCCGGCGCATCGATGATCCGCTTTCCGAACTTGTGGACATTCCCCCATTGTCTCCCTTCGAAGGGGGACAGTCCGACAAACGGCGGACAGGGAGATATTTTAGTACGACGCCAAAGAAATTCACGCCCCGAACAGCGTCTTCCTGAACAAAAAAGCCTGCGAAGGTCTCTTTCGCAGGCTTCGGTTCCCGATATGGCCGGACAGACGGACCTTACCGAACGCCCGCGAAGACGGGGCTCTCCCGCATACCCATCAGACTATGTCCGTATTCCTTGCGTCTCAAACCGCTTGACCCGGTTGATAATATAAGGTGTGAAAATATATCAAAAAGCCGCCTGACAGTCAAGAAAAAAATGGGGTCCGGACAGGAAAGAATCCGTTCCATTCCATCCGGAAAAGTGTATAAGGACGCCACAGAGAACGGACTGACCTGAAAACCAGCTTTTCATCCATGAACGGACTCTCGGCGGCGTTTGCCTTTCCGAAAAAGTTTTCGTATTTTGCGGACGGCAATGCGTACGATCCCCGGGCGGGCACGAAAAATGATTCTGCCCTGCCCCCCCCGCCGACGGCCGGCCCGGGTTAGACGCGGGATTCGGCCGGTAAATCCAACACAATAATACCATCAGGAAATCAATGAAAAGGAACCCATCCGCAACCCGGGATAAACAACCCAACCGGTTCGGCGTCTTCGGAGGGGTTTTCACGCCCAGTGTGCTGACCATTTTGGGTGTGATCATGTTCCTCCGTTATGCCACGGTGGTGGGTCATGCGGGACTCCGGGCCGCCCTGCTGATCCTGCTCGCCGCGAAATCGATCACACTGATTACCGGTCTCTCGATCTCATCCATTTCGACCAACATGCGCGTCCGGGGAGGAGGCGCCTATTATCTGATCAGCCGAAGCCTGGGGGTGGAATTCGGGGGCGTGATCGCCGTCTGTTTCTATCTGGCCCAATCCGTGGCCGTCACCCTGTATATCGTCGGATTCACGGAGGCGCTTTTTTCGGCATTACCCGCATGCACCCTGCCTTTCAGAACGGTCTCCACCCTGATCAACCTGATCGTATTCATCTGTGTTTTTATCGGGGCTGGCTGGACGATCCGGATTCAGTACGGTATCCTGGCCGTCCTGTTCATCTCAATCCTGTCCTTCTGGATCGGCGCGGGACAACTGGCATCCATGGAGAATCTCCGCGCCAACCTGACGGCGAACTGGAGTGAAGGGTACAATTTCTTTACCGCCTTCGCGCTGTTCTTCCCGGCCGTCACCGGCATCATGGCGGGCGTCAACATGTCCGGAGACCTGAAAGATCCCGGCAGGGCCATTCCCAAAGGAACCCTCGCGGCGATCGGGATTACCGTGACGATCTATGCCGGCATCGCGATCCTGCTGGCCGCAAGCGCTCCACGCTCGGTCCTTCTCGGCGACACCTTCGTCATGAAAGATCTGGCCTTGTCGGGCATCCTGATCTTTGCCGGTGTATTCAGCGCCACCCTCTCTTCGGCGCTGTCGAGCATGATGGGGGCGCCGCGCATTTTGCAGGCGTTCGCGCGGGACAATATATTCAAACGCCTTAATTGGTTCGGCGCCGGGAGCGGGGTATCCAATGAACCGCGCCGTGCGATCGTCCTGACATTCCTGATTTCACAGATCGGCATCCTGGCCGGGGATCTCGACACCGTGGCGCCCATCATCACCATGTTTTTCCTTATCACATACGGCACGATCAATCTGGCCTGCTTCTATGAGAGCATCACCCGGAATCCCAGTTTCAGACCCACATTCCGCATCCATCACTGGTCGGTCGCCCTGACCGGCGCGCTGGGCTGCCTGACCGTCATGTTCCTGATCAATACACTCTGGGCGGCCGTCGCCATGACATTGGCCGCCGTCCTCTTCGTCCTGATCGAACGCGCGAAAATCATCGTGCAATGGGGAGACCTGAACAGCGGCCTGGCGTTCCAGCGGGCGCGGAAATCCCTGCTGCGTCTCGAGAAGGAACGGTAT
>Ga0129302_1001801_pt1 | contig 15711 bp, 9 predicted proteins | sample BlaSprsedimmetaG_FD_94476 | JGI IMG/M metagenome (GOLD analysis project Ga0129302, IMG submission 94476) | Hot spring sediment bacterial and archeal communities from California, USA to study Microbial Dark Matter (Phase II) - Blank Spring... | ecosystem: Environmental > Aquatic > Thermal springs... | reverse complement strand
TCAAGCCGCCCTAAAACCCGCGCAAGCCTAACCGCGCACAGTCACGAGTCTCCATCTGAACAGGCTCACCGCCGATGTAAATCGGCGAAATTTCTCCGCTGCCTGCCCCGGCCCACCTCAAGTAAAGACAATTTACAATTTGGAATTTGCAAGTGCAACCTCGAAAAACACGGCGCTTTCAGGGAACGGAAAACTGAAAAATCCTCTTGCTTTTAATCCCCCTCTCGTATAAAATACCAAAAATAATTAATTGGCTTTTTATTTTCCCGGCACTTGGCTCAATTACGTGGGGCAGTAGCTCAGCTGGGAGAGCGTGTCGTTCGCAACGACAAGGCCGGCGGTTCGATCCCGCTCTGCTCCACCACTCTCGCCCGGCAGGAAATCCATTTGTCTTAACAAAAAAAACATTTACATTGTCCGAAACAAACCTAACAAAATACTTGACTTTATTTGTATCTTGTGCTAATATTTATTTAGATTATGATTCAAAAGGAACAAAAAACCGCAGAGTTGAGGTGGCCCGCGATGAGAGAAAAAGGCAAAAAGAAAAAAGAACAGAAGATTCTTATCAGGGTTAACCGGGACGAAAAAAAACTTGCCGAAGAGATGGCAAGGAACGAGGGCAAAAACACCTCACAATTCTTAAGGGACCTTATACACGACCACAAAGAGATAAAACTGTTTGATATGCACCTGGGAATAATAGACCGTTACGAAAAGACCCTGGAAAAGTTCAGGCAAATTCTTTCGGAGAACAACAAGAACACAGGATAACCTATTGTCTATTGCGCTGATTTCCGCCAAAAGCGGAAATTCTGGCGCGCCCGGCAGGAGTCGAACCTGCGACACCTTGATTCGTAGTCAAGTGCTCTATCCACTGAGCTACGGGCGCACGCTAACTGCAATCAAATAATACCCTGATTATAGCATACAAACGAATACTGAACTATAGCTGTCTTGCAGTCATTTTCTCGCGCCATAAATCCGCACACCGGATTTATGGCGGTGGGGAGAGGATTCGAACCCCCGATGGCCTTGCGACCATTCCTGATTTCGAGTCAGGCGCGTTTAACCACTCTGCCACCCCACCGCAAACTCTATTAGTTCAGCGTGCTGTCAATGCGGAGTTTAATACCCCCGCCGCTATTTTCGAGAATCGATAATCGAAATTCGACCGTCAGGGCTCGCCTTATTGCGGGCTTTTCTTTTCTGTCCTTTTTTTCTTTACTTTACGATTCTCGATTCTCGCGCCATAAATCCGCACATCGGATTTATGGCGGAGAGAGAGGGATTCGAACCCTCGGTACCTTTCAGCACACACGCTTTCCAGGCGTGCCCCTTAAACCGCTCGGGCATCTCTCCGCATGGTAAAAAGAGCGGGAATGTAGATATAATATAGCCTGATTTGGTATTGGTCAACAGGAATTTTACCGCGTAAACAATCGGTTATTGGGGATAACCCGTCAGTTGTGAGATGCCGAATAAGCGATATCAGGTATATTTTGCAATGATTTGGTTTGCGGGGCCGTGGCGTGCAGAAGAGGGAGTTTATAATTTGATTGAAAGTTTCATATTAACATAAGCACGGACTTCAGTCCGCGGTAATTTGAAAACGGAATTTCAAAGACACGCGAACTGAAGTTCGCGGCTACAAAGACGGCTGCAAAGATGGGAAGAAACTGAAAACTAAATCATACGTTGTGCTCTACCCGCGCAATCCAAACCCGGTCATAGCAGGGGAATTGTTGTTTTCACAGCGACGCCTCGCCTCTTCTTCCGCTTCCCCGCGAAAAAACCCCTCATCAGCGCCGCGCACTCTTTTTCCAGAATTCCGCCTCTAACCTTTATTTTGTGATTGTTCTTTCCCTCTGCCAGGACGTCATGCAGGCTGCCGCACGCGCCTGTTTTGGGTTCAGCCGCGCCGAAAAACAGCTTCTCTATCCGTGCCAGAAGCATGGCTCCCGCGCACATCACGCAAGGCTCAAGCGTAGTATAAATATCGCACCCCGTAAGCCGCTCGTTTTTAAGCGCGGCAGCTGCCTTTTTTACGGCAAGCATCTCCGCGTGCGCGGACGGGTCTTTTTTTGCCTTGATAAGGTTATGCGCCCTTGCTATTATTGTTCTCTTCCTGACGACAACCGCGCCCACAGGAACCTCGCCTTTTATAAACGCCTTTTTTGCCTCTTTAACCGCCTCTGCCATTATGCGCTCTTCCGGTTTTACACTCATACAAGGCTCCCTTTTTTTTGCTTCCCCGCAAAAAACCGTTTCACCCGCGTTTTTTGCGGAAAATTTCCTTAATCTGCTCAATATCATAGCTGTCAAACTGCGCGAGCACAAAAACCGAAACCAGCCCGTAAGAAACGGTGTACGCAGCCGCCTTGCTGAAGAAAACCAGCCACCCCTCGTGCATTCCCGGAAACCGGTTCACAATCAGCACTGCCCCTCCGGCAGCGCACGCTGCCAGCGCCGGTTTTATCAGCGCGTCAAGAATATTTATGCGGCATTTAAATATCCCGCTGAAAAGAAAATAAAGGGCCAGAGAATAAAGGACTATTGAGATAACAGCGGAAACAAGCGCGCCGTTAAGCCCGTATAACCATATCAGGACAACGCTTAACAAAATATTGAGCGCGGACGCCCCGATTGAGACATACATGACCTCATTTACCCTTTTTATCCCGTTCAGCATGTTCATCGGTATGTAACCAAGCAGCCCAAAGGTATATCCGGCCGCAAGCACAAGCATGACAATAAATACCTTTTCATAGCCGGGGCCAAGCCACAAAGAGACAAATTCTTCCCCAAGCACCGCAATACCGCCCGTGATAAAAACAGCGAGAAAAAAGAGGTATTTATTTGCCCGGTTGTAAAGCATAATCAGTTTTTCACGCTGGTTTTTTGAATGCAGCTCAGCAGAGGCCGGCAGTATTGAATAAAGCCCGAGTATCTCCGGTATATTTGATACATATTTGGAGACCGAAGCTCCTATGTGATAATATGCAGCGGTTACGGGATTGATAAAATAACCTATCATAAGCTTGTCTATATTGGCGCTTATAAGCCCCGCTGCCCTTGAGAAAAACAGCCTGCATCCGAGAGATATCATTTCCCTCAGCTTTACGAAGCTGAAGTATTTGAACCCTATGTCAAGCGGCCTGAATACTTTTTTTGTGTAGAAAATTATTGCCGCTGTCTCCAGGATCAGAACGGCCATCTGCGAAACCACGACACCCTTGATGCCAAAACCCGCGTAAAGCGCTCCGACAATCAGCGCTGCCCGCGAAAACGACGATACAATACGGATTGTATTTGAGATGTAGAATATTGAAAACGCGCCCATAAGATAAGCAAAACCCAGCATAACAAAATTTATAAGAAACGCGTACACGCTGAAACTGAGGACAAAAGCCGCGGTTTCCGCCATCTCCGCGCTGACCTTAAAAAACAAATCCAGCAATACTCCCTTTCCCGCAAAGAAAATCAAGGCAGTAAGCGCGCCTGTCGCGGCATAAAAGAAAAACATGGTATTAACCAGCCGGTTTATCTCCGCTGCCTGCCTCTTCGGGTTATACGACGGGACAAGGATTGATAATGCCGCCGGAGTCTGCAGTCCGGCGAATAACTCTATGAAGACAAGGATGCTTCCCGCCAGCACCCATATTCCGTAGGCTTCCTTTCCCGTAAACTTAAGTATCAAAGGGGTGAGTATAAACATGAGCGGCAGGGTGAGAATAAAAAATACCATATTTGTCAGCGTGTTCTTTTTCAGCCTGTTTTTCAGCGGGTCGTCAGTATAACGGTACTTTGCCTCTTTGCCTTTGCCCGCGCCAATGCGTTTATTCACCTGCAATCCCGCCCTTTCCCTGCCTGTAACCGCGCAATACCTTCACAATAAGAAAAAGTGCTGCCGCAGCAGCCCGCTGCCTTATTGCGTTTCTTGCTCCGCTGAACAAAAACCTGTGCGTTTCTGTCTTATCGCCTGCCCTTATGCCTATGTAAACAAGCCCTACGGGCTTGTCAGTGCTTCCTCCGCCGGGCCCGGCTATGCCCGTAACCGCGACAGCGTAATCTGTTTTAAACAAAACCGCGCACTTTTCCGCCATTGCGGCAGCGCACTCCGCCGACACCGCGCCGTATTTTTCCATTATTTTTGAATCAACCCCAAGCACTCCTGTCTTTACCTCATTTGAATAAGCGTTAATGCCGCCTGTATAATAGGAAGAACTGCCCTCTGTTTCTGTCAGCCTCGCGCCTATCATCCCTGCTGTGCAGGACTCGGCAGTGGATACAGTAAGCCCCTTCTCCTTCAGAAAACCTCCGATTTTCGACTCAAGAGTATCCGCGTCCTCGCCGTAAATATTGGGCCCCAGCCTCCTGTATATCTCATTCTTTAAAGGCTCTGTCATTTTCAGCGCCTCTTCAACGCTTCCCGCCTTTGCCGTTATCCGCACCTCCACTTCCGAGAGATGCGCTAGAATCCCTATTGTCGGGTTTTTCGAACTTTCAAATATGTCCCTTATCTTCTCATCCACAACCGACTCGCCCATTCCCGCGATTTTAATAACCTTGTGCGCTATTGCCTCCCGTTTGCCGCCCGCCTTTTCCGTTATGAACGGAATGACCGCTGATTCCATCATCGGCCGCATCTCCATGGGCACGCCCGGCATCGCGGCTATGATTACCGTGCCAAGTTCAAGGATAAAACCCGGGGCAGTACCGCATTCATTCGGGATAATTATCGCGCCTTCAGGCGCGAACGCCTGCGAAATGTTTGACTCCGGCATAACCGCGTTTCTTTTCGAAAAATAGCCCCTTATTTTTTTTTCGGATTCCGCGTCCAAAACAAGTTTTTTTCCCGCGAACTCAGCAACAGCCTGCCTTGTTATGTCGTCAACCGTAGGGCCCAGCCCTCCCGTTATGATTATCACATCCGCGCGCTGCGCCGCAACAGACAGGGCGGCCTTGAGCCGCCCCGTGTTGTCTCCTACGGTTGTCCTGAAATACAAATCAACGCCCGCCTCAGCGAGCTTGCCGCTCAGGTAATAAGAATTGGTATCAAGTTTTTGCCCGAGCAAAAGTTCTGTGCCCGCGGTTATTACCTCCGCTTTCACCTAAGCGAGTCCTTGGCCTTCTTTATCATGGGTTCTATCATGCTTGTGAATTCCATAGGAATTACATATTTTGTGGAAGCGCCTTTTCCCATTTCTTTCAGCGCCTCAAAATACTGTATCAGCATTGTCTTGTCGTCAATCTGCTTTGCCGCGCCGAATATCTCCTTTAAGGCGTTCGCGTATCCGTCAGCCTCAAGTATCTGCGCCTTTTGTTTTCCTTCGGCCTTTAAAATAGCCGCCTGTTTTTCCCCCTCAGCCACCGTTATGGCGGCGGATTTATGCCCCTCCGCCTCTGTCACAACAGCGCGCCTGTTTCTCTCGGCTGACATCTGTTTGTTCATAGCCTCCTGAATCTCGCGGGGCGGCACAATCTCCCTTATTTCCACCGAAGTAACCTTGACTCCCCAGCGTTCTGTCACCTCGTCAAGCTTGGAGCGCAGCTGGATGTTTATCTGCTCCCTGTTCGCAAGCACGTCGTCAAGGCTTATGTCCCCGACTATCGCCCTTAATGTTGTTGTGGCTATTCCCTGGGACGCGCCCGCGAAATCGCCTACCTGGACAACGCTCTTCACCGAGTCAACCACCTTCCAGTAGATAAGAAAATCTATGGCGATGTGCGCGTTGTCCTTTGTAATACAGGACTGCTGCGGTATTTCAAGATACAGCTCCCTTAAATCAACCTTTACCGGCCGGTCAACCAGCGGGATAAGTATCACGAGGCCGGGCCCTTTCGCGCCTATGCACCTTCCGAGCCTGAAGATAACAAGCCTCTCGTACTCCTGCGCTATCTTTATGATAGCGGGCAAAACTATGAACAAAAGAACAATAACCGTAACAATAATCGAAATCATTTTGTCTCCTCCTTTTCCTCTGTTTTGTTTTTTGAGACCTTTTTTACCTTTATTCTGAGCCCCTCAGCCTCCACCACCTCAACAATATCCTTTGGCTCTATCTGCTCATCCGACCAGGCGTTCCATTCCTCTCCGCCCACATTTACAACCCCTTCAGCCAGTACGGCAGTATGCGCGATGCCCCTGTGGCCTATCAGGCTCTCTTTTCCGACTATATTTTTCCTGCGCTGCGCCTTAAATATCAGCACAAGCACAAACCCCAGTATGAAAACAGAAAGAAGCGTCATAAATATTATGACGCCGATTGAAGGGCCCCAGGCGCTGTCAATTGACCTGGCCGGAAAAAGAAGAAAAGAACCCACTCCGAGAGAGACGCCCCCGGCAGCCGCAAGCGCGCCGAATGTCGGAGTAAACACCTCGGCTATGAACAGGGCAACGGCCAGTACAATAAGGATAAGCCCTGCCACATTGATCGGTATGGAATCAAAACCTATAAAAGCAAGGACAATGGAGATTGCGCCCGCGACTCCGGGAAATAGCGCGCCGGGATGCGCCAGCTCGTATATAATGCCGTAAACACCCACAAGAAAAAGTATGTAAGCTATATTGGGGTCGGTCAGCCCGTGCAAAAACCTGTGCTTGGCTGACATCGCTATGGGCCTGACTGCCGCGCCCGCTGCCTCAAGCTTAACTTCAGAATCCCCCACCTTGACCTTAAACCCGTCAAGCTTTGACATGAGTTCATCTGTATCTTTCGCGATAAAATCTATGACTTTTTCTTTTAACGCATCTTCCTCTGAAGATGATATATTTTCCGTTATTGCCTTTTCCGCCCACTTCTGGTTCCTGTTCTTCATCCTTGCCAGGTTCTTAATATACACTATCGAATCATTGGTTATCTTCTCGTCTGCCTTGTTTCCCTGAAGGTCAATGGGGCTCGCCGCGCCGATGTTTGTTCCTTCGGCCATCACAGCCACATGGGACGCCAGAAGGATGAACGTGCCTGCCGACGCTGCCCTCACGCCCTTTGGCGAGACATAAGTGATTACAGGCACTTTGCTTGCCAGTATCCTGTCAACAATTGCCCGCATTGATTTCATGAGCCCGCCCGGCGTGTCTATGGCAATTATTACAGCCGCTGCCCCGTCCCTCTCAGCCATATCTATCCCTTTAACAAGATGGTCGGATATGGCCGCGTCAATAATTCCTGTAACCTCAAAGAGGTAAAATACAGGCTTGCCGTCCGAAGCAGCTGCCCCGGCGGTCAGGCACAAAAACAGGCAAAACAGCAGAACTATTTTTTTCATATCCTCGCCTCGCTGTGATTTTCCCCTATTTTAATACATACAGCAGGGTAAAGCAATTGTTTTCAGCAGAGGGATAGAGACCCCTCCCTTCTACCTCAAAACAACCACAACCTGCGTCCTGCTTACTGCCTTTTCACCTTTTTCGTTCAGAGCCTCAATCACCGCGTAGTATATGCCGTTCGCGAGGTTTTTCAGCCCCGCTGCATTAAACCCGGCTGTAAATTCGCCGGCTGCTGCTCCGGGAACCGTCTTTTCCTCAATAATCCTTCTGAATCCCGGGGTGTAAATCACAAGAGCCACGCTTTTCGCTTTTTGTGTAACCCTGTACGATGCCATTATGCGGCTGTCTCTTGACGCATTATATGGATTGGGATAAATCTCAGCTTTGCTGACAACAAAAACCGCGGATTCCTCCGCTCCCTGCGCTTCAGGCACAGGCGTGGCCGTAAAAACCGGGCTCGCTGTTGCTGTCCGTGTAGGAGTAAAGGTCAGCGTTGATACCGGCGTATTGGTCAGCGTACTTTCAGCCGTATGTGTAGGGCTAACCGCGGATGTCCCGGTAATTGTCGGCGTAATTGTAAACGTACCCGTAAGTGTATGTGTAAGCGTAGGCGTGGCAGTCTCTGTTACGGTGGCGCTCGCCGTATCCGTCGCCGTAAATGTCGGTGTCCCGGTAACCGTAAAAGTCGGCGTCTCTGTATAAGTAACGGTAATTGTGGGCGTGTCTGTGGGCGTTCCCGCGTAAGGCGTATCTGTCGGCGATACTGTGTGCGTCTGCGATACGGTAAATGTAGGCGTGAATGTTATTGTAACTGTCTCTGTAACTGTCCGGGTAAATGTCCCTGTCGGCGTACGGGAATCCGTCGGAACAGTTGTCTCCGTGAACACGGGCGCGGCAGTGCCTGTTGCCGTCACCGTGGGTGAAAAAAACGGATAATAAAGCGCGATATCGTCAAGCTCCACATCAAACGCGCCCGGCTGCGTTATCTTCCATTGCAAGTCAACGCCCCTTGACAGGTCAAACTCAAGAAAACCGCCCCACGGCTGTGTCATTGACGAGAATGGTATCTTGACAAAAACCCACTCAGATGTTGTCGGAACAGTAAACTGCCAGTTGTTATGCGCCGTCACGTCAATAAAATTCCCGGTCACAACAGCCGCGTGCAGAGGAGTGCCGTCTCCCCGCACGTAAAACTGCAGCCCCTCATACATTGAAATATCAACCTCAGCGTCTCCGGCCGCGAAATTTGTGCCCATTCCCGCGTAACCTGCCGCGTCCATATTTCCGAATGCCCTGTATTTTCCGCCTCCCGTGACAGGGCCTCCCGGAAATTCTTTGGCGCCTGACGCGGTTGAGTTGACATCCGCGTATGTGTACCACCACCCTCCCCAAAGGTTCTGGTTTGTCCCCGTAACCTCACAATCATCAATAATATTCGCAAACACAGGCGTTGATGTCATTGTAATGGTGGGCGTGTTTGTGGGGCTGTAAACAGGGGTCTCTGTCGCTGTCACTGTCGGGGTATAAGCCGCGTGGAAAATCTCCGCCTCATACCAGAGCGCTTCATACGACGGCCCGATCGTAAACGACGCGTAGCCTCCGCTGTCATTTACCGGAACCTGCGTTTTTCTCGCGCCTGTCTCATCAAGCGCCCATACTGTCGTATCCGGCGCTGCGGAAGGAAGCGTAATAACCGCCGGAATGCCCTCAACAACAGACGGCGAACTTCCCCACTGGTTCCTCAGCGTAACATTTATTCCCGAAGACGGGGGGAAAGAAACGGGCGTATCGGGATACTGATAAAATTGCGCGCCCGTATTGCGCTGAACACCAAGCGCAGTAATCAGGACCTTCTGGGTCGTCTCAAAGGAATCACCGTCAAGCGCTGACAGCGCGATTGAGGAGAACCCTCCCGCAAGCGAGGCTCCCGGTGTTATTGTCACTCCCGACAGGTAATGTGTGCGGCCGTTCTGGAACCCGTATGCCATCTTTGTCATAGGCGTATCCACCTGCACAAAACCGGCGCTTGTATTCGACATGTTCCACGTTATCTCTCCTGTGTCCGATATCATTACGTTTCCCGACGTGTCAGCAGTGCCGGGCGCCATGGATCCGGGCGGTATGGACTGCCCCTCAACAGCCAGCCTAACCTTGTGCCTTAACGCTGTCTTCGGGCTCTCCCCGAGTTTCGCGCCGTCAACAAGCTGCCATGCCCATGCCGAGACCAGTTCATCAATCTCCGTTGCCCTGTCAAGCGGGATTACAACAGTCTGGCCCGCCGGCGCGATATCCCCCCTATAAAACGCAAGCGCGGCCGGTATCATTGACGCCATCTTAACGGGGTTCTGGTTGTTCGTAAAATAACCCTCTATCCTTCCCGAACCCCAGTTATCAGAGCTGTGGTAATCAAAGGGAAAAACCGCGTCCCAGTCCTGAAGCGAAGCGTATGTCGAGAGAAAAAGCATTCCCTCTGATTCATAGCTGTAGGGGTGAGGGTGGTTATATTCTGTCACGAGGAGCGGCTTGTTCAGCACCGCCTTCACTCCTATGCTTCCTATTGTCGAGCCGCTCTGGTTGTTTACCATGGAATGATTGCCCACATACCAGTTGACAGGGTCCCATGGCGTCCCCGGAAAAGAGGGGTGCTGCCAGTAGGCGTGCGTGTCTATGGCCTCGTATACTGACTGGACATTGGGCGTTGAGCATCCTATTATCGTGCCGAAAATTATTGACTGCGCGCCAAGCGTGTTCTTCACATAGTCACGCATGTCAACCCAGTACTCCTCCTCTGTCTCCTGCAGGAACCTGTACCAGTCTTTCTGCCCCTCTATTGTGCGCGCAATCGCGCTGCCCTGCCTTTTAAAATTATCAATCCCGCCTGCGTATAAATCCTCTCCGGGCTCAAGCCCAAGCATGCCTCCGCTCCTGAAAGAAACTCCCGCGAAATAGTATGACGCGCCGGCAGGCATGCCCATCTCCCCGAAATTCACCCTGGCGTTTGTGTCGGACGCGTTCGGCGTAAAGGTAAATGTAAACTCCTGCCACAATGAAGTGAGGTTCAGGTTTGATGAGAAGCCGAGGTTCTGCCACGGGTCGTGGTTCATCATCAGGGAAACGCTGATTGCCCTGTTTGTGTCAGCGCGCGCGTAAAAGACAAGCGTATACGGAACGCCCGCCTCCACATTGAGCCCTCCCTGGTTAAACTGCACGTGCCAGCCCGCAGTTCCTGCGGTCGTTACATTTATTCGCGCCGCGTTTATTCCTCCGGGCCCTGTGCCTGCCTCAACTGCGGTTGTAATCACAGCACCGCTGTGCGCCTCAGGGTTCCACGACGCAAGCGTCCCTGTCCCGAAACCGCCGTTGACAAGAATCTCCGGCCCAAGCGGCTCATTGGCCACATCCCACGCGGCCTCAAGCGCTTCATGCGTCGCGTATTTGTTTTTAAGCCAGTCGTTCCACTGCGTGTTCAGCATATTGTAATAATGGGGCGGAAGCGGGTCAAGCTGCGAGCTCATATACGCCTGCGTCAGGCCGTTTTCATTGTTGATTTCAATAAAAGCTATCGCCGGCTCATTTATATAGGCGTTTCCCGTGTAAGGGTTGACGTGAGTAAGCAGGTCGCGCGCGAAATCCTTCTGCAGGTTTCTTGTCTGCTGGTCAAAAAACCCGAGCGCGTTCCTCACCTTCCAGTCGTCAATCAATTCTATGTCAGCGGGCAAATCAGCGCCCCTGTTAAAGGGGCGCGACACGAGCAGGTTTAGATTTGAATATATGCCTTTTTGCTTAAGTTGATAAATAAAATAATCGAGCCGCTCAAGCTTGGCCGGGCTGATTACCCTGTCAGGGTTAAGTGTTGTCCATATGTCAAACATGTCCATATGATGGAACCTGATACAGTTGAAGCCGTATTTGGCGAGGCGGTTTGATACCTGCTCCGCGTTTGAGGCGGACGGAAAATTGGCGCCAAAGGTCATGTTTGTCCCCCAGAACTTTATCCTGCCGGAAGCGGTGCTGAAATGGCCGCCGGGAGTAACGCTGACAATCCCTCCGGCGTCTATGTCCCTTTGCACAAACGCGCTTAAATCAGTGATCGTTTTGGAACTGTCGTTCCAGGGAAGTATAAAGCTGAAGGTTTCGCCCGCAGCGTAAATCCAAACCGCTGACATTGCAAATATTACTGTTGCCGCGCTTTTTATAAAACAGGTTTTTTTTATTCTCATTGTATAATTATAACGAAAAACATGGGAAAAGGTTGCTTTTTTTTGAGTACTATTAAGGGGATTCAGGCAGATTCCCGGATTCTAAACGCGAAAAACACCTACCTCAGTATTATCAGCATCCTGGGGCCGGTAGATATTCTTTCACCCTGCAAACTCTCTGCCTCCAGCACCCAAAAATATGCGCCTGACGCGAGGCCCTGCAATTCCCCGGAATCGAGCTCAAGCCTGCGGCTGCCCGCGGCTGTCCCCTGCGCTATTTCCTTTGTAAGTATTCTTCGATACCCCGAAGTATAAACAGAGAATTTAACGCTTTTGCATCCCTGCGAAACACTGAAATCAATGTACATCCTCGCGTTGCGCAGCGGGAAAAAGGGCTGCGGGTAGTTTTCAGCTTTTGTTATCCTGAATATTTTCGACTCAATTACAGGCGCGGATGTTGCCGTGGCTGTTGCCGTTGCCGTAAATATAATATACGGAGTAAACGTGGCCGTGGCCGTAAAACTCGGCGTTGCCGTCCGCGTACGGGTATATGACGCAGTCACTGTAGGGGTCGGTGTCCCTGTAAACGTCGGAGTTGCCGTAAATGTGGGCGTCGCCGTAAATGTCTGTGTTATGGCCGGCGTAACCGTAAAAGTATCATCAGAGGGCGTTATTGTACCCGTGGCCGTTTGTGTCGCTGTCCGCGTCGGTGTCGGGGTGGGCGTCCTCGTCCGCGTGAATGTCAACGTCGGCTCCACAGGCGTCGCCGTCCGCGTGAATGTCAACGTCGGTTCCACAGGTGTCGCCGTTCTTGTCGGAGTAAACGAGGGTGTTGGCTCCACAGGCGTCGCTGTCCGCGTGAATGTCAACGTCGGCTCCACAGGCGTCGCCGTTCTTGTGAATGTCGGCGTCCGGGTTCTTGTCCCTGTCGATGTATGCGCCGGCGTCCTTGTCCGGGTAACAGTAGGCGTGTGCTCGGTAATAATCAAATCACATACTGTGTTTGAACCCGCTGTTGTATAAGCCGCAAAATTATTCAGCAAAATAACCCCTGCCTGTTCTGTCCTGAACGCGTAATCTATCCCTATCGCTGTTTCACCCGAGCCTTCAGGCGTCACATAAGCCGAATATGTTTTTGCCGCCACATTAACAACAAGGCGAAATGCATATTTTTTTCCGGCCTGATATGTTATCACCGTATCCGCGCTGTATTCCGCACCATTCCTCGCGTCTATTTTTCCCTCAGGATTGAACCTTACTATCGCCGCGAGGTCGCCCCAGGCGGACGCCTCCCCGTCAGAAAGGCCCATTACTGAATTAACAGTTTGTTCCGATGGTTTCCCGCTGAACGCAACCGTAAATACCCCTGACTGCGGCGCAAATGCCGTATTTACCCATGACCCATATGAATACAGGCAGTTCGGGTCAAAGAAAAAGGGCAGATTTGCGCTTATTAATGTCTCAGGTTTATAATTCCATCTTGCCATGTTGCCCGGCCTCCCATCGTTCAGCATTTGCAGCGTATACGGCAGCGAAGAACCCAGCCTGTTATTAAAATGCCTGTAAGCCACCTCCCACACGCTGTTGCCGCAGGGCATAAGCGCGGAAGAACCGCCCGAGCACAAAACACCCTGATTTACGCAGATATCCGAGGGCACGCTTTCAGATCCAATAGTCCAGCCGGCATGCAATTCCATGAAATCCGTAATTCTCTTTTTTTCAAGCGCGAAAAGGTCCACTCCCTGCTGCCATGCTGTCTGCGCGGCATATATCATTGAATGAAACCCAAGCTTCAAATGGCCAAAGTCACGGCAGGTCTCCATCCCGAGCCCGTCTATAAACGCCGTGCCGTCTGAACCACTATACCAGATTTTTACAGTCTCCGCGGATGTTTTACCCGGGATAGTCACCGGCACTTCGCCGTCTGTCGTCTGGTACAAATAGGTTTCTACCCTTGTTTTCCATCTGTCAACCGCGTGATTGAACCCGTCCAAATCATCTTTGTACACAGAGATGGCGAAATGCGCTTCAATAGCGGATTGTATCCAATTATTTCCCGGCATACTGTCGTCAAGCACATATGGAAGAAACTTGTCGAGCATGGAGTTAAACTGATTCATGTCAGCCACGCTCCAGCCCGCGCCGGTGTATCTCAGTATCTCGGCCGCGTTTACATACCACGGTGCGCTCCACGATACGACAAGCCTGGAATTGGAATCCTGGTTTTCTATATATGTATATGACCAGGCATTTATTATCTCTATGGCCTTATCTGCATATCTCTGATCACCGGAAAAGTACCAGATTAAAGAGAGCGCGTAAGCGGCCATACCGTCATAGACCATATTGTTGCATCCTATATTCGGATTATTATAGGATCCGCAAATGACGTAATCATAGGCTTGATATTTGTATGACAAAGACCCGTATGTACCGTCTCTCATTGCATCATAAGCCTCTTTCCAGGGCTGCTGCCCGGCGCTGATCTTTTCCTTTATATAATCCAGCTCTTCGATTGAATTCAATATGCCCGGATGCTTGAAAACAGCGCCGTAAGAGTTTCCCGCGAAAACAAAGGCCAGCAGGCAGCCGGCTGTCAAACACACTGCCGCAAAACAGCTTTTTTTCATACACATGTGAGACGCTCTTTTCGATTCTTGTTTTTTCCCATCAAAGACTCCATCCCGTTCAAGGTTACCGGTAACCCAATATTGGCATCTTTGTCTGCGAAAGTCAAGTGTTTTTCGTAGTTGTTTTTGGCAATTGTTTTTCGTGCTGATTTTATAGCGGTTTTCGTTATAATTTTCGCGCCAAATTTGGTTCCTACGCCGACTCCCTGGCAACCAGTTTGGGGTCAATAATCACGTTTTGCGGCTGTAAAGCGCGGTTCTCTGCAGCGTCAACCGCCATCCGAAAAGCCATGCTCCCCATTTCAAATACCGGCTGGCGGACCGTCGTCAGCGAAGGGCTGACAAGCGATGCCGCGGGTATATCATCAAAACCTATTACTGCCAAATCTGACGGGATTTTTATTCCAAGCTGCCATGCCCTTTTCATGACACCCATCGCGCATATATCCCCGGCCGCGCAGAAAACCGCGTCAACTTTTCTGTCTCTTTTTAGCAGATTATCCAGCGCTTTTTTACCCTCCTCAAAAGAATAGGCAATAACAGGCTCTACTAAATCCGGATTAAATTCTATTCCCGCTTCAGCAAGAGCTTTTCTGTATCCCCTTTCCCTGTCAAACGGTACCCGGCCTACTTCTTCACTGCCCGTCACTCCCCGTATCAATGCAATTTTTTTTCTGCCTCTTTTGGCAAGGTGTATTACGGCGTCATAGGCTCCTGCTGAGTTATTAACATTGATGGCATACGCGCCTGCCGCTTTTTCTTCGATAAGAATTACATTTATATCATTTTTTCCGAATAATTTCATTGCATTTTTTTCGGGCCTGAGAGCCAGGGCAATTACCGCATCAGCCAGCCTGCCGGCGGCAATTCTCATAAAAACATCCCTTTTTAATTCCTTTGTCCCCCTTGTGGAATATGTTGATATCTTATTTTCATATTTTCCCATTGCATAGGAACAATCTTCGGCCCCTTCCAGCACGAGCGAAATAAACGGCGAAGCGTATCTTGAACTTACAAAAGCAATCTCCCCGCTCCTGCCTGTAGATGTAATCCTGGCAGCTTCATTAGGATAATAGTTAGCCCTCTTTATTACGGAAAGAACGCGTTTTTTTGTTTTTTCGGAAATGCTCCCTTTATTATTAAGAATTTTGGAGACGGTGGTGTGGGTAACTCCCGCTAATCTTGCTATATCACGTATATTCATCTTTTCTCCGTTATTCATTAACTTCAATCAAGCGCTGATTACCGCGTCTCTCATTTGTCTGCCCGCGAATCCTCCTTTTTTAGAAGGAAACTCATAAAGACTGTTTCAGCAAGAATAATGAGGCATATTTTATTTTAATATCAAAAACGTATTAACCTTGGAAACGGCGCGTTCACCGTCCAAACTCTCTGCCTCCAGCACCCAAAAATATGCGCCTGATGCGAGGCCCTGCAATTCCCCGGAATCGAGCTCAAGCCTGCGGCTGCCTGCGGCTGTCCCCTGCGCTATTTCCTTTGTGAGTATTCTTCTGTACCCCGAAGTATAAACAGAGAATTTAACGCTTTTGCATCCCTGCGAAACACTGAAATCAATGTACATCCTCGCGTTGCGCAGAGGGAAAAAGGG
>Ga0129302_1001798_pt1 | contig 15740 bp, 12 predicted proteins | sample BlaSprsedimmetaG_FD_94476 | JGI IMG/M metagenome (GOLD analysis project Ga0129302, IMG submission 94476) | Hot spring sediment bacterial and archeal communities from California, USA to study Microbial Dark Matter (Phase II) - Blank Spring... | ecosystem: Environmental > Aquatic > Thermal springs... | reverse complement strand
TATCTCTCAGCGAGCAAAGGATATGATAAGCGCCTGGCAGATCAGAAACTGGCCGTCAAATCAAGTTGAACTTTTCTACCAATTGATCAGATATGTTATCTTGCCTAAATCATATTAATCTCATCCGATACTTGATCGTCTGGCGTGTCAACGGTTCTCTGGTATTTTTGCCGCATTTTTTTTCACTTGATATTTCCAATATTCTGGGATCAATCATTAGTAATCGTCTTCCGACCAGCGAAAAAAAAATGTGGCACAAATTACTTGAGCCACTGAACAAAATCATTGAAATATTAAACTCGAAATCAAATCGGCCCAAAACTATCCAATTTCCGGAATCACCCTGGCCCTTGAATGCCGTCATCTTTTCATATCCTCAAAAAAGAACTTTCGGACGTGATGAATTGATCTTTTGGGAATTAAAACTGTTCGGTGAGCACGCTGATCACGGATTATTTCTGGAAGTTATTCTGCCAGCAATGGAAGAAGCCAGTATGACAACTAATCAAAAGTGGAATCAGCGCAATCGATTATGGGGACGATTCGACATTGAAAATATTTTTGTCGCCAGAGGATTAAAGTGGGAACCACTGGTAACTGAAGGGAAATTAGATGTAAAATATCGCGCCCATCCGAAACAGTGGCTGGAAAAATTAATCCTTGCGCCGCGCATGGATAATAATTTTCAAAAAATAAATTGGATCAGCCCCTGCGATCTCAATAAAAATCTGCCAAGTTTCTACGCGCTCGATCTACCCGACGAAAAACAAAAACTAAAATTTATCAAGGCTCCCCCAATGTCGTTCATTCTGCACAGCTTGGTTCAAAGGATAACTGAGATCTTGTCTTTAGAAAATAGAAAAGACGTCAACATTGAAGATATTATGAGTCAACCAGAGCGATCCGCCTTTTTAAATATTTTTCGACAATCGCTACGGATATCAATTCTTCAAAAAAAATTGAGAAAAACGCCGGTTAGCTGGCCCGGCATTTTTTTTGGTTGGCAACAATTCTCGCCAATTCCAAAACCTATCATCCCCTATCTCAATATTGCATCGATATTACACATCGGCAACAATACGCACTATGGTTGCGGAACGTTCGAAATTCGCTGACAAAATCTCACCGCTAAAGTTTTCGAATATTAGCAACTGCGCCATCGATTCCGATTATATGCTCTTCAACCGTGAGATCATGCCGATTGGAATGCTGAACCGCTTGTTGCGCAATCATGGTCAAACCGCCGCAGCACGGCACCTGCATGCGTGCCACGATCACTTTGGGTATTGAAGGATTCTTTAAAATCTCACCCAACTTGGCGGCATAATTACGCGTATCGTCCAACTTTGGGCAGCCAACCACGACACTACGACCACGGAGATAACGCCAGTGAACATCAGCAGAGGCAATGGGACCGCAGGTACTCATGAGCACCAATTCTTTGTCTCTGAAAAATGAAGCTCCCGGCTGAACCAGGTGTAATTGCACCGGCCACTGAGCCAACTCAGATGGAATCGCCTGCACCGGCATACTACTATTAACCGCTGTTCGCTGTTGAGCCGGTTTATTTTCGCGCGCTCGCGAACCCGGACAACCAAGGTGGAGATGTTGCTCTTCTTCCTCATGCTCGTGTTGTTTTTGAGCTTCCTCCATCCGCCATACAGCCTCAATCCCCTGCGTTTCCAGAAGATGACGTCGGGTTGCCTCCTCGTCAAAGGGAACCGTTTCTCTTTCCTCAATAGTCAACGCGCCGGTTGGACAGGCGCCAATACAGTCCCCAAATCCATCGCAAAAATCTTCTTTAACCAACCTGGCTTTCCCATCGATAATCTGCAAGGCCCCTTCAGAGCAGCCTACCACGCAATCGCCACAGCCATCACAAAGCTCTTCGTTTATTTTAATAATTTTTCGGTCCATTGGAATTTCCTCTAAAATAATTCTTTAATTGGTGCAAATATACATAATAGTTTTGACACTTGCTTTGACAAAAGTCAAGAACAATAAAATTTAATTGTCTTTATGGAAACTATCTCTGAAAATTATTTAACCCATGAACATCCAACATCGTTTCAGAAAGAGCGAATACCATAACTCTGTTTTTGCGAGCTGTGTTGTCAGGAAATTGACGTATACTAATCAAACTTTAAATCTTGAATTGTAGATAATGAAGGAATAGTGAGGGAATCCGTATGTTTTTTTTCGAAGGATCGCTGCTACAACACTGGTTTTAAGATTATTGCTTTTCAGAGCTGAGATCGTCTGCCAATTTAATTATTGATTGATCCAACCCGATAATTCAAAAAACTATTTATTGAAAAACGCAAACAAAATAGCCATTATCGCGCCGATCTGACCTACCCAAAAAATGAACATCCACTTGATCAAATTAGCCTGGCTTTTATGGATTTGGACTAACAATTTGTTGTCATTCTCGTTCATCTGTTTGCTTAGTTCTGCCACTTCACTGGTAATTCGCTCGTTGACTTTGGAAATTTCTGATGAAAGCCTCTCATTAACCCTGGAGATCTCCTCTGAAAGCCTTTCATTAACTTTGGAAATCTCCTCTGAAAGCCTCTCATTAACCCTGGAAATCCCCTCTGAAAGCCTCTCATTAACTTTAGAAATTTCCAATGAAAGCCTACGCTCGAACTTTTCTTCAACGAACAGAAGAATATCTTCTTTTTGGTCTTGCTTAACTTGATTCAACAATCTGATGAGTGAATCAGCGCCATCATCCCCTAGAACAGTTTTTAAAGGTTTTTCAACAGTTACTATCGGCATATTTGATCCTTTGCTTTTTCTATTCTAATAATAAATATAACAAAAATTTTGATGAAAGCAAGAAAAAAATAAATCTTGAAACTTTTTTCTAACCGCCCGAAACCTGTTCCAAACCAGCCTTGCTCACAATCAAAATCGAGTTGCCTGATTCTTCAATAAAACCTTCTTTTTTTAAAAAATTCAGCGCTCGCGACAATGTTTCCGGAATTGTTCCCAACATAGCCGATAGGTCTTTTTTAGAAAAATTAAGAGTGCAGCTCAGTTTGCCGTTTTTTGTTTTTGAATTAGTCAGTAAAAAATTTGCCAATCGAGACCGCACATCACGCAGCGAAATTTCATCGATCTTGTCTACCAATTGACGAATCCGCCTTGAATAGGCTCTCATAATATGAAAAGTGATTTCAGGAAAACAACGCAACACATCGAGAAATTTTTCTTTTGAAAATCTGAGTAACTGAGTATTTTCAAGCGCCTGACAATAAGCGGGATAGGTATCAAACTCAAAAATTACCGCTTCTGCAACCAGATCGCCCGCAAGCTGAATGTGAAGGATCTTTTCGTTTCCGCCAGCGGATAATTTATAAATTTTAACCATTCCAGATACCATGATATAAAAAGCAGTAGCCGGTTGACCCTCGTTAAAAACATGTTCACCTTTAGCCACCTGTCGCAGAGAAGTACAGGCTTCAACGACTTCAATTTGTTCAGCATCCAAGGATTGGAATAAAAAAGCTTGTGATAATAACTGATATATATCCATTATATATCCATTTCATCAATCCGATTTTATCAGCATCGTTAAATAGCGATTAACTGGGTAGCTGAAAAAACAACCACAATTGCTACGGACAATCCATCTTTGTGGATTAATGTTTAAGCTTATTCAAAGCCAGCAATGGTTTTTATATATTGTGAGCGAATAAAACTTTTTGATTGGGGACTGTTATTTTGATTTAATTTTCCCCTAAACTCTGTCGCCGAATTAAAACCATGATCTTTCATCCACAATTCAACTCCGCTGAGTAACTTCCCGATCTCGTCCAATCCCTTTTGATAGAACAGCGAAGCAATCTGTACTGCGTTGGCGCCTACAAGTAGTTGCTTAATAATGCCTTTGGCGTCGCGTATATTGCCGGAAGCGGCAATATCAAAATTGCGATTACCAGATAGCAGCGCGACCCAACGCAGTGTATTATCAAATCCCAACGGATCGTTGAATGACGGCTTTGTCTTTATTTCCATTTTACTCACATTAATTTCTGGTTGAATAAACCGGTTGAACAAAACCAACCCATCTGCGCCATTTTCGTCCAACATTTTTGAAAAGTGAGCAAACGAAGTGAAATAAGGCGACAGTTTCAGCGCTACCGGAATGGTGACCTGTTGTTTTACAGTCTTGAGCACATCCACATAAATGTATTCTAAATCAATACTTGATTTATCGTCATCAAATGGTAACACGAAAAAATTCAACTCCAACGCATCGGCGCCGGCAGCTTCGATTTGCTTTGCATAACTGATCCACCACTTTGAGGTGTAACAGTTAACGCTGGCAATCACAGGAATTGAGACCTGTTTCTTTGCTTGCCTGATGTTTTCCAAATATTCACGAGGCCCGATTGACATTTCAATTTCAGCGCGAAGATAATCCAGCACTTCGGTGTGCATACCCACGCTATCTGCCACGCCGCCATCCATTTCACGAATCTGTTCTTCAAAGAGTGATTTCATCACTACAGCGCCGGCGCCGGCTTGTTCACATTTTTGAATTTGTTCAGCAGTTTTGGTGAGTCCGCAACTGGCAACTATAACCGGGTTTTTAAGAGTCAATCCAAGATATTGCGTCGACAGATCCATATTAACGATTCTCCTGAAATAGGTAAAAATAGTATCCTTTTAAATTGATAAACAACAAAACAATATAACTTATCAGAAATAAAAAGTCAAGTCAATTTTCGACGCAGACGTATGATCTCAGTTACTGGTGGAATACTGATGCCATCGCTTGATGATTTGATTATTTGAGAGATGATAAAATTTTTAAATAGAGCCAGCTATTTTAAATATTTTTTACAAACAAAGCGATGGCATCAGTTTCTATTTCCACCAATAACTGAGACAATAATTGACCGCTATCGAAAAAATTGCTGTTCAGCTATTGGGGATAAAAAGTTAAATGTAAAGTTGCCACTGATCAGAATGGAATGGGAATCTTTCCAACTTGATTTAAAAAAAATTATACACTTTCCAGCTTAATCCGGCGCAACCGCAGCGCGTTTGAAACCACGGTCACACTGCTCATTGCCATCGCCGCTGCCGCTACCATTGGATTGAGCAGGATTCCCCAGAACGGATACAGCAAACCGGCAGCAATGGGAATTCCCATCACATTGTAAATAAAAGATCCAAACAGATTTTGCTTGATATTGCGCATGGTGGCTCGGCTCAACTGAATTGCAGCGGCAACGCTGTTAAGATTTCCTTTGACAAGTGTAATGTCGCTGGCTTCGATCGCGATATCCGTCCCCGTACCAATGGCGATCCCAACGTCGGCTTGCACCAGCGCCGGCGCGTCATTGATGCCATCTCCGACCATGGCAACTATTTTCTCGCTCTGCTGCATTTTTTTTACCACTTCCACTTTCTGCTCGGGCAAAACTCCGGACACAACCCGGTCGATGCCAACTTTTTGGGCAATCGCATTCGCTGTCCTCTCATTATCGCCAGTGACTATCACAATTTCAAGTCCCATATTTTGAAGCGTTGACACCGCTGCGGCAGAATCTTTTTTTAACGTATCTGAAATAGCCAATAGTCCTGCCAGTTCATTATTCACTGAAATAAAGATAGTTGTTTTTCCCTGGCTATTTAAATCGATAACCAACTTCTCCAGTGCATCGATTTTGATGCCATATTTTGTCATTAATTTCTGATTGCCCATGACTATCTTTTTGCCATCCAAATGGGCTTCAATACCATGTCCCGGCAGGGCTCGAAATTGCTGCGTCTCGACAAGCTCGACCTCATTTTGCTGTGCATACTGCCGTATTGCTTGAGCCAACGGGTGTTCAGAGCTATGCTCCACCGAAGCCGCAATTTTTAAAATATGCAATTTCTCAAATCCTTTTGCCGGAATAATATCGGTCAAGGCAGGTTTTCCGGAAGTAATTGTGCCGGTTTTATCCAGAATCACTGTCTTAATTTTATGGGCAGTTTCCAATGCTTCCGCGCTTTTAATTAATATTCCATTTTCAGCGCCCTTGCCGGTTCCCACCATAATCGAGGTTGGCGTAGCCAATCCCAACGCACAGGGACATGCGATGATCAGCACAGTCACAAACGTGATCAACGCAAAATTCAGTTGGGGTGAAGGACCAAAAAAGTACCAGACTAAAAATGTGACAATCGCAATCACAATGACCACCGGAACAAAAATACTGGCGACCAGATCCGCCATTCGTTGTATTGGCGCTTTAGATGCCTGAGCATTTTCTACCAACTGGATGATTTGCGAAAGAGTCGTATTCTTGCCAACTCGTGTTGCTTTAAATTGAAATGAGCCGGACTGGTTTATGGTTGCGCCGATGACCGTATCACCAGTGGACTTTTCCACCGGCATTGATTCACCGGTTAACATTGATTCATCAACCGTTGAGCTTCCTTTTAGCAGCTCTCCATCGACTGGAATCTTTTCACCGGGGCGAACCAGTACCACATCTCCCAATTGCACCTTATCAATGGGAATCTGATATTCTTTTCCAGCTTTAATTACACGAGCAGTTTGCGGTTGCAACCCCATTAACCGAACGATTGCTTGTGAGGTTTTACCTTTTGCTTTAGCTTCCAGCAGCCTGCCCAACAGGATCAAAGTGATAATCACAGCAGCGCTGTCATAATACACGTGCCTCATATTTTCCGGTAAAAAATCAGCAAAGAATGTTGCTACAATCGAATAAATATAAGCAGCGCCGGTTCCGATGGCGATCAGACTGTTCATATCCGCGGTGCGGTTTTTTAATGCTTTCCAGCCGCGGATATAAAATTCGACCCCAGAGTAAAACACAACCATCGAAGTGAGCACAAACAGACCGATCCAGCGAATCTGTTGAGGGATGATTTGAACAAATACAAAAAATTCGGACATTGATCCAACCAGAATAATCGCTGCCAACACCGCGCTGATTGTCAGTTTGCGCAACAACTGCTGTGACTGTTGCGCCGTATCTGCCAGCGCGCCCTGCCCTGTCCGATCATCAGTTTCGGCTTCTGCCTCATATCCGACAGAACCTACAGCGCTAAGCAGTGTTTCGACGTCCACTTCTGCGGCAAGATAGGAAACTCGAGCCCGTTCTGTGTTGAGATTGACATTAACATTAACCACACCCGGCAATTGTTCCAGCTTTTGCTCAATCCGGCGCACACAACTTGCGCAGTGCATCCCTTTAATGATAAGATTCACCAACGACAATTCGACTTCATAACCTGTTTGTTTGACCGCATCGATGAGCTTTTGAATATCTGCCCGTTGCGAATCCATTTCAACATAGGCGCTCTGGTTGGTCAAATTTACCGTGGCTGAATTTACAGCCTCGACGTTTTTCAGAGCCTTCTCCACCCGATTGACGCACGAGGCGCAGTGCATTCCCTTTATCGATAGTTTAACTTTTTTCACTGCTTTGTTCATCGAATCATTTCTCATAGTTTAGTACCATAAAAATTAGTTCAAATCAATCCTGATGGTAAAATTTTTTACAAATGAAATGTACCAATATTAGATCGATTTCAAGCCAAAATGGTTCATTAATATTCTTGATAAATCTTCAACTCATACTTGCAATTTTCATTCAATTGTTGTATATTTGCCGATCGAAATAATTAACTGGCAGCTATTAAATGACCGATGAATAGAAACAAACAAGCCGTTCACTTTAAAAACAGATCAACAAAAGTGCAATACTGCTGCTGATTTCCCAGTAAACACTTGGGAAAAAATCTTATAGAAATATGGCACAATATATGCAAATACGCGATTAACAAATAATCCTTTTGGCTCAACCAAAATTGATTTGAAACGAAAAAGGAGAAGAAAACATGGTCATCAAATTTAAACCAACAGCGAGCACACTGACAATTCTGCTGATGTTGCTGTCTTTTGTCAGCGCCGTTGACGCTCAGGATATTTCAGAAGAAATTACAATCATCGGTCAGGTGCTCGAAGCAGAGTACGGCGAAAATGACAGTCTGACATCAGTTGTCATCAATGTCATTATCACACCCCAAGATAGCGCCGCCGAAGAAAGCATCGTAAATTACTGGGTGGTCCGAGATGAAGTCGGAATCCAAATGTTAAAACTGGTCGGCGAAACAGTGGAAGCGACCGGAACAGTGGAAATTGATGAAGATGGGAATTTTAATTTTTATGTAAAAAAGTACCGAGTCATAAAAAAGGAATAATCCCCCGGCTATTACTGCAAAACATTGAGTTGAGCAACAGGTTGTTGCTTAGTTTGACAAGTTGAAATTGTTGGGTAAAGTACCAACGGATTCTTAGTCTTTAGCTGGATGAAATTTTAGATTTAAAAAACTGAACTTTTTCCGTAGTTATGGATAGAAAAATGACTGAAATGATTGATTCAAATTTGTTTAGCTGGCTAATTTTACCGTTATTAATTTTTTTCGCCAGGATCACCGATGTATCAATCGGTACGCTGCGTATCATGTTTATTGGTCGAAACAAGAGGACATTGGCAGCCACGCTCGGCTTTTTCGAAGTGCTGATCTGGTTACTGGCGATCAGACAGATTTTTAATAATCTCAATAATTTTATGTGCTACTTAACATACGCCGGTGGTTTTGCGACTGGTAGTTTTGTCGGAATGTGGATCGAGCAAAAATTAGCAATTGGTATTCAGGTCGTCCGGATTATCACCCGAAAAGATGCACAAAAATTGATTACCCATCTTCGCGAAGCCGGCTATGGCATTACAGTGATCAATGGTCAGGGAGCCACCGGCAGAGTTAAATTAATTTTCACAACCATCCAACGGAAAGATTTAAAGTGTGTAATTGGTGCGATCAAACATTTTAATCCCAAAGCTTTTTATTCGGTAGAAGATATTCGATCGGCAGCCGAAGGTATTTTTCCGAACAATGGTTCACGCCGAAAGTTTCGAATGTTGAAAATTTTCAGAATTGAGAAAAAGAAATGATCGGACAATTTTTTGCTTTTTTGTGTTTTGACAAATTAATTGTAGCAAATTAAACCTTTATTTTTATCGTTTATTTTCAGCAACCGTTTAAAAAAATCAACTTTCAACTGAATATTAGTAGCACGATTTTGTTCCCAATTTGAACGATTTCTAAAACCATAGCGCGGCTAAACCGCAAAATTAAACACCGAAAAACACCGAATGTCCCTGAAAAACTATTTTAAAAAAAACATTTCGGACGATTTCGGTGTTTTCAGTGTTTATATAAAAATGTTTTTGCAAAAAAGTGCAAGATTAATTTGGTAATAGAACAGATTGTGCAGAGAAAAATTTTCAATTACAAAACATAAAAAACCCGGGTATCCTCTCAACTTTCTCAAGTATCGTGGTTGATGATTAAAGCAATGCATGTTTTTCATTTAATGTGTGCCCGGTGAAAAGCTGTTTTTTCTTTTATTTCCAAAATGTTTCTGGCTGCAGTAAATTGTCTTTTTTAGATTTAATATATTTTCCAGTCTCCCAACAATTTCAAAACATGGTGAAGGCTATGAAAGATAATAACGACATCCCAAAAGCAACCACCAATTCACAATCTCAAAATAAAAACAATGATCAATTTGAATTAACTGAAGCTGAACCTCAGGGACAAGCTCGAAACGAAAATCAGTTTATTCTTCTTGATGGGGCGACGCCCAACATTGTCACTATGACTAAACAATTGGAAAGTCAAAAAAGACTGGCGTCCAACATTGATCTGCCGCTCGACGCTCGTATCGAAGCGTTTGAAGATATTATGGAGTCTGAAGTCGGCGACACCAGCATGAGCCGGGCGAGAAATTTGGAACGAGAAATCGGACTTCGCCAGATATTTCTTAAATTTGAAGGCGGTAATCCAACCGGCACTCAGAAAGACCGCATTTCATTTAAACAGATTATGGACGCTCTGCGCCGTGGATTCGACGCTATCACTGTGGCAACTTGTGGGAACTATGGCTCTGCTATTGCATTCGCGGCAATGTTGGCAGGGATCAAGTGTTATATTTACATTCCGGAAAATTACCACACAAAACGTACCAAAGAAATCGCCAATTTTGGTGCAGAAATCATTCGCGTTCCTGGTGATTATGAACAGGCGGTTGAATTTTCTCGCCAACGGTCAGAGAAGGACGAAATTTATGACGCCAATCCCGGCGGCGCCAATACGATCATCCAGCTTCAGGCTTATGGTGAAATTGCCTATGAAATCTATGATGAATTGCGCGATGCTCCTTCGATTGTTGCTGTACCGGTATCCAACGGTACCACACTGACAGGCGTTTACAAAGGTTTTCAAAGTCTTTATCGCCGGGGCAAGACCTCCAAAATTCCTCGAATTGTCGCCGGATCATCGTATGGTAAAAATCCTATTGTTCAGGCTTTTATTAAAAATTTGACCAACTGCAGCGACTTGAAGCGTGAAAAAATTAAAGAGACATCGATCAACGAACCATTGGTCAATTGGCACTCGATCGATGGAGATCTGGCGCTGGATGCCGTCCGCATCACCGATGGTTGGGCTGCCAATGTCAGCGATAAAAATATGCTCTATTACTCAAAAATGCTGCGGGCTATCGAGGGACTTAACACTCTTCCAGCTTCCACTGCTGGTTTGGTTGCGCTGGTCGATCACCATAAAAAGGAACCATTATCCAATGACCGTTACGTTGTCATTTTAACCGGGAGAAAATAATGAGCCCAATGCCTGAAGGAAATGCGATTATATATTGTGAAGGCGCTTTTGCCACACCCAATGGAAAAACAGCTCATGGACTGATTCGGCGCACAGAACGCTACCGAGTACTGTCTGTAATCGATTCCCGCTATGCTGGAAAAGATGCCGGCAAAATTTTAGATGGAATAGCAAAAAACATCCCAATTTTCTCAGACCTCGACACTGCTTTTACTCATGCTATCGCTAATGGACCGCCTGCCTCCCATTTTGTAATCGGACTGGCGCCCGACGGTGGCAGACTGAGTCCTTCTGCTCGCGCTGATGTAATCAAGGCAATCCAAATGGGATTGAACGTCGATTCCGGATTGCATGATTTTCTGAGTGAGGATAGCGAGCTTGTCAGGTTGGCGAAAAAACATCAGGTTCAATTGCGCGATGTTCGCAAGACGCCGCCTCGAAATCAATTACATTTTTTTGAAGGAAAAATCGAACAGGTTGATTCTTTCAAAATCGCTGTACTGGGCACAGACTCTGCCATCGGAAAACGAACAACAGCATGGATGTTGGTGGATGGTTTGCGCAATGCAGGTTACTCGGCAGAGCTTATCGGAACCGGTCAAACCGCCTGGATGCAAGGCGCACATTACAGCCTGATGTTGGATTCGCTGATCAACGATTTTCTCACCGGTGAAATCGAACACGCTGTCTGGTCAGCGTGGAATGACCTCCATCCGGATTTTATTGTTATCGAAGGACAGGGCAGCCTTTTAAATCCAGCCTATCCGGGCGGATATGAGATTTTAGCTGCTGCCAGACCAGACGCAGTGATTTTACAACATGCGCCCACCCGCCGGACTTATGATGGATTTCCGAATTATCACATTCAACCGCTGGAAAAACAAATAACAGCGATTGAAATGGTCTCCGAAAAACCAGTGATCGCCATCGCCATCAATCATGAAGGTTTATCGCAAGTGGAAATACCGATCGTTTGCCGACAGATTAATCAACAAACAACACTGCCTGCGGCAGATGTTCTGGTCAATGGCGCGACAGGAATTGTTTCCACAATTCTTCAATTCAAAACCGAAAGCTCGAAAAATGAAAAAACAAAAGCAACATAAAAATGACTTAGCAGGCAAAATCAGCTTTGAAGATTTGATCGTCATTAGCTCATTGGAAGTGGGACCGGTTCGGGTGGAAAAAAAACGACTGATAGCGCCGTACCGGATTATCTCAGAGCAGGGCGAAGATGTTATCAATCTCGAATACAGTTACGAAGAGGATGTATTTGATCCTGCTGAAATCACATCGATTAACCTGGCGAATATGATCGCAGCCCAGGTTGCTTTGAATTATGGTTTGTTTTGCAGAGAAATTATTTTTCACGGAATATTCGATAAAAATGATCGTCTGTTTATCAAAGATATGGCGCTTAACACGGCTCGGGAAATCTACGTTAAAAAATTTTTAGAAGCCAACCCATTTCTCGTCAAGCCATTTGATCAACTCCCACATATCAAACAAAAAAACTATTTAAATTCAAAACTCGTTTTCCCGGATGTCTCTACCGAAACACCTGGTAATGATACTGCTGAAAACCAGCCTTCAACAGTTTGGCAGGTTTCACCAATCAGGTATTGCGTTCTCAGCAGCGGAGGAAAAGACAGTTTGCTAAGCTTCAGCTTGTTGCGAGAGCTAGGAATGGAAACCCACTCGATATTTATTAACGAATCCGGGCGTCACTGGTACACTGCGCTCAACGCGTATCGTTTTTTTAAGACAAACTATCCGGAAACGTGCCGGGTGTGGATGAATGCAGATCGGGTATTTTCCCGAATGCTGCATCATCTTCCTTTTATCCGAGCAGATTTTTCACGCATTCGTTCCGATGATTATCCAATCCGGTTATGGACAGTGGCGGTTTTTCTTTTCGGCGCGCTGCCGTTGCTGCGAAAAAGAGGTATCGGCAGGCTGGTTATCGGAGATGAATATGATACCACCCGTAAGCTAAACTATCGCGGTATCACCCATTATGACGGGCTTTATGATCAAAGCCGATATTTCGATAATGCATTGACGCGTTATTTTATCAAAAAAGGCTGGTCAGTGCGGCAATTGTCAGTGCTGCGCCCGTTGTCCGAGATGTTAATCCAAAAAATATTGGTGGAACGCTATCCCGAGCATCAGCAACATCAGGTTTCATGCCACGCCACTCATATCGAAGGCGATCGTGTCAAACCCTGCGGAAAATGTGAAAAGTGCCGTCGAATTGTCGGGATGCTATCGGCGTTGGGCGCTGATCCTGCTCGCTGCGGTTATAGACCACAACAAATAACAGAAAGCCTCCATTCTATCACTATCAAAGGGCTGCATCAAGAAGCTGAAGGCGCCAAGCATTTAATGTACCTGTTGATCAAAAAAGGATTAATTTCCCCTGTTGCTGATGCGGAACTAAAACAGCTTTATCACCCAGAAATCTTGAAATTGCGCTTTGATCGGCAGCGCGCGCCCGTAGTCGAGATTCCGAAAGAGTTGCGAGAAAGTTTATTCAAAATATTTCTCAATCATGCTGACGGCGCGCTAATTCGTGAAGCGCGAAAATGGCAACCGTTTGATTCGCTTGCCGAACAGAAAGCTAACCCTGACGAGCCATTCCCGTCGCTTGTTGCTCCGTTTGCCAACATTAACACTCAACCACAATCAGCAGCAACCAAAACCAAAATGAAACACCTGCTCGGAGAATTAACCTGGCCTGAAGCCAGACAACGGTTTAAAGAAGTGGATGTCGCGCTATTGCCCGTGGGGTCGATAGAACAACACGGAACCCATTTGCCGCTTGATACTGACAGCTACGATGCTGCATATCTGGCTGAAAAAATCGCTGAGCATTGCAGCGATCCCAAACCGCTGGTTTTACCGCTGATTCCGTATGGTGTATCTTATCATCATGACGACTTTACTGGAACGATTAGCATCACTAACCAGACGCTTTCCCAACTGGTCTATGAAATCGGCATGTGCGCAGCGCATAATGGAATTAAAAAGCTGGTTATCATTAATGGCCATGGCGGTAACGGACCGGCGCTACAATTTGCTGCCCAGATGATCAACCGCGATGCCAGAATTTTTACCTGTGTCGATTCTGGAGAAACCAGCGACACCGATATCGACGCCATAATTGAAACGCCAAATGATGTTCACGCCGGCGAGATTGAAACCAGCACCACACTTGCCACCCGACCCGATCTGGTTGATATGCAAAAAGCCAAAAAATTCATCCCCCATTTCTCCAGCCGTTACCTGAATTTTAGCTCAAAACGCAGCGTTGAATGGTACGCCAGAACTGCTAAAATATCTTCATCCGGAGTAATGGGAGATCCTTCCAAAGCCAGTATCGAAAAGGGAGAACGTATCTGGGAAGTGATGATTAAAAATCTGGTTGAATTTGTAGAGCAACTCAAAAATATGACGCTTGCCGAAATTTATGAGAAAAAATATTAAGCGATTTGTTATTGATGCTTCAAAGTAACAACGTTTGTCTTTCAAATAATCAGACAAAATTGTCCCATAAAAAAAATATCAAATCATCAACTGCCATGAAAATAATTGACATTCGAGCAACGCAAGTCAACATGCGACTACGCGAGCCCTATACCATTGCTTATGAAAAATATGACTCAGCAACGAATATTTTTTTAGAGGCGCTGACTGATCGCAACATTGTCGGCTTTGGTTGTGCCGCACCCGACGAGCATGTTACCGGAGAAACCGCGGAAACCATCTTGGCTGATGTTGAAAATATCGTCCGAACTGTCATCAAGGGCGTTGACCCGCTGCGAAGCTCACAAATTATGGAAAAGCTCAAAATTCATCTTGCAAACCACCCCTGCGTTCTGGCAGCAGTGGACATGGCTTTGTACGATATACTCGGTAAAGTCAGCCGGTTACCGGTTTGGAAAATTTTGGGAGGCTTTCGGGATTGTTTCATAACCAGTGTTACCATCGGAATCCTTTCTCGAAAAGAAACTGTTCACCGGGCAAAAATGTTTGTCCAACAAGGCTTCAAATCGCTGAAAATCAAAGGCGGACTCAATGTGGAAGCTGATATTTCGAGGGTTATTCACGTCCGGGAAGCAGTCGGAAAAAGGGTGGAAATCCGCTTTGACGCCAACCAGGGTTATTCCGTTGAACAGGCATTGCAGTTCTTTGACGCTACCCGCCAAGCCAATGTTGAACTTATTGAACAACCGACCCCAAAAGGCAAACCGGATTTGTTGGGGCGGATTACCCGCGCCACCACGATACCGATCATGGCAGACGAAAGCCTGGTTACTTTAAGGGACGCATTCCGGCTGGCAAAAGACGACCTCATCGACATGGTTAATGTCAAACTGCAGAAAGTCGGCGGTATCGGCGAGGCGTTGCAAATTAATTCAATGGCGCGAGCTGCCGGACTGGAAGTCATGGTCGGCTGCATGGATGAATCCGCGCTATCGATTGCCGCCGGATTACATTTTGCGCTTGCCAGACCCAATGTTACTTACGCCGATCTTGACGGCCATTTAGACCTCATCGACGACCCGGCAGACGGCGCGGTTATTTTAAAAAACGGAATACTTTACCCCAATAACACACCGGGACTGGGGTTCAATCCCAAACTATAACGCCTGGAATCGGATTTCAACTAAACATTTTACAATTGCGAACAGAACTTCAACTCCAAATTGCAATCGATTACCGTTCCTAATCAACATGAAACGATAAAACTTTCATTTTGCAAACTTCTCACTCTTATTTAGATTTCATATCGAATATTTTCCAACCCCGACGCCATTGATTTGCCATTAATTTAACCGGTTCGTCTCCAAATAACGAAATAAGATCAACCCTGAATTCAAATTATCTGCCTGATCAGGTAAAAATTTAATTAAATTATTTTAATTTTTAAAAAGTTACTTGTATTTTTCAAAAAAATTTTATATAATTATTTAAATTTAAAAGCTAATGTAAGAATAACTGAAACAATCACTTAATAT
>Ga0129302_1001791_pt1 | contig 15792 bp, 23 predicted proteins | sample BlaSprsedimmetaG_FD_94476 | JGI IMG/M metagenome (GOLD analysis project Ga0129302, IMG submission 94476) | Hot spring sediment bacterial and archeal communities from California, USA to study Microbial Dark Matter (Phase II) - Blank Spring... | ecosystem: Environmental > Aquatic > Thermal springs... | reverse complement strand
CGTTTTCGATGTGCAGGTTCTGGGGAAAGGCTGCGTGGGCATAGTTGTTGTAGCCTACACGAAATCGGGGAGAGCGGCTTTGAAGATTCGCAGAGTTGACGCTGACAGGAAGGGAATGTTCCACGAAGGGGAGATGCTGAAACTAGCCAACTCCATAAATGTTGGACCTAAACTGCTTGAAACAAGCGAAAACTTTCTTCTCATGGAGCTGATTGAAGGAAACCACTTCCCAGAATGGCTCGAATCTTTGGATGAAAAAGAGGCACAGTCGCGTGTTTGCTTGGTTTTAAGAGAAATTTTGGAGCAGTGCTACAGGCTTGATGAGGCTGGATTAGACCATGGAGAACTGAGCACCGCGCCGAAACACATACTAGTCGACGCCGATGACCGCCCTTACCTGATGGATTTTGAGACAGCCAGCATAAACCGAAGAGTCTCAAACGTCACTTCAGTCTGCCAGTACCTTCTGTTGGGAAGCCAAATCGCGCACAAAGTGAGAGAGAAACTTGGAAAACTCGACAGAAAACAGCTGATACAGAAGTTACGAAGTTACAAGCGGGAACGGACAAGAGAAAACTTCGAAAAACTTGTAGAAAATGTTGTGGAAAGCTAGATTTCTCCGAAAACTAGGCGGTCAGTGACTAGGCATACGGCTTGGAAGACTTCGTCGGGTTCCAGCTCGTCTGTGACGAGAACAAGGTTGAAGGGTGAAAGGTCGTTGCCTAAATCGAAGCCGTAGAGGTTCTTGTATATTTGCCGGGTGCGTTCATCCTTTTCAGCCATGGCTTTCACTGCCTCTTCAATGCTGATGGAGTCTCGATTCATCACTCGTTCTGCTCTAACCTGAGGCGAAGCCTCCAGCCACACCTTGAATCCCTCTTTCAGCAGCCAAGGCACAGTCCAGCTGTCAAGAACAACGTTGCCTTGCTCCGCCAACTCCAGCAACTTTGCATCAATTCTCCTGTCGAAAGCGGGGTCTCCCAATCTCTGTTGAAGAAACCTCAGTCCCTCCTCGGTTTCCCACCATCCAGTTACGTCCGAATTGTAGCCCTCTTCTTGGGCTAAGGCTTTCAAGGCGTTTCCGCCAGAAAAGTAACCAAGCCCATACTTGTCGGCTAACCTCTTTGCTACTGCGCTCTTTCCGGAGCCAGTCATTCCGCTAATACATATCACAATTTTCTTCTTCTCTTCTCTGTCACGTTCTTTCACAGTTTGACAGCCGCCATTTCAAGTTAAAGATTTGTGCTTCAAACATGTCTAGAAGGTCCCAGCATCTAATCGGTTCCTCCCGTCAAGCCGAAGATACGAGAAATTATGATTGAGAACAGAATAGAGCAGATGAAGTACCAGTTGAATAGGGTCAGCTGTAATACGCCGTCCAACCAGGGAAGGTAGGCTACAGGGATTGAGGGCTCATAAAGTGGGCTGTCAAACAAGTTGAAAAAGAGAAGGTTGCCCGTTAGCAGAAGCCAAACGATAAAGAAAACTGCCATGGTGATGGGAACTACTCTCATCTGTTTAGATGATAGGGAGAGGGCTTGAGTTTGAAGCTGTAGAAGCTGTTTTTCTTGCTTCTGAGCCTTCCTGAGCAGTTTTTTGTCTCCTTCGCTCTTCGCCTTCTTCATGTTTTCGTTTTTCTCTTTGGTTAGAGCAGAGATTTTTTGTTGCAGTGCCTTGGTTTTTTGGCGGTGCTCCTTAGGCACGAACTTGATGTTAATCAATGATGAGAAGAAGGACATGGCTAAGGAAACAAAGAGAATAATTATTGTTATGTATGGGGGGTGCGCCAAGAAGGAACTCATTTTCTACTCCTTCTATAGGCTTTGGTTTCTGCGGTATGAAAATGTTTTCCAGTCTCGGCTATCTCTGCGATGTTGATGGTTCTACTCAAAGTTTATCCTCCTAACACACTACCCAAGGCTGGATACATCTCGGCAACCTGCTCTTGCACAAGTAGTTGATAATACTGATATAAGATACCTACTGCAAGCAGGACGCCCATACCTGTTCCGAACACTCCGAAGAATCCTGCAACAGCGGCAATCAAACCAATTATCGCGCCTCCAAGGATTGTGACCACAGGAATGTAGCGTTTGAGAATCATTTCTATTGACTTACCTGACCTGCGGAACCCTGGAACCTGCATGCCTGAGTCAACAAGCTGTTTTGCGACGGTGCTGGGTCCTAGGCCTCCCACTTCTAGCCAGGTTAACGAGAAGATTATTGCAAACGTGACCATGATGGCTACGAAAATTAGGGCTCTCAGCGGGTCGGCCATGACTTCGCCTAAACCGTTTGGGGAAGTTACATAGTATGCAAGACCATCAATTAGGCTGCCGTCTTCTCCGAAAGTACCAAGAAGATTGACCCAGAAGTTGTTCGGAAATTGGCTTTGCAGGAGTTGCGCGAATACGTAGACGTTGGCGAAGAGGGCTGAGGCGAAGATTACAGGCAGATTTGAAACGTAGAGAAGTTTTATCGGGTATTTGCCTCGGAATCCCCTGTAATTGGCGTGGGAGATGGGAAGCTCAACTCTAACTCCTTCCATGTAGATTACTATAACGAAGACAATCACTGTGGTTATGAAACCTAGCATACTAGGAAGATTTGAAAGAACACCATCCTCGTACCTGAAAAAGGCGTTCGCCAAAGATTCCCCATTAATAATTGTTTCAGCAAGGGCGATAAATGCTCCCTGATGCTTACCGTCCCCCATAGGACCTATTGGAGAAAAACTGGACCACATAATGCGTTGCGCTACCCCAGCCAAAATGAAGAGGCTGATTCCACTTCCGATTCCCCAACCCTTCTGCAACATTTCGTCCAAAAGTATCAGCACTACACCCGCGAATATAAGCTGGGCAAAAACTATTATGGTCGTAATAGGGTCCAGAGCACCATACATGCCGCTTATGATGTAGGCAGAAGCCTGAACTCCGGTGAGAACTATGGAAAAGACCTTTGCGGCGGCGGTGAACAGAGCCCGATCGTCTGGGTTGCTTAAATCAGCACTTACGATGCTGGCGCCAATAAGCAACTGCAGAATAAGACCGCCAGTCACTATGGGACCTATTCCAAGCTCAGTGAGAGTTCCTTGGCTCGAGGCAAAAATTATTCTGAGGCTTTCTTGTTGCCATCCGCCTTGAACATTGAAGAGCGATATCTGACCCATAACCAGATAGATTATCAGCGCCATTGCTGTCCAGAACAGTTTCTCGTTGAAGCTCACTTTTCGAATGGGTGAACTTACTTCGGGCAGGAACCTTGACAGCGGTCCGAACAGTGAAAGAAATCTGCCAGCCATGGTCTTTTCGCCTTCATTTTTAAGTTTAGGATTTTATAAGTTGATTGGTTAAGTTGCGTATGTTGAACGCAAATATAAACACTTTGACTTTTTAAGTTACCCAATCAGGCAAACTGAGAACAATATCTGTGTTTACTCTTCTTCTTTGAGGATTTCCCCGCCCGCCTCTACCAATTTCCTAGAGGCAGCCGCTGAATAGGACACAACCTTAACAATCATAGGTTTGCTTACTTCGCCAGTCCCCAAAAGCTTGTCATAGCCAAGGCTTTCCAAATCCAAAAAGACCTTTTTCTCTTTTCTCTCCAGCTTTTTCTCGGCATCCAGTTTGTCAACAAGATCATCCAACTTTCCCACATTGATAATGCTAACCTTTTTTCCGAGAGATTTGGTGGATACAAAGCCTTTCTTTTTCCAGTATGTGGGGTCGTATCTTAGTACGTATGTCCATTTGTGTTTATCGTACCCTGCTTTTCCATGTCCTCCTCGTCCTCCTCCCCCACTTCTATGTTGCCCTACCTGACCGTATCCATGGGTTCTGGATCCACGCTTCTTTCTAACTTTCCTATCCTTATGGGGCAAAAGTCAAACCTCACTTTTTCAAAGATATTTTATCAGCGCTAAATGTCTTCTCTAATTTTTTCACTTTTATCTCCAACACTCCATTCTTGTACGACGCCCGCGCTGACTTCGGATTCACCCTAGCTGGAAGCCTAAAGTCATTATACCATTCAAAGTCAGCAGCATCAACAGAAAAAGTTAAAGTGTTTTCAGTTAAGCGAAGGTCAATGTCGTTTTTGTTGACTCCCGGGAGCACCACCAAAACAACCACTGTCTCATCCTCTACTACGAAATCGACTAAAGGCTCTAGCTCGTCACTGACCTCGGATTCAGCTTGCCATGGCTGACGATTATCAAATTCTTGAATCCTCGGCTTTCCGTCAGGACCAAGTTTTACGGAAAAACCTTTACGTTTTGTTGGCGTATCTTTGGAGTTGTCAAAGGTTTTTTGCATGGTTTCATCTATCAGGTCCCCTAACCTTTCCAGTTCTTCATAGAGGTCATTAAACCAAGGGTTCTTCTTTTTTCTTCGTCTCCACCAAGGGTTGCTCACGGGAATTCCTTCCTTATCTGTGACTGTGCTGACAAGGTGACTATAAAGATTATCGCTTGCGCCGCCTACACCATACGTTTCAGGAGGTCGTTGATCGCGTCTCCTCTATATCCAAGTTCTCCGCCAGCAGCGTAACTTCGTTTAATTTTCCCTTTGAAGCCTTTTTTTGGTGGGCGAAGACGAAATACAGGTTTCACTTTGGGAAGACTGCTACACTCCACCTCTACCTTGAATATTGCTTCAGCTAGGTCGTCCAGCGATTTGTAGCCCAATTCTTTGGCGCACTCGTCTGTCAATTTTTTGTCGCCTACAAGTCTTCCTCTCTTCTTCAAAAGAAGCGCTATATTCTCTTGGGAGATTTCACCCCAAGTCAAGTAATCCTTACTTTTCCGTAACATGCCCTTGTAGGATGGGCGATCATCAACCAATGTGGCGTGACAGTTTCGGGTTAGCCGCAGCATACTCATGGTGTCTTTGATTTCCTGAGAAATGTCACTCATGCCCCGAATCCGGACTGCCACCAAACACTTCCGTTGCTCCGCCACTTTAACTCACCCAATCCTTTGGTGTGACTAGCAGGTAGGTTTTTTTGAGAGCGTCAAAGATGGCGAAGGCGAAAGAGGGAACAGTTCTTGTGGAGCCATAGCTTTTCGTCCAGCAATCCTTTACACCAGCCAATCCTAGGATAACCTTGGCTGCCTCGCTTGCAACAATGCCTAAACCTCTCGGTCCTGGAATCATAACAATTTCAACGCCGCCGCACTCGCCGCTAACTTGGAATGGCATAGAGTGGGGTTTTCCACATCCACATTCCCATGAACCGCAGCCTCGACGAACAGGAGTTATGTTTAGGCGCGCGTCCACGGCAGCTTTCTCTATGGCGGAACGCACCTGCCTTGCTTTTCCTGAACCTAAACCTACGTAACCGTCACGGTTTCCCACAACTACGATAGCCCGGAACTGAGATTTCTCTCCAGCGTCCGTTTGCTTCTGCACTAAACCTATATTTATAACCTCTTCCTGGAGATCGGGCAGAAGAATATCCACTATCTCGGGTTCCCTTATCTTGAGCCCTTCCATGAACAACTCTTCTATGGAGGAGATTTTCCGCTCAAGAATCATTTTTCCAAGCCTTGTACGGGGCGTCCAACTTTCAAACTTATCGTGGCTGGAGCTCATGTTTCTTCCTTCCGTGTTTTCACCTTTCTCTCAAACGACGACTTGATTTTGTCTTTCACTACAGAAAAACGTTCAGGTATCTCTTCTGGCCTTGAACCTTTTGAAAGATACGCCGAAAACCTCTGCTTGTAAACATCAGGCTCTGAAGCCAAATTAGCAGCATAGTCTGCGATGTGTTTCCCGCTTATTCTATCTTCGTCGGAAATTATGTCTTCACTGTGGGGAACTTCAACACCAGCGTCTACAACTCCTTTTAGGGCGGCAAAAAGCCTCGTTCCTTTGGAGGGGATATGCAAACCAACATCCAAGAAAGCTCTTTCTACGCCGTTATCCATTGCCTTGAAACCGCACAGGAGACCAGTTAGATAAGCGGATGGAATGTTTCCGCAGTTGCCAAGCCAACCATAGGTTTTTGCCAATTCACGTGAATTAGCCGAAACAATAACCCTGTCACCTACGGTTTCAGCTTCGATTACTTGAACAATCGCATGTTTCAGAGTGAGTCGAACTACTAGACGAGGCACCCGGGACAGAACGAGGGCTCTACGGGAGCGATAATTTGTTTTGCCCTCTTTTCTTCTGCGGAAAGGAACTCGGTATCGTGGACCAGTTGCCATCATCGTCTCCTCCACAAACCATGGGTTCGGATGTAACGCTCTAAATCAGCCTTCGATTCGAAGACTCCGCTTTCTGACATGTCATACAGTTTACGGTAAACAGTTTCTGTGATATCGCGGCTGTCCTTCAATTCGCTTAATCGTTTCCTTATGGGCCTAATCTGATTCATCCAAGCCTGCTTCTTGGAGATTTTTGACCTAGCAGAACCGCTCTTTCCTCCAGGTCCCTTCCTTAATCCTTCCTTCCTCTTTTCTTTCAAAACTCTAGCTCGAGCGCGGCTAACTCCTTTCTCGGGAAGAGGTTTGACAACTTTTTCGTGAATAAGCTTCCTGATCTCTTCTCGGGTAATGGCTGCTTCAACGTAATCTATCCTTTCCGGGTCTATCCAAACTCGGTTTTCGCCAACCTTCAGGATCTCGGCAGCTAATCGACGCTGACTTTTCAGACTCAACTTCACTTCTCTCCATCAGACAGACTTTCTGTCTCCTCTATTTCCTCTAACTCCTCGCCTTCCGTGAACTCTTCAGGCTCCCGAGCCGTTCTTGGATTCAAAACGTGTATTCCCTTTTCCTCGGCTAAGGCCAGGATTTCAACTCTTTTTCTGCCCCCAACCGTGCGAGCTATTCTTATAGCCTGCAATTCAGGGTCTATTCCCCCCAAATCATCCACAGAATGAACCCGAGTCTCCACGAAACCTGACGGATGGATATCTCTTGTTTTCTTGGGGCTTCGGTAACCGGTGGTCGGAGAGACTGGCCAGCCCTTAACCTTTTTCCGCATTTTACTGTCTATGCCATGAGGCTTTCTCCAAGTGTCCCCCACGCGCTTGTATCTCCAGCTTTCTTGGCGCCTAAATTTGGGTTTCTTGCTTCTGCTACGATCCTTTTTGGGGAATTGTTTTTCTGCGATTGTCTCATGCTCTTCCTGTGTCATTCTTGGATTCCCTCATGCTGCTCGTAAACGTAGATGCCGTCTAGGAACACCCGCGGATCTTTTATTTTGATTTTTGTTGCGTTTTGGATGTTTGCGGCGGTTTGGCTGACCTCTTCAAGGTTGATTCCCTGCACGATGATGTCTTCTCCCTTGACTGTAACTTTGGTGTCTCCCATTATCTTGGCTTTGCGCGGGTTTCGTTCTCCAGTGAAGTTCTGGATTATCAAGGTTTTCCCTTGGATTTTGACGGTTATTGGGAAGTGGGAGAAAACGATTTTCAATTTGAAGGTGAATCCCGCGGTTACTCCCTTTATCATGTTCTGAATATGAGAACTAACAGTTCCCACGAGGGCAGCTTCCTTTTTGCGAGGCCAACTTGCCTGAACGGTTATTGTCTTTCCCTCTAATTGGATGTTTATGGGCGCATGAGAGAAGTCTCGGGTCAACTCTCCATTTTCACCTTTTATCGTAACGACTCTACCATCCAGCATACCCTCTACGCCTTCAGGAATTTCAACAGTTGCCACAGTTTCGATTGCCCGCATCTTCTACTTCTCCTAATAAACAAACGCCAAAAGACGCCCACCGATCTTTTTTTGTTTAACCTCTTTATGGGACATAACCCCTTGAGAGGTGGAAACGACTAGCACCCCTATGTCTCTGGAGGGAAGAAACTCTTTTTCCCAGTTCTCTATCTCCTTAGAACTTACAGGAATTCTAGGTTTTATGGCGCCACATTTGTTGACACGACCCAGAAGCTGCACTCTAAATTTTCCGGAGCGCCCATCATCAATAAATTCGAACTCTCCAATGTAACCGTTCAGTTGCATAACTCGCAAGACACGCCCCAAAAGTTTAGAGGCACGATTAATTATGCATTCGCGTTTCCGTCGTATTTCATTGTTAATTATGGTGGTTAAACCATTAGCGAGCGTGTCCATCATAGGCAAACATGATACATCTCCTTTTACTCATACTTCCTGAAACCTAGGTCTTTAGCAATCTCCCTAAAGCATTGACGACAAAGGTTCAAGTCGTACCTGCGGATAAGCGAGCCGTAGGAGCCGCATCGCCTACAGGGTCGACTGCCCTTACCGGACTTTCGTTCTGTCTTAGATTGCTGTTTCACCATGAATTCCCCTTTTTCATATTATTTCAACATCAAACTCGTCTTTAATAAATAGTATCGCTTCTTCGACGGTCAGCAGATGGTCTTTTCCAATCCTAGACTTGACGCGGTGTCTACGTTTAACTCTGTACCCTGCTCTGCCGAGGGAAACTGAAATATCCATGCCTTGGATGCCGAGCTCAGGCATATATTTAGTGCCAGGAATGTCTATATGGTCTTTGATTCCAAAGGAAAAGTTGCCTTGACGATCAAAACAGTACTTTGAAAGCTTGTTCTCCACTGCTTGCAGAGCCTTCCGGAGGAATTCGTCTGCTTTTTCCTTTCGAAGAGTCACCATACACGCTATGGATTCGCCTTTTCTGACACCGAATTCGCGTATGGTTTTTTTGGCTTTTCTCCGAGAGGGCTTTTGATCTGTTAGTTGCTGGAGAACCGTTGACGCCTGTTCCAGAGGTCTTCCGGACTGCTCAACAGACATATTGACAGTTACTTTTTCTATTCGAGGCTTAAGCATAGGATTTTTAGTCCATTCTACATGTGGAGGTTCAGCCACTTTAGGTTCTGCTTTCTCTTCGTCTACCGATTTTTTCTTTGCAGATGGAGCCTTTGCTTCGGCTACTTTCTTTTCTTTAACAGAAGAAACCGATGGTTCAGCCGCTTTTTCGTCTACCTGCTTTTTTGCCACTGACTTTTTTTCTGCGGGCTGAGCCTTTGTTTTGGCTGTTTTCTCATCAGCTACAGCTTTTTGGTCAGCAGCAGTAGGGTCTTTTGCTTTGGCAACTTTCTTTTCAGTTGCCACCTTTTTCTTCACAGGAGGAGTTGCTTTTTCTTTTGCCAAATTAATCCGCCTCCTGTAGGGATATGGATGGTTTGGCGTCGCCGAGGATGAAAACGAAATCGAGGATTGTCTGGAATTGATTTCCATCCTTGTCTTCGATGGTGACAAGCAGGTCTCTACGTTTTTTGCTGGGTTTCTTTTCGATGGTAACAACCTTGCCATATTTGCCCATGTTTTTTCCGCCGATTACTATCGCAGGCGCTCCTACGGTTAGCTTCGTGTATCCAAGAAGTTCTCTATCAGGAACGCTGAGCTTCAGGACGTCAAGAGTTTGATAAGTATCTTCTTCTGGATTCTGAGGGTTGCTCACTTGGATACGGTAACTTGCTCCGTCGTGAAGATCAAGGTGCACATGTCCACCTTTTACAACATGTTTGTTTTCTATTCGGCAAAGTTTGAAGGACGCCTCTTCAGAATCAATTGAATGAAGAACTAAACTATTCCCAGAAGGCAGGACCCGATAAGATTTCTCAGCGTCAACTATAGAGACGACATCCATCAAACCAACAAGAAAACGCCCATCACGTCTGACTTTTCCGTCAACCATTATCTTTCCTTGAGAAATTATGTTCTTGGCTTCCTTAGCCGTTTTTGCGAAGTCAAGTATATCCCGGACAACAAGGACAAGCGGTAAAGAACGTGAAATGGAATGTGGACCAGGCTTGGGCATAACTGTCCAAACAGCCTCCTTTCGGTGAATAGGCCACATCTTCGGCGCAGGTTTCCTCTTCAAACATCCACGTTCGCCTTTTCTTCCCAACTCATGTTCCTCCAGATTTTTTGGTTATTTTACTTGTTTTACTCTTCTTTTTCTTCTCTTTCTTCGGAGGCGCCTCTTCGGCAATTTCGGCTTTCTCAGCTACACCCTTTCTTTCCAGAATCTTTTTGCGCCATTTGTCATCAAGATTTAGGCGTGTTATCATTATCTTTGAAGGATGAATAGGGACAGAGATTTTGGTTCCATCCACCTTCTCACGATCCGCTCCCTCAACAAATATCCTGTAATTTTTCCGGTTAATCTGGGTGACCTTTCCTTCGAAGCCCTTACGGTCTCCCCTCATAATCAGGACGGTGTCGCCTTTTCTCACCGGAACCGATGTGGTGCCGTGAGACTCCTGCAACTTGGATGAAAGGGGCGCAGAGAATCTTCTGTATCGCTCGGTAACAGGAGCTTGATACAGCCTCTTTCTCTGTTCAGTAGGTTTTGTCGTCTTCATTCTTAAGTCTCCTATACGATGATGCTGGCGGCGCTGGCGATTCTAGGCCATTTCTCCGCCGCCTCCTTTGCGATGGGTCCCCGAATCTCTGAGCCACGCATTTCCCCCTCGGGTGTCATTATGACCGCGGCGTTGTCCTCAAATTGAACCCATATTCCGTCAGCACGCCGAAACGGTTTTCTCTGCCGAACCACAACAGCGTGAAATATCTTCTTTCTCATGTCGGGGGTCCCTTTTCTAACCGAAACGGTGATTAGGTCACCCACAGATGCTGTTGGAACTCGACGTAACCGTCCTTTGTATCCTACAAGTTGAATTATTCGGATCGCTTGAGCACCAGAATTGTCGGCGCACTTCAAGACGGAGCCGTTTGGCAATCCTCGGGAAATCTTTGGTTTCTGGCCGACAACGCCCTTTGCCATGAAAGCCCGAGACTTAGCTCTTGCCGCCACTTGATCCTTCCTCCAGTTTCTCGATGGCAACGAACGAGACGGTTTTGCTTATTGGACGGCATTCTGCTAGTTTCACCTTGTCTCCAGTCTTGATTTCTAGGCAGGGAGGGTTGTGAGCAGATATATTGCTACGTCTTCGTTCGTATCTTCTGTATTTTGGTACATATTGCAGGTAGTCGCGGCGGACGACGATTGTTTTGTCCATCTTGTCGCTGACTACGATTCCTTCCATTGTGCGTCCTCTCAGGGAGAGGGTTCCGTGAAATGGACAGTTGATGTCGTCACATGTTTTCTTTGGTTTTTTTGCGGTAAGGGTTGACATTTACCATAGCCTCCTAGGTCGTTTCTTAATTCGATCTTCAGCTCGTCCCGTGATAACTTTGCCGTCAATCTCGACAACTGTTCCGTCTGGCAGAACAAACTCAAAAACAGCGGTATCCTTGACAATGACTTTTCTTTCGCCATCATGCAATATTGTGAGTGTGTTTCGGGTTTCGTCAACTACTTTACCAGCGATTCCAGCTACGTGGGGATTTAAGCATTTAACCACCTTAGCCTCGAGGCCGATGAATTCATGTTGAACTATGCTGGGTGTGACATTCATTTCTTTTCATTCCCCCGTTTTTCTTCGGTTTCGATTGTGAGTATGCGGGCAATGGTTTTTCGGAGTTCGCGTATTTGGGTGGGGTTATCGATGGATCCGCCTGCTTCAACCATTGTTCTCAATCTGGCCAGTTCTGTCCTAAATTCGGTTAGCTTCTCTTTTCGTTTCTCAGGAGACATGTCGCGAATTTCTTTTAATCGTAAGATTGCCATTTTACTCTTCAGCCTCCTTCTTTTCTTTAGCTGAAGAAGCTTTTGCTTTGGCTACTTTCTTTTTGGGTGCCTTCTTCCCTTTTTTAGCAGAAGTGACCTTGGGTTCAGCTACTTTCTCCTTTGCCTTCTTTTCTGCTGCAGGCTTAGCCTTTGGTTTGGCCGCTTTCTTTTTAGATGCAGTTTTTGGTTTGGCAGAAGCTGCCGGTTTAGCTGCTTTGGGCTCTGGCTTCTCTTTATCTACAGGCTTTTTCTTTGCGGATGAAGCTTTCTTTTTGGCTGCTTTTTCATCTGTTACAGCTTTTTGTTCAGTAGCAGGAGCTTTTGGTTTGGCAGCCTTCTTCTTTGTTGCTGCGTTGTCTTCAGCAGTAGAAACCTTTGTTTCGGCTACCTTCTCAACTAATTCTGTCTCTTCTTTAGCAGGAGTAACAGCGGATTCAGACACAGGCTCTTCAACTACCGCTTTTTCTTCAGTAGAAGCTACTGGTTCAACCACTTTTTCTTCGGTTGCTGCCTTTTCATCCACGAACAATTCGTCTGTCTCTTTCTCCAATTCTTCATCAAGTATGCGTATCTTTACCTGATCGGGAAACTCTGCATCAGGGGGAATCAGCCGAACCTTCACTCCCAAAATTCCAGGTTTCAGCTGAACATGCAACTCCGCTTTTCGCATGTATTTTCTTGGGGGCTCTCCACTCTTAGGCAAGTATCCTTCCCGGAATTTTTCGTATCGAGCACGGTCAGTCCGCAACTTGCCGCTTATAATAACCTCTGCGCCCTGTGCCCCAGCATTCATAATTTGGCTTAAACCCCAGAAACCGGCTCTTCGATAGTGGACGCCACGTTTCAATGCTGATGCGATTCGTGAAGCCACAACATAGGCGTTGAGTTCTGGGATTTCGATTTCAGCTACTGAAATCTGGGGGCTGGGAAGCTGAAAGTTCTCTTCGAGAACGGTTGCGAGCGCTCTTATGGTTTCTCCGCCTCTTCCGATGACTATGCCGGGGCGCATGGTGTATATTACTAGGTGGGTTCCCAGAGGGGTTTTGGTGATGCTTACGCCACCGTATCCTGCCCTTTCGAATTCGTTTTGCAGAAATTCGTCAATCTCTGTCTTCTTTATCGAGTCCTCTATGAAGTGTTTAACTACAGACATTAAGTTGCCTCCATCTCTTCCAGAACAAGTTCTACGTGAGTAAGGGTGTTGAAGCGTGGTGACGATCGCCCAAAGGCTCGGGGAATAAATCTTTTTACCTTCATTCCCTGAGAGGCTGAGGCGTGAATTATTCGAAGGTTCTCCATGTCAAGGCCCTTGTACTCTGCGTTTGCCTCAGCGCCTTCAAGTATCTTCAAAATTTGTTGCGCAGTCTTAACTGGGTATCTGCCGGAGAAGGCTTTTTCTAAACCGTGACGATGGGGTACATGTTTGTTGAATCTGCGGAAGGGAACAGGTTTCTTCTTTTGGATAACCTGTTGAAGGTATTCTTTGGCGTGATCGAGGTTCATTCCGTTTATTGTTTTGCACACTTCTCTTGCGTGTTTGGGGGATATTCTAAGTTCGCGTCCGCTAGCTTTAACTGTCTTCTCCACGTCTATGTCCGTTATTGAGTAACCCCATTTTGGCATATCTATCGTCAAGTCAGTAACAAGCAGGATATTTAAGGCTTTATGGCGAAAAGAAAAAGTGGGTCACTTCAATACGGTTATAGGAGGAATAGAAAATAGGGGATTTAGATAGTTGGGGAGTTCGTTGAGGTTTGGGCTGAAGCAGAAGGATTGGACAAAACTTTCTGTTTTGACGACAAAATCAATATTGAAGAGTTGAGTTCAATAGAAGAGGATGGATGGGAGATAGTTTGACGTTTCAGAGGGAGGTTGTAGAGGCGTTGATGAAGCCTGAAGCTTATGAAGAAGAAGCGAGGCAAATCGAATTAAAGCAAACTCACATATCATTCATTTTTTTGACTGGAAAATTTGTTTACAAGGTTAAAAAGGCGGTTGACTTTGGGTTCTTAGATTTTTCAACCTTGGAGAGGAGACGGTTCTTCTGTGAAAAAGAGTTGGAGCTCAACAGGCGGTTATGCGGGGACATGTACCTTGAGGTTGTTCCCATCAACAAATCAGACCGCATCAAAATAGATGGGGAAGGAGAAACCGTTGAATACGCTGTGAAAATGAAGAGAATGCCTGAAGAAAAAATCATGACCCGACTTCTCGAAGAAGGCAAGGTGGACAAAAAACTCGTTGACAGAATGGCAAAAATCATCGCCGAATTCCACTCAAAAGCAAAAACAGACAAGAGAATAGGCGAGTTTGGGTCCCTGCCGATGATAGAAACGAATTGGAGAGAAAATTTTGAGCAAAGCGAGGAGTTCATCGGCGAAACGATATCCAATGAAAGCTACAGGTTAATTCGTGAAAGAGCAGAGGAGTTTATGAAGGAAAACTTGGCTCTTTTTGCTGAGAGAGTGGCGGATGGCAGAATCAGAGAGTGTCATGGAGACATCCATTCGGGCAACATCTTTGTTGCGGATAGGATTTACATTTTCGATGCGATAGAGTTTAATGAAAGGTTCAGGTTCTGTGATGTTGCCTCTGACATTGCCTTCTTAGCAATGGACTTGGATTTTAAAGACCGAGGCGACTTGTCCAAGTTTTTTGTGGAGAGATACGTCAAGTATTCGGCAGACAGGGAGTCAGAGAAGCTTCTTGATTTCTACAAGTGCTACCGAGCTTACGTGCGAGGAAAAGTCACCAGCTTCAAACTGAAAGACCTAAGCGTGGAAAAAGAGGAAAAGAACGCTGCAAAGAAAGAGGCGAAGGCATACTTCGAATTAGCTATGGAGTATGCGAAGCAGCTTTGAGCAGAAATGCGTTTTACTTGATGAATTGTTCCGCTACATAGTCGGGGACTTTGACGGTTCCCATGATGATGGGGTTCTGGTGGCAGTCGCTTCCTCCGGTCATGATTAGTCCATGTTTTTTTGAGAAGTTCATGTAATGGCTGATTGTTTCGGCGGTGTTTCTGGAGTGCCAGCACTCTATGCCATCAAGGTGATTCAGCATCGAATCCTCGATTATGCCTGTCTGTTCCTGCAGTGACTTGGTCAGCTTTATGAGCGAGGTTCCGTAGGGGTCGTTGGGGTGGGCTAGCACCGCTATGCCGCCAGCGTTTCTCAGCAGGCTCGACGCCTCTTCGAGGTAGAGGGGATACTTGGGAACGTTGCATTTGACGAGGTATTTTTCGAAGGCTTCTTGCCTGTTTCGGACAATTTTTTTTCTTATTAGATAGTCTGCTATGTGGGGTCTTCCCAGCACGCCGTCAGCGGAGTTCTGAATCTCGGTTAAATCGTTTTTTGTTAATTTGTTGAGTCCCTCTTTTTGGAACTCTGTGTTGAGTTTTTCTAGGATTTTTGCGGCGCGTTCTTCTCGGTATTTTGCGATTTGTTGAAGTTTGCTGTTTAGGGCTTTGTTGTTTGTGTCGAATTGGTAGCCTAGAAGGTCTAATGAGGCGGGTTTGCCGTTGAGGAATTTGGGGTGCGAAAATGTTATGTTCAGTTCAACGCCGCTGATGTAGTGGATTCCGTTTTTCTGTGCCAAGGTTTTGGCTTGTTTTTGGCAGCCGATGGCGTCGTGGTCTGTGATAGACATTAACTTGATGTTTCTGGCTTTGGCTTCTTCGATGATTTCTTCGACGGACAGGTTGCCGTCGGAGCAGGTTTTTGAGTGGATATGCAAATCGATTATCATTACAGCCGACCGGTTACCTGACTTCTTTTCCGATTATGTACCAATCTTCTGGGTTATCGTACTCGGTGTCAACTGTCAGGTGGATTATCTCAAGGTTCGGATGCCTCTGCTTAAGGTCATCCAAGTCGACAGGCTCAAACTTCTTTTTGTTGGCGATGTAGGCTTCCTTGGTCAAGGCGTTCGACTCGTAGTTCTGTTTGGTTCTCCGCAAAATTCGGGCAATGGACGCGTCTTCGGAGCAGCTGGTCTGAAGTATAACGAAGGGTATGTTGGTTTTTGCGGCGATTTCGGCGGCGCGTCTCCGCAGTTTCTGGGTTACAAAGGTGGCGTCTAATATTACGCCTCTGCCTTTCTGGGCAAGATTTTCTGCCTGTCGGAACATTTCGTCGTAGACAAGCTCTCGTTTGCTCATGTTTCCTGCAACTTTCGCGTCGAAGACATCCTCGTT
>Ga0129302_1001787_pt1 | contig 15801 bp, 13 predicted proteins | sample BlaSprsedimmetaG_FD_94476 | JGI IMG/M metagenome (GOLD analysis project Ga0129302, IMG submission 94476) | Hot spring sediment bacterial and archeal communities from California, USA to study Microbial Dark Matter (Phase II) - Blank Spring... | ecosystem: Environmental > Aquatic > Thermal springs... | reverse complement strand
TGGATTTAATAAACAATTAATGGAGATTGTTTATTAAATCCTGAAATTGAAAAAAAACATAAATTTACAATGCAAAGCTACGAGAAGAAGATTCAGCCCAGACACACTCAATGGAACACTACCGATCTGCAGGATGCTGACCTGCCCCCGCGAGGGAATGATGGCCACGGTCCGTTTCTGGTGCACTTCGGCGCTTTCCTTGCTGGCACAGTGCCTTACATACACCGAATACTGCATCATGCTGAAGCCGTCTTTCAGCAGCTTTTTCCTGAACCCTGCCGCAATCTTGCGTTCTTTTTTTGTATTGGTGGGCAGGTCAAAAAATACGAACAACCACATGATGCGGTAGGCGCTGATCCTTTTTAATGACATGTTTCAGCAAAAAGACGGGTATCTGATCTTTTTACATTTTCCGGCAAAACAGCCTGCCAGCGAGGCAGTGGTGAGGGACAGGCCGATTCCCAGGGGCCGTTTGACCCTGGTGAACAGCACATCGTGATTCAAAATGTTCAGTAGATGGGATTTTGTTTCCGTATCCATCACATGAAAATCAGAACGTGTATGCATCCACTCGTAAACGGCTGCATCCACAAAGGGCCGGTAAGGTTCCATCAGGTCGTCGGCCAGGCAGAAAGCGTTGTATTTGCTGCGGTGGTGGATGCCGAATGAAGGCAGCAGGCCCGATGATACAATGGCCCTGGCCATGGCAGCTCGCAGTACGGCATACCCGTAATTCAGCAGGTTGTTGGGCGGCAGGCCTTCGCGTGATCTTCTGAATCCCGGCCCGAACAATTCCTTCCAGTATACCTGGGCGGCGCGGGCTTCCTGGTTGCTCGTATCGCCGCTTTTCACCGCTTTTTTAAATGCCAGAAGGTACCCGCTCTTTTTCCTGTGCACAGCCAGCAGGGCCGCCTGGTTGGATATTTTGGCCTCCACCGTTTGCTTCCACAGGTTTTTTTTGATAGGTTCTGAGGCGGCAATCTGTTGCCGGTAACGTTCTGTCTGAATGCTGTTGCCATCAAAACTTTGGAGCATGGCAGAAGGATGGTGTTTTTCATCGCAGAAAACCACCGCCACGCCGGCCCGGGCCAGCTCCCTCATCAATACCTGGCTCACTGCCACCTGGGGATGGTCAATCATGAGAAACCCCAGATCTTCCAGCGGTACCGACCGGGTGCTGCCCGTTTCCCGGTTTTCCAGTATGAGCTGGTTGAGCTTGAATTTCAGGTAGTACGGGTTTTCAATGCATACGGTTCTTTTCAGCATGGTTTGTCAATGCCTGTAATATGGCCTGTAATAGTCAGACGGACTTTTACAGGATTCAACTGTTTCCATTTTTTAAAACTTACTATTCTGATTTCATCTGACGGATTATCTATGGTTGATGCTGTATGCAAACGGAATGTATAATACATAGAAGATAGTTTTTGCACCCGGTACAAATGGCGTGCAAGCCGTTCCCGGGGTATGTTTTGCATGTCGGCTGATATTTCCAGCCCAATCAGAAACAGGTCATTTACTTTCAGTACCGTATGTATTTTTTCTCCATCCGGTGGCAATTGGTACAGGGGTTCTTTGTTGATTTTTCGCCTCACGGCTTCCCAGAAGGTGACTACCTGTTCATTGAGATTCCCGTTCCTGTCTTCATAAATCATCACGTGGTGATTGTTCCGCAGGTTCACATGCTGGTTTACATCCTTTTTCAGCCGGGCGGCATAACCCAGGTTTTCCCTGATCCTGACCGACCTGACCGGTACCTGCTCACCCTGTTTGCCGGGGAGGTGGATCATCCATTGGGTTTCCCCGTTTTCGTTCATTTCCACGTATGTATTTTCAGGTACTTTTTTCCCTTTAAATCCGCCCAGCTTTTCAATCCGGTTCAAAACCAGCCCTCGGATCACCGGATCGACAATTTTCATAACCTGGGCCTGAGTATCCAGGCTGGCAAGCGGTTTCCTGATATGGTAAGCTTCTTCTCCGTTGGTTGTTCTTTTTCCGTAAATGTATTCCTTGTGCAGAGGTCCCCGGGCAGCCAGCCCCAGGTTTCTGTATTCCTTTCCGTTTTTTCTTGCTTTATACATGCGGCGGGTAATTACCCGGTTCTTTTTCTCATGTGAAACCAGGATCTGTTCAATGGAACGTTTTGCCTGGAACCTGAAATCTTCCCAGGGGTCGGGAAAGCGCGGTTCTGTTCCGGTTCTTCTGTACCGGTTCCAGTGGGAGAGTTGCTGTACATGGTAAAGGGTAAGGGCGGCCATTGTCAGGGCATCGACGGCATGATGCCGGTGGTCGTCGCGGCTTTTCTTCTGTGCCCCGGGATTCAGGATACTATCCAGGCCCCACATATACCTGAGTTTGGCTGTGATGCCTCCGGAAGCAACGTTTACTGTACGGCATACCTTTTTCAGGTATCTTTTTGCTTCGCGGCTGAGGTAACGTGTATCGTTCAATTGTTTGCGGGCAAAATCATCATCCAGTTGCTTCTGGGTGAAACGTCTGAATTTTGCATACCGTTTGGGGAATTCAGGCGAATTTTTAAACAGGGTCAGGGCTCGCTGCCTTACCTCTTCCCAGGTTCCTTTTTCGGTATAATATTCGTACGGGGTGCGGTCGCCCTTGTTTCTGTTCTCATCGGCAAAACACAGGGTTTTGTTCATGTAGCTGTCGTCGAGGGTGCGGCTCCAGGGAAGTATGTGCTCAATTTGCACCTCGCCCGAAAAAAGCTGGTCTATTCCTATTTGCCTGCCCGTGTAGGGGCAGATATGCTGGCACTCTTCCCATAACTTGTATTTCAGAATGTTTTCATGGTTTACCGGCTGATTGTGCTGCAAAAGTATGTCTCTGATTCTGTCGTTTTCTTTTTCGTTTTCCTGCTGTTCCCATCTGATGCGAAGGCGGTCTTCCTTGCTTCCTTTTATTTCCCGTGCCAGTTCTACCCGTATTTCATCGAACGGTCCGAACTGATCAATCAGTCCGTTGACCACCTTTCTTACCTCAAACAGGGCTTTCACCACCACCGGGTTTCGGATTGCCTGAATTTCACGATCGGCATCGGTATCTACCGGAAGTTTGTCCAGAATTTCCCCGTTGTCGGTTTCTACGCTGTGGTGGTACAGTTTTTTCAGGCGGGTTTCATCCAGGGCAAACTGTTCCGTTAAAAAGGTGCGTACATCATTCATGAAACCGCCTTTTTTCCTGCTGTGCACTATCTCGGGAATGTGGTCGAGAACAAGTTGCCTTTTCCCTTCATCCAGTTGTTCCCATTCCTCTCCAAACGCATTCTTCACTCCGCCCAGCACTGCGGCCACATCGTAAGTGAAGCCCATTTGCAGGAAGGGAAGGATGTTGTTGATGGCTTTCCGGCTCAGACCGGCATATCCCTGTTTCAAGCCGAAACCGGCTATTTTCCGGGCTTTTTCCTCGTCAAAGCCCCAGCGATTCATGGCATATTCTTTTAACAACCGTTTGTCGTCGAATGAAAACAGGATGTGCCATATTTTTTCCTGCTCCTCTTCACTGAACTGATGCCATTTTTCTCCGAAGAATTTCCTGGATGAAAGCTGGCTGATGGTTTGGCTTCCGACAATTTTATCCTCGTCCTGGTAGTTGAAATGGTAGCATGAATCGAGCTTATTGATTTTTTTCCTGATATTTTTGAACGTTGTTTTATCTTTCGATAACAGGAAGGAAACAGCCTTTTCCCTATCTTCCCGGCTAAGTTTTTCCCCGTTGCATTCGATGGTGTTGACAAACTGGCAGGCCCTGAATTTTTCAAACGGAATGGCGCTGACAGGGCAACGGTGTTTTTTGGGTTCGAACCGGCATTTTCCGATAAGGTATTTCTGCGATCGCAAAGGCCTTTGATAGAACAATACCCCGTCCCTAGCATAGCCGTATTTTTCTTTATCCATTTTTCTTCCCCCGATGGCTTCTCGCAGGGAGAAATCCATTTCCGGGTGGAATTTATTCTGAGCTTCCCATATTTTTTCGAATTCCTCGATATACATCTGCCGGGTGGTATACCGGTTGCGTATTCTTTCATTCCGGGTATCGATGGAAGCCAGGTAAGCTCCCAGCGTGGGGTAGGAGCTCATTCCTTCCTTTGTGCTATTGATCCCGATTTTTCCTTCAGATGGATTACCTTCAAAGATTTTTCCCTCATCTTCTTTTACAATCCGGCTGTTGCTCTGAAATCCCCTACGCTGCGCCATATGGTAGAAAACACGTCCCAGTTCCGGCAAACGGATTTCTTCATACAGGGCTTTCTTTCTGAGCACGTAAGGATTCATTCTGAACCATTCTTTCATAGCCTGTTCATCTTCTGCGGGGGGGCACATGTTGTGTTTCCGCAGGAGTTCCAGCATCAGTTTTTTTCTCAGTTTCCGGCGGAAATGTTGCCGGCGGGCTGAACGGGTCTCTCTCCGGGTGGCATTGCGTGAAATTTCCCGTTGGCCCTGGCCCAGGTTTTCCACTCCCTCCTGGAATATTCTTACCCCTGTTCCGAGAATCTGTTTTTCTTCCGGGTCTACCACCGCCCAGCCGATGGAATTGGTTCCGAGGTCTAAACCGAGTATACGTGACATTGCTAGTATGTTTTTGGGTGAGTTGACTAAATTAAAATAATTTTTTATATTTGTAAAGGATTATTATCCAATTTACATCTTATCACAATAAGGCTATATGCTGCAGGAGTAATCCTTGAGCCCTGTCTACCCGGCAGGGCTTTTTGTATCCTCCGTATTTTACCGGTAAAATTGTACATTTACCCCCCGATGATATATGTAGAATTTACCAAATGCCTTTTTTCATGAAACGTATCTCTTTTATTTTACTGATCAGCATTCCGTTCTGCCTCCATGCCCAGGAATCGCCCCGCATTACCCTGGAGGATATATACCTGCACCAGGCTTTCCGGGCGAAAACCGTGAGCGGGCTGCGCTCCATGAACGACGGAAGGCACTACACGGCCTTCGACGACGATCTGATTGTGAAATACAGCTACGAAACCGGCCTGCCTGTGGATACCCTGTTCCATCCCGGCCGGGCAGACGAAACGATAGGAAGGGTGAGCGACTATGCCTTTTCCTCCGATGAGAAACGCATGCTGCTGGTTACCGGGTTCGAAAAAATCTACCGCCGCTCTTTCCTGGCCGATTATTACGTATGGGAGCCTGACAGGAAAAACCTGATACCGGTATCGGAAAACGGGAAACAACAGGTGGCTTCGTTCTCACCCGACGGAAAATCGGTGGCTTTCGTGCGCAACAACAACCTGTTTGTGAAGAACCTGGAAACAGGCGACGAGAAACAGCTTACCACCGACGGGGAGCAAAACCGCATTATCAACGGGCACACCGACTGGGTGTACGAAGAGGAGTTCGCCTTTACCCGGGCCTACGCCTGGTCGCCCGACAACCGGCACATTGCCTACTACCGCTTCGACGAGTCGGAAGTGCCCCTGTTCCACATGACCCTTTACGAAGACCGGCTGTATCCGCGCGACTATACTTTCAAATACCCCAAGGCCGGTGAGAAGAATGCCGTGGTGGAAATATGGGTGGTGAATACGGAAACCGGACGCCGGGTGAAAATGGACATCGGCCCGGAAACCGACCAATACATTCCCCGCATCAAATGGACCCATGATTCCGGCGTGCTGGGCATCATCAGGATGAACCGCCTGCAGAACCGCCTCGATATCATGCTGGCCGTGCCCCGCACGGGCTATTCCCAGGTGGTGTATACGGAAAAGAACGAAAGGTACATCAGCGAGGTGAGCGATGATTACCTCACTTTCCTGCCAGACGGGAAGCGTTTTCTTATCTACAGCGAAAAAGACGGATACAATCATTTTTATCTGTACGACCTGAACGGTAACCTGCTGAACCAGGTTACCCGCGGCGAATGGGATGTGCACAATCTGCTGTGCCTGGACGAAAGGCGCGACATGCTGTATTATACCGCTTCCGAAGAATCGCCCCTGCGGCGCGATGTATACCGCATCCGCCTTGACGGGAAACGGAAGGAAAAACTCAGCACCATGCCCGGAACCAACCGGGCCGTGTTCAGCCGCTCGTTCGATTATTATATAATGTACCATTCATCGGTCAGTACCCCAACCCTCATAACCCTGCACGACCGCAGGGGCCGCCTGTTGCGTGTGCTCGAAGACAATGCCGCCCTGAAGGAAAAGGTTCAGGCATACGGCATTCCCGAAAAGGAATTTTTCACTTTTACCACCTCCGAAGGAGTGGAGCTGAACGGCTGGATGATCAAACCCGCCGGCTTCGATCCCGGGAAGAAATATCCTGTGTTGATGCGGGTATACGGTGGTCCCGGTTCGCAAACGGTGACCGATTCGTGGGATTTCGGCTGGAATCAGTACCTGGCCCAGAAGGGCATCCTGGTGGTTTCGGTCGACAACCGGGGAACCGGCGCCCGGGGAGAAGCGTTTAAAAAAATGACCTACGGGCAGCTGGGAAAATACGAAACCATCGACCAGACCGAGGCGGCCCGCTACCTGGGCAGCCTTCCCTATGTGGATGCCGGCCGGATCGGTATCTTCGGATGGAGCTACGGAGGCTTCATGGCTTCGTCGTGCCTGTTCAAAAGTCCCGCTGTGTTCAGCCTGGCGGTGGCCGGGGCACCCGTTACTTCATGGAGGTATTACGATACCGTTTACACGGAAAGGTACATGGGCCTGCCGCAGGATAACCCCGACGGATACGACGATAACAGCCCCCTGCATTTTACCGGGCAGCTGAAGGGGAAATTTCTGCTGATCCACGGGACAGGGGACGACAACGTGCATTTCCAGAATTCGGCCGAACTGGTGCGCCGGCTGGTACAGGAGAACAAAACCTTCGATATGCACTTTTATACCGACCAGGCACACGGCTTCAGGGGAGGAGTGACCAACCTGCACCTGTACCGGAAAATTTCTTCTTTTATCGAAGAAAACCTGTAGGCTGGCTGAGAATGTCCGGAAAAATGGCACATTATTTGGATTGGTTAAGCTAAAAGAAACCAATAACCAGAATCATGAAAAAGCTATTCATTTTATATGCCGGCGTGGCGCTGATCATGACCGGATGCCGGATAAAACCAGAAGCAGAATTTACTGTGGAATCCAGGGTGGTGGAAGCAGGTGAGGATATTTATTTCACCAATCGATCCATTGACGCCGTATCCTATGAATGGGATTTCGGCGACGGATACATCTCCTACGAAACCCATCCGGTGCATCAGTACAATGCTACCGGGACGTATACCGTCACCCTGACGGCTTATTCCCGCCACGACCTGATAGACCGGGTATTCATGGATATTACCGTATTGCCCCAGACCGTGGTGAACATCCTGGTGCTGGAATACTGGGATGAGTATGAGGTTCCCGGGGCGGAGGTGACCCTGTATTATACCTATGAAGACTGGTTTGACTTTATCGACCCGGTCATTTCCGGATGGACCAACCAGGTAGGGGAGGTGGAATTCTACCATGTGGAAGGCGGTCCGTATTATGTGGATATCTGGGAGGAATACCATGATAACGAGCAGCTTGGGCTGGAAGACCCGCTGAATGTAAAAATCGACGTGACCGAGAACCAGGTGAATCTCTGGACCCTGTATGTGGATTACTATCCTCCGGGAAAGAAAAGCCTGGTGGAAGGAGAACGCCGGATCCGCTCGGTGCGTGTGGAAAAAGACCGGCCCGTGGAGAAATTTCCATACCGAAGGACCCCGGCAGAAAAATAAACTGACAGGAATTTATGAAAAACCAACCCGGAGAGAAAAACACTCCGGGTTTATTTTATCCGGTTAAAATTTATCCGGAAAACATGCATGATTTTTACAAAATTTTTAACTTTGCAGCCCGTTCCTTTTGGAAAGAGTCATTGGTTCTTTAGATAGTGTAATGATAGATCAATGCCCAGATGGCAGGGCCGCCCGGCAGGAGAAATGGTCCGGTGGACCATTTCCGGGAGGAGCCAGCCTGCAGGGGAGACAATTCCGGCATCTGGGCGTGAAGCAATGAAAAGTTATTTTTTGCAGAAAAGTTATTGGTTCTTTAGATAGTGTAATGATAGATCAATGCCCAGATGGCGGAATTGGTAGACGCGCTAGTTTCAGGGACTAGTGTACGCAAGTACGTGCAGGTTCGAGTCCTGTTCTGGGCACCAGGGAAGGGGGAAGGATGCGAAGGCTTTCCGTCCTTCCCGCCGTGTCTTGGTACAGGAATGGAACTGGTTCCAACCCGCCATACACGCTTCCAACCCGCCCAGGTGGTGAAATTGGTAGACACGCCAGCTTGAGGGGCTGGTGCTCGTTAAGGGCGTGCAGGTTCAAGTCCTGTCCTGGGCACAACCTCAGAAAACATTCAGGGGGATCCGGTTTCCGGTTCCCCCTTTTTTCGTTATGGCCATTTTCCTGTCCGAACCAATTTTTCATTGTTATTTTCTGTTAAAACGGGGATAAAAAGTACCGGTTCTTCTTGAAATCTTACCGCATATTGATTATCTTTAAAGATATGGGTTTCCCGGCCCCACGGTTCTTCCGGATTGTTTGGATTATCTGACTTCTGTGGATGACATACTTCTTAAATCAACACAATTTATGGATACAAAACTGGGGATTTGGCTTGACTGCGAGAAAGCCTGCCTGATCTTCCTGTTGGATGACCAGGTGAGGGTGGAACACATCGCTTCGGAAGTGGAAAGCAGGGTAAGGATTGAAGGAGAAACCAAAGAAGCCTCACGCCTGGGAGGCATGTTTATCAATCCTGTCAGAAAACGGACGGAAAGGAGAAAACACCAGTTCAAAGAGTATTTTGAACGGCTGTTGTCGCACATGAAAGGGGTGGGGGAGATTTATCTCTTCGGCCCGGCTGAAACGGGGAAAAAGCTTGGGAAGGAGATCCGCGGGAACAAAAGCCTGCGGAATATCCCTGTACATGTGGAAAAGGCCGATAAAATGACAGAAAACCAGATGATCGCCCGGGTGAAAAAATTCTTCGGCGAGAGGGAAGCGGGCACAGGGCGAAGAAAGGGAAGGGCCTAATAACCGGTTACCCACAGGGTTTTGCCGGTATTCATACAAAGTTCCGTTAAATTCACCAGGGAACGGACCACCCCGGCCAGCCGGTGGCGGTAAAACTCCCATTTTTTCTCCCATAATGCATCCTGTTCCTCAAGGGCCGAAAGGAACAGGGTGCCCATGAACCGGCTTCTGATCAGGGAGATGAAGGATGCTTCTTCCTGTATTTCTTCCAGAACCTTCCGTTCTTTTTTCAGGGCATGGTGCAGGGCTACGATCTGCCTTGCCGAATAGCGGGTGGGTTCCTGGTAATCGTACAGGGAGTGACTGGTTTCGAAACAATGGGTCAGCAGGTTGAATACTTCCGTATCGAGAAAGAACGATTCCCTCATGCCCGGATGGTATGGAAGATCCTCTTCCAGAACCTGCAGTTCCACCACATTGTTCAGATCTTTTTTGTATAGGTCTACACGCATGAGCGGACGATTGACGTTTTAAAAATAGGAAATTCATGCCTATTTGTAAATAGTTGTATTTTTGTCGGGTAAAACACGGAGCATTGAAACATTTCATACCTTTTCTGCAGGACCTTTTCAAAACCTGGTCGGGTGAAGAAGTGACCGGTATGGAGGCTTTCCCGCCTTCGGGATCCAGCCGGGAATATTACCGGCTTACCGGCGGAGGGAAAACGGCGATCGGGGTGTATCATCCCGATCATCCCGAATACCGTGCTTTTGTATCATTTACCCGTCAGTTCAACAGCATGGGACTGCCGGTTCCCCGGTGGCTGGCCGGTGATGAGGAGAAATCCCTTTACCTGATCAGCGATCTGGGCGACAGTACCCTTTTCGGAAAGGTGCTGGCGGCCGGGAAACCGGGTGGCGACAGACCGGAGGTAATGGAATATTTCCGCCAGGCGTTGACCGACCTGCTCAGGTTTCAGTTGACGGGAGGGGAAAAGCTGGAGATGGAACAGGCCTATCCGGTGAAACGTTTTAACCGGCAGTCGATGATGTGGGACCTGAACTATTTCAAGTATTTCTTCCTGCGTCTTTCGGGAGTGCCTTTTCATGAAGCAAAGCTGGAGGAGGATTTCGGTGAGCTGTGCACTTTCCTGGCTTCTGCCGATGCTTCCTATTTTATGTACCGCGATTTTCAGAGCCGGAACATCCATATCTGTGCCGATGGCCTGTATTACATCGATTACCAGGGCGGCAGAAAGGGCCCTCTGGCGTATGATCCCGCTTCACTGCTGTTTCAGGCCCGTGCGGGTTTTTCCCCGGAAGAAAGGGAGGGGCTGCTGGAGCATTACCTCAGGGAAGCCGGCAGGTACCTGCGTTTGGATGAGAAACACTTCCGGAAAGAGTTCACGGCGTTTGCCCTGCTGCGTATGATGCAGGTGCTGGGGGCATACGGTTACCGGGGCTGGTTCGAGGGGAAACCGCATTTTATCCGCAGCATCCTCCCGGTGCTGGAAAATCTGAACTCCCTGCTGACCGACCGGGAGATGCCGGTTGAAATCCCTTATCTGAAGGATATTTTACCCCGGATGTCGGAAGCATCTTTTGCCGATGAACTGAGGCATATGGACCCCGGGGGCGAGGGCCTGCGGGTGATGATCACCAGCTTTTCATACAAGAACGGCATTCCGGCCGATTATTCCGGAAACGGCGGAGGGTTTGTGTTCGACTGCCGGTTTCTAGATAATCCCGGCCGGCTGCCTCAGTTCAGGGATAAAACCGGGTTCGACCGGGAAGTGATTGGATTCCTGGAAGGAAAAGAAGAAGTGGAGAAATACCTGAACGATGCCTTCCGGATGGTGTCGGAAGCTGTGGAAAAATACCTGGGCCGCGACTTCAGGCACCTGATGGTTAATTTTGGATGTACCGGCGGACAGCACCGTTCGGTTTATATGGCGGAAAGGCTGGCAAAACGCCTGCGGTCGGCATACCCGGTGGATGTATCGGTGTGGCACCGGGAACTGGGAAAAAATACCTGATACAGCAATGGCCTGAAAGGAATGGGAAACCAAGAAAACATACGGGGCATGATCCTGGCTGCCGGAATGGGAACCCGGCTGGGCCGGCATGCAAGGCATCAACCCAAAGCTCTTTTACAGGTGGGCCGGTATACCCTGCTGGAGCAGGCTGTGAAAAAGCTCATCAGCCATGGAATTACCCGGATTGTGGTGAATGTACACCACCATGCACAGCAGGTCAGAGAATACATTGACCGGCAGAACCGGTTCGGCATTGATCTGGAAATTTCCGGTGAAGAAGACAGGCTTCTCGATACAGGCGGAGGGATTTTCAGGGCGGCGCCATTTCTGAGCCGGGCGCAATGCTGCGTGGTGTATAATGTGGATGTGGTGAGCAACATCGACCTTCACCGGATGATCGACAGGCACCGTACATCGGGCGCCCTGGCTACCCTGGCGGTCAGGGAACGGAATGCATCGCGCTACCTTCTTTTTGACGAAAGCGGCAGGTTGCGGGCCTGGAAAAATGCCGGAACGGGGGAGACCCGGGGGGATGTTTCCGGGAACGGGCATCTGGTTCCCCTGGCATTCAGCGGGATACATGTCTTATCGTCAGAAATCTTCAAACTGTATGAAGCCACAACCCCTTCGTTTCCCATCATTCCCGTTTACCTGGAACTGGCCCGCAACCACCGGGTGATGGCATATCCCCACAACGGGGATGTGTGGATGGATGTTGGAAAGCCAGAGCGGATAGAGGAAGCGGGAAACTGGTTGAATGAAAACATGAAAAACTGATGCTGATGAAGAGTCCGGTAAAACGGGTAGCCGCCATACACGATCTTTCGGGAATAGGACACGTGTCGCTTACAGCGGTGATCCCCATTCTTTCCGCCATGGGCATACAGGTGTGTCCCCTGCCCACGGCGGTGCTTTCGGCGCACAGCCGGTATCAAGCATTCCATTTTGTCGACCTGACCGATCATGTGCCCGCTTTTATCGACCACTGGAAAAGGCTGGGAATCAGCTTTCATGCCATTTACAGCGGATTTCTCGGATCTCACCGCCAGATCAGGATGGTGGAGGAAATGATCGCCGCTTTCCGGCACGAAGAGCTGCTGGTGGCGGTTGATCCTGTGATGGGCGACGACGGGAAATTGTATGGTCCCATGAAACCGGAGATGGTGAATGAAATGCGTCAGCTCATCGGCCGGGCCGACCTGATCACTCCCAACCTCACAGAAGCTGCCTTTCTTCTTGGAAAGGAACCGCCCGCGCAAATAGGGATACAGGAACTGAAAGATTGGATCAGAAAACTTTCGGAAATGGGTCCCGGCATGGTGGTGGTGACCAGCGTGCCCGACCAGGATTCCGGCAAACGCACCTCGGTGATCGCTTATAACCGACAGGATAAACGTTTCTGGCGGGTGAGCTGTGATTACCTGCCGGCCGATTATCCAGGCACAGGCGATTGCTTTGCCAGCGTGCTGGTGGGTTCTTTGCTGCAGGGCGACAGCCTGCCCGTTGCCCTCGACCGGGCGGTACATTTTATTTCCAGCGGGGTTCGCACTACGTTTGGTTATAATTACGATCCCAATGAAGGGATCATGCTGGAACGAATACTGAATACACTGAATATGCCCGTAAATAACGGATCATACCAGATACTCGACTGATGATGGAGAAAAAGACCAGACCGGGAATGGTCCTTACCGATTTCGACGGCACCTTGCATCATCCGGTGAACAGCGTGAGCAGCCGCGACCTGGAAACCCTGCACCGGATGGAAGACGAGGGAATTGTTCGTGTGATTGCCACCGGCCGGAACCTCTTTTCTTTCAGGCGGCTTATTCCCGATGATTTTCCCGTCGACTACCTGATTTTCAGTACCGGGTGCGGGATATACGACTGGAAGAACAAAAAGATGGTGCATGCCTGCAGCCTCGACCGGCCTCTGGCCGATGCAGTGGTGGAAAAGCTGGTGGAGGAGGGCGTGGGGTTCATGGTGCACAGGGAAGTGCCGGAAAATCATCATTTTGTATATTTTCCCGGGAAAGAGTTGAATCCTGATTTCGAAAAACGCTGCGAGCTGTACAGGCCTTACGCCAGTCCATTCGACGGGAAGAATATCCCTTTTCAAACGGTTTCACAGGTACTGGCCATTGTGCCCCCCGATGGGAAGAAATTTGATGAGCTGGCAGCGAAGTTCGAAGGAGTGCGGGTGATCCGTTCCACCTCGCCTATCAGCGGAGAATGGTTCTGGATGGAATTTTTTCATCCCGGGGTATCCAAGGGAGCCGCTGCCGCCTGGCTGTCGGATCACCTGGGGATTGACCGGGAACGCACCCTGGCCCTGGGAAACGATTACAATGACGTGGAAATGCTTGAATGGGCCGGACATGCCTATATGGTGGAAGATGCGCCGGAAGACCTGAAGGCCCTCTACCGCCAGGCCCGCAGGGTGGAAGACCATGCCCTGACCGGGGTGATGGACCTGTACTGGTAATTTGTTAACCTTTATACTTATCTGCAGGAGGTAACCATATGAAATTCACATTAAAGGAAAAACTGCAGGGCGATGAGCCCCTGATCGGAACCATGCTGACCCTGCCTTCCACGGAAGTGGCCGAGATCGTCTCTTCTCTGGGGTACGACTGGGTGTTTATCGATGCCGAGCATTCGGCCCTGGATGTTTCGCAGATCGGTTTGCTGCTGCAGTCCCTGGCCCCGGGATGCAGCGGGGTGGTGAGGGTGCCGGCATCGGATGAGGCCTGGATCAAGAGAGTTCTCGACCTGGGGGTGGAAGGGATCATTGTTCCGAACGTAAAAACAGCGGCTGAAGCAAAAAGGGTTGTTGAGATGTGCCATTATCCCCCGTCAGGGACCCGGAGCGTGGGTATTGCCCGGGCGCATACCTACGGCCTTGCTTTCGGGCGGTATATGAAAACCGCCAATGACGACCTGATGGTGATCATCCAGCTGGAGCACCATGAGGCTTTTGAAAATATTGACGAGATTCTTCAGGTGCCGGGATTCGATGCCGTGTTTATCGGGCCGTACGATTACTCGGCCAGCGTGGGCAAAACCGGACAGGTGGAGGATGAAGAGGTGCAGCGGGAGATAGCCCGTATCAATGAAAAATGCCGGAGGAAAAAGATCCCGGCAGGTATTTTCGGTATGAATGCCCGGGCGGTAAAGGAATATATGCTGCAAGGGTATATGCTGATCACGGCCGGTATCGATTTCCTTTTCCTGAAGGAAGCGGCCGAAGAAACCCTGAGAACTCTGCGTAAGCGTTCCTACTGAATGACTCCCGATCCCACCAGTTCGTCTTCCCGGTACCAGGCGGCAAACTGACCCGGGGTGATGCCCCGCTGTGGCTGATCGAACAGAATATGGATCCCTTCTGCCGTTTTGTGAAGGGTGGCTTGCTGCAGGGGCTGCCGGTACCTGATCCTTACCAGGTAGGGCGCCTGTTCGCCGGGGGATAATGCCAGGTCGGGCCTGACCCAGTGCTCATCACCGGCAGGAATGAACAGACCCCGGCGGTACAGGCCCGGATGGTCCTGCCCCTGGCCAACGTACAGCAAATTATGCTCCACATCTGTCCCTATTACGAACAATGCCTGCTCCTTACCCCCTATGTTCAGCCCCTTGCGCTGTCCGATGGTAAAAAAGTGGGCGCCCCGGTGACTTCCCACCGGCGTCCCCATGCCGGGATCATACGTCCACGGGCGGGTAATGAAGTGGAAATCCCCTTTTTCTGCCCATTGCCTGCATTGTCCGGTGGTACGTTCCCTGTATTGCGGAAGTCCGGCCGGGATCTCGATCACAGTTCCTTCCCGGGCTTTAAGTTTCTGCTGCAGGAAGGTGGGCAGGTCGACCTTGCCCACAAAACAGATGCCCTGCGAATCTTTTTTGAAGGCCGTGGCCAGCTTCATGGAACCGGCCAGTTTGCGTACTTCCGGTTTTTTCATATGCCCCAGGGGGAAGATCACTTTCGAGAGCTGTTCCTGGGAAAGCTGGCACAGGAAATAGCTCTGGTCTTTGTTCGGGTCGGTTCCAGCCAGCAGCCGGTGGATGGTCTTCCCGTTTTTCCCGATGGTTTCTTTCCGGCAGTAGTGACCGGTAGCTACCGTGCCGGCCCCCTGTTTTTCGGCTTCCCGGATGAAGAGGTCGAACTTGATCTCCCGGTTGCAAAGCACATCGGGATTGGGTGTCCGTCCCGCCTGGTATTCCCTGAACATGTAATTCACCACCCGTTCGTAATACGGGCCGCTGAGGTCGGTAAAATGAAGGGGGATGTCAAGCTTGTGGGCCACCAGCCTGGCCACCAGCAGATCGTCTTCCCAGGGACAGTCGCCGGCCAGCAGTCCGGTGGTGTCGTGCCAGTTCTGCATGAACATTCCCTCTACCCGGTAGCCTTCCTGTTTCAGCAGGTAAGCCGCCACGCTCGAATCTACTCCACCCGACAGACCGACGATAATTTTTTCCATAGGATATTTCCTTTACCGGAATGCAAAATTAACAAATATCCGGAGAGAGTGGGTAATTTGTGAAAGCATTCATTCTGAACCCGTTTTACCCGGCAAAAGAGATGTGGTAAAACGCCTTCGAAACAACTACGTAGTTGTCAACGTAGTAAACTACGTAGTTGTCAACGTAGAATACTGGCTATGTACTAATATATGGTGTGCCCATTTTTAATTTTTTCAATTCAGCAAGTGCATTTACAACACTTAATGACAGCCAGAACCATAATTTAACCTTCTCGCTTTCTTTGATTTGAT
>Ga0129302_1001786_pt1 | contig 15823 bp, 19 predicted proteins | sample BlaSprsedimmetaG_FD_94476 | JGI IMG/M metagenome (GOLD analysis project Ga0129302, IMG submission 94476) | Hot spring sediment bacterial and archeal communities from California, USA to study Microbial Dark Matter (Phase II) - Blank Spring... | ecosystem: Environmental > Aquatic > Thermal springs... | reverse complement strand
GTATATTATCGCGTCGGCGTCACAGTCCACAAGCATCTCCACAACCTTCTGAGTATTGCCGCTCGACTCCCCCTTAAGCCAAAGCTTTCTCCTGCTCGTGCTGTAATAGTGTGCGAGGCCTGTTTCCACCGTCTTTTCCACCGCCTCCCTGTCGGCGAACGCCTGCATCAAAACATCCCTCGTCTTCGCGTCCTGCGTGATTACAACATATAATCCGCCGATGCCGTCGACGCTTCTCGCCTTCAACTCCTGCAAAAAATCCATAAACCAATTATTATACTTGACGCCATATATTTATGGAATGGCAGAACCGGAAGACTTTGAGGAAGGCCAGGAATACGGCGAGGAGACTATAAACACGCCTGAGGGAGAGCCTCAGGTAATAAGAGTACGCCTTCCAAGAAAAGGCCAGGTATTGGGCGAAGTGGAACAGATGCTTGGAGACCGCAGGATGAAGGTCAAGTGCACTGACGGAGAAACCAGGATTTGCAGGATTCCCGGCAAGATGAGGCGCCGAGTCTGGATTAAGGAAGGTTACGTCGTACTGGTCGAACCATGGGAGGTTCAGACTAAAGAGAGGGGCGACATAGTCTGGTGCTATACCCTCCAGCAGGCCAACTGGCTTGAAAAAAAAGGACACTTGAAAGACATAGAAAACTTCTAGCCCCCCTCAGTTTCCCGCATGCTTATGGGCTCATATACTCCCAGCCTCTTAACGCATATATCCCCCTATTCTTATTCATTCATCGATGGCCGGGAAAAAACTGCTTCTTGGAAACCACGCCCTGGCGGAAGGCGCGCTTGAAGCCGGCATAGGATTCGCGTCAGGTTATCCGGGAACCCCCTCCACCGAAATAATAGAATATCTCGCAGGACAAAATGTTGAAGGACTGCATGTTGAATGGAGCGTGAACGAAAAAGTCGCGCTGGAAACGGCGGTCGGAGCCTCATACTCCGGGGTTCGCTCGCTTTGCGCGATGAAGCATGTAGGATTGAATGTCGCGCTCGACCCATTGATGACTCTCGCATACACTGGAGTTAAGGCGGGGCTCGTCATTATCGTCTGCGACGATCCGGGAATGTTTTCATCGCAAAACGGGCAGGACACGAGGCATCTCGTCCGCGCCGCGAAAATAATGTGTCTTGAACCCAAAGACGGACAGCAGGCTAAAGAAATGGTTGTCGAAGCCTTTGAGCTGAGCGAGAAACTCGGGATTCCAGTTGTCGTAAAATCTTTGACAAGACTATCACACACGACCTCACCAGTCGTCTTGGGAGAGAGGAAAAAACCGGCGGCGGGAACGTTCAAAAAAGATTCGGCGAGCTTCGTCATGATCCCCCAGAACGCAAGGCCTCGCCGTGAAATCCTCTTTGAAAAGCAGGCTGACATCCTCAAGGCGTGCGAAGAATCGGGATTCAATAAACTAACCGCCATTGATGAAGCCAAAAACAATTCTCGACGCGGAATCATTGCGTGCGGGACTTCGATAAATCTCGCGCAGGAACACGCGAAAGACGTTCCTCTTCTCGAGTGCGGGACATGGCCGATACCCCAAAAGAATGTCGAAGAATTCGTTAAAGGTCTTGACGAAGTAGTCTTGCTTGAGGAGGGAGACCCGATAGTTGAAGAAGAAGTCCGCGTATTCCACAAAAATGTTTTGGGCAAACTCACCGGACACCTCCCCCTCTACGGCGAACTTAACCCCGAGTGTCTTGAAGTGCTCTTTGAAATAAACGTTCCAGAAGTCCGCGAATTTAATCACGAACTATTGGCGCCGCGCCCCCCAGTATTCTGCCCCGGATGCCCGCACAGGGGGACGTTTTACGTCCTGAAAAAGCTTGGCGCAGAAGCCAATATGGGTGACATAGGATGCTACGCACTCGGCGTCCAAAAACCTTTTGAGGTATTGGACACCTGCCTTTGCATGGGGGCGGGAATAGGGCAGGCGGCGGGCGCAAGCCACGTTGGAGTCAAAAAATCACTGGCGCTCATCGGAGACTCCACATTCCTGCATTCCGGCATTACAGGCCTTTTGAATTCCGCATACAACGGCGCCGACATAACTATAGTAATATTCGACAACGGCAATATCGCGATGACAGGACACCAGCCGACACCACTCACCGGAATCCGTGCCAATGGCGTGAAAGGCAAGCCTGCAAATCTTTCTGAAATTTGCAGGGCGTGCGGCGCCGAAACGGTTTTGGAATACGACCCGAGAAAACTCGGGGAAACAGACTCAACACTCAAAAAAGTTTTGCAGGAAAATGGGGTCAAGGTGGTGATAGCGAAGGCGCCTTGCACGCGAATCCCGGATTTTAAGGCAGGGCCGACACACTATGTCGACCAGCAAGCTTGCGTGAAGTGCGGAAAGTGTCTTGAACTCGGGTGTCCGGCAATCGTGAAAGATGATGCGGGCAGGATAACAATTGACGAGGTCTTGTGCGTTGGATGCACACTGTGCGCGCAAGCATGCTCGACTGGCGCGATCAAAACAATGGGGCGTGCGGGCAATGCAGTAAATACGAAAACCAGTTTGGAGGGCGGAAAATGAACTTCAACATCATAGTCTGCGGGGTCGGCGGGCAGGGGGTGGTTTCATCATCAAACGTTGTCGCTCTCGCCGCATTCAAGCAAGGGTTGGACGTCATGAAATACGAGACGCGTGGGATGGCCCAGCAGGGCGGGACAGTCGTCTCCCACGTCAGGATCGGCGATGATGTGAAGACTCCGATAATCCGGGAAGGCTGCGCCGACCTTCTAATAGCATTCGAGCCTCTGGAGGCGATACGATACTTGAATCTCTTGAATGTCGAAGGAAAACTTTTGGCGAGCACGCATCCGATAAAAGTATTGGGGTATCCGAAACTCGGCGATTTGTACGGGGAACTGGAATCGCATGGCGCAGAACTTGTTGATGCCAGCATTCTGGCGAAGAAGGCGGGCGGATTCATCATGCAAAACACGGTCATGCTCGGCGCCGCGTCAAGACACATTCCGCTAGACGAGAAGAATATACTTGAAGCAATACGGGAGACGTTCGCGAAACAAGTGGGGGTGAACCTGAAGGCGTTCGAGATTGGTAAAAACAGAAAATGAAAGGAGTAAGAATCACATACCTCACAATTCTTGGAATTCTCTTGGTGATTCTTCTTCCGGAAATAATCCAAAACGCCAGGCTCATATTCGGCGGGGCTGGAATACAAAGCATCGTGTTCGGACGCTGGGACATCGCGCTCGTCAACATACTCTTCTTCAGCGTCTTCATAATACTCCTCCCCTACCAGGGCCGGGCGGAATGGCGCTCGAAAGGATTATACACGGCATTCATAGTTTCATTATTCGCCGAAATGTACGGGTTCCCGCTGACAGCCTACTTCATGGCAAGCCATCTCGGAACCTCAACTTCAAACTACACTCCCTCACGCCATCTGTCATTCACCTTCATGGGCGAGGACTTCATGCTTCCAACGGCAATGATTGCGGGAGGCGTCATCACGGTCGCAGGACTCATTCTTGTGGTAGTCGGGTGGGCTCAGGTATACCGTTCAAAACAGTCGATTGCCACCGGCGGCTTATACAAGTACGTGCGCCACCCCCAATACACTGGCATCTTGATGGTCACGTTCGGCTGGCTGATACACTGGCCGACACTCCCGACACTTTTGATGTGGCCGGTACTTTCCGCAAGCTACTACAAGCTCGCAAGGCGCGAGAAAAAATTCCTGCAGGAAAAATACGGCAAACAATTTGAAGAATACAGGGATAAGACGCCAATGTTTTTGTGAAAAAAACTATTTTTTGACTAACGTCCCATGCTCTTTCCTCACGACTAAAGAATCATACAAAAAATCTTTCTCCCGCCCGCTGACTATCCTCGTTGCAATACCCGCGTCCGCGAGTTCCAACAGCTCTTCAAGTTTTCGCTTGAATCCGCCGGTCACGTCAGCCCCTTTTCCGGCGCCGAACTCGAAACTGTCGATATTGCCTCTGGTCAATTCCTTAATCTGCTCGGATTCACCCGGCTCCCCCTCAAAAACTCCGTCGTAGTCGCCGACCATGACTACGAGGTCGGCTCCAATCATCTTGGCAAGATAAGCCGTCAATTGGTCTCCGGAAAGTATCTTGAATCCAGTCCTAACGTCAGTCAGAACATCCCCATATCCGACCGGCACAAGCCTCAACTCCAGCATCTTCCTGACTATCGATACGTCAAAATCATTGATTCTACCGTCATCAAGCATTATCGCCGCCGACGGCTGGAAGGCCACGGCGTTGACACCCGCATTCGCAAGAGATGATACTACAATCCGGTTCAACTCCTCCATTCCCAGGCGGGTTTCGACTATCCCCGGAATCTGGTCGACACTTTTGAATCCTTCGGCAAGCCCGTATTTTTTCGCGGGAACATGCCCGTACGGGCCGGCTCCATGGACTATCAAAACCTGCAGCGCCGACTCCTTCAAAGCACGTGAAATCTCCGAGGACAGGATGTCCAAAACTTTTTGGTCGACTTCTCGCACGCCCTCATGCTTTTTCGTTATGACGGATCCGCCAAGCTTGACTACAATCCTTCTCACAATACCACCATATTGTCCTTGAATACTATCTCATTGTATTTCCGGTATCCGAGAATCCTCTCGATGTCCGCCGACTTCGCCCGCTTAATCCTATCAACCTCGCCGGCATCATAGTTTGAGACGCCTTTTGCAAAAACCCCGCCATCCGAATCCGCGATGTCGACCACGTCACCCTTCCTGAAGCTTCCACTCACCTTGACAACTCCAACCGGAAGAAGGCTTGAAGAGCCTTTCAAAAGAATCTTCTTCGCGCCGTCGTCCACGGTCAAGACTCCCCTGCTTTTCGAAGAATATTTCATCCAGTGAAGACGGTCTGTCAACACCTTCTGCGCCTTGAAAAGAGTTCCAACGTCCTCTCCTTTTGCGATGCTTTGAAGTATGTTCTTCCGCGCGGAATTCGCCAAGACCACGTTGATTCCCATGCTCGTCGCCTTCTTCGCAGCCTCAACCTTCGTCTTGATTCCGCCAACACCCTTCACCGAACACTTGTCCGACACCTCGCCCAAATCCTTTCTGAAATCCCTGACAACCTTAATCAAAACCGCACTCTCATCCCGCTTTGGGTCGCACGTGTATACTCCGTCAATGTCGGACAGCATTACGAGCAGGTCCGCCTCAATACAGCATGCGGTGTAGGCGCTCAAATTGTCGTTGTCGCCCACCCGGATCTCACGGACCGAAACCGCGTCATTCTCATTGACTATCGGCAGAATCCTGTTGTGCAGTAATGTGAGCATGGTATTCCTCGCGTTCAAGTAGCGTTCCCGCTCCTCAAAATCCGATCTCGTGAGCAAAACCTGCCCGACCCTGATGCCCTGCTTTGAAAACACTTCAACATACTTTTGCATTAGCGCGGTCTGCCCGACAGACGCAAGAGACTGGAGTATCCGAACGTCGCGGGGCTTCTTCTTCAACCCCATAACGTCCATGCCGGCGGAAATCGCGCCACTCGTCACCAACACTACCTCCACTCCTCCGTCGCGAAGCTTTTTTATCTCGCCCGCAACCCCCCCCATCCTCTTGGAGTCCAATCCATAGCCAGAGCCTTTGGTGATGCTCGACGTGCCGACTTTCACGACAATCCGCTTCACGCGGCCTAAACGTTTCCGTTCGGATTCCATGACTGGTTAATACTTTCGGGAAATACTTAATATTAAATGAAGCGGAACCCGCCTGGTTATTCCCTCACCCAAAACATCAATACCGCCGATACCAAAGACAATGACGCGCTGAAGGCGAAGGTTGCGCCGGGACTGTAAGCCTCCCACAAAAACCCCGCGATAAAAGAGGCGGGAAGCGCCAAAAGCCCGGTCACAGTACTATACGTCCCAAGCGTGCTCGCCCGAAACTTCGGGTTCGAGAGGTTTGAGACGTACGCCTTCTGCACCACCTCGAAAAGCCCGCGGTGCAGGCCGTACAATACGAAGACGAGGATAAAGACTATCGCGGACCCGCGCAAGGCGAAAAGACAAGTCACTGCGAACAAGATGAAGCATGCCTGCATCATCCTCCCCCCGCCATACTTGTCGACCATCCTGCCGAACGGAATAGAGCTCGCTGAAGCAGAGAACGTGAACAACAAGTAGAGTGCCGGGATGAAGACGTTCGCAATACCCATGGCCGAAGCCTTCAGGACGAGGAACGAGTAGCTGAATGATGCGAGCGAGAAAAAAGACGATACAATCAGGAACCGTTTGAATGTCGGACTCAAATCCGCAAGCCCGAACTCCTTGTGCGGGACACGACCACTCCTCTCGCGCACCAGAAAATAAATCAGAAGGACGCTCAAAAGGGAGGGGAAGGCCGCAACCAGCAAAATCTTTTTCAGGGGAAACATTGTGAGCAAGAGCATTGCAATCAACGCGCCCGCAAAAGCCCCGGCATTGTCCATCATCCGCAAAAACCCAAAGCTCGCGCCAGCCTTGCCCGGTTTGGAGCAGTCTGCGACCATCGCGTCACGGGGCGACCCCCGCATCTTCCCGAACCGGTCCAACACCCGGAAAAACGGGAGGCTCGTCCAAGACGTTGAGATGGAATAGCCGACCCGCGAGAGAAAGCCCATGAAATATCCCGTCCAGACGAAAACCTTCCTCCTCCCCCACCTGTCCGAAAGGTAACCGGAAACAATCTGGGAAATCGACACAACCGCCTCCCCCAAGCCGTCAATCAAACCTAAAATCCGCATGTCCGCCCCAAGAGACGTTACGAACAAAGGCCAGACGGGTGCAATCATGTCCGAACCCATATCATTCAGAAAAGACGCGGCCCCGAAAACCCTGACTTCACCCGAACCACCGCAAACCGCGGGAGAATCCGCGATACCCCCGCCACCAAACACATTTTTACCGCTTTTTACGCCGTGTTCAACCATTCTATGGTAAAACTATGTCGAAACCATATTTTTATACCGCTATTTCGTATATCTTGGAGTATTTGCGCTAAACCCCCGTAACTGGGGTGTTCTCAAAAACACATTTTGATGAACCGATGAAGCATTTACGCGAGGTGAAAAACATGAGTTACGTGAAATTCGAAGTACCGGACGAATTAAGGGAAAAAGCTTTAGACGTGCTGGAAGAAGCCCGAAAGAGCGGGAAGATAAAGAAGGGGACGAACGAGGTCACAAAAGCCGTCGAGCGAGGCAAGGCAAAACTCGTCATAATAGGCAAAGACGTCGAACCCCAAGAGATTGTCATGCACCTTCCAATGCTTTGCGCGGAAAAAGAGATTCCATACCTCTTCGCGCCGAAAGCCGACATTGGAGGGGCGGTAGGCATACATGTTGCAACGGCGGCGGGAGCGGTGGTCGAGGAAGGAAAGGCTAAAGACAAGCTGGCCGAAGTCGCATTAAAGATCGCGGAACTCGCGAAATAAAAGATTTAAACTAAAAATGGTTTCAGCGGAAGTCGTACAGATAATCGGACGGACGGGCATCTACGGCGAAGTCATCCAAGTCATGTGCAAGGTCAACGACGGCGAAAACAAGGGCCGCGTCATCAGGCGCAACGTGATGACTCCGGTCAGGGTCGGCGACATACTCGACTTGATGGAGACGGAGCGCGAGGCAAAACCACTTGGTAAATAAAAATGGACTGCGTTTTTTGCGGGAAAAAAATCCCGGCGGGGACGGAATCAATATACGTTGACGCCAAAGGAAAAGCCAACTATTTCTGCTCGAGGAAATGCGAGAAAAACATGATAAATCTCGGGAGAAAACCCAGGAAAACCAGATGGACGAGGATGTACATGGAAGAAAAGGCGTTGCGGCTAAAGTCGTCAAAGCCTTCCGAGTCCAATGAGAAGACGGTGAAAAAAGAGGCCGTGAAAGAAGAGTCGGCGGAAGCAAAATCCGAAATCGCAGAAACTGAAAAGCCCAAGTCTTCAGGCAAAAAGGCGAAGCCTGCCGGAAAGACGGCGAAGAAAAAGCCGGCCAACAAAGCGGGGAAGCATTCGGAAAAAAAGTCTTCCACGAAAAAGCCGGCCAAAAAAACGTCAAATAAAAAGGAGTAGGCGGTAAAGTGCAGACGCTAATAATAATCCGGCCCTACGCGGTCAACAGGGGACTGGTCGGGGAAATACTAACCCGTTTCGAAAAGCACGGGATATTTTTCTCAGGGCTTAAAGTCCACTGGATAGTCCGCGAGGAAGCCGAACAACTTTATGGACAGCATAAGGGACAGGACTTTTACGAGCGTCTAATAAACGACATGCTGGAGGGCCCGTCCATCATGGCGGTCTTGGACACCGACGTTTTGGACAATGAAAGCGCGATAAAGCTTGTCAGGAAAATCATCGGAGACACAGACCCCGCCAAGGCGGAGATGGGTACTATCCGGGGGGACTTCGGCCTTAGAATAGCCCAAAACATAATCCACGCTTCAGACTCGAGGACCGCGGCGGAGCGTGAAATACCAATATTTTTCGAAAAAAAGGAGATTGTAAAATACCGTGAGAAAAAATGAATATAACAGACATCCCAGCAGACAAGCTGATTAATGCGATAGCGCAGGACTTGCGAGAAAACCAGGGTTTCGAAAAGCCAGAGTGGGCCGGATACGTCAAGACGGGAGCATCCCGCGAAAGGCAGCCGGACGACGCCAACTGGTGGTGGATGAGGGCGGCGAGCATGCTCAGAAAGATAACCCTCAACGGCCCGGTAGGAGTTGAACGCCTCAGGTTCGACTACGGCGGGAAAAAAGACATGGGACGGTCTCCTGCGGTGTTTCGTAAGTCCGGCGGCAAGGTTATACGCACTATACTCCAACAGTTGGACGCTTCAGGACTTTGCGATAAAACGCCTAAAGGACGCGTTTTAACGCCTAAAGGACAGTCTTATATCTCAGGCATTGCCAAAAAGATTTCGCAGTAAAATACTGTGGGACGCTAATATTACTTCACGATGAGTGAACTTGAGGAGTTACGGAAAAAAAGGCTTGCGCAACTGCGGGCGCAGCAGTCTCAGCTGCTCCAGCAGGAATACCAGCAGGAACTGCAGCGTCAGGAAGTCGAACAGCAGATAAAGCATATAATCAACAACATCATGACGCCCGAAGCCCGCGAGCGTCTTGCGAACATCAGGCTTGCTAGGCCGGACTTTGCCCGCCAGGTTGAAATACTTTTGATACAGATGGCGCAGTCCGGGCGCCTCCCTAAAAAGATTGACGACCTGCTTTTCAAGCAGATTCTTTCCAAGATAAGCGAGGGAAAACGCGAGACGCAGATAAAAAGAATATGACTCTTGAGAGACGAAGATAAAAAGAATATGGCTTTTGGTTTTCCCGACTAAATTTCAAGGTCTTCAATGTCTTTTTCAAGGGCGTCTTCCTCAGCCTTCCCTATCTCGTATCCGAGACTGCGTTCAGCCTTCTTGCCTTTGGCCGGAGACTCCTTCCTCTTCCTCTTTGTGCCGATGGCTGATGCGATTATCATCGCCAGTCCTAAAAACATCATCGCCCAATTTTTCTTGGAGAAAGGACCTATTAGTGTGTCTTCAATCGCCTTTACCTGCGAGTTCACTAAAGCCTTATCGACTTCAAGCCCGGCATTTTCAGCCAAGAGCGCGGCCTTAAGTTTTTGTGAAGAATCCTGCTGGTCTCCCAAAATCTTTATCTCGATGTTGAGCTCCCCCCAAATTACTTTCAGCTCCTGCTGGGTCCTCCCCTCCGGGACTATGGAACTTTGAAGCTTAAGCCAGCGGATTATGTTAAGCCCGTAATTCCTGTTGTGGTATTCCCCAATCCTCTTGTTGGAAAGCATGTCGGCGTCTGAATGTATGAATACCAGTCCGTTGCCGAAACGGCTTGCGGCGGAAACTGCGGGAATGCTTCCCGACGGGAAGCTTCCGGTGTCGCTGAACGTGTCTGAATCCCCTGTTGCGACAGCTATCGCGTTTCCTGAAAGCATCAGTCCGCTGCCGTCGTAGAATCCTATCCTGACTACCCCCTGCCTCAGGGTTTTTGTAATCGATTCTTCGCTGAAACGGTCTACAGTGAACATCTTATTGCTGGCTTCCCCCGAGACCGGGTCTGTCGTGTCAATTAATTTTCCAGTGTCTATCGTAACTCCGAATGGTATTGTCAGCTGGTTGGCGTTTCCGTTGCCCTCGCCGTTTATGAACAAGCCCCTGCCCCGTTGTATCACAAACCATATTATCGCTGAAATCTCCTGGGCTGTCATAGCCTTGCCCAAATTCTGCACTACCAGTATATCGTAGTTTTCAAGAGTCTCTCTCGTCAACTCCCCCCTTGTTATTGTCGCCACGTCATTGCCCTGCCTCCTCAGCTCTTCAGCATACTCAGAGTAACCTGATTCGATAATGTACTGGCTGGAAGTCCCGACTTCGTAAAACAGGATTTTGTCCGCGGATACTGTCGCAGTCAAAAGCATTATCGCCAGGATTAACGTCAAGCATCTCATAGCTTCAAGCCCTCCACGTCAAAATCGTCTTCAGAACCGGAATCTCCGCCCTCATCGAACTCGTAGCCGAGTTCGCTTAAAACGTCTTCATGAACCTCACCGCCCTTCTTTCTTTGAGATACTATCACTGCGCTTATTAGTATGCTTAAACCCAAAACCAGTATGGCCCAATTGTCCCTGTTAAGGGGGCCCACCATGCCCTCTTCAAGTTCTGCGAGGCGGGCTTGTGCAATCGAGATTTGTATTTCAAGCTGGCTGTTCTGGTTCAAAATATGCGTGTTTTCGGTGTCAAGGCGCGTGTTCGCGTTTTCCAGCTCCTGCCTCTTAATCTTAAGCCTGCTTATCTCAATCTCAACGTTCTCGGTGTCATTGGATATGCTGAAGTCTTGGGAGGATATTGCAAGCCAGTTTATGATGTTTAACCCGTACTTCCTGTTATTATCCTCCCCCACGCGTGCGTTGGAGAGCGTGTCGGCGTCAGTGTGGACGAAAACCAGCCCGTCCCCGAAAAGGGTTGCCGCCGAAACCACGGGCATGCTTCCCGCCGCAAAGCTTCCGGTGTCGCTGTACGTGTCTTCATCTCCTGATGCTATGGCCTTCGCGTCGCCGGAAAGTATGAACGCCCTTGCATCCGACACCGTAATGGCCTTTATGTCTTTCACTATGACTGAAATCCCGTCTTGAGGATAGAACCTGTGTACTTTAAACGACTTGCGGTTTCCGCCTATCTGGTCGCTCACATCAATTAAAGTGCCGTCGTCTATCGTAACTCCGAATGGTATTGTCAGCTGGTTGGCGTTTCCACTGCCCTCGCCGTTTATGAAAAGACCGCGCCCTCTTTGTATTACAAACCAGAGTATTGCGGAAACTTCCTGGGTTTCAAGCTTCCTGTTAAGATTCTGTATCACGAGTATGTCGTAGTTTTCAAGCGCTTTACGGTCTAAAGACCCCCTGGAAATGGATGCGACATCATAACCCTCCTTCTTCAAGTCTTCGGCGAACTGGGAGTAGCCTGAATCAATCTTGTACGGCGTTGCGGTCCCGACCTCGTAAAAAAGGATTCTTTTAGTTGTTGCGGCGGAAGGGCACGCCAGCAACATTACTATCAAAATCGTAGTCCAAAAACTCCTCATATCCTATAGAAATTTATTATACAACTATATATAAACTGTAAATCAAGTTCATTAAGTCTAATCAGTTCATCAAGTTCAAGAAATTAAGTTCATTAAGTTCAATCCGTTTTTTGTCTTGCGGCGTTCTTCAGCGACTTGACGTAGCCTGGAATGCCCCCACGATCTTCCCCCACAAATCTTACTATTCCGCTTCCCACAATCGCCGCGTCCGCGCCGTACGAGAGGACTTCCTTGACGTGTTCGGGCTTGCTGATGCCGAATCCGACCGCTAGCGGAAGCTTTGTTTTTGAGCGGACTTTTTCTACAAGACTCTTTAGCTTGTCTGAAATCTCTTCACGCGCGCCAGTAGTCCCCAAGAGCGCGACTATGTAGACAAATCCGGAGGCGGTCTTGAGTATCTTCTCAAGCCTCTCGTCGGTCGTTGTCTCTGCCACAAGGAATATGAAGTCGACATTGTTCTCCTCCAATTCTTTCCGAAGTGGACCGGCCTCTTCTATTGGGAGGTCCGGGACTATCAGGCCGTCGACGCCGGTTTCCGCACACCTTTTGCTGAACTTGCCGAGCCCGTACTGCAATACAAGATTGTAGTATGTAAGGCAGACGAGCGGAGCATCATGCTTTTTCGAAATCCTTTTGCACAATTCGAAATACTTGTCGGTGTTCATTCCCGCAGTCAACGCCCGCGTTCCAGCCTCCTGTATTGTCGGGCCGTCAGCCATCGGGTCTGAGAACGGGAGGCCGACTTCCAAAACGTCCGCGCCGGACTCGATGACGTCGCACGCAATCTTGTAGGACTCGTCGACTGTCGGGTCTCCACCGACTATGAAGGCCACAAGCTTTCCGCCGCCTTCAAACGCTTTCCCAAGCCTGCTCACAATTTCACCCCGAAATAGTCCGCGATAGTGTGAACATCCTTGTCGCCTCTTCCTGAAAGATTGATGACTACGACATCATTTTTCCCGAATTCCCCCGCAATCTTTAGGGCGTGGGCTACCGCGTGCGCGGACTCGAGTGCCGGAAGAATACCCTCCTTCTCACAAAGGATTCTGACGGCATTCATGCACTCATCATCTGTCGCATAGACCGCCTCAAGCCTGCCCTGCTCCTTCAAGTCCGAAAGTTGTGGTCCAACTCCCGGATAATCCAATCCCGCCGAAATCGAGTATGAAATCTGGACTTGCCCGTACTTGTCCTGCAAAAGCTTGCTGTACATTCCATGGAGCACTCCATCACGGCCTTTGCTGAGCGTCGCCCCATGCTGTTTAGTATTGACACCCTTTCCCGCCGCCTCGACTCCAATCAATCTCACGTCCTTGCCTATAAAATTGTTGAATGCGCCCATAGCGTTCGAGCCTCCCCCAACGCACGCAATAACTGCGCTCGGAAGCTTCCCCTCTTTTTCCTTGCACTGCTCTTCAATCTCCTCCCCAATCACCTTCTGGAATTCGCGCACCATTGTCGGGTACGGGTGGGGTCCGACAACTGATCCTATGCAGTAGAACGTGTCGGAAACGTTCGTCAGCCAATCCCGCATGGCCTCGTTGATGGCGTCCTTGAGGGTCTGCGAGCCTGATTTTACTGGTATGACTTTCGTGCCCATCAACTCCATCCTGAAGACGTTGAGTTTTTGCCTTTCAATGTCTTCAACACCCATGTAGACCTCGCAGTCGAGGTCGAAGTAGGCGCACGCGATGGCGGTCGCGACCCCGTGCTGGCCGGCTCCGGTTTCCGCGATTATCCTGGTCTTCCCCATCTTCTTGGCTAAAAGCACCTGTCCGAGAGTGTTGTTGATTTTATGGGCTCCGCCGTGGAGCATGTCCTCCCTCTTCAAATAAATTTTGGTTCCATACTCTTTGGAGAGTGTTGGCGCGAAATAAAGGTTTGTCGGCCGTCCAGCATAATCTTTAAGGTAGCCCTTAAACTCTTTCATAAACCCTGGATCCGCCATGTATCTGTCGAAGGCTTTTTCAAGCTCTTCGAGCGCCGGCATGAGTATTTCGGGCGCGAACTGCCCGCCGTAGACTCCGAACTTTCCCTTAACCATTTTTGACGATACTAATGAATTTCCCGATTTTTTTCACGTCTTTCACTCCGGGCGATATTTCAACCCCGCTTGAAACGTCAACGACGTCCGGCCTAACAGCCTTGATTGCTTGCGCAACGTTTTCCGGGTTGAGTCCGCCGGAAAGTATTAGGGGTTTTGAGACTAAATCCTTGATTTTCAAGTCAATTGAATAGTCGTGTTGGACGCCGGTTCCGCCGACCTTCTTCCCCGCTTTAGTATCCAGCAAAATCATGTCCGCGAACTCGGACGCACTTCTGACGTAGTCCAAGTCGATGTTTTCGTCCACGTGGAAAGCTTTGATTATTTTCACGTCCACATTCTCGCGGATTTCTCCAATCAGTTCAATGCTTTCGTTTCCATGCAACTGGATTGCGTAGGGCGAAAGTTTTTCCACAACTTTTATAACCTCTCCAACATCTTCCGGCATCAGGACGGCGACAATATTTTTTCCTGCAACCGCCTCTTTTATTTCACACGCCTTTTCCAGGCTTATTTTTCTCGGAGTCTCGACCGGCACATCTATTATCACGCCAATCAGGTCGGCGCCGGCGTCTGCCGCCATCTCCGCATCATCCTGGTTCGTGATGCCGCAAACCTTAACATTCATTTCCCCATCAGCTCCCGGATTTTTCCCGCAGCATCTTCCGCCTGCATGACGCTTGAGCCCACAAGCGCCGCTTTCGCACCCGCCTTCCGCATGCGTAAGACGTCAGTTCTGTCTTTCACGCCGGATTCCGCGATAATGATTCGGTCGGCTGGAATGAGCGGCGCGATTCTCTCCACAGTCTTCATGTCTATTTCAAGCGTTTCCAGGTTCCGGTTGTTTATTCCAATCAGTTTCGCGCCGGATTCAATGGCATGTTTGACTTCAGACTCATCGTGGACTTCAACCAGGCATTCCAGTCCAATCTTGCGGGCTTCTCCAACAAAATCCCTGGTTTTTCCCCCAAGTATTGCGGCAATCAAGAGCACCGCGTCCGCGCCATATGCCCTCGCCTCATACAATTCGGCCTTGTCGACAATGAAGTCTTTCCTGATGACCGGGATGCTTATGGCCTCTTTCACGCGCTTCAAATCATTGAGGCTTCCGCCGAAGTGTTTCTCTTCAGTCAGAACGGAGATTGCCGAAACCCCCGCATCCTCGTAAATGCGTGCTGTTTCAGCTGCATCAACTTCCCTGATTTTCCCAAGAGTCGGACTTGCTTTTTTGATTTCCGCTATCAGCCCGAAATCTCTTGACTTGATTGATTCGGAAAGACTCCGCCGTTTAAAATCACATGTTTCACTAAAGTCTTCCAACTTTTTCTTCGCCGCCAGCGCCTGTTTTTCCGAAACAATCCCGTCGATAAAACTCATGCCACTTTTTTCGTGAATTCAATGAAGTCCTCCAAGACTTTCATCGCCTTTCCAGAATCCATGGATTTGTCGGCCATCACAATGCCGTCTTGGAAGTCGTCGGCAAGTCCGGCGGCAATCAGGGCTCCGGCAGTGTTCAAAACCACTATGTCCCGTTTCGGACCCGTCTCGCCCTTGAGAACCTCCCGTATCAGTTTCGCGTTTCCCGCGGCGTCGCTTCCCTGAATGTCTTCGAGCCTGGCGGTCTTGAACCCGAGCGTTTCCGGGTCGAGCATCCTCGTCTCAATCTCGCCGTTTCTCAGCTCGGAAATCTTTGTGTGTCCGAGCGTTGAAATCTCGTCCAACCCGGGATTCCCGTTGACTACAAGCGCGCGCTCAAGCCCGAGAATCTGAAATACCCTGGCAATCGGTTCGGTAAGATTCGGGTCGAAAACGCCCACCAACTGTCCCTTAGCGTTCGCGGGGTTTGTAAGCGGCCCCAAAATGTTGAAGACCGTCCTGAAACCGAGTTTCTTGCGGATTGGCATTACATGCTTCATCGCCGGATGATGCCTGGGGGCGAACATAAATCCAACCCCAGTTTCTTCAATGCAGCTTGCGATGTCTTCTGGAGTCATCTCAAGGCTTGCGCCCAAAGCCTCCAGGACGTCGGCGCTCCCGCACTTGCTTGTGATGGAGCGGTTGCCGTGTTTTGCAACATATGCGCCGGCGCCCGCCGCTACAAACATTGCGGCGGTCGAAATGTTGAAAGTGTTTTTACAGTCTCCCCCAG
>Ga0129302_1001785_pt1 | contig 15831 bp, 14 predicted proteins | sample BlaSprsedimmetaG_FD_94476 | JGI IMG/M metagenome (GOLD analysis project Ga0129302, IMG submission 94476) | Hot spring sediment bacterial and archeal communities from California, USA to study Microbial Dark Matter (Phase II) - Blank Spring... | ecosystem: Environmental > Aquatic > Thermal springs... | reverse complement strand
TGATGGCCGGCAACGAGGCTCGGGAACTCCACGAACAGCTCGGAGCCGTCGGTGACGTGGGTAACGACCCGCATGGCGTCTTCATCGTGGGCGTGTGCGTCATCATGAGCATGGCCGTCGCCTCCGGCGGAGGTCGGCGTGTTGTCGCAGCCGGCTACCAGGAGCAGGCTCAGCAGAAACGGGAACAGGATTCGCATGGGGTTCGCCTCAAAGATCATTCGTGGGGCCGTGCCGCGCCGGGCGGTGCATCGGTCGTGTCGAGCAGGGACTGGCCCGCGGCATGGCGCAGGGCCGCCAGTTCCAGGCGCATGGCGTGCAGCAGTTCGAGCCGGCGTTCGCTGGCATCGAGATAGGACCGGGTCGCGTCGATGAGGGCGAGCAGGTCGACCTCGCCGGCGGTGAAACCTGTGCGGGTGAGGTCGAAGACGCGTTCGGCAGGACTCATGATGCGACGCTCGAAGTGCGCGAGCTGTTGGCGCACATGGCCGAGGTGCTGATAGGCCGTTTCCAGCTCGGCACCGAGGTCGCGCTGGCGCCGCTCGAGTTCGGCGCGCTGCACGCTGGCCTCGCCCGTGGCGCGGCGGATGTCGCCGCCCCGCCGGTCCCAGAGTGGCAGCGGGATGGTGAGGTTCAGGGTGGAGACGGTCTCTTCCTGGCCGGCGATCGCCTCCCGGCCCTGGGTGAAGGCGATCTCCCAGTCGGCGAGGCGCGCGGCGCGCGCGGCCCGGATCTCGGTGTGCGCGGCTGCCAGGTCGAAACCGGCGGCGCGCAGCCCGGGGTGGTCGGCCTGCCATTGGCGCCAGTGCGTCAGCGGCGCGAGCGCGGGCGGGGCGTCGAGGGGCGCCACGGCCTCGAGGCGGGGCCGTGCATCGGCAGGCAGGTAGGGTCGTAGCCGGGCCAGCGCATCCTCGTATTCGCTCTCCACCGTCTGCTGGTGCTGATGAGCCTGTTCGCGCACCAGTTCCAGGCGCAGGCGTTCGAGGTTCGACAGGTCGCCGGCCGCGGCGCGACGCTCGCCGATGTGCTCGATGGCATCGGCCTCCGCCAGCCAGCGTGAAGCGAGTGCCATGCGCGCCTGCTGGAGCTGCACGTCGGTGTAGCGGCGGGTGATGGCGTATTCCAGGGCGAGGCGGTCGGCGAGCGCCTGGGCCCGCGCCGCCTCGAGCCGTGACTGGGCCGCTTCGGCGGCATGCCCCAGACGGCCGCTGATGGGCAGGGTCTGGGCAAGTGTGACCGCGGTGACCTCCGTCTCGCCGGTCTGCAGTTCCTTGCCCAGCCCGTCGCTGATGCCGATGCCGAGCCTGGGGTTCGGCCAGCGCCCCGCCTGTCCGGCCGCGCCGCCGGCGGCCTCGATCCGGGCCTGGGCCGCGGCGAGTTCCGGCGAGGTTCGGGTCGCCAGTGCAAGCGTTTCTTCGAGCGTGAGGGGCTCGGCGAATCCGGGGGCTGTGTGCAGACCGGATAGCGCCAGGAGAATGGCCATCAGCGGCCATCGCCAGTGTGTCGTCGTCATGTGTACTGCTCCGGGTGCGCCGGGCGCACCGCATCGATTCGACGCCGTGTGCAGGCGTCAGGAATGACCGATAGGGGAGATCGACCGGGGACCGGCCGAATCAGGGCGCCGGAGCGGGTGGCGCGCGAAGTTGCGGGGAGCGGTAGTGGGGTCTAGAGGGGGAGCGGCGTTCGGTCGGGGTGCTCAGCGTGCCGCCGCCACCCGAGGGCAGTGCAAGCAGGACCAGCAGGCATAGCAGCGCCAGGGACAGGGCGCTGAGCAGCTGTTTCACCAGGTTCGCCTGCTGCAGATCGAGCTTGGTGGTGGCGGCATGGTCGTGCTCGTGATCGAGCAGCAGCTCGGCGTGCAGGTCGAAGCTGTGGTGATGTACGGCGGCCTGGGTGTCGAGGTGGTGCACGTGGAAGTGCACCTGGGCGAACTGCGAAAGCAGCAGCGCGCCGATGGCGAGGAACGCCACCAGCGTGCGTCGAGCCTGTGGTCGCCGTAGCTGCTGCATGCTGCCGATAGTCCCAGTCATGGTGCAGGAATTCAACCCTGGATACCGTAAGGTCTTAGGGCAGTGGCCCGGCGTAGGGCCCGGATTCGATGTCCAGATCCTCGGCCTCCCACATCTTGATACCACCGGCCAGGTTCTTCACGCTGGCAAAGCCCATCTGCTGCAGGGTGTCCACGGCCATGGCCGCGCGGGCACCGGTCTCGCAGTAGATCACCACCGGCTTGTCGCGGGCGGTGTAGAGGGCCTCGATGCGATGGGCGTTGTTGGGGTCGGCAGCGCCCTCGAGCATGCCGCGCGGGACCAGGATGGCGCCCGGGATGTGTGCCTTTTCGTATTCGTAGGGTTCGCGCACGTCCACCAGCAGCAGGTCCGCGTCCTCCTCGCGCAGCTCATCCAGGTCATCGGCCTGGATGTCGGTGACGCGGGCACGGGCCTCGCTGATGAAGTCGCTGAGGGTCTTCGGCATCTGGGGCTCCTGGCGAAATAATGGCCCGTTCGGGCCGAACATTGATTCGTGTCATGGAGATGACGCACCCCGCTGGCTAAGGTAGCCCCCGAGAACCGGGGCCCCGCCTCGCCGTATAACGATTCCAAGAGCGAAAGCCGAACATGCCCATAGAGCTGTACAACGACGGAAACCATTCCTGCCTGGCGTTCACGGACCTGGTGAAAGGCGAGGGCGTGCAGTCCAACCAGTTCCTCATTATACATGGAGAGCACGACGCCCTGATCGATCCGGGCGGTGACCTGACCTTCACCGCGCTCTCGCACGAGATCAGCAAGCACGTGTCGCTGCGCGATCTGGAGTACATCATCGCCTCGCACCAGGACCCGGACATCATCGCCTCGATCTCGAGCTGGATTCAGCGCAGCAATGCCACCGTGGTCTGCTCCAAGCTCTGGGCGCGCTTCCTGCCGCACCTCATTCCGGGCTATCTCGGCGACAGGTTGGGCGAGCGCCTGATCGCGCTGCCCGACGGCGGCCAGGACATCCCCTTCGGTGACACCGTCATCAAGGCCATCCCCGCGCACTTCCTGCACTCGGTGGGCAACTTCCACTTCTACGACCCGGTGAGCAAGATCCTGTTCTCGGGCGACATGGGCGCCTCCATGGTGCCGGAAGGTCCGGACCAGCCGGTGGAGGACTTCGAGAAGCACGTGCCTTACATGGTTGCGTTCCACAAGCGCTACATGGGGTCGAAGAAGGTCTGTCGCCTGTGGGCCGACATGGTCTGGGACATGGATGTGGAAATGATCGTCCCGCAGCACGGCCGCCCCTTCAAGGGCCGCGAGATGATCAATCAGTTCCTCGGCTGGATCGGTCACCTGGATTGCGGGATCGACCTGCTGACGCAGGAGAATTTCCGGGTGCCGTAGCGGTGATTCTATAAACGGCACAGCGGACGCATTAACCGAGGTGAATCCTGGGATGTAGGAGCGGTGCGAGCCGCGATTGCCCATGTGGCCCGAGGCCGCCATGTCGTGATCGCGCCTCTCAGCGCTCCTACGTGACGCTCCCCTTAGCTTTGTCCTTCGTAGAGACAGGCACCTTTAGAGACGGCGCGTCCTCATGCGCGCAGGGTCGTCTCTTCCAGTGCCTTCTCGAATCCCTCGCGCTCTCTGATCGGTGCGCTGCAGCTCATCCCCTTGCACACATAGGCCACGGGCCCGTTGCCCGGCGCCTGCTTGGTGGCCAGGGCCGGGGGCAGGTCCTCGGTCCCCGCGGGGATGGCGAAGCTCAGCCGGCGGGGGGCGTAGGCGCGGTTGGCCATCCGCTGCCAGTCGGCCAGGGCCTCGCCGGCGCCACGCAGGATTAGGATCTGCGGGTAGAACAGCTGTTCCTCGAAGGCGGTGAGCAGGCTGGAATGGGCCGAGGGGGCCTGGTTCATGGACGCGGCGGCCTGTTTCAGCGCGCGGTCGGCGGCCTGCAGGTAGCGTTCCTCGCCGAGCAGGAAGCCGAGCCGGGCGAGTGCCTGGGTGGCCACGCCGTTGCCCGAGGGGGTGGCCTCGTCGGCCAGTGACTTGGGCCGCTGGATGAGCTGCTCGTGGTCGTCGGCGGTGAACCAGAAGCCGCCGTGTTCGCGGTCCTCGAAGTGCGCGAGCAGGACGTCGGCCAGCTCGCGGGCGAAGGCGAGGTCCTCGCTGCGCCAGCGCACCTGCAGCAGCTCGAGGATGCCGTCGAGCAGGAAGGCGTGGTCGTCGAGATAGGCGGAAAGGTGCGCCTTGCCGTCCTTGTAGGTGGCGAGCAGGCGGTCGTCGCGCCAGAGTGTCTGGCGGATGAAGTCCAGCGCGCGGGTGGCGGATTCGGCATATTCGGGAGCGTCGAGGTGACGGGCGGCGGCTGCCATGCCCTTGATCATGAGGCCATTCCAGGCGGTGAGAACCTTCTCGTCGCGCCCCGGGCGGATGCGCTTGGCGCGCACCTCGAGCAGGCGCGACCGCGCGCGGTCGAGGCGGGTCCGGACCTGCTCCTCGTCGAGACCCAGTGCGCGGGCGATGTCGGCCGCTTCCTCGAAGACGTGCAGGTGCCAGCGCCCCTCGAAGTTCGGCGGACGGTCGAGGCCGTAGTGGCGAGCAAGGATCCGCCAGTCGTCGTCGTTCAGCAGCTCGCGCACGCGGGCCGCATCCCAGACGTAGAACTTCCCTTCCTCGCCCTCGGAGTCGGCGTCCAGCGTGGAGTAGTAGCCACCCTCGGGCGATTGCATCTCGCGCAGCACCCAGTCGGCGGTCTCGCGGGCGGTGCGCTCGGCCAGGCCGTCACCGGTGGCGGCAAACAGCTCGCTGTAGAGCGCGAGCAGCGGGCCGTTGTCGTAAAGCATCTTCTCGAAGTGCGGGATCATCCAGTAGTCGTCCACCGAGTAGCGGCAGAAGCCGCCGCCCAGCTGGTCGAAGACCCCGCCGCGGGCCATGCGCGTGAGGGTGAAACGCACCATGTGCAGGGCCTGTTCGTCCGGCTGGCCGGCGAGCTGGCTGCCGGCCCAGTGGCGCAGCAGGCGGTCGAGCATGGCCGGGTGTGGGAACTTCGGCGCGCTGCCGAAACCGCCGAAGCGTGCGTCGAACTCGCGGGCGAGCGCCGCGCGGGCCTGGTCCAGCGCCGCCGAGTTGAGTGCCTCGTCTGTGCTGCGGCTGTCGTAGATGCGGGCCAGGGCGTCGCGCATGGAGTCGTTCTGTGTCGTGATCTCGTCACGTTTCTCGTGGTAGAACCCGGCCACGCGCTCGAGGATCTCGCCGAAACCCGGCAGGCCGTAGCGCGCCTGGCGCGGGAAATAGGTGCCGCCGAAGAAGGGCATCTGGTCGTTCGGCGTGAGGAACATGGTCAGCGGCCAGCCGCCGGCGCGCTGGGTGAGCAGGGAGTGGGCGACCTGATAGAGCTTGTCGAGGTCGGGGCGCTCCTCGCGGTCGACCTTGATGTTCACGTAGAGCCGGTTCATGAGCGCCGCCGTGGCCTCGTCCTCGAAGGACTCGTGGGCCATCACGTGGCACCAGTGGCAGGCCGAATAGCCAATGGAGAGCAGGATGGGCCTGTCCTCGCGACGCGCCTTTTCCAGCGCCTCCTCGCCCCAGGGGTACCAGTCCACGGGGTTGCCGGCGTGCTGCTGGAGGTAGGGGCTGGTCTCGTCGGCCAGGCGGTTGCGGTGGGTCATGGGCTCTCCCTCGGTGCGCGATGGCCCGACTATAGCCAAGTCCCGGCGGTGCTGTCCTTTTCCCTCATCCCGGGTGCGGGCTCCCGGTGCCCGATGGGGTATCCTATGCGCTTTCGCTTCCCAGCCCGGAGATCACCATGAGCCTCGAATACGCGCCGCTGCGCCTGAAGAAGAACGAGGAGCGCCGCCTGCGCGCCGGGCACCTGTGGGTGTTCAGCAACGAGGTCGACGTGGCGGTGACGCCGCTCACCGCCCTGGCGCCGGGCCAGCCGGTGGAGATCCAGGATGCGCGGGGGCGCGCGCTCGGCACGGGCTACGCTAATCCAAACTCGCTGATCTGCGCGCGACTGGTGAGCCGCGATGCCAAGCATCCCTTCGACGGCTCCTACATCGTGCATCGCCTCAAGGTCGCCCTGTCGCTGCGTGAGCGCCTGTATGGCGAGCCCTACTACCGCCTGGTGCACGGCGAGGGTGACGGCCTGCCGGGGCTGGTGGTCGACCGCTTCGACGACGTCTACGCGGTGCAGATCACCACCGCCGGCATGGAGGCGCGCCTCGACGACGTGCTGGCCGCCCTGGACAAGGTGGTCAGGCCGCGCGCCGTGCTGCTGCGCAACGACGGGGCCGTGCGCAAGCTCGAGGGCCTGGAGCTCTATGTGCGCGCGGCGCTGGGCGAGGTGCCGGACGAGATCACGGTCCCCGAGTACGGCGCGCAATTGCGCGCGCCGCTGGCGGGGGGACAGAAGACGGGCTGGTATTACGACCAGCGCGACAATCGCGCCCAGCTCGCGCGCTACGTGCAGGGCGCGCGGGTGCTGGACGTGTTCAGCTACATCGGTGGTTGGGGCATCCAGGCCGTGCGCGCGGGTGCCGACTCGGCCGTGTGTGTCGACAACTCGGCCACGGCGCTCGACTACGTCGAGCGCAATGCGCGCGACAACGGTGTTGCCGAGCGCGTGGGGTTGATGGAGGGGGATGCCTTCGAGGCCCTGCGTGCCCTGCGCGAGGAGCGCGAGCGCTTTGACGTGGTGATCGTCGACCCGCCGGCCTTCATCAAGCGCAAGAAGGACTTCAAGTCGGGCGTGGAGGGCTACCGGCGCATCAATCAGATGGCCCTGCAGGTGCTCTCGCGCGACGGGTTCCTCATCAGCTGCTCCTGCTCGCACCACTTGCCGCGCGAGGTGCTGGTGCAGCAGATGCACGGCGCCGCGCGCCACGTCGACCGGACCCTGCAGGTGCTGGCGCATGGTTACCAGTCGGCCGACCACCCGATGAACCCGGCGATCCCCGAGACCGAGTACCTCAAGGTGGTGTTCAGCCGGGCGGTCGACGCCTGATCACCGTGTTAGGATGAGCACGCCATGATGACCTATCCTGAAATCGATCCGATCCTCTTCGAACTCGGCCCGCTGGCGGTGCGCTGGTATGGCCTCATGTACCTCGTCGGCTTCGCCGGCTTCTGGGCGCTGGGGGCGTATCGCGCCAGGCGGCCGGACAGCCCGTTCAAGCCGGAGCAGGTCGGCGACATGCTGTTCTACGGCGTGCTGGGTGTGATACTCGGCGGGCGGCTGGGTTCGATGCTGTTCTACAACACCGCGGAGTTCCTCAGCGCCCCCTGGACCTTCTTCTACATCCACCAGGGCGGCATGAGCTTCCACGGGGGCATGCTCGGCGTGATTGCCGCCATGTGGTGGTACGGGCGCCGGCACCAGGTCGGCATGCTGCGATTCGCCGACTTCGTCGCCCCCATGGTGCCCATCGGCCTGGGCGCCGGGCGCATCGGCAACTTCATCAACGGCGAACTCTGGGGCCGGCCCACCGACCCCGACGCCTTCTGGGCCATGGTCTTCCCGCATGTGGACAACCTGGCGCGCCATCCCTCGCAGCTTTACCAGGCGGCGCTGGAAGGCATGGTCCTGTTCGTGCTGCTGTGGGTGTTCTCCAGCCGCCCGCGGCCGGCGGGTTCGGTGGCCGGCCTGTTCCTGGCCGCCTACGGTGCCTTCCGCTTTCTCGTCGAGTTCGCGCGCGAGCCCGATCGCAACCCGGACGGCAGCATCTATTTCCTCGCGTTTGACTGGATGACCATGGGCCAGCTCCTGAGCCTGCCCATGATCCTGGCGGGCGTCGGCTTGATGGTTTGGGCCTACTACCGCGACGCCAGAGTAAAAACGGACTCGGCCTCATGAAGCAGTATCTCGATCTCATGCGCCACGTGCGCGAGCACGGCGTGAAGAAGGAAGACCGCACCGGCACCGGCACGCTCTCCGTGTTCGGCTACCAGATGCGATTCGATCTGGCCCAGGGTTTTCCGGTGCTCACCACCAAGAAGCTGCACCTGCGTTCCATCATCCACGAGCTGCTGTGGTTTCTTAAGGGCGACACCAATATCCGTTATCTCAAGGAAAACGGCGTCTCCATCTGGGACGAATGGGCGGACGAGAACGGCGAGCTCGGTCCGGTATACGGCTCGCAGTGGCGTTCCTGGCCCATGCCCGACGGTCGGCACATCGACCAGATCGCGCAGGTGGTCGAGCAGATCAGGAACAACCCGGACTCGCGCCGCCTCATCGTCAGCGCCTGGAACGTGGCGGAGATCGAGAATATGGCCCTGCCACCCTGTCACGCCTTCTTCCAGTTCTATGTGGCCGAGGGCCGGCTCTCCTGCCAGCTCTACCAGCGCAGCGCCGACATCTTCCTCGGGGTGCCCTTCAATATCGCCTCCTACGCACTGCTCACCCTGATGATGGCGCAGGTCACGGGATTAGAGCCCGGCGAGTTCGTGCACACCCTGGGCGATGCGCACCTCTATCTCAATCACCTCGAGCAGGCGGATGAACAGCTCGCGCGCACGCCATTGCCGCTGCCGCGCATGCAGATCAACCCCGAGGTGAGGTCGATCTTCGATTTCCGTTTCGAGGATTTCGAGCTGGTCGGCTATGAACACCATCCCCACATCAAGGCGCCCGTGGCTGTATGAAGATCACCCTGATTGGCGCCATGGCGCGCGACCGCGTCATCGGCAAGGACAACCAGCTCATCTGGCACCTGCCGGCCGACCTGCAGCATTTCAAGCGCCTCACCATGGGCAAGCCCATGATCATGGGACGCAGTACCTATGAATCCATCGGTCGCCCGCTGCCCGGCCGCCTCAACATCGTCGTCACGCGTGACCAGAACCTGCAGATCGAAGGCTGTACCGTGGTGCACGGTCTCGATGCCGCGCTCGAGGCCGCCGGCGAGGCCGAGGAGGTGATGGTCATCGGCGGGCAGAAGCTCTTTGACCAGTACCTGCCGCGCGCCGACCGCCTGGAGCTCACCATCATCGATGCACGCTTCGATGGCGACACCTATTTTCCGGAGTACAGCATGCAGGAGTGGGAAGAGGTCGCGCGCGCGGAACACGAGGCGGACGAGAAGAACCCGTATCCCTATACCTTTCTGACGCTGGCGAGGCGGAAAGGGTAAGGCGTCCGGCGCAGGATGGGTAGCAGCATCGCTGCCATCGACGTCCATCCGCCATCGCGGCTTTTCCGGTCACGGCAGTCGCGACCGCGGCTTCGGCAAGCAGCGTTGGTTCGCGACTTTTGTCGCTCCTGCTCGCCTTATTTCTCACTCCCCCCGCGTGTCCCGCTATTGACCAGCGCCGTCACCGTCACCTCCTTCCCCTCGATCCGCCACCTGAGATCAAAGTCGTAAAGCCGCATGCCGAAGTCGGCCGCCTGCGTCTCGTGGCCCCGGTAGGCGGGCCGCGGATCGAGCCGCAGGAGTTCGGTGATCAGGGCGCGCAGGTCGGCCAGGCCGGCCGCCTCACGCGCGGCGATCTGTTGCTCGGCGGCCTCGGTGAAGGTGATGGAGAGCGTCCGGTCGGGTGGGGTAGGGGCGAAGCCGCCGTGCGCATCGGGCAGGGCGTCGGCGTAGGGCACGTAGGGCTTGATGTCGACGACCGGGGTGCCGTCGAGCAGGTCGACGCCGCTGACATGCAGGGTGACGGCGTCGCCCGCGATCTCGATGCGGTCGAGCTGCACGACCGACAGGCCGAGCGGATTGGGCCGGTAGGTGGAGCGGGTGGCGAAGACGCCGACGCGCTCGTTGCCGCCCAGGCGCGGCGGGCGCACGGTGGCTCGCCAGGCCGCGCCGAGGTGCTGGTGGAAGAGGAAACTGATCCACAGGTGCGAGAAGTCCTCGATGCCGCGAAAGGCCTCGGGGCGGTTGTAGGGCGCGAGCATCTTGATGCGCGCGCGGGCGTGCGGGACCAGCCCCGGCTGGCGCGGAATGCCAAACTTTTCCTTGAAGCAGGAGCGTGCATAGCCGATGGGCCGTATCGTCACATTGTGTCGGCTCTCGCTCATGGCTCAGAGACTGCCGCTGCGCTTGATGTCGAGGTAGCTGTTCACGAGCGAGACCGAGAGCCGATCCGGCGGGACGTCGAGGCTCAGGATGCCGCTGGCCTGTACGTCCTCGAAGGCGCGCCGGCGCGAGGCGAGGTAGCGGTGGGTGCTGGCCACGCGAATGGCGTCGTCGAAGTCCTCGACCTCGCCGTGCAGCGCGTCGTCGAGCGCGCGCTCCTGCATGCTGGCGAGCAGCACCAGGTGACGTTTTTTCAGCAGGTGCAGGGCGGGCAGCAGGTCATCGCTGTCCTCGTCGCGCAGGTTGGTGATGACGACTACCAGGGAGCGCTTCTTCTGCCGGGCTAGGAACTGCGTGGCGGCCTGGGCATAGTCCGGGGCCTGGGTGGTGGGCTGCAGGTCGTAGACGGTGTTGAGGATGTGATTGAGCTGGCCCTGGCCCTTGGCCGGGCGCAGCCAGCGCTGTTCGCCGCTGAAGGTGCCCAGCCCCACGGCATCGCCCTGGCGCAGGGCCACGTAGCTCAACAGCAGCAGGGCGTTGAGGGTGTGGTCGAAGTGGGAGAGGGCGTCGTCGCGGGTGAACATGCGATGCCCGCAGTCGACCAGGAACACGACCTCCTGGTCGCGCTCGTCCTGATATTCGCGCGCGATCAGCTTGCGCATGCGCGAGGTGGCCTTCCAGTCGATCTGCCGCGGCGAGTCGCCGCGCCGGTACTCGCGTAGCTGGTGAAAGTCCTGCCCCTCGCCGCGCCGCCGGCGCTTCAGGATGCCCATCTGGCTCAGCCGGTTGTCCATGGCCAGCAGGATGTACTTGCTCACGGCGGCGAAGTTTGGATAGACCTGGGCACGGCTCTCCAGTGGCACCTGCCGGCTGCGTCGCCACAGGCCCAGCGCCGAGACGAGCCGGAACTGCACGCGCGGAAACAGGATCTCGCCACGTTCCACGGGGCGGATGCGGTAGCCCAGCTCGACGAAGTGGTCCGGCTCCAGCGTCGCGGCCTGCGGCAGGCCGCGGGCCTCGACCCCCTCGGGGTAGTGGTCGAAGACCTCGAAGGCGAGGCGCCGCCGCCCGGGGTTGTGCACCCGCAGCGTGACCGGGCGGCGGACGCCAAGCGGCAGCGAGCTGGCGAGCTCGCGCTCCACCGCGGGCGGACGCATGCGCCAGGCGGCCAGGCCGTCGAGCAGGGCGAGGACGGCCAGGGCGACGAGGGCATACACCCAGGCCGTGGCCAGCGCGGGCCACAGTGCAGCCGCAAGTCCCAGGGCGGCCAATAGCCAGAGCGCGATGAAGAGGCGGCGGGTGGGTGTCATGGCGCGGGATCAGGTGCGTGGGGCGTCGACCCGGTCGATCAGGGCGTGCAGCACCTGGTCCGGGGTCTGGCCTTCGAGCTCCAGTTCGGGCGAGAGCGCGATGCGGTGCCGCAGGGCGGGCCTGGCTACCTTCTTCACATCGTCCGGGGTGACGAAGTCGCGCCCGGCGAGCAGCGCGGCGGCGCGCGCCGCACGCACCAGGGCGATGCCGCCTCGCGGTCCGGCGCCGATGGCGATGCCCTGCCAGTCGCGGGTGGCGCGGGCAATGCGCACGGCGTAGTCGTTCACCTGGCGATCCACCCGGATCCGGGCGGTGAGGCGCTGCAGGGTCTGGATCGCCTCCGGTTTGACCAGTGTCTGCACGGCGGAGACGTCGAGGAGGTCGCCGACGTGGCCGCCGGTGATGCTTGCGACCATCTCCTGTTCCTCGGCCTCGTCTGGGTAGTCGATCTGCACCTTGAACAGGAAACGGTCGAGCTGCGCCTCGGGCAGCGGGTAGGTGCCTTCCTGTTCGAGGGGGTTCTGGGTGGCCAGGGTCATGAACGGGCGCGGCACGGGCATGGCCTGGCCTTCCAGCGTGACCTGTTGTTCCTGCATCACCTCCAGCAGCGCGGACTGGGTCTTGGCCGGCGCGCGGTTGATCTCGTCGGCCAGCAGCAGGTGGGTGAAGATCGGGCCCTGGCGCACGTTGAAGCGCTCGCTCTTCATGTCGTAGATGACATGGCCGGTCACGTCGCTGGGCATGAGGTCCGGCGTGAACTGGATGCGGGCGAAGCTGCCGTCGAAGGTGCGGGCCAGGGCTTGCACCAGGAGGGTCTTGCCCAGCCCCGGCACGCCCTCGATGAGCACGTGGCCGGCGGCGAACAGTGCGATCAGTACCTCGTCGATGACCTTGCGCTGGCCGACCACGGCCCGGCCCACTTCCTGGCGGATGCGCTGCGCGAGCTGGCTGGCACGCAGCAGCTGCTCGTCGGCGGCGGGCAGCGACTGGGATTGCGGTGCGTCGATGATGTTGTCGTCCGTCATAGCTGCTTCCTGATGGTTTCGAGCGTCTTGATGAGGCGGGTGAAATCCTGCGCGTGCCGGTGGTCGTGACGGTGCAGGAGTTCGTGAATCTCGGTCGGGGGCAGGCCGGTGAGCCGTGCCAGGTGCTGCTGGCGCTCCTCGGTGGACAGGTCGGCCCAGCCCGGGTGCACGCGGCACATGCGCGCATCCAGGGCATGCCGCACGTCGTCGGCCAGGGCGTGGCGCTGGTCGTGGCGCCACAGGTAGTGGCCGGCCGCCTCGACGTGCTCGAGCAGGCGGCGTCGGGTCGGCGGCGCCACCGGCACCAGCGGGCCGAAGCGCTGACCGACGGCGACCAGCCAGGCGAGGAACAGCAGGCCCAGGGTGACGATGAGCTCGGGGGCGTGGCGCCACAGCCAGGTGCCGAGCCACGGCATCTCGTCGAAGCGCACCAGCCAGACGCGGGCAGGCGTTCGTTCCAGGTGCACCACGTGCCAGAGGAACTCGGCGTGGTCGTGCCGCCCCAGGTTCCAGTTGGTGATGAAGTTCATCGGCCCCATGACGGTAACGCCGCCCTCGCCCAGGCGGCGATGCACGAGATGGGTGCGGGACTCGGTCTCGATGACACGGTCGTCCTCCAGCGCGCCGGTAAAGCGGATCCAGCTGTCGAAGTTGACCGCCAGGGGGCCGTCCGCGCCACTGACCGGGACCTCGAAGGGGCCGCCGAGATAATCGACGTGTTCGATGCCGAGTTCCAGCCGCGCCAGCAGCGGATCGTGGTCGCCCTCCATGCGCCAGTCCTCCCGGTCGTTGTCCCAGCGGAAGTCGCGGCTGCGCACGATCAGGTGGCCACCGGCGCGAACCCAGTCGAACAGGCGGTCGTAGTGGCTCTCCACCAGCGTGAGCCGCGACGTGGTGATGACCAGCACCTCGTCCGTGGCCGGCAGGGTATCCAGCCCCTGCAGCGAATCGATGTCCTCGACCGGCACACCCATGGCGCGCAGGAAACGCCCGGCGGCGAGCAGGGGATTCTGCCGTGCCTCGGCGCTGGGGCCGATCCACTCCTCTTCGGGCACCCGCTCGAAGTTCTGGAGAAACAGGTAGACCCCACCCGCCACCAGCAGGATGAACAGGCCGCCCAGCAGTACGGACAGGCGGCTCATGCGCGGGACTCCTGGCCGGCGGCCGCGAAGTGGCGATCCCAGTGTTCCAGCAGGGCCCAGCTCTGTTCCCGGTCGGGCTCGCGGTGCGCATAGGCGATCAGCTGCCAGATCGCGGTGAGCTCGGCGAGGTAGCGGTGGCGCGGCGGCGTGATGGCCTGGCGTGCCAGCTCGAGGATGTCCCCCTCGGTGTGGCTGTCGTGCAGCTCGAGCTGTTCCCGGTTGACCAGGACCGCGAGCGCCCCTCGATACAGGAGGCTCACGGCCGCACGATGCTGGCCCTGCTGCCAGACTGCGCGGGCGGCACCGGCGATGTCTTCCGGCAGCGACTCGGCGCGCAGGTCGAGGCCGAACAGGGACTCCGGCGGCGTGTAGTCGGTGCCCCGGCCCTTGCGCCGCACGAACAGGTGCAGCCAGCGGTCGCGATAGACGATCAGCAGCAGGATGGCCACCCCCGCCAGGAACCAGAGCGAGGCCTTGGTCATGGTGGCCATGAGGCCGGCGAAGTTCTCGAAGGCCTTCCGCCACCGGCCGTCGCTGGCCTTGCGATTCTTGGATTCCTCCACCGCCGGCTCCTTGAAGCGCCAGCGCATCACCTCGCGCGAGTGGCCGAATTCCTCCGCCGCCAGTACCTGGCCGACGACCTCGCTGGCCTGCTCCGCGGGCAGCCGGGTGTCATTGACGGTGACGCCCGGTGACGGCGCGCCGGTCTCGTCGGCCTCTGCCGGGGCCGGCAGGCCCAGGCTGAGCAGGGTGGCGAGCAGCAGGGTGGCTGCGGGCGTGGCGGCCAGCGCGACGACGCCCTGGCGCAGCGCCGTGAGGCGCTGCGCCAGGCGGCGGAAGACGATCTCGATGTCCCAGCCCTCGAGCTGGGTTCGCCGGTTGAGGTAGAGGGTAAAGCCACCGGCGACGAACAGCGGCTCGATCACGCTGACCACGAGGAAGTAGATCGCCCCCTGCACCAGGCTGAGCCAGTAGGCGGGCTCACGCTCGAAGAACAGGTCCGGCAGGTCGAAGTCGACGTGCGCCGGCAGGAACAGCCAGATCAGGCCGTAGATGCCCAGCCATATGATCAGCTCGAAACCCACGCAGACCAGGGTGAGCCAGACCGCGTAGGGCCGTGCGCGGATCTGCAGCACGCCCTGGCGTCGGCGACGGGCCTTGCCCCGCAGGCCCTCGAGCTGCCAGACCGGCAGGGTGAACGAGCGGGTAAAGCTCGGGATGCGTAGCAGCGTGGTCTGGGCGAGCACGCCGGTGCGCAGCAGGCCCGGCAGGGCGGAGAGGGTGTCGCGGAGGGTCACGCGCTCGTCGAAGATTGCGCGGCTCAGGACGTAGAGCACCACCCGGTCGTACAGCGGCTTGAACCACCAGAACAGGATGGGGGCCAGCCACACCAGCTCCTGCAGGGCGACGTACAGGAACAGGAAGAACGGCAGCACCGTGACCAGCCAGGCGGCGTAGAGGTCGCGCCAGTGCCGGCGCACCAGCCCGAAGCCCAGGTCGATGGCTTCCCAGGGTGCGCGGCTGCGCAGGTTCAGGTTCAGCGCTTCAAGCTGCACGACCACGCCCCAGCAGCACGAAGTAGGCGATCACCAATACCCACAGGAACAGGCCCACGCCCCACTTTACCTGTGCCGGCACCCAGGCGATCGACGACCAGAAGGCCTCGATGAACGCGGCGATGAAGAACATGGCGGCGGCGCCGAAGACGATGGTGACGGCGATGCGGCCGTTGTCCAGCAACGCCCGCAGGCGGCTCTTGCGTCCCGGCCGGATCAGGCCGGCGGCGAGTTTCAGGCCAGCGGCGCCCGAGAGCACGATGGCGGTGAGCTCCATCGCGCTGTGGCCGGCGACGAAGCCCCAGAAGGTCTCGATATAGCCGACGTGGGTGAGGTGGCCGGCCACCGCGCCGATCACCAGGCCGTTGTAGATGAGGAAGAACAGTGTGCCGATGCCGAACAGCAGGCCGCCCGCGAAGGTCTGGAAGCCGATGCTGGTGTTGTTGCGGATGTAGTAGCCGAACATCAGCACATCCGAGTCGGCCTCGCGCTCGCGCCCCAGGCGCTCGTTCAGCTCCGGGTCGTACATCGTCTGCATCTGCATCACGGTGCCGGCGTCGAGCACGGTGTAGACGAACTCGGGGGCGAACTGCACGGTGACGAGCATGCCGAGAAAGGGGCCGTAGAACAGCAGGCAGGCCAGCGCCAGGGCGCGCCATTCGCGGCGTACGGTGGCCGGAAAGTCGGCGGCGGCGAACTGCAGCATGCGCCCGCCCAGCCCGCTGCGCGACTGGTAGAGCTGCTGGTGGCCGCGCAGCACCAGGTCGTCGAGGCGTTCGATCAGCGGCTGGCTGTAGAGG